>Ga0316204_10000125_pt1 | contig 314014 bp, 275 predicted proteins | sample 6monrhotite_MG_2_FD_205661 | JGI IMG/M metagenome (GOLD analysis project Ga0316204, IMG submission 205661) | Microbial mat bacterial communities from mineral coupon in-situ incubated in ocean water Damariscotta River, Maine, United States -... | ecosystem: Environmental > Aquatic > Marine >... | reverse complement strand
ATAACAATGAGCGCCCCAATATGGCCCTCGGCGGCATAACGCCGAAACAAAAACTAGCCATGAGCATGCCCATGGCTGCTTAAAACAGTTCTACTTTTGAAGCCCCCTAATAATGGGGGTATTACCGATATAGACTGATATATTCACGCATACGATTTAAGGGGGGTATATGAGCCACGATAAAATTCTCTACCATTATTGTAGTAACGATACGTTAGTTAAAATAATTGAAAATAAGACGGTGAGACTTTCCAGTTTGGATGTTGCAAATGATAGTAATGAAGGGACTTATATCACCGATCTACTAAGAAGACTTTACTCTAACCAAAATTGGTCAGAGAGAGACGCTCCTCCATTTTACAATGCTTTAAGACAAGCTATTTCGAATCAAGTTGCTCATATTTTTGACAAGAAAATTGAACAAACAATTGGTCTAGCGTTTTGTATGTCAGAGGCTCCTGATTTGTTGAGCCAATGGTCTAGGTATGGAGCTGGCGCAGAAGGAGTCTCAATTGGTTTTTCTAAAACAGCACTAGATTCTCTTGTGGATAAATTGGTTGAAGGTAGTTTTATGCCGATGACATTATTACCTATTGAATACTCTGAAGAGGCTCAGTTGGAGTTTTTAAAGGGGAATGCCCAAGTTTATTCCAGTAGAGACACAGACCAGGTATTAAGGGTATTCCACTCTCTTTGGGGGAAAATGTTTGCTTTTAAAGACAATGCTTTTTCTGAGGAAAAGGAATGGCGTTTGTTGGCTATAGGGATGCTTAGTAATCAATTTGATAAGGGCTGGAATAAATTACAGCTTAGAAGCAGGAATGATAGCTTAAGTTTTTGTTTTGACTATAAACTTGGAAGTTATAGTGATGATTTAATAAAGGAAGTTTGGTTAGGGCCAAAGAATAACACTAATATCGCATTTTTTCAGTATTGGTTAGAAAGTAAGGGTATGAAAAGTGTAAAAGTCAGGCCCTCAAGTATTACGTTAAGATAAGCCGCAAATCACTTCCAAATCTTCTCGCCATCCCCCGGAATACCCAAGCTCTGCCAAATCTTGTCCACCTTCTCCACCACATCCGTATCCATCTTAATTTTTTCGCCCCATTCGCGGTGGGTTTCGTTGCCGACTTTGTTGGTGGCGTCCATGCCCAGCTTGCCGCCAAGGCCGCTTTCCGGGCTGGCGAAATCAAGATAGTCGATGGGGGTATTTTCAATGGTGACGATGTCGCGCACCGGGTCCATGCGGGTGGAAATCGCCCACATCACATCTTTCCAGTCACGGCAATCAATGTCGTCATCCACCACAATCACAAATTTGGTGTACACAAACTGGCGCAGGTAGCTCCACACCCCGGTCATCACGCGCTTGGCGTGGCCCGCGTAGGCTTTTTTAATGGATACCACCGCGATGCGGTAACTACAGCCTTCGGGCGGCAGCCAAAAATCTATCACCTCGGGGAACTGCTGCTGCAACAGCGGAATAAACACCTCGTTCAGGGCTTCACCCAGCACGCTGGGTTCGTCCGGTGGCCGACCAGTGTAGGTGGAAAGGTAAATAGGGTCCTTGCGCATGGTGATGGCGGTAATGGTAAACACCGGGAATTTTTCCACGCTGTTATAATAACCCGTATGGTCACCGTAGGGTCCTTCATCGCGGTAATCATCCAGGCTTACAAAGCCTTCCAGCACAATCTCGGCGGTGGCAGGCACCTGCAGCGGCACGGTTTTGCAGTCCACCAGCGGCACTTTTTTGCCCCTGAGCAGCCCCGCAAACTGATATTCTGACAGGGTGTCAGGCACGGGCGTCACCGCCGCCAAAATCGTGCCGGGGTCAGCACCGATCACCACGGCTGCGGGCACAGGTTCAGGGCTTACATCCCTCCAGCGCGCATATTGCTGCGCCCCGCCCCGGTGTTTTAACCAGCGCATCAGGGTTTGGTTTTTGCTAACCCGCTGCATGCGGTAAATGCCCAGATTATAATTGTCTTCTGCTTTGTCTGAGGGGCCTTTGGTAACCACCAGGGGCCATGTGATCAGCGGCGCAGGTTCCCCCGGCCAGCAGGTCTGAATTGGCAGGTTATTCAGGTCAATATCATCCCCGGTCAGCACAATTTCCTGCACGGGGGCTTTTTTCACCCGCTTTGGGCGCATGGCCAGCACTTGTTTGGCAAGCGGCAGCATTTTAAGGGCATCTTTCACACCGCGCGGTGGTTCCGGCTGGCGCAGGAAAGCCAGTGTTTCGCCCACTTCGCGCAATTGTTCGGGCAGGCGGTTCATGCCCATGGCCACCCGGTCAACAGTGCCAAACAGGTTCACCAAAACCGGCATGGGGGATTTTTCACCGCGTTCGTTCACGACATTTTCAAACAATATCGCCGGGCCGCCCGCTGCCAGCACGCGGGTCTGGATTTCGGTCATCTCCAGCTCTGTTGAAACCGGTTCGCTAACACGCACCAGTTTGCCTTCGGTTTCCAGCCGTTCGATAAAGTCTCTGAGTGAATCATATGCCATCACGGGGTTATACAAGGGTGTGTGCACGGGCGCTATACCGAATTGGCGCGAAACGCCCAAAGCCGCATATCCTCTGTGGTATTGATCAAAGGCTTGCAAACTTTGTGATCCTGCCCATGATACAGGTAGGCCCTGTGAATAAATGATGGTGTTTTTCATGGGAAAGCCGAACCGCTATAGGGGCGGGCCGTGTAATTTGCCCAGGCTGTGATGCCAGGCTGTGATGCCAGGCTGTGATGTCAGACTGTGATGAGCGATCAGGGAGCATCATGACAAACCACAGAGCATAAACGAACAGGGCATAAACGAACAGGGCATTATAAACGATCAGGGGGCACCATGACCGATATTGAAGGCACACCGATTTCCCGTGGAGGCGGGTATTTGATCCGTGTAGGCTGGCGCGCCGCCGGATACAGCGTGGACCGCAAGACGGAAAAACGCTATTGGCTTATAAAAGGCGCTTTGCTTGTGCTGGCCATTCTGGTGGGTATTGCTGCCGTGCTGGCGGCGAAATTTGTGTTGTTTGAAATTGTTGCGCCGATTGTTAGTGGCCACACATCGCTGATTAAAAATTACCCCGGTATTTGGCAGCTGATGATTTATCTGCTGACCACCGTATGCGGCGGGTTGATATATTTGCAAATCATTGCCGTGATTGGCAGGCGCATGGTGCGTGGTTTTGCTGCGCGCGATGAAGGAATGCCGTTTTTGGAACAGCGCCGTCTGGCAGCTGTGTTCCGCAAACGGGATATTTTCCTGATCTTGATTCCGCTGGCGGTGATCTGGTTTGTGCCCATAGGCTTTACTATGGTGCTTAAAGTATTTTTATCGCTGCTGATTGGGGCGCGGCTTGCGGAAAGTGTGTATTTTAGGTTTGTATCGCCGGGCAAAAACAGGGCCGCTGGCAGCCGGTAAATGGATTTGGCCAGAGTTGAACCAGAGTTTTGAGACCAGAACTTTTGTGCCAGCTTTATGCGTCCATGTTATTCGCCCATGTTATTCGGCAGCGAGGGTATCAGCGGCAGTTATCTCTTCGGTTGGCGAGGTGGCATCGCGGACAAGTGGCCATAATAACTGCGCGCCTGTACTCATGGGGGCCAGTTGCTCCACACCAAATTCTGCCGGATAGTGCCGGGTGATTTTGGCGGTACCAAACAAGACATCCCAGAAAAACAAAAGATTGCCGAAGTTGCCTTTATAGTGGGTGGCGCTGTCGGCCAGATGTTTGCCGTGGTGGGCGCTGTGGGTGGCGGGGGTGGAAATGGTGCGCTCTACCAGCCACATCAGCGGCGATAACACCTTGATGCCATAAAGCTTTTCATCCCAGCGCACATTTGAATGGGCACCGTAAATCACGGTCATTTTTACAATGATATACAGTATATAAACTGGGCCGAGCCCCAGATAAATCAGGAAGCCCGACAGCCACAAAGACGGCATCAGCGCATAATAAAGCAGGTTGTTCCGGTAAACGATGCGAATGCTCATATATTCGGCATTATGGTGGGCACGGTGAAGCCCGTACAGCCACGGAAAACTGTGGGACGCCCGGTGCCACCAATATTGCACCATATCATCACAGATGATCAGGAGGGCCAGTTGTACCCCGATGGCTGCCCCGGCCAGACTGTTCGCGGCACCGGGCAGCACAGCAGCTGCCGATTGCCCCGCCAGAAACAGGACAAAGGGCTGTGTTAACCCCACAAGGATCAGGGTGCTGAAGACCTCTACATATTTGTCACTGGACTGTTCATGAGCTTGGCGAAAAAAGCGTGATTGGAAAATCTCTGCCAGCGCAAAGGCGATGAAAATCCCGGGGATTATATATTGGTACGGCATAGGTTTCTCCGCAAGCGGTGCTGGCGCCTTCGTCTTATTGTGTGACAATAGCTACCATATGCGCATAGCATTAAATGTTAATTTATTTACATTTTGGAAAAATACATGCGGTATCATTTCAAGAAAGTCGAGGGTTTCTCCAATGCAGAAGGCTTCTTTTATTGATCCGGTAACTAACAAGAAATATCCTCTAGAGGCGAATATTTGGCGGTCCCCTGAGGGGAACCCTTTGATGGTTACTCCGTTACCGGGAATCAGGCGCTCACAAATTGATACAAGTGCCCGTTCGATCTGGCGTTATCAAGCGGCGTTGCCTGCGAAGATAGAATGTCCAGTTAGCTTGGGAGAAGGTTGCACGCCTCTCCATAGAGCGCAATTTGAAGGTATTCCCTGTTCTTTCAAGCTAGAATGGATTTCTCCAACGGGTTCGTTCAAGGATAGGGGCGCGTCTGTCATGCTCTCTTGGTTAAAGCAACAGGGCATTACTTCTGTATTGGAAGATAGTTCAGGAAATGGGGGTGCGGCAATTGCGGGCTACGGCGCTGCGGCAGGAATGGACGTGAAGGTCTTTGTACCCAGCTCAACATCTCCGGCAAAAGTCGCTCAAGTTCAAGCCTATGGTGCTGACATTGTGAGGGTTCCTGGCCCACGCGAGGCTACGGAGGCAGCAGCTATGGAAATGGCTGACAGAATTTTTTATGCAAGTCACAATTGGCACCCGTTTTTCTTGCAAGGCACTAAAACACTTGGCTATGAGATATGGGAGGATATGGGTTTTAAAATTCCCGACAATATCATCATTCCAGCATCGGCCGGCAGCAATTTACTCGGTTGTTACCTGGCATTCAATGAACTCATTGCCTCTGGCGAAACAGACCGGCTACCACGCCTTTTTGCTTCCCAACCTACGAACTGCGCGCCGTTGCATGCTAGCTTTCAAGCACGAGTCGAAGATCATGTGGAAAACTCGTTTTATCCGACGATTGCGGAAGGCACAGCCATCAAACGGCCAATTCGGCTAAAGCAAATGCTGGTTGCACTTCGTGAGAGCAACGGTGGGACGGTAACAATAGATGAAGAAGACATTATAGAGGCGAGTTTAAAACTGGCTAAACAAGGGTTGTTTGTTGAACCAACGTCAGCTCATGCAGCAGCGGGGCTTACAAAGCTAAACCAGCAGGGTATTATTTCGGCTACCGAAGAGACCGTGGTTATTCTCTCTGGGGCAGGCCTCAAGGCAACTCCTTTTTACGTGGAACATTTTTCAAACTAATTTGACTCTCGCCCGGCTCTTTTTCAACACCGGTTCCTGGCAAATAGTGGGCTTGACCTTAATGGGGACAAGCCGTGTTGCTGTTCCCAAAACATTGTCCCGATAGCAAAAACTTGGATTTATCAGCCTTTGTTATGGCAGGATCGAGATTGTTAATCTCATGGTGCTTCAAAATTGGTTGCAGCAGTTTGTTCAGCTGGGCCCGATCATCGCCCTGCCACTGAAACCCGCCGACGAATATTGAACCCGGTTTATGGCAGGAAACCAGTTTTGCTGGGTCACCCTTCTGTCGGATTTTTTTGGAGGGTGAGTTTTCAGGTTTTTGTTAAGGCAGTGGCTGCCGTTATTTGTTATATTTTGCGTGCTGCGACGCTTCGCCACCTTGCGTATTGGTGTGTCTGTCGCCAGATTGCCCAGTAGCTATAAAGTCCTGCACACATTTGCACAGGATTGCACAGATTTTGCGCATTTTCTGCACACATATGTGCACCTGTGCAAAACGTGGTAACCTTGGCTCAATACCGGGGTACAGTGGGCGCAAATACCGAGGCTAAACACTGAGCAAATACTGAGGGAAAATACTGAGGGAAAATACTGGGGGCACAGGCAGCATGGCTACAGCAAATCCATCTTATCGCGGGCCTGCAATATTGGCGGGAGGCTACCGGGCGTTTTTCTTTCTCGCGGCACTCTGGGCGTTGGTATCCCTTACTTTGTGGGTCGTGTATCTGATGGGAGCAGGCGGTGTTGGGGGCAGTATTGATATGCTCCAGTGGCATGCCCACGGCCTGGTTTACGGCTACGGCGGTGCGGTGGTGGCGGGCTTTGCCTTAACCGCAATTCCCAACTGGACAGGGCGGCCCCCCGTGCGCGGGCTTATGCTTGGGGTGCTGGTTCTGCCGTGGCTGATTGCCCGCACGGCGGATGTTTTGTTGCTTGCTGGGTGGGCGTTCGAGGAAATACGATTCGTTGCCGAAATGATGTTTTTTGCCTTGTTTGTGCTGGTTGCCGTGCGTGAGGTTTTGCTGGGTAAAAACTGGCGGAACCTGAAGGTGGTCCTTGTTTTTGCGCTGCTTGCCACCTCTGCTCTTGTGGCCAATATGGCTCGCCTTGGTATGGTTGACCTACCGTTTCCAGGCTGGCAGGCGGGGCTCTCGGTGCTGCTGCTTTTAATTTGCATCATTGGCGGACGCATCATTCCGGCCTTCACCGGAAACTGGCTGCGATCTCAGGGGGGTAGCCGATTTCCTCAGATGTTCAACTGGTTTGACGGGGTGGCTATTTTTGCTGCTGCCGGGGTGTTGGCCGCGTTTCTTGCCGGGGCGGAGGAAGGCCTGTTTGTGGTGGCCTGCGGGCTCACTGCCTTGCTGCATTTCATTCGGTTAAGCCGTTGGTGTGGCCGGCAAACATTTTCTTCCCCCATCGTTTTGGTGCTGCATATCTCGTACCTTTGGGTGCCGGTCGGTTTCCTGCTTTTGGCCCTTTCAAGCACGGGTATTGTGCCCCTTGGTGCGGCGCTGCATGCCTGGACCATTGGCGGTATTGGCAGTACCACGCTGGCGGTGATGAGCCGCGCTTCCTTGGGGCATGCAGGGCTTCCTTTGGTTGATAGCCGTTGGTTCACCAGTCTTTATGCAGCGGTCAATCTTGCGGCATTCTCCCGGATTTCTGCGAGTTTGTGGCCGGTGGCTTATGATGTACTGATCACGCTTTCGGGCCTGCTTTGGTGCACGGCTTTCCTGTTGTTTCTGGTGCGTTTTACGCCGCTGTATTTTTCAAAGGGCAACGGCCTCTAGGGTCTGACCCTAGATTTCTTCTGCATTTCTTCTGCGCGGACAATCTGTGTTGGTGGCACGCCGCCCACCCAGTAAGCCAGCTCCGCAGGGTCTCCGATATCGAAAAACACAAGGTCAGCGCGCTTGCCAACTTCCAGCGTACCCCTGTCCTCTAACCCAAGTGCCTTGGCCGCATTCCGTGTGATTCCTGCCAGCGCTTCTTCTGGTGTCAGCCCAAACAGCGTGCAGCCCATATGCAACATTAGCTGCAGGGATGAAACTGGTGAACTGCCGGGGTTTGCATCGGTGGCCAGCGCCATATCAACCCCGTGCTTGCGCATGGCAGCCACCGGCGGATGCTGGGTTTCACCAAGGGTATAATATGCTCCCGGCAATAGCACCGCAACGGTATCGGCCGCTGCCATGGCGGCAATTGTGGTCTCGCTTGCATATTCCAGATGATCCGCTGAAAGTGCCCCGTAACGGGCGGCCAGTGCGCCGCCGGAAAGGTCGTTGAGCTGGTCAGCATGGAGCTTCACATTCAGCCCGTGGACTTTGGCGGCGTCAAATACCCGTGCCGTTTGCTCTGCACTAAAGCCGATAGTTTCGCAGAAGGCATCTACCGCACTTGCGAGCCCCATTTTGGCAATCGCCGGTATCATTACAGTAACGATATGATCAATATATCCGTCAGGGTCACCGGCATATTCAGGCGGCAGAGCATGTGCGCCAAGGAAGCTTGTCTCTATATGTACGCCAGCCGTCAGCCCTGCGGTTTTGGCGGCTTTCAGCATTTTGATTTCGTCACCGAGCGTCAAACCGTAGCCGGATTTAATCTCAACAGTTGTTACGCCGTCGGCCGCCAGCCGGTTAAGGCGTTTGGTGGCAGAGGCCGTTAATGCGTCAAGGCTTGCCGCCCGGGTGGCCTTGACGGTGGAGAGAATGCCGCCCCCTGCTTTTGCAATGTCTTCATAGGATGCACCTTCGAGCCGCATTTCAAATTCACGTGCGCGATTGCCCCCAAAAACCAGATGGGTGTGACAATCAATGAATCCGGGCAAGACCCAGGCCCCGTCGCCGTCCTGTGCGCAGCTTGGGTCGTGGCCTTCAGGCAGGTCACAGGTTTCTCCTACAAAGGCGATTCGCCCACCTTTAATGCCAATGGCCCCGTCACGAATGGCCCCGTAACGCGCCTCGCCCTTAGTCATGGCAGCGATATGAATATTCACATAAAGCCTGTCAAACACTTGTCATTTTCCTGAAATCCTTTGTCTTGTTTCAACTCTATCACAGCATGCTGTTGACAGGAAAGCCACCATGGTTGAACTTGTATATACAAGTGAGGCTTGACATGCAAAAACACTATTTTTCAGAAGGGCTGCTCGGGGAAAGCTGGGCCCATGACATTTGCCTGACGATCGATGCCGATGGGCTGATCGCGGCGGTTGACAGTGGTGTGGTCATGCCGGACGGTACTTCTGTGCATGGCCCCGTACTCCCTGCCATGGCTAATCTTCACAGTCATGCGTTTCAGCGTGCGTTTGCAGGCCTTGCGGAATATAAACCCTCTAGGGAATCAGGGGGGTCTGACGAAAAATCAGATTTCTGGAGCTGGCGTGAGGCCATGTATGGCTTTGCAACCCAAATGACCCCCGATGCACTAACAGCGATTGCCTCCGCACTTTATGTGGAAATGTTGAAAGCTGGTTATAGTGCCGTGGGTGAGTTTCATTATCTGCATAACAGCCACCTTGATCAGTCGCTGGCGATGTCAGACGCGGTGATTGCCGCCGCTGATGCCACCGGCATTGCCCTAACGCATTTACCGGTTCTGTATGAAGCCTCAGACTTTGGTGGCCGGCAGCCTGTGCCTGCGCAGTTACCATTTGTTCATAGTGCAGATGAATTTTGCCGCTTGTTGCAGATATTGTCGCCCCGCATACAGGGCCATCACCGGTTGGGTGTGGCCTTTCATTCACTGCGTGCCGTCAGGGCAGGCAGTTTTGCACCGGTCATAGAGACGCTTGAGAAGATTAATTTGGGCGCACCCATTCATATCCATATTGCTGAACAAACCGCCGAGATTGAGGCATGCCTTACCCATAATGATAAACGTCCGGTCAACTGGTTGCTGGATACGGTGTCTATAGACAAACGCTGGTGCCTTATTCATGCGACCCATGTGACCGAACAGGAATGGCGGCGCATAGCAGAATGCGGTGCTACTGTTGGACTGTGCCCGACAACCGAGGCCAGCTTGGGGGATGGATTATTCCCCCTGCCTGAATTTTTACGAGCAGGCGGTACATGGGGGATTGGGTCTGACAGCCATGTCAGCATTGATACACGAGAAGAGCTTCGGTTGCTGGAATATGGCCAGCGGCTCGCACGGCAGGAACGGGTCATCCTGGTGGGTGTAGAGGGCGGACACGCAGGCGAATATTTATGGCGAAATGCTGCTCTCGGCGGTGCACAAGCTTTGGCGCAGCCTATTGGTGAAATTACTGTAGGCAAGCGCGCCGATCTAATCGTGCTGGATACAAGCAAACCTGCTTTTGCGGGTGCTTCTTATGGCCAAATTCTTGATGCTTTTATCTTTTGCGGTCAGCCTAACCCTATCAGTGATGTGATGGTGGCAGGGCAGTGGGTTATCGAAGCAGGCAAACATAAAGCCGAGGATGAAATTTTTAGTCGTTACAATGAATTGGTTTGCAGCCTTGCTGCAAGCGTGGGGGGCGTCTGATGCAAACACGTTACGGCGCCGTGAAAGACCATGTTCTGGCAACAATTGAGAACGGCGAATACGGCGCAGGAGACAGGCTGCCGAGCGAAAATGATCTGGTGCAAACGCTTGGTGTTTCGCGCATGACTGTGATCCGGGCACTCAGGGAGCTACGCGAGGAAGGCCATATTGTGCGCCGTGCAGGCAAGGGTAGTTTTGTGGCAGGCCGAAGGATGCGCGGGCATGCGGCAGACATAATCAGCATTCGTGAAGAATTGGCGCAGCGAGGAGAAAAATGGTCTGCCTTGGTGCAGGTGCTGGAGAGCTGCAGGCTTGCAGGTGAGATTGCTTCGGAATTTGGCGAAATCGCAGAGGTGTCACTTTTTCATACGGTTATTCTGCATATGGGAGATGCACGCCCTGTCGAGCTGGAAGAACGCTGGGTTAACCCACAGGTGGCTCCCCATATGCTTGAGCAGGATTTTAAAGCCGTGACAACGACGGAATACTTGCTTTCAGTTGCGCCGCTTTTGCGCGCAGAGCATGTGGTGCGCGCGGTGAAACCAGCCAGCCACGAAGCTTTTCTGCTGGGTATCAAGGATATGACGCCCTGTCTTGAGATCACCCGCAGAACCTGGACCGGACCGCGCGTGGCCAGCTTCGCCCGCTTGTTATATCCCGGTGATCGTTACGAACTAACAGCACAGTTTTCAAATGTGGGCGCAAATGCAGCTTCCGCAAATGTATAGAGTTCATGAGGAAAATAATGAAAAACAGACCTGATATTCACGCTCCAACCGGTCCTGAGCTCAGTTGTAAAAGCTGGGCAACAGAAGCACCCCTGCGCATGTTGATGAACAACCTTGACCCCGGTGTGGCGGAAAACCCTGAAGAACTGGTGGTTTACGGTGGTATTGGACGTGCCGCACGCAACTGGGCCTGCTTTGATAAAATTGTTGAAACCCTGCGTAAAATGGAAGGGGATGAGACACTGTTGGTGCAGTCAGGAAAGCCTGTTGGCGTATTCCGTACCCACGAAAATGCCCCCCGGGTTTTGATTGCCAACTCCAATCTGGTGCCGCACTGGGCAACATGGGAACATTTTGGGGAACTCGATAAAAAAGGCCTGATGATGTACGGCCAAATGACCGCAGGATCATGGATTTATATCGGCAGTCAGGGCATTGTGCAGGGCACCTATGAGACATTTGTTGAAATGGGGCGACAGCATTTTGGTGGTGATCTTACAGGGAAATGGATACTGACTGCCGGACTTGGTGGTATGGGCGGGGCGCAACCGCTGGCGGCCACAATGGCTGGCGCTTCGATGGTGGCTATTGAATGCCAGGAAAGCCGTATCGACTACCGGTTAAACACAGGGTATCTGGATGCGCGTGCCGATACCATAGAAGAGGCACTTGCGATTATCGAAAAGTCGCATACGGACGGCAAAGCCATGTCTGTTGGTGTGTTAGGTAATGCCGCTGAAATTCTGCCCCGGATGGTGGAAAACGGCATTCGCCCCGATATGGTAACAGACCAGACTTCTGCCCATGATCCCATGAACGGGTATCTGCCAATCGGCTGGAGTGTGGGTGACTGGATAGCAAAACGGGAAAGCGACCCTGCGGCTGTTGCCGCCGCTGCTAAGGCTTCGATGGCGGTACATGTGCAGGCGATGCTGGCTTTTCATGCTATGGGCGTGCCCACGGTTGATTACGGCAATAATATTCGTCAGGTGGCGTTTGATGAAGGCGTGAAAAACGCCTTTGATTTTCCCGGTTTTGTGCCCGCTTATATTCGTCCCCTTTTCTGCCGGGGCATTGGGCCGTTCCGCTGGGTGGCGCTTTCGGGTGACCCAGAGGATATTTATAAAACCGATGCCAAGGTGAAAGAGCTGATCCCGGATGACCCACACCTTCACCGCTGGCTGGATATGGCAAGCGAGCGTATTCAGTTCCAGGGGTTGCCTGCGCGTATCTGCTGGGTGGGACTGGGCGAGCGACACAGGCTGGGACTGGCCTTCAACGAAATGGTCAAATCAGGTGAGCTGAAAGCTCCTGTGGTGATCGGAAGAGACCATCTGGACAGCGGCTCTGTTGCCAGCCCCAACCGGGAAACCGAAGCGATGAAAGACGGCTCGGATGCTGTATCAGACTGGCCGTTGCTGAACGCCCTGTTGAATACGGCTTCGGGAGCCACATGGGTAAGCCTGCACCACGGCGGCGGTGTGGGTATGGGTTTTAGCCAGCATTCGGGGGTTGTGGTTTTGTGTGATGGTACAGACGAAGCATCGGAGCGCATAGGCCGAGTGCTTTGGAATGACCCTGCAACCGGAGTGATGCGCCATGCTGACGCTGGTTACGAAACTGCAGAAGACTGTGCCCGCGAAAAAGGGCTGAACCTGCCGATGTTGGGTATGTAAGGAATTAACTATGACACATCATAAAATGGTTCGTGGGGCAGGAACATTCAGCCTTAGAGACTTGCGCCACATCTATGAAAAACCCACTGAATTACAGTTTGACCATGCGGATATAGGCCGCGTTGAGGCTTCGCGTAAAACGGTTAGTGATTTGATCGACCGGGGCGATACCGCCTACGGCATCAATACTGGGTTTGGGCTGATGGCAACCCAGCGCATAGCGCCTGAAGACGTGGAAAAGCTACAAGAAAATCTGGTTTTTTCCCACGCTACGGGCACGGGCGCGCCGCTTTCTGATGGTGTGGTACGCTTGGTGCTGGCCATGAAAGCCAGCAGTTTGGCGCAGGGGTATTCGGGTGTGCGAATGCAGGTGGTTAAGGCTTTGCTGGCGTTGCTGGAACACGGCATGTATCCGCTGATCCCGGCGAAGGGATCGGTTGGTGCATCAGGCGACCTGGCCCCGCTCGCGCATATGTCTGCGATATTGCTTGGTTACGGCGAGGTTTGTCACAAAGGTCAGGTCCTCGATGCCAACGAAGCATTGGCAATGATCGGGCTGGAGCCGTTGACACTGGCCGCCAAGGAAGGTCTCGCATTGTTGAACGGTACGCAGGTCTCAACTGCGCTGGCGCTGGCGGGTTTGTTTGAAATTGAAAATGTTTTTGCCTCAGCTGTGATTGCAGGGGCTATGTCCGTTGATGCCATGAAAGGCAGCGATGTGCCATTTGATGCGCGTATCCATGCAGTGCGGCGTCAGCAAGGTCAAATTGATGTTGCCGCCATGTACCGTGGCTTGCTGGCGGGCAGCGAAATCCGCGAGAGCCATGAGACTTGCGAAAAAGTACAAGATCCTTATAGCCTTCGCTGTCAGCCACAGGTGATGGGTGCCGCGCTGGGCGTAATGCGGCAAGCGGCAGAAACCCTGCTCACTGAGGCCAATGCCGTGACGGATAACCCGCTGATTTTTCCGGAAAACGGGGATATTCTTTCAGGCGGTAATTTCCATGCTGAACCTGTTGCGATGGCGGCAGACATGCTGGCTGTAGTCGTAGCGGAAATTGGCTCAATATCAGAACGTCGTACGGCCCTGTTGGTGGACCCCAAACTCTCAGGCTTGCCTGCATTTCTGGTCAAGGACAGTGGCCTCAATAGCGGTTTTATGATTGCACAGGTAACCGCTGCGGCACTGGTAAGCGAAAATAAAATGCTCTCGCATCCCGGTAGTGTGGATAGCATCCCAACGTCAGCGGGGCAGGAAGACCATGTTTCGATGGCAACATCATCGGCTCGGCGCTTGCTCGGAATGGCTAAAAATGCAGGTGCAGTGGCGGCGATTGAGCTGATGGGTGCGGCGCAGGGTATTGACTTTCACCGCCCCGGTACAAGCAGCGATACGTTGGAGAAAGTTCATGCTCTGGTGCGTGAGCGCGTTGATTTTTATGAATGTGATCGGTTTTTTGCACCTGATATTGAAGCTATCCGCGAACTGGTTGCTGCGGGTGTGCTCAATATTTATGTTGAGAGCCTGTTGCCGTCCACCCACATGGGGAGTAGCGCCTTTTGAGCGATATTTACGATCTGAAGCAAGGCGTTTCGCCCCTTATTGTCTCAATGCCGCACAGCGGTGAGAGCTTGGGCCCGTTCGCACCGTGTATGAGTGATGCTGCGCATCAGATAGCCGATACGGACTGGCATCTGCCAGCACTCTATGATTTCTTGGACAAGATGGATGTGACAGTGCTTGCGGCCAGACATTCCCGGTATGTGATTGATGTGAACCGCGATCCGTCTGGAAAAAGCCTGTACCCAGGGCAGAATGTGACCGAGCTTTGCCCGACAACCACGTTTGCGGACGAGCCGATTTATCAATCAGACGGAATGCCAGACGAGGTCGATTTGGCGGAACGCACCGGGACTTATTGGCACCCCTATCACCGGGCGTTGCAAACAGAGCTTGAACGTCTGAAAGCCTTGCATGGTTATGCTTTATTGTGGGACGCGCATTCGATTGCATCAAAAGTGCCGCGTTTTTTTGATGGGCGTCTGCCGGATTTCAATATAGGCACAAACGGTGGCAAAAGCTGCGGAGCAGGCCTAGGGGAATTGTTGCTGGCTATTGCCCAAACAGACAGGCGTTACAGTGCTGTTCTGAATGAGCGTTTCAGGGGCGGGTATATTACCCGGCACTATGGCAATGTGCGGGAGGGTGTGCATGCTGTGCAGTTGGAATTGTCACAAATCACCTATATGCAGGAGCAGGCTCCCTTTCCCTTTGATGCTGACAAAGCCGGGCAGGTACGAGGGGTGATCAAGCAGATGATTGAGGCGCTGCTCGCCTGGCAGCCAAAGGAATAGGCGGCGAAGGATTAGTGCCGTAAAAAACAGGCCCGAATGAAGAATAATCTTGACGCAAGAAGGGTGGGTCAGTAGAAGCCATTTCGTACCAGACAAATGGCCCAAATATTTGGTCCCGTTTGCGCCAGTGGCGCATAATCTGGTGCAAGCATCTGTGAGGAGAGGTGGCTGAGCGGCTGAAAGCGCCTCCCTGCTAAGGAGGTATACCGGCAACGGTATCGTGGGTTCGAATCCCATCCTCTCCTCCATTTTCCTGATTTTCTGGCTTTTGTATCGTGTTGGCAGGCATCTAGTCTGCTGTTCCCCCCGTTGATACGGGGTGCTATGCATATGTTCCTGGCAGGAATTGAGGCCAGAATGAAGGAATACAGCAATGAGCGTTGGCACGGTGAATTTGACGGAATATAGCCACGGGGCAGGCTGTGGATGCAAGATTGCACCAAATGTGCTTGATACCATTTTAAAATCATCACTCTCGATCGCGCCAGACCCCAACCTGCTGGTTGGCAATGCCAGCCGGGATGATGCCGCCGCATATGATATTGGTGGGGAGCAGGTGGTTCTCAGCACGACTGATTTTTTCATGCCCATCACTGATGACCCTTTTGATTTTGGTCGTATCGCGGCCACCAATGCCATCAGCGATATTTATGCTATGGGCGGCAGGCCCATGATGGCCATTGCGATCCTTGGCTGGCCGGTGAATATACTGCCGCCGGAAGTGGCGGCGCGTGTTGTGGACGGTGGACGCAGCGCTTGTGCTGATGCGGGCATCCCTTTGGCAGGCGGGCACAGCATTGATGCGCCTGAGCCGATTTTTGGCTTGGCAGTCACAGGACAGGTGGCAAAAGCGAACCTGAGGCGCAATGATACAGCGCGTGCGGGTGATGTGTTGTTTCTGAGCAAACCACTGGGTGTTGGCATATTAACCACCGCACAAAAGCAGAAAAAACTGAGGGACGAGCATGCATTTCTGGCGCGTGATGCCATGTGCACGCTTAACAGTATCGGAGCAGACATTGCGCCGCTCAAGTGCGTTTCCGCCATGACAGATGTTACTGGTTTTGGCCTTCTTGGCCATTTGGCTGAAATGTGCGAAGGCAGCAATTTGAACGCGGCTATTGATGCTGGCGCGGTGCCAACCTTGCCGTTTGTGGCTGAGTATCTGGCGAAGGGCTGTGTGCCGGGTGGTACACTGAGGAACTTCGAAAGCTACGGCAGTAAAGTCGGCACTCTGAGCGAGGCGCAGAAATTACTGCTTTGTGACCCGCAAACCAGCGGCGGATTATTGATCGCGGCGTCTGAACCTGGTCGAGGCGAGCTGATAGCCTGTTTTAAGGAAGCAGGGCTGGACCTTGAACCGGTAGGCCATCTTGTTCCGCGCAGACCTGGCCCTTTTATTGAGGTACGCTGAACCCTTATGACTGCCCGCCAACATCCACGCCCCGATACCATAGATTACAAGCAGATTTTCTTGCGGGATACACCGCTGATTGATGTGCGTGCCCCTGCTGAATACGCGAAGGGCGCTTTTCCTACAGCGGTGAACCTGCCGTTGATGGATGATGCTGAACGCAAGGCAGTAGGCATTACCTACAAGGAAGCTGGCCAGCAGGCAGCGATTGAAAGTGGGCATGCGCTTGTGCGGGGCAAGGCTAAAGCCGCGCGGGTGGAGGCCTGGAGGAAGCATGCGGACCAGCACCCGGAAGGATATCTATATTGTATGCGGGGTGGGCTGCGTTCCCGGATCAGCCAGCAATGGATGGATGAAGCAGGCACCGCTTATCCTCTTGTCAAAGGCGGATACAAGGCACTGCGTCGGTATTTGATTGAAGCAACCGAACAGCTGGTAAAGGCTCAGGCCTTTATTGTTGTGGCGGGTCGTACCGGTGTGGGCAAAACGCTGTTGCTAAAGCACATGAATAAATCGGTGGATCTGGAAGGCATGGCTAATCACAGAGGGTCCAGTTTTGGCCGGCGACTTGGGGATCAGCCCACGCAGATAAATTTTGAAAACCAGCTGGCAATTCGGTTGCTAAAAATCACAGATGGATATGTTGGGCCAATTTTCATTGAAGATGAAAGCCGCCGTATCGGGTGTTTGGAACTGCCACAAGCTCTGGCAGTCAAAATGGCATCTTCCCCAGCCGTGATGATTGATGAGCCCATGGAAAGCCGCATTGAAGCCATCCTGCAAGATTATGTGACAGACCTGTTGCCCACTTATCAGAAGGCTTTCCGTGAAGATGGTTTTCGGGCGTTTGGTGAATTTTTGTTAGAGGCTTTGCACAGGATCAGAAAACGTTTGGGCGGGGAACGTTACGACCAGATTGAGGCTTTGATGCGTGCAGCGCTGCAACATCAGGAAAAAACCGGGGGCGAAAGCCTGCACAGGGATTGGATTTTGGCGCTGCTGAAAAATTATTATGACCCAATGTATGATTATCAACTTGCCAACCATAGTCGAAACATAGTCTTTCGCGGGTCACGGGCTGAAGTATTGGCTTGGCACCGCGAGCATGATACTGGGGCCTGACCCTAACAATTAAGGTTTATTCAGACCATATGCCCGGAGAAACGATGCAGCACCCAACCGCAGTAGCACTATTGAAAGATGTTTTCGGGTTTCCGGCGTTTCGCGACAGGCAGTCTGAAATCATTGACGCCATAATTTCGGGTAAAAACATACTGGCGATCATGCCCACGGGTGCAGGTAAGTCGCTTTGTTTTCAAATTCCGGCATTGATGAAACCTGGCCTGGCGATTGTGGTTTCGCCCCTGATTTCGCTGATGCAAAATCAGGTTGCAGCGCTCAGGATACTGGGCATTGAAGCGGAGAGCTTGAACTCGGGAAACTCCCCGGAAGACAATGACCGCGTGTGGCAGAAAATACAGAACGGCACGCTGAAGCTGTTATATGTGTCGCCCGAGCGACTGATGACAGCTGGTATGCTGGGCAGGATCGCAGAATTGCAGATCACCTTGTTTGCCATTGACGAAGCTCACTGTATTTCCCAGTGGGGCGCGGCGTTTCGCCCGGAGTATGAGGCCCTGAGCGAGCTTCATGTTCGGTTTCCCGGCGTGCCGATCATTGCCTTGACAGCAACGGCAGATAAAGCCACACGGGAGCAAATCTGCCAAAAGATATTCTCCGGTCAGGCCAAAACCTACCTCACGGGTTTTGATCGTCCGAATATCAGCTTGAAAGTGGAGATTAAAAACGGCTGGAAACAGCAGTTGCTCCAGTTCTTGAAGGCGCGCCAGACGGATGGTCTTGTGCAAAAAGAAAATGGTATTGTCTATTGCCTTTCTCGCAAGAAAACGGAAGAAGCAGCGGCCTTGTTGCAGGATAATGGGTTTCATGCCCTGCCTTATCATGCGGGCATGCCCAGCCATGTGCGTGAGGAAAATCTGAACCGCTTTATGGCCTCACCGGACCTGATTATGGTGGCGACCATTGCCTTTGGTATGGGCATCGACAAAGCAGATATCAGATTTGTGTTTCATACGGACCTTCCGGCTTCGCCAGAGGCTTATTATCAGGAAATTGGTCGCGCGGGACGTGATGGGCTGCCAGCAACAGCGCATATGCTGTACGGCATGGACGATATTCGCATGCGGCGCATGTTCATTGACGGCGAGAATGCAGATGAGCAGCATAAAAGGCGCGGGCACCAGCGCCTGAATGCGCTTTTGTCATTTTGTGAGGCACCCGAGTGCCGCCGGGTGTCGCTTTTGCATTACTTTGATGATGCGCTGGGCCGGTCAAAGTGTGGCAACTGTGATCTGTGTGAAAACCCCAGAGAAACCATTGATGCCACTGAGGCGGGGCGCAAGTTTTTATCTGCGGTGTATAGAACCGGGCAAAGCTTTGGTGTTGGCCATATTGTCGATATTTTATTGGGCAAAAGCAACGAGCGTACAGAGAGGCTTGGCCATACCAACCTGCCGACATTTGGAGTGGGCACCGACCTGAGCAGCGGGGACTGGAAATCCATTGCACGGCAGTTGATGGCGCGGGGGTTTATCACCGCTGATATGGACTATGGCTCGCTCAAAATTACCGATGACGGGGTTTTGTTGCTTAAGGGACAGGAGAGCTTTCGGTACCGTCCTGATGTGAAACTGAAAAAAGCCAATAGCGGGCGAGTGCGACGCGGTAGAAACATAACCTCTGACCTGCCCGAAGAGGCACAGGCCCTGTTTCTGGCGCTGAAATCGTATCGTAAGGAGCTGGCGTCAGAACGTGCTGTTCCGGCCTATGTTATTTTTTCCGACAAGAGCCTTCATGATATGGCATTGCATAGACCCATAACGCTGGATCAGTTTGGTGAAATGTACGGTGTGGGTGCAGGAAAAAAACAGACTTTTGGACCGGAGTTCGTGGCCTTCATTCAGGAAAACAGCTGAGATAAGCTCATTTGCGCCCCTATTGGTTCCTGCGTTTAAAAGAGTGCGCTGATATAGAGATCAAGCCTTGCTAGAAGCCCTTGGGCACGATACGTTATGCAACAGTTGCATAAGCCCCGTGCGTGTGTTTTGGGGTATCGACGCATAAGGGATGCGCATGAAAAAAACTGGCACAGCGATAACCCCGCGTATCAAGATGGCGGATCTGGCAAAGCTGGCAGGCGTGTCCAAATCAACCGTGTCTCGTGCGCTTGCGGACAGTCCCCTGATCCCGAAAGAAACCAAGGAAAAAATCACAGCTCTGGCCAAGGAACATAGTTACCGGCTTAATAAACGTGCGCGGAATTTTCATTCAAAAGAAACGCTGACGATCGCGGTGTTGATCCCTGATACAAAAGAAAAAGACTGGCGTCTTTCCGACCCCTTTTTCCTGGAACTGTTGGGGAGCATCGCTGATACCCTGAATGATCAGGGCCATGAGCTGCTGCTTTCCAAAACATCGTCCGGGGCTGAGGAATGGGCAATCACACATGTGCAGCGCGGCACATGCGACGGGGTTATCCTGATTGGTCAGGGCACTCAGCATGCTGAAATCAATGCCCTTGCAGACAGTGATATTCCTTTTGTTGTCTGGGGCGGACTACTTGCGGACCAGAAATATTGCACGGTGGGCAGCGATAACCGGCTGGGCGGCAAAAAAGCATGCAAGCTTTTGCTAGAAAAAGGGCGGCGGCATATTGCCTTTTTTGGGGATAGACGTCTGCCAGAGGTATCGCTCCGGTATGATGGCTATAAAGCTGCGCTGGTTGAGGCGGGCCTTGGCACCGAAACGGCACTTGATGTTAGCGCCCCGTTTGGTAGCGATTCTGCTTATCAGGCGATCGTGGATTTCCTGGCGAAGGATGCACCGCTTGACGGAATTTTTGCTTGCTCTGACGTGATTGCGATGGCAGCGATCCGCGCACTGGGCGAAAAAGGCCTGCGCATTCCGGAAGATGTGGCGATTGTCGGGTATGATGATATAGCGCTGGCGTCATATTATAGCCCGCCACTGACAACAGTGGATCAGGATTGCCAAACTGGGGGCCAGCAGCTGGTGGTGCGGTTACTGGAAATTATTCAGGGAGGCAGCGCTGCCTCCCTGATGCTTGATACAGAATTGATCGAACGCGCCTCAACCTGATTGTGCCTCCCCAGTTAAGCGAAGCTGATAACCAGCCATGCCGTTACGGCCAACAAAATCACAGATAACACCCGGTAGTTGGCGTACCAGCGCACTTCACGGAGTACAGCGGTTTCACGGGCATAATCTGCTTTTGTCCATATATAGGGCGCGATATCATCTAGTTTTGGTGGTGTGGTTGCCATGCTGACAGCAATAAGCGTGACTGTGCAAAGCAACGTCAGGATTGGCGCGATATATAGGAAATGCAGGTCAATCATGCCGGTCACCGTATTCATGATAAAGAGTGCGGCACCTGCGGCAAGCCCTACAATGATTGTCCAGAAAGCGCCGGTTGCGTTTGCACCCGGCCAAAAGGTGCCCACAAGGAACAGGGTAACAACGGGGGGAATGGTATAGGACAGTACCTGTTGCAGGTATTTAAACAACGATGTGAAATTTTCAATCTGGGGGGCCCAGGCGACCGCCAGCCCCATGAACAAAAAGGTGATCCAGCGCCCCATTTTCATCAGCTCTGGTCCGCTGGCGTCAGGTTTCCATTTGCGTATAAAATCCATTGTTACCAGCGTTGATGCGGAATTCAGGGTTGAATCGATTTGCGACATCAGGGCGGCAATAAAGCCTGCCAGCACAAGGCCAAGAAGCCCCGTAGGCAACAGGTCAAACATCAGGGTTGGATAAACAAGGTCCGCACGTTCCAGGTTGGGATATAATAGGATAGCAAAGGTGCCGGGCAAAACCATCACAAACAGGACAGGGAGCTTCAGCGCGCCAGCAAACAGGCTACCCAGTTGGCCGTGTTGGACCGATTTAGCGCTCAATACCCGCTGAACCATGAACTGGTTGGTACACCAGAAATAAAAACCCAGAAGCGGCACCCCGGTAATTAGACCAAGCCACGGCATGCTGTGATCGTCTATAGGACGGATCAGGCTTAATTTATCAGGGGATACAGCTGCTGTGATAGCATCCCAGCTACCGACTTTATCAAAGGCAACGACCGAGATAACAACGGCACCCGTCATCAGCAGAATAGCCTGGATTGTATCCGTATACATAACCGCAGCAAGTCCGCCCATAATGGTATAGGCCCCGGCAACAAGCGCGAGAATGGTAATGATTTGCCAGACAGGCAAGGAAGGGAAGACCATGGAAATGACCAGGGCACCCGCAAACAGGCTGCCTGCTGTATCAACAACGATATTGAGGAAAATGGTCAGTCCGGCAAAATACATGCGGGCACGCCCGTCAAAGCGTTTTTCCAGAAATTCCGGCATGGTAAAAACGCCTGAGCGCAAAACAAATGGCAGCAGAAACACCGCAAAAAACACTAGAACGATGACGGCCATCCATTCATAGTTAAAAACGGAAATGCCCGTTGAATAGGCTTCTCCTGCCAGGCCGATCAGCGTCGTGCTTGATATATTGGAAGCAAAGAGCGAAAGGCCAATGAAAGGCCAGATCATCGTGCGCCCTGCAAGAAAATAGTCTTTGGCATTTTTATGTTTTCGGCCAATGACGAAACCGAGTATCAAGACAAAAACCAGATAAGCCCCAATGATCGCCAGATCAACAGTATGCAGCGCAACGCCTAAATCGGGCATTATATTCCTCCCCTAATATGTGTGCCAGGCTCGCATGGCTATGCATATCATGCTGGCCTGCTGACGGCACTTTATGGTTTATAGCATAGGCACAAAATAAAAAGATGCAACCGGTTGCATAATATTCTTGCAACCGGTTGCATAAACCTGTAGGCATGCAAGTTGATAGCAGGGGAACCAGGTAGCGCTTTCCTGTGTGACCACATAATATAATTTGATCTGGGGAGGTTAGAAATGATCAAACATCACCGTTCCGTCCTTTTGATGTCGGTATCTTTACTTGTAATGTCACCCGCAGTTGTTGCGCAGGATGATAGTGACGTATCTGAAAAACCACTTGAAGAAATTGTTGTTACTGCCGTTGCGCGTGCGAGCTCTACATTGATGTCGAGTGTGTCGGTAAGTGGTGTTAATCAGGAGCAAATTCAGAACTTTGCACCTCGGTCCGCAGCGGAAATTTTCCGTAACATCCCGGGTATTCGTTCAGAATCAACGGGCGGTGAAGGTAATGCAAACATTGCTGTGCGCGGCCTTCCTGTTGCTTCAGGCGGTGCCAAGTTCCTGCAATTGCAGGAAGATGGTCTGCCGATTCTGGAATTTGGTGATATTGCCTTTGGTAATGCGGATATTTTCCTGCGTTCGGATTATTCAATTCGGCGCATTGAGGCCGTTCGCGGTGGTTCAGCATCAACATTTGTCTCAAATTCACCGGGTGGTGTGATCAACTTTATCAGCAATACGGGTGAAGAAGAGGGCGGTAGCATAGGCATTACACGGGGTGTTGACTATGATACCACGCGCGCTGACTTTGCCTACGGTGGTCCTATTGGTGATGACCTTCGTTTCCATGTGGCGGGCTTTTATCGTATAGGCGAAGGGCCACGTGAAGCTGGCTATAAGGGGAACAAGGGCGGGCAGATTAAAGCCAATATTACCAAAGATTTTGATAATGGTTATGTAAGGCTTTATTTCAAATATCTGGATGATCGCTCCATCGGTTACTTGCCGATGCCGGTGGCAGTATCTGGCACTAACGCAGACCCTGAAATTTCTTCAGTGGCCAATTTTGATGTCTCAGCCGATACACCGCATTCTCCATTTTTGATTTCCAACTTTGGCATTGGTGGTGACGGCAACAGACGTGCAGTTAATATATCTGACGGCATGCGGCCTAATAGTAAGGTTATTGGCGGTGAGTTCTCGTTTGATTTTGAGGATGGCTGGAACGTAGCGAACAAGATTCGTGTTGCCAGCACCAGCGGACGTTTTGTTTCTCCGTTCCCGGCAGAGGTTGGGGATGCGGGCGGCATCGCTGAATCCATTGGCGGCACGGGCGCAACGCTTGAATATGCTAACGGCCCATCTGCGGGTTCCGCAATTTCAAACCCGGATAGCCTGAACGGCAATGGTCTGGCGATGCGGGTGCATCTGTTTGATACAGAGCTAAACGACCTTAATAACTTCGCCAACGACTTTAAAGTCACCAAGACATTTGATGCAGGTGATGGCGGCACAGTCGATTTAGCGCTTGGTTATTATAAATCTGCCCAATCGATCAACATGGACTGGGTCTGGAATACCTATTTGCTTGAGGTGAAAGGCGATGCTGCGGCACTGCTGAATGTTGTGGATTCAGGCGGCAATACAGTTACCGACAATGGTTTGGTGGCATACGGTGTGCCTTTCTGGGGCAACTGCTGCCAGCGCAATTATGATACCGACTATGATATTGACGCCCCTTATGCGTCTTTGAGCTATGCGGGTGACAGGCTCACTGCTGATATAAGTGTGCGCTATGATACGGGCAGTGCAAACGGAACCTATGCAGGCAATGTCCAAGCTCCAAATCTGGATGTTAACCAGGACGGTGTTATTTCAGTGCCTGAGCAAAGTGTATCCACCATTGACCATACCAATCCGTCGATAGTGGATTATACATGGAATTACTGGTCTTATTCACTTGGTGCCAATTATGCCTTCAATGATGATCTGGCTGCTTTTGCGCGGATCAGCCGTGGTGGTCGTGCAAACGCCGACAGGTTGTTGTTTGGTAAGGTGTTGACCGATGGTTCGGTTCGCGAAGAAGATGCCATCGATTTTGTTGAACAATATGAAGCTGGCGTTAAATATCGCTCGAATAATTTTGGCGTGTTTGCCACGTTGTTCTATGCCAAAACGGAAGAGCAAAACTTTGAGGCAACAACACAAACCTTCTTTGACCGCGTCTATAAAGCCAAAGGTCTTGAGCTTGAGGCAACATATAGAAACGGGCCGTTTAATATGATGGCGGGTGTTACTTTCACGGACGCTGAAATTTCATCTGATGCCCTGAACCCAGGTGTTGAGGGGAATACTCCGCGTCGTCAGGCTGATGTGCTTTATCAGGCGACAGCATCCTATACAAAGGCTGACTTCTTCTTTGGTCTGAATGCCATTGGAACCACCAAGGCATACGCTCAGGATAGCAATGAACTGGTTCTGCCTGGCTATACGCAAGTCAATGCCTTTGCCGGATATGAATTTGTTGAAGGGCTGTCGCTTAATCTGAATGTTAACAATCTCTTTGATGCGGTTGGTCTTACTGAATCTGAGGAAGGTTCAATCGTTGAAGGCGCTAATAATGTAATCAGAGCGCGTTCCATCAATGGGCGAACAACATCCTTGACGCTTAAATATACTTTCTAACACGACTACGGACTCCCTACTGCTCCACCCTGCGTCACCATTTTTTTCAGGTAAAAATGGTTGGTGCGGGGTGGGATTTTCCCCTGTGCTTAAAGCCTGAAAAGCTCCAACATTGAGGACCAGTATTGTGAGCCTGCATTGGGCCAATATTGAGAAAGATGGGCGCGGCTGGATAAGTGTTTGAGTGAAAGTTCATCGATGAAGAAACAGATGGAACATCCTATGCAAAATACCGGATTCGATAGCCGGTTGCACCGTCTGGAGGCTGACCTCGAAGAGGCGCTCGCTGTCGTGTATCCAAACCAACAGGATCTGGATGTTTGGCTGACCCGGTTGGTTGATGTTGCGCGCCGCGCCTATGAGGCACGCCCTGATACCCTTAAGGCACTGGATGATCGCCGCGAGAAAGCTGACCTCAATTGGTTCCAGAGCGAACAGATGCTGGGGTATATGTGTTACCCGGACCGTTTTGCAGGCGACTTTAAGGGGCTAAAAGCCAAAATTCCCTATTTGCAGGATATTGGTGTCACCTATCTTCATCTTTTATCGGTTTTGAAGGCACGTGGCGGCGATAGTGACGGCGGTTTTGCAATTGAGGATTATCTGAATACAAATGCCAACCTTGGCACAATAGACGAACTGGAAGCCCTAACAGCTGATTTACGGCAGGCAGGCATTAGCCTGTGTCTGGATTTCGTGCTTAATCATACCGCCAAGGAACATAAGTGGGCACTCCGTGCTGCGGCAGGTGAAAAATCCTATCAGGATTATTATTACATGTATCCTGACAGAAGTATTCCTGACCAGCAGGAACCATTGCTGGAGCAAGTATTTCCGGCAACAGCGCCCGGGAACTTTACCTATGTTGATGCCTGTAAAAAATGGGTGTGGACAACCTTTTATCCTTATCAGTGGGATCTCAATTATCATAATCCGGCTGTGCTTGTGGCCATGCTGGAAAAACTATTGGTCCTTGCCAACAAGGGTGTTGAGATTTTCAGGCTGGATGCGGTGATATATATATGGAAAGAACTGGGTACACCCAGCCGCAATCTGCCGCAGACGCATGCGTTACTGCAAGTGTTCAGGGCAGTGGTTTCCATGGCTGCTCCCGCTGTTGCCCTGAAAGCGGAAGCGGTGGCCGGGGCGCGCCATATCACCAAATATTTTGGCTCTGCGGGGTCACGTAAAAGGGAATGTCAGCTTGCCTACCATAATGCCGCCATGGCGGCACTGTGGGATAGTCTGGCCACTGGCGATGTGCGACCTGCGGCTGAAATGTTGCAGGCGTTACCGCAAAAACCTGAGGGAACCTCCTGGATTTATTATGCTCGTTGCCATGATGATATCGGCTGGGGTGCACTGCGTGACCGGCAAGGGGCTGGCTGGGGTGCAAGCGAACAGCATCTGAATTATCTATGGCGATTTTACGCAGGCGAGGTTGAAGGCAGTTTTGCCCGTGGTGAGCGTTTCCAGCAGGTGCCGGGCGAAGCCTATGCAGGTAGCAACGGCACATTGGCGTCGTTGGCAGGCTTTGAAGCCGCCCTTGATGCGAACGATGATGAGGCAATGGATTTGGCGATGAAGCGCATGATTTTAATGCATGCGGTTCCTATGGCACTGGACGGTATACCCCTGATTTATATGGGGGACGAGATAGCGCTGCTGAATGACTATAATTACGATAAAAACCCCGGAGGTCAGGATGGCCGCTGGCTGCACAGGGGAGCAATGCCGCAGGATTTTGAAGTGATAAACACTCCTCATGCAGTAGCGGGCCGTGTCATGCTTGCGGCGATAAAGCAACTTGTGGCAGCGCGCAAGGCCATGCCGACCCTAAATGCCCGGAACCCGGTTCATTATTTGCCTGTAAACAATACCCATGTTCTGGCTTTCATGCGGACCGCGCCTGAACATGAAATGCTGTGTCTTGCTAACTTCAGTGGTAGCGAGCAGGCTGTTGATCCGGAATTTATCCAGTCTATATTAGGGTCCCATGTTTTGGATAAGAACCCGCTTGATGATAACAGTATAGCTGAATGGAAGCTTGGCCCTTATCAATGCCGGTGGCTGTTCAAGAAGAATTAGGAGGCCATTGATGGGCCTAATAGCTGCTGTTGAGGCTGGCGGAACGAAATTTATCTGTGCGGTCGGGACGGCGCACGATCAAATCCTGGCCAGGACAACAATCAAAACGTCTGATCCAGAGCATACGCTTGCCCAGTGCATCACGTTTTTCCGTGAATGTGAACAGCAGTTTGGCAAAATAGAGCAACTGGGCGTCGCCGCTTTTGGTCCTCTTGACCTAAACCCCGGATCACCCGGCTACGGTGCACTTCTTGATACACCGAAGCCCGGCTGGTCGGGATTTAATTTACTGGCTGCTTTTCAGGAAAGCCTAGACGTACCTTCCTCGTTGGATACAGACGTAAATGCAGCTGTGCTGGCAGAAGTTCGCTGGGGAGCAGCGCAAGGCTGTCGCTCGGCGGTTTATATCACGGTTGGTACAGGCATTGGTGCAGGTATTTATGTGAATGGCCAATTGTTGCACGGCTTGATTCACCCTGAATTTGGGCATGTCGCTATGCCTAGGGCGACGGATGACATTGATTTTGCCGGTGTTTGCCCCTTTCACGGGGATTGTCTTGAGGGGTTGGCGTCAGGGCCTGCAATGAAGGCACGCTGGGTGCAGGCAGCGGAAAACCTTCCACCAGACCATGCGGGCTGGGCAGTAGAGGCCTATTATCTGGCGCAAATGTGCCGAACCATAACATTGGCTGTATCGCCTGAGCGCATCATTTTGGGGGGCGGGGTGATGACACACAAACCCCTTTTGGCAAACATTCAAAACCAGTTTGATACAATAATGGCAAATTACCTGCAGGTCTCGGCGCGTGCGGGTGGTCTTGAAAATTATATTGTGGGCGAATCCTTTAGCGGAACCTCGGGGCTTGCTGGTGCATTTGCCCTTGCTGGCTAAAACGGGCGCTTGGTTATGGATGCAGCCAACCCGGTGCCTTTGGCCTGAAACCCAGTGGTGCTAATTGTTCCAAAAATAGATACGAGTACAAGTTAAGCCATTATTTTTACATGATAAAATAAAATATCTTAGTTTAGTATGCGATTTCTAACTTCTCTCACTAAACTGTTTCTCAAGGTTAGACATATTCATTTCAGGTGCTGAATTGAGCAGGTCACAATGATCAAGCTGACGGCGTACCGGTAAGAATTATATAGTTAGACACAGAGAAGGACATATCATGGCACTATTGGAAAATATTCAGAACTCGTCCGTTACCCGCGCATATCGTCAGGGTTGGCTTGCATGGCTTGGCGCACATAAAGCAGCGTTTGAGCTGGCACAGGACGGTGTTGGCAAATTGATGAACAGCCGTGAGCAGTTGGTTGAAGACCTTGTTGAAAAAGGTGAAACTGTAGAAGTGAAGGCGCAGGAACTGGCGCAGGACAATATTGATAAAGTCCGAGGTTATGTTGAGCCACGTTTCACTGATATTAGCGAAAAAGTAAGCGCTGCTGGCAAGAAAGTATTTTCTCGCACAGCTGCTGGAGCCACAGCGGGAGCCACAGAGGAAACTGCTGGGGCAACTGACCGGGTTGCTGATCTTTCAGAAGAAATCGCAAAGCTTACGAAAACTGTTTCTGCACTAAGCCGCAAAGTAAATGCTGCTGCCAAGCCTGTGGCTAAAAAAGCTGCTGTGAAAAAGACAGTTGCCAAGAAAGTGGCCCCTAAAACCGCCACAGTTAAAGATGAAGTTAAAACAGCTGCATAAGCTGCTTTATATAATGATATGCTCCGTTATGCGGGGCTAAAAATAGTTAGCTGGTCGCCCTGCGCGCCTCCTCCCCCAGGTGCCTCCCCCCAAATATGTCAGGGCGGCCAGTTAATTTCACTTTTGTACTTTCGCAGCGTATCTCTATAGTTACCACTAAGGGTGTATGACGCAGGATTTAGGGGGCGTCCAGTAAGCAGGCTATCATTACCGCGTTCCAGGGCGCGTCAACCACTAGGGGAGTTAGCATGGCACGAACGACAAAAAACCTCGGCGAAAAGGCAGCGGAAGCTACCACGGCTTTTAATCCTATTGTGGGTGTGCAGCGGTCCGAGCTGATTAAATCGCTTGGTGTTGTCCTTAAACAGGCGGCTTTAAACCCGATCAATTTTGGCCAGCACTTTTTCAATTACAGCAAGGATATGCTGGATATTGTCAAAGGCAGTTCGGACTATACTCCGCACGCCAAAGATCGACGATTTCAAGACCCCGCCTGGACATATAACCCCATTTACCGTCGCGGTATGCAGTCATGGATGGCCATGAAAGCCAATCTGCAAAATTGGCTGGGCGAAGCTGATATTGAAGAACTGGATCGCGCCCGCGCTCATTTTATTCTTGATGTTGTCACGGATACGCTGGCACCGACCAATTCCCTAATCGGCAACCCAGCGGCCATGAAGCGTTTTTATGAAACAGGTGGGCTATCGGTCGTGCAGGGGCTCAAAAACGCCTACGATGATATGGTAAATGGCATAGGCATTCCGTCACAAGTCGACTCGAAACCCTTTAAAGTTGGGGAAAATATAGCCGCAACGCCCGGACAGGTAGTTTTCAGGAATGATGTACTGGAGGTGATCCAATATACGCCCTGCACTGAAGAAGTGTATAAAATACCCTTGCTGGTGATCCCGCCGCAGATCAATAAATTCTATGCTTCGGATTTAACCCCCGACAAGAGCCTGTTCCGCTTTATGTTATCGCAGGGTGTCCAGATGTTTGCCATAAGCTGGCGCAATCCGGGTGTGGAGCAAGCACACTGGGGTCTGGAGACATATATCGAAGCTGCAGAGCAGGCGATGGACGCCGTTATGGCTGTCACAAGGTCTAAAAAGTTAAATGTATCCGGTGCTTGTTCGGGCGGCATTACGGTAGCCACACTCCTGAGCCATTTGGCAGCCCGTGGTGATGACCGTGTGAATTCATCGACCTTTCAGGTGTGTGTTCTGGACCCGCGTCAGGAAGATAGCGAAGTGGGTGCGTTGGTTTCAGACAGTACGCTTGAGTTGGCACGTGCGCGGTCAGCTGCTAAAGGCATATTGTCCGGTGACGATCTGGCCCGTACTTTTGCCTGGATGCGTCCCAATGATCTGATCTGGAATTATGTGGTCAATAACTATCTGCTGGGTAATAATCCACCTGCGTTTGACATATTATTCTGGAATAATGACACAACAAACCTGCCGGCGGCTTTGCACTCCGATTTTCTGGATAGCTATAAATCCGAGCCTTTCGCCAACCCAGGGACTGTTGAGTTTATGGGCAATATGCTGGATCTGGGCAAGATAGAGCATGATAGTTTTATCGCGGCAGGTTTTACAGACCATATTACCCCGTGGCGGGCCTGTTTCCGCACCACCAAACTGCTTGGCGGTAATAATGAGTTTTATGTGTCGAACAGCGGCCATATCCAGTCGCTTTTGAACCCTCCCGGCAACCCGAAAGCCAAATATTTCCATAATCTGGGCGGTCAGGACGGTACGGCGGACGAATGGATGAAGGGTGCCGAACTGAAGGATGGGTCCTGGTGGACACCCTGGGCAGCATGGTTAAGTGAACGTTCAGGCGACAAAAAACCGGCACCCAAAAAACATGGCAATGCCAAATTGAAGCCACTTGCGCCAGCGCCAGGTGAATATGTGTTCGGATAAATGCTATACTGACCTGACCCACCCTCATAAGAAGGGTTCCGGGGCCGTGTGTTGGCCCGCGTAAAAGGAGAGACTTAGTGACATCCATGCAGCCGGAAATTCAGATCATTGAAGTTGGCAGGCAGGCCCTGCGTACCGCCGTATGGCGTAATGGTGGCACGTCTCGCCCGATCCTGTTTTTCAACGGTATTGGTGCCAATCTGGAATTGATGTCTCCTTTGGGGGACATGATGAAGGGCCGCTCGGATGTTATTGTCTTTGATATGCCGGGCATTGGTGGGTCGCCAGCTGCGCGGCGCCCGTATCGTCCGTCCACCACCGGAAAATGGGCCAATCAAATTCTTGATCATCTGGGATACGAAGATGTGGATGTGATGGGGGTTTCCTGGGGTGGTGGCGCGGCACAGCAATTTGCGCGGGATAACCCCGAGCGCGCACGGTCCCTTGTGCTGTTGGCAACCAGCGCAGGCATGTTGATGGTGCCGGGGAACCTGAGCGCCATTCGCCGCATGGCGCACCCCAAACGCTATATTGACCCCGACTATATGATGAAGAATTTCGAGACACTTTACGGCGATACGGCTGATGCAAGCGCGGAAGACCATAAAAGCAGGATTCAGCCGCCGACCATGCGCGGCTATATGTATCAGCTGATGGCAATGGCAGGTTGGACCAGCATGCATTTTCTGCCGTTTTTGAAGCAGCCGACGCTGGTGATGGCAGGGGATAAAGACCATATCGTACCGCTTGCCAATGCACGTATCTTGAAAACTCTGATCCCACGCGCCGATTTGCGGGTGGTGAAAGGTGGTGGTCACCTGTTTGTTGTATCGAGGGCCAGGCAGGTTATTCCGGTTATTAAACATTTCCTCGACGACCATGCAGATGATCATTTGAAAGGGGCCACCTGCACAGCTTGAAATTGACAAAGCCTGAAACTGAAATTTTTGGCCCATCCGGGCCCCTTGAAAGGAGATAGACATGTCTGAAAAATCAAAAAAAGGCCCCACTGGTCCCAAGAAAGACATGGATGTTGCCCGTAAAATATGGTTGGCGGGTGTTGGCGCTTATGGGCGCGCAATCGGTGATGCTCAGGAAGCCTATGCTAAAGTAGGTAAAGAAACGAGCCGGGTTTTTGAAGAATTGGTTGGCAAAGGTGAAGAACTGGAAGGCACGGTTACCAGTGTTGCCAAACATTATGTGCCGGAAATGGCAAAAAAACACAGCGAAAATGTGAAGGCCACCGTTGAAGACCGCATGGACCGCATGAAGGCAGCGCTTGGCTTTGCTGAAGCTGCGGCTGACCAGCAGGAACAAATGGCAGGCGTTGAAGCCCGGCTTGATGCGATCGAGGATAAACTTGATCAGTTATTGGCAGCCGCAAAACCAGCCAAGCCAAAAGCAAAACCACGTGCACGGAAGGCTCCGGCCAAGAAAACTCCATAGAACCCCATAGGAAAGCCCGCTGTGTTCACCCTGTTATGGTCCACAGTGGTAAACGGCAACAATAGCCAATAGGCTCTGCTGATGAAAACGAAAGACAAGGTTTTACAGGCTAGTCTCCAGCTCTTCAATGAGGAGGGTGAGCAGGCTGTGACCTCTGTTGATATTGCCAATGTGCTGGAAATGAGCCCCGGCAATCTTTATTATCATTTTAAAGGTAAAGACCCCATTATCCGCCAGCTTTTTCTGGATTTTGAGGAAGAATTCAAAATGGTGCTGCGCGCCCCCATTGAAAAGCCGCTGGAGCTGTCAGACAATTGGGTTTATTTTTATATCCTGTTTGAAGAAGTCGCGGATTTCCGGTTTTTCTACCGTAACTTACAAGGCCTGCTGGATCGTTACAGCGATTTGGAGCGCCGCTTTCGGGCGCTGGTGGCGCTAAAGATTAAAACCATGGCTTCGATCATTGCCAACCTGAATGCAACAGGGTTTATCCAGATATCGAACATTGAAGCCGGGCAAATGGCCGAACGCTTTGCGCTGCAACTAACGTATTGGCCTACGTATCAAAGTTTGATGGACAAGCAGGTTGCGACACCAGTCTCGATCCATAATGGCGTATTTGGCTTGATTAGTCAGCTGACGCCCTATGTTACAGAGGGTTCGGAAGAGTTTTTGGCGCTGCTGGCGTCATTTCGTGATAAAATGCTGAAAGGCGTTCGCTGATTGGGGATGATCGGGCGCTGAAACAGGTGGTGCTGACTAGCTATACCGCGTGTTTATGAGGGGAATGCCTGTGGGGGCATGTGTTGGTTTTGGTTAAGGGGACTGTATGTTTAAGAAATTTGGGAAAATAAAGGCACCATCGGCGTTGTTGGTAATGATGGAGGGCCGTGCTTTGTTTGAATATGGCGCCTATTTTGCGGCCACACCTATGCTCAAACGCCTTGCGCGGGGTGACGGGCACCCGGTTCTGGTTCTACCCGGACTGGCAGCAAGCGATTTTTCCACCAAGCCCTTGCGGGCATTTTTAAAAGACCGTGGCTATGCGCCGCACGAATGGGGCCTCGGGCGTAACTTCGGGTTGCGGGACGGTATGCTGGAAAGCATGCTCGAACGGCTTGATGAAATTTACAATACCGAAGGCCGCAAAGTTAGCATTATTGGCTGGAGCCTCGGTGGTATTTTCGCACGTGAACTGGCGAAACTACGGCCTGAGCAGGTCCGTTCGGTCATATCTCTTGGCAGCCCGCATTCAGGTAATCCCAAAGCGTCAAACGCATGGCGCTTTTATGAATATGTGGCTGGGCATTCAGTGGAAGACCCGCCGCTTAAAACCAGATTGCACAAGGCACCACCGGTGCCCACCACGTCGATCTACACCAAAACAGACGGTATTGTTGCGTGGCAGAATTGCCATCAGGCACGACCCCAGTGCGATGTGAAAGCCGGGCAAACCGAAAACATCAAGGTTGAAGGCAGTCACTGCGGGCTGGGTGTGAACCCCATTGTGCTTTATGCTATTGCCGATAGGCTGGCACAGCGTGAAGGAAAGTGGCGCCCGTTTGCCAATGTTGGTATGAGGAAAGCCTTTTTTGATACACCAGCTTTTGAGACGGTTGCGGCAGTATAAGACTGCTGCTTTCGCTGTGTGGTACGAATTTGTTGTTTAGGAGGCGCTTTCTAATTTTCTGTGCATGATGGGCATCAGAATACAGATGCGCCCGCAGAGGCAACGGGCCAGTCTCTGGTGATCTGAAAACGCCAGAGACCGAAAGCAACAGGGGACAGTCATGCATAAGCTATCGGGTATTGACGCGACATTTCTCTATATGGAGACAAATGAAACGCCGATGCATATCTCCAGCCTGATGATATGCGAGCCCGCAAAAGCGGGTGAAAACCCTTACGAATTGCTAAAATCGCAGATTGTGGAACGGTTGCACGAAATTCCGTCCTTCCACCGCAAGCTTATGCATACGCCCTTTTATATTGATCATCCGGTATGGGTTATGGCGGAAGTTGTTGATCTGGACTATCATATCAAACACGCACGCCTGCCGGAGCCTGGCAATGTAGAGCAGTTGCGCATGGTAGTGCAGGGGCTGCATTCCCTAACGCTCGACCGTGACCGGCCTTTGTGGCAGTTTTATATTATTGAAGGTGTCGAAGACCCGGCCTTTGGTCTTAAAAAAGGTAGTTTTGCACTTTATACCAAGGGTCATCATGCCTGCCTTGATGGCGGTGCAGGTATTTCGGTGATGGACATTCTGTCCGACCGGGAGCCCACACCCAGGCCACCGCTGCCCAAAAGCAAAATCCAGCTATATGCTGAAAAACCCGGCTTTTTCGAACTAATAGGTAGTGCCTACGGGAAATTTATTCAGCAACAGGTCAATATGATCGCGGCGCTGCCTGCGCTTTCGAAGGCGATTGGCAATGTTGCAAAGCTGGCGCTTGAAGATAGCCGGGGCATCCTGAGCAAAATGCGCCCGGCACCCAAAACCCGGTTTAATGTGCGTATCCAGAAACAGCGGGCATGGGGGGTGCAGTCGCTTTCCCTGCCAGCGGTAAAAGCGCTGGCCAAGCAAACGGGTGCCACGCTTAATGATGTGGTGCTGTCGATTTGCGGTGGCGCGTTGCGACGGTATCTGGAACGTCACAATGAACTGCCCGATCGTTCACTGGTTGCGGCAGTGCCGGTATCGCTCAGGGAACTCGGGGATACCAGCAATACCAACCGTGTTGCCAATATGAACTGCGAAATTGGCAGCCACATTGAAGACCCGGTTGAACGCTTGGCTCTGGTACACAAGAATTCTGTGCAGGCAAAAAAAGAACTCGCAGCGATCAAGGAAGTGTTTCCAACCGACTATTCGTTTTTTGGCGCGCCTGTGATTGTTTCTGCAATGGCGCAAGTGGCGAGCCGTACCGATATTGTCAACCAGATGCCCGCGCTCCTCAATGTTGCTATCTCCAACGTTCCAGGGCCGCGTCATCCTGTTTATTTCGCAGGAAGCAAAGTATCAGCCTTTTTCCCGGTGTCTATTGCCACGCACGGCTGCGCCCTGAATATTACACTGCAAAGTTATGTAGATCGGCTTGATTTTGGCCTGATTGCCTGCAAAATTGCAGTGCCGGATGTGCAGGACATTGCGGATGATATTGTCGCTGAATTCAGACAGCTGAAGGAAGCTGTAAAGGCCAATGCCGCAAAGGAAAAGTCAGTCGCCCCCAAACCCGCCCCTGCTAAATCAGTGGCAGCCAAAAAAACAAAGGCAGCTCAAAAGCCGAAACTGAAGGCTGTTTGAAGGCCTTTTAGTTCGCTAACGCAGTGGGCTGCACTTTGCTTTTGCCTGGATCACAGATACTGACACCGGACACCACCCTTAAATACTCATCTGCACAAGGGTCCTGGCTTTAGTCTTTCTTGCGGGGAGCCTTACGCATCAGAGGGCCTGTCCCCGTGTTGACAGGCTTTCCCTTTTTTGCTGCTTTCCCGGGTTTTATCGGACTTTTCGGTTTGCCATCGGTTTTCCCAGCGGGCTTGTATTCGGCCTTTCTGCCAGTTTTGGCGACCAGCTTTTTGCCAGCTTTTTTGATGACTTTTTTAGCAAATTGGCCTTGCGGCTTTTTGGCAGAAGGTGACTTGGGTTTTTCTTTCTGTGCAGCCTGGGGTTCCTGAGAAAGCAACGGGGCTTTAGAACCTGTGTCAGCACCTTTGGATTTGGGTTCAGGCTTGGCGGGTGCCCGCTTTTCGAAAGTCGCTCTTTCAGGTTGCTGTTTCTCAGTTCCCTGCTTTTTTGGCCCCTGTTGTTTGGCTTTCGTATCCTTGACGCCAAATTTATGGGACGCTTTTTCTTTCGCACCGGAATAGGGCTTTTTGCCGTAGCCAGGCTTGTCATCGCGGCGCGGTTTTTTAGCACCTTTATAGGGGCGTGCCTCACTGCCCGGCCCACTGTCTGTCTTGGGGGCTCTTAGCCGGTCAACGGTGATGGTTTTTTCCATTTTCCTGCTGGGGCCAACAGCGGCGAGGAATTTTTCGATAACATCCGGCGCCAATTCCACATGGGTTTCATGCTCATGGATTTTAATGGATCCAATTTCACGTTTTGTAATGTGGCCCGCACGGCACAGCATCGGCAATAGCCAGCGTGGCTCGGCATTTTGCTTGCGTCCAACCGACAGGGAAACCCAGTCTCCGCCGCTAAAGTCTTCACGGCGTTTTTGCTTGTGCTCGGCAGGCCCTGTACTTGTGCCTATCAGTTCTTCGGGCGCGGGTTGGCTGGCATTTTTCTGACGAACCAGTGCCGCTGCGATCTGTTCCGGGCTATAGCGGGTCAAAAGTTCTGCAACAAAGGGGGCTTCGTTTTCTGTAATGTCCTGTACAAACACAGGATCTTCAAGAAACCGTTCGCGGTCGCGTTTGTGAATGTCATCCAGTGATGGTGGCTTGACCCATTTGGCTTCGATGCTGGCGCTGGAAAGCAGCCGTTCTGTGCGCTTTCTGGCATTATAGGGCACGATCAAGGCACATATGCCCTTGCGTCCCGCACGGCCTGTGCGCCCGCTTCGGTGTAGTAAAATCTCGCGGTTTTTGGGAATATCCGCGTGGATAACCAGTTCAAGGTCCGGGAGGTCAATTCCGCGTGCGGCGACATCTGTTGCCACACATACACGGGCGCGCCCGTCGCGCATGGCTTGCAGTGCGTGGGTGCGCTCATTCTGGCTCAATTCACCCGAAAGCGCGACAACCGAAAACCCCCGGTTATTAAGCCGGCTTGTCATATGGTTGACCGTGGCGCGGGTACTGCAAAAGACCATCGCATTTTTGGCCTCCTGAAAACGCAGCATATTGATGATGGCGTTTTCCTTATCGTTGGGGGCCACGGTCAGTGCGCGGTAATCAATATCCAGATGCTGTTTTTTGTCGTTAGTCGTGGTTATGCGAACCGCATCGCGCTGGTAACGTTTTGCCAGTCCTGTAATTGAGCGCGGCACGGTGGCGGAGAACATTAAGGTGCGGCGTCCATCAGGGGCAGTATCAAGCATATATTCCAGATCGTCCCGAAAACCCAGATCAAGCATCTCATCAGCTTCATCCAGTACAACTGCTCTAAGCCCGCTCATATCCAGTGAACCACGCTCAATATGGTCGCGTAAACGTCCTGGGGTGCCAACAACCATATGGGCTCCCATATTCAGTGCCCGCCGTTCAGTTCGCATGTCCATGCCGCCCACACATGACGCTATGCTCGCGCCCGTTGGTTCATACAGCCATTCCAATTCACGTTTGACCTGTAGCGCCAGTTCGCGGGTTGGGGCAATCACCAAAGCCAGCGGTACATCAGCCCGGCCAAAGCGCATTTCGCCTTCCAGCAGTGTTGTCGCTAATGCAAGCCCAAAAGCCACAGTTTTCCCTGACCCTGTCTGTGCAGATACAAGAGCATCTGCATCCGTCAGTTCCGGAGCAATGACGGCTATCTGTACTGGAGTTAGGGTGCTGTAACCACGGTTGGCAAGGGCTTGGCCAAGCGCTGGATGAACGCTTTCAAAGTCTGTCATGTTTTCTCTTTCAAACCTCAGGCAAAGCCCAGGCTCTGTACGAGGGCTTTTGGTGTGCGGAGATTTCGGGGCGCACTATTACGCGCGACGCCAATATTCATTATTGGCAGTCAAGTTGGCTGCTGTGTAGTGGGTGTGTCGTGGTTTGTAAAGCACGAAGCCCCAAGGAAAGGGGCAGGCCGGTGTAGCAGTTACGATCAAAAATTAAGCATCGATCATTTTGTCAAACTCAATTGAGCACCTATAGGCGTCACCGGGCCAGCGTGCTGAAATGTAATTTCTGTCCCGCACAGTGAAGCCGCGCTCAAGTTTTTCTGGCGTATCCCGGAACATGGCGGGGGGGCCGTCAATGAAGTCATCTGCGCTAGCAAGGGCTGCACGCACTTCATCCTCAACGGTTGTTTCCGGATAGGTCAGATAATAATCACCCATCCACATTCGTGTTAAATTATAGCCTGCGCGTTCGAGGGACTTCAGCAAGGCCGTGGTTTTATAGCCGTGGATTACCGACTTCCCGGTTTCAGGATTGATGCTGCGTGCTGCAACAACAACACCGTGGCAAATGGCGGCCACGGGTTTTTCTGCGGCGAAAAAATCGGTGGTGGTTTTATGGAGCAAGTCAGACTCCAGATATTCTTTGACACGCTTGTCATGCCCGCCGGGCAAATAGAGCGCATCATAGTCTGCTTCTTTCACATCCACATATTTCACTGGATGCCTGAAGGCCTCGGTTTCTTTCATTGCATAATAAGCCTCAACTGCATCGCCGCGCGCGCGTAGCAAGGGCTTCCAGATACCGAGCCCTTTTCCTGTAACCATAATGGCGTCTGGCGTGCCCTCAGTGCCGTCCGGGGTGGCAAAAACAACATCCTTGCCTGCCTCGGTCAGCACCTTCCAAGGAATGGCGACTTCGGTTGGGTCAAAGCCGTAGGTAGGAAGCGGGATCAGTATCGTTTTGGGGCTATTTTGCATGGGTTGTCCCTAAAGAATATTTTGAAGTTCAGGTGCCATCACTGGAACAGAATAGTGCAGTCGGGTTATTTTATTATCTATTTCTGCAAAAATAGCCACCTTTGACAATTTCCATTGGTTAGGGGCAAGCTTTGGCTGGTCCGACGACCTAATCACGGAAATTACGGTTTGCGGCCAAGAGCGCTGCCAGAGGGATAAGTGATACGGTATCGGTGTTTGATCTCCCATGTTTCACCGGGGGCGAGGGTTTTGCGCCACATCATCAGGCCTTCTTTGCCGTCCATATCTTTCTCTGTCGGGCGTGTTGCGCCGTCAAGGATGCGAACTTTAATGTCCTCGTGACCAGCAACGGGCACCTGATCGAAGATTTCCACCGTGGCAGCTTCGCTATGGTAGTTGGTGGCGGTAATCAGATAACGGCTTTCTTTAACATCACTGCGGTTGATAAAACCTGTATCACCGTCTTCTGGGGCCTGTTCAATATAAGTGATATCAATTGCAGGGTCTGCACCGTAAGGCAGTTTGAGGTCGGTTTCATTCTCCAGATCAGGCCAGTTGCCGCGTCCTACATAATGCCCGTCGCGGTTTAAAGTGGCTTCAACATGGCGGGCACCCCCAAAGCCCTTAAAGCGGGTATCAACAAAAAGATAAGCTGTTCGATCGGCTGAAGGGTTGGCCCGGACCACCAATACGGCGTCGCTTTCGGTGTGGTCGAGCGACACGTGTTTTTTCTCGTCGGTGGACGGGATGCTGCTTTTGCCGCTGATTTCGTAAAGCCGATCAAACTGAGTGGATTTATGTTCAGTTCTTTTTGTGCCGGTAACAATAATTTCCTCCAGATTGGGCTGGTCTAGCCTTGCTCTATCCCCTTGAGAAACAGATTCATTAAAATTACGGCGGTACCTGCTTGGGTCCACCAAAGTCAGAATGTGTGGTTCCTGATAAATGCCGCCAAGGTTTCCGCTTGGTCGGTTGTTAGACAGTGCCAGCGATACATTTGCCCAGTCTTCACCGCTATCCTGGCTGATAACAGCGCCTGAACGAACAGAGAGCTTGTTGCCGCTGGTATCTAGCCTAGCAGCAACATCAAGCGCCCATTTGGCATCTTGGACAAAATAAGTAAGTTCAAAGGTCACGTCGCCTTCAGCTGTGTTCTCTACAGAAAGAGTTGCTTTGGTATAGTCCTGCCGTGCTGCCCCTGTTGCTAAAAGCTCGCGTTTCAGGGCTTTTCGCTTTTTCACAAGCTCGGCATGGTCAAAATTTAGTTGTTGAATGGTGTCCAGCAATGCTGTGGATTGTTCTCCGATAAAACCAAGGGCTTTATCCCAGTCTTCTACAGCCATTACAGCATCGCCGCCGTCTTCCTGGCGTTTGTTCAAAGACCGAATGAAGGCCAGCTGCATATTCCTGGCCTGAACTTTGTTCTTCAGGCCTTTCAATTGCTGGTCTATTTCCCGTATCTGTTTGTTTAAGGTATCCTGCTGTGCGGAAGCTGGTCTGTCAGAATAGCCCGCAGTCAGCGTAAGGCCGTTCAAGTGTGTGGTTGCGGTGGGTAGGTTGGCGGCGGGAGCATCTTCATCGTCAAGAAAATCCGGCAACCTACCCACAGTGATTGTATGTTGCCCGACAGGTAAATGCACGGTGCCTCGCCGGGTAATGGTAGCGCCGCCATCACGGTAAATAACAACCTTTTCGATGGGTGCCGATGCAGCATAATTTTCAGCATGTGCAGTGACAGAAAAAAGCGAAGCGCCTGCTAGCAGGCCTGCGAATATGTGTTTGGTCATAAAATCCCCCCATAGAAATATATGTGGCAGTGCAAGCCCCATGAAAATAAGGCTATAGGCTTAACCTAGGATGTACCACTTTTATATGTATTTTCATTTATAACCTTTTGAAGCCCTCACGCACCATATCGACAAAGCGTTTGGCGTGTTTGTTCAGAGGGTGTTCGTAAGCAAAAATTGCGGTAACTGTCAGTTGGGGTGTGTTTTCAACGGGCAGGACAACAAAGTGAGTATCGCTGTATAGCTGGCGGGCTCGTGCGGCGGTAACGCTGTCAATCAGTGTGGCCCCGACGCCCTTGGCCACCAGATTGGCCGCGACACTGTGGTTGTGGACCCGTACAACATAGTGCCCTTTAACACCTGCGCCGAGCATTAGCTGCTCAATGGCATTGCCGAGCGGTTCGCCAGGGAAAGTACCGATCAGCGGCAAGCCAACCAGATCAACAGCCTTAATGGATTTATTTTTCGCCAGTTCCCAGTTGCTGGGAATAAGTGCCATAATTTTTGATTTACCGATTGGCACAAAACCAAGGCCTGGCTGGTTATCCAGTCCAAACGTAAAGCCCAGATTGTTATTACCAACCGAATTTGAAATATCCTTAAGGATCGCGCCCTGGTGCTGGCTTGTCATGTCAATCAGGCACCCGCGTATTTCTTGTGTAAACCGGGCGATTGCGTCTGGAACCAGATCGTGGCTAAGGGCGGGAATACTGGCAATGCGCAAGTGTGTCGTCAGGTCTTTTTTAAGCCGTTCTGCCAGCTTTTTAAAAGTGACGAGTGAATTTTGAAGGCGCTCGGCTTCGTTGAACAGAGTGTGCGCTTCTGATGTAGGGTGCAGGCGCCCGCCTGCGCGGTGAAACAGGTTAAAGCCAAGTGCACTCTCAATCTGTTTCAGGCTTGTGGTAACAGCGGGCTGGGTGATGCCGAGTTTGTTCGCGGCTTCGGTGACGGTGCCTGCCTTCATGACGGCATGAAATATTTCGATCTGTCGGCTGTTCATAGTTTTTATATAAGTTTTATTAATGGATAATGCAAAACTATAAATTTGAAAAAAACATAAGGTCGATGGATATTGCTTTGTGACTGAGGCAAAGAAGGCAAACTGAAATGAGTGCGGTGTTTACGCGAGATCTCCACAGTGTATATCCGGTGGCGATGCGTGCAGCAGGCATGTATATTTACGATGAACGTGGCAAAGCTTATTTGGATATGAGCGGCGGTGCAGCGGTGTCTTGTTTGGGGCATCAGCATCCAGCTGTGTTGGCTGCACTGCATGACCAAATCGATACAATGGCGTTTGCCCACACCGCCTTTTTCACCAATCGGCCACAGGAAAAGCTGGCAGAGTTGTTGACGGCGCGTTTTGGCGAACCAGGTGCAAAAGTTTATTTTACGGCGGGTGGCTCAGAAGCCAATGAAACGGCACTTAAGCTGGTGTGGCAATATTGGCGTTTGCTCGGCAAACCAAACAAAACCAAAATTATCAGCAGGCAGCATAGTTACCACGGCAATACGCTGGGTGCACTGTCGGCAAGTGGTGCGCCGAGGCGGCGACAAGCGATGGCTAAAGTTTTAGAGGAATGGCCGCGTATTGCGCCCTGTTATGCCTACCGGCTTCAAAAAGCAGATGAAAGCGAAACTGAGTACGGCGTGCGCGCTGCGGGCCTGCTTGAGGATGCAATTTTGGCGGCTGGGGCAGACACTGTTGCGGCCTTTATAGCCGAACCTGTGTCGGGTGCCTCTCTAGGTGCCGTTACGGCTGCGGCTGGATACTTTTCCAAGATCCGCGAAATATGTGATCGCTATGATGTGCTGCTTATTGCTGACGAAATTATGTGTGGTACGGGGCGCACGGGCACATTTTTTGCGTATGAGCAGGAAGGGTTCACCCCTGATATAGTGACACTGGCCAAGGGGCTTGGCGGCGGGTATCAGCCGCTTGCAGCAACGGTCGTACGGCGCAAGATTATCGAGGTATTTTCCGCTGAAGGTAACGGTTTCGATCATGGGCATACTTATGTTGGCCATGCCAGCACTTGTGCGGCGGGTGTCGCGGTGCTGACAGCAATTGAAAAACAGGATTTGTTGCCAGTTGTGCAGCAACGGGGCGAGAGGCTGCAGCAGATGTTGGAGCAAGCGTTTGCGGATAAAGCATATGTTGGTGATATTCGGGGGCGGGGGCTTTTTCGGGCCATTGAATTTGTTGCTGACAGGGAGAGCAAAAAACCAGTTGCTGACGGTGCGCTCCTGGCGAAAAGGATCAAGAATAGCGCAATGCGTCATGGTTTGATTTGTTATCCAGGCAGTGGCCGTACTGAGGACGGCTTAAGTTGCCATGTTTTGCTGGCACCGCCATTCATCCTGGAAAATACTCACATAGACGAGCTTGTTAAGAAACTTCAGGGCATCGTAGCGGAGGTGTTTTGTGACTGATCCCTTCATCATTATGTGCGCACCTAATGGGGCACGGCGGAGCAAAAAGGATCATCCGAATATACCAATTTCGCCCGATGAACTGGCTGATTGCGCTGAGGAAATTCTCGCTGCAGGAGCCAGTATTCTTCACTTACATGTGCGGGACAAAAAGGGCGGTCATAGCCTGGACGCTGATCGGTATCGGGCTGCGATTGACGCTGTGCGGGTGCGTGTGGGTGAGAGGCTGATCATCCAGGTGACCACCGAGGCTGTTGGTATTTACTCACGCGCCGATCAAATAGCGCTGGTTAAGGAACTGCGGCCCGAAGCCGTTTCCCTTGCGCTGCGTGAAATATGCCCGGATGTATCGCTGGAAGCGGATACGGCTGATTTTTTTGTTTGGTTGCAGCGCAATCGCATATTTCCGCAGATTATTTTATATGACCAAAAGGACGCGGAACAATTTGAACGCATGAGGCGATTAGGTATGTTTGCAAGTGAGGCCCCTTTTGTGTTATATGTCCTTGGAAAATATGGAGAAGAGGACCTGAGTAACCCTCATACATTACATAAGTTTAGCAAAGTTTTTGCCAATGGTACTGTGCCTTGGGCGGTTTGTGGTTTTGGCAAACAGGAGCACAACCTTTCCGCTAGTGTGGCGCGTCTGGGAGGGCATGTCAGGGTTGGTTTTGAAAACAATATTTGGTCAACTGACAATAGTCTGGCAGCTAGCAATGGGGAATTGGTGCTGGCTGCAAAAAAAACCGCATTGGCACAGGGTAAAAATGTGGCCTCGGCCGATGATGTAAGACGCATGTTCGCCCTGATTTGAGTGCAGTTCGGAGCATCAATGGCTGAGTAGGGGGCAGTTGTATATGGGTTAAAAATGCAACAGTTTAGAAAGCTTTGGGAATAGGGGAGGAAAAAAGTTTAAAAATTTGTTCCCAACAGGACAGGCTTGTTCGTCTGTTCCTAAAGGACAAGAGGGCAAGGCTGGTTTTGTCCTCACTTTTGAAGTGTTACGGGGTCAATATTTTACGAAGTTGCGATCACTATTTCGCACAAAAAGACAAGGCTAAGGTGCCTTACAGAGAAGTAGAACACTAGATTATTGACGTTTTATTACAATAACGGGAGGAAGTTCATGGTTAGGTTAAAACAAACAACATCGCTGGTAGCCATTTCGGCTGCGCTTGGCGCGATGAGTGTGCCGGCATTTGCACAGGAAAGTGCAGACACGGGGGCAATTGAAGAAGTGGTTGTGATTGGTTCACGTAGTCAAAAACCACGTACAGCAACAGACTCGCCTGTACCAATTGATGCATTTTCAGGTAACGACTTTAACGCTGTGGGTAATGCTGCTGATGTAACTGACAACCTTAAAGCCTTGGTGCCGTCTTTCACAGCGACGCCAGCTACAGGCGATGGTAGTGCGTTTGTACGCCCAACATCCATGCGTGGCATGGCACCGGATCAAACCTTGATCCTCGTGAACGGCAAGCGCCGCCACCGCTCTGCTCTGGTGCAGTTTTTTGCACCAGCAGCTGGTAACGGTGCCCACGGTGCTGACATTGGCATGATCCCGAGCATTGCGCTGAAGCGTGTTGAAGTTCTGCGCGACGGTGCTGCGGCCCAGTATGGTTCTGATGCGATCGCCGGTGTCATCAACTTTGTGATTGACGATGCTAGCGAAGGCGGCAAGGTTGAAGCACAATATGGTAACTTCTATGAAGGTGAGCAGAGCTGGAAGATTGCAGCAAACGCTGGCTTGCCAATCGGCGATACGGGTTTCTTTAACCTAAGCGCTGAATATTTCGACAATGAAGCACTTTCGCGCGGAATTCAGCGTCCAGACGCGCAGGGTCTGATTAATGCTGGTGTAACGGGTGTTGGCTCAGATTCTCCCTTTGGCGATGAGCCGCTCGTGCAGTCATGGGGACGTCCTGAGACAAATGGGGCACGCTTGTTCCTGAACATGGGTGTAGATGTCTCTGAAAGTGCGCAATTCTATGTGCACGGTAACTATGCCGAAACAGACGGTCGTTACCGTTTCTTCTATCGTTCGGGCACCCACCCTGACGCTGTTCGTACTGATACTGGTGCTCCGGTTTCCCCGCACAGCACAATTGCAACATTGATGGGTCTGGGCCTTACCGGTAGTTTGACTGAGACGGGCTTTACACCTTATCTTGACGGCGCACAGAAAGACTTCAGCATCGTTGGTGGTTTCAAGGGCGAGCTTGAAGGCGACTGGTTCTATGATGTGAGTGCAAGCTTCGGTAAAAGCGAGCTGGACTATTTCCTCAATAATACCATCAACCCAAGCCTCGGGCTTTCTGGCAATGCGCCTGCTCAACGCGACTTCGACGTGGGCGGATATGAGCAGGAAGAGTTTAATATCAATGCCGATTTCTCGAAAGCGTTGAGCGATAGCGTGAACCTCGCGTTTGGTGCTGAATACCGTAAAGAGAGCTTCACTCAAATCGCAGGTGAACCAAATTCCTATGAAGGCGCAGGCTCTAGCGGCTTTGGCGGGATTCGCCCCGCAAATGCTGGCACAGACAGCCGTGATAACTGGGCTGTTTATGCAGATGTTGAGCATGATATTAGTGATGAGTTCATGTTGCAATATGCTTTGCGCTATGAAAACTTTTCTGACTTTGGCAGCACGATCAATGGTAAGATCGCAGGCCGTTATTCCGTGACGGACAGCTTCACACTGCGTGGCGCTTTCTCAACTGGTTTCCATGCACCGACACCAGGCCAGTCGAATGTTAGCACGATCATAACAACATTTGATGGCGTTACAGGGGCGCAGATTGAAGAAGGTCTCATTCCGGCGACAAGCGCGGATGCGGTTTCCGCTGGCGGCCAAGCCTTGACTGAGGAAAAAGCTATTAACTATAGTCTTGGTTTCTCTGCGGATCTTGGTGATAGCACAACGCTAGCGGTTGATTTCTACCGCATTGAAGTGGATGACCGTATTTACCGTACGGGTGACGTTCTGCTTGATGCAACATTGCCGACTGAACGCACGATTTCCTTCTATACCAACGCGCTTGATACACGGTCGCAGGGTGTGGACGTTGTTTTAACATCTGCGTTTGATTGGTCATCAGAAGCGTCAACTGACTTTACGTTTGCTGCCAACTATAACGATTTTGCCGTAACTGGTCAGCGCAGCTTTAATGTTGATGGCACCAACGTTACACCTGTAAGTAACTCAACGGTTGAAGATATCGAAAGCAACTATCCGAAATTCCGGTTTGTTGCGACAGCCAATACGCACTTTAACGAGGCCTGGAACTTCATGGTACGGGCAAACTTTTACGGCAAGCACTGGGATGAGCGTGGCACACAGGCTGTTGATAGTAAGTTGATCAGTGCGACTGTCTATTTTGATATGGAACTGGGATATCAGGTTAATGATAACTTCCGCGTGGTTGCGGGTGCATCGAATGTTTTCGATAGTTATGTCGATACAATTGAAGCACCATTTGCAAACCGCAACAGCGTTGGGCTGCCATACCCACGCCGTTCGGCTGCGAACTATGAAGGTGGTTCCTGGTACTTGCGTGCTAGCTATACATTCTAAATAACAGGCTGTTACGCAGCCTATAATTTGGGAAAAATGAGGCCGATTGGAATGCTCCAGTCGGCCTTTTCTTTTATTAAGCTTTCTCTTCTCTGGTCTTTGCGAATTAAAATCTATATTGCTATTTTGTGTAAAATACATGTTACTTAGTCCTTGGAAATAATGCGTGATCAGGTGACAGGCAGGCACCAGAGGAGCTGAATATTCTACTCGTCCGTCTCATCGTTTATTTGTCGGTGTTTGTCTTTTGGCCAATCTCTGGCGGCGTGCGCGCGCATGATCGTCCGCTCATTATAGCGACAATTCATTTGCCACCTTTTGTTATGCTGGACGATAATACAGGCGAGATTAAAGGCGAGGCCGTTGAGGCAGCAAGGGCCGTTGCCGCCAAGTGTCAGACCAGCTTGAAATTCGTTATATCTCCAGCCTGGAGCCGTGCATACCGTATGGCAGTAGACGGCACCACCGACGGCTTGCTTCCGACCATAGCTTCGCCAGAGAGAAGGAAATCACTTGCATTTCCTGTGCAGCCGCTCATTCAAATGGAAATGGCATTGATTTCGAAAAAGAATGACGTTGAACTTCAATATACGGGTTTGGCCATGTTAGACAGAAAGCGCGTCGGCAAGTTGGCGGGCGGCTTGGTGACAGACGATTTTGAAGCCTATATTCGCAGTAATGAAGTGGTTGTCTTTCAAAGACACTCTTATCTTTCACTGCTTGAAAACCTGATCCGGGACAGGCTGGATTTTATTGCAGGTGGCCAGAAGGTTTTTCAGTATTATGCCGATGAATATGGATTTGAAGATAAACTCCAAACCCTGAAACCAGCCCTGGGGGAAATACCGCAATATTTTGCCTTGTCAAAAAAAGGGATAACAGAGCACCCTGATAGCAGTGCAATGTATGGGTGTTTGATCGGACAATAATGGTCGGATCAATGGCTTTAACCAAACTCTGCCATTAAAATCCAATCAAACAAGACTATGGTTTTTGTCTCTGTTTTGTTGAGGGTAACCCCTCAAGTGCCATTGTCACCAGCGCCGCTGAAGCGGTTAAAACTCAGCACGCAGCGACACTTTGAAATTACGTCCGGGCAGAGGCAACAGATCCTTTAGAAAGCTTGTATGCTGCCGTGCATCCTTGTTGCCAAGGTTGGTACCGCGTAGCTCAATACTCAGGTTTTTCGCGGTGAACGGGCGTACTGTCAGGTAGGCATTCCACAATAAATAGTCGTCCGTTGGCAATTCAAAAGTGGCGATCCGGTTTTGTTGCGCGGCATATTCAATTTCTGTGCGAAGATCAAATGTATCGTTACGGGCTTCAAAACCAAACAGTGCTGACAAAGGTGGGATACGGGGCAGGTCCGGGTCTCCGGCCACTGCTTTCAGTTTGGCGCGTACATAGTCAATCTGGCCATCAATATGCCAGTCGATATCACCAAAAGCTCTGGTTTGACTGGTGCCCGCATGAAGTTTAATTTGAGCCTCGAAGCCGTATAGCCGGGCATCATTCGCCTGGAATTCAAAAACGGGTAAACCGTCTTCGATTTCGCCGGTTTCCGCCTCATAGATAAAGTCATCATAGGACGTGAAAAAGCCGTTGATCACAAAATTCAAGGTGCCGACGCCGTAGGTGAAGGTGGCTTCGACACCCAGCGCGGTCTCTAGCCCCAATTCAGTGTTGCCGCGTTCAAAGGCGTTGGTTGCGAGATGTGGGCCAGAGGAATAAAGCGCTTCACTGGTTGGAGCACGATCGGTCCGGAACAGGGATATACCCATAAAGGCCGCATCGCTGAGATCATATCCTGCACCAGAAGAAAGACTAATGCTGTCAAAGGAGCGAGTGATGCCCAGTGTGTCCGCACTGTGTTTAGTGTGTTCGTACCGGCCCCCAATCTCGAGCTGCAAACGGCCAACGGCGAATTCTTTAACACTGTAGAGCCCCGCCTGAGTTGTTTGAGTTGGGGGAACAAATGCTTCGGCACCTATGGCTGAAAAGTCACGTGACCGTAGCTGTAGGCCAGTGGCTCCGCTCCAGTTTTCGCCCCCCTTTTCAATCAGATCAAGGCGGGTCTCAAAACCCTCATTGAAAAAGCGTGTGCCAATTTCGCTGCCTTCCAGTTCAGTATGTTCATAGTCGGCATATCCGAAGCGTAATTTGGCTTTACGGAAGAGGCCTAAATCTCGTTCCAGTTCGCCGTGCATGTCAAAACGTAGTTGGTCAAGATCAATGGTAACGGCGTCTTCAGCGTCTTCAGCGTCTTCAGCGTCTTCAGTATCACTGCCATGCTCTTCGCCCGAGTGGCCGCCGGGTACGCCGTACTGGCTGTCTAAAGTCTTGAGGTTCAGGCCGAAAAAACCATCGTTAAACACAAAAGAAAGACCGGCCGAGCCTGATGTGGATTTGGTGGCGGAGTTCTCTGCAATACCAAACGGTTCGTCGCCATCCTCTTCATCATCGCTGTCATCATCATGCTCTTGCTCATGAAGGGCATCTGATTCGCTAAAGCCCGGAATTTTATAGTCGCCTGTCTGGCGAAAGCTAATATCGCCGTGCGCAATGATTTGCGCCTCACCGAGTGTGCCGAGGCTGGCGTTAAAGGTGCCTGTGAGTTCGTCACCGTTATCAACACTGCTGTGCCCGTAGCGGAAGGCACCTTCAAAACCGCCCTCTGGCGCTGCCGTGGGAATGCGGCCATCAAAAACATTGATCACCCCACCGGATGCGGAGCTACCGTACATAAGCATGGCTGTGCCGCGCAGGATTTCTATGCGCTCGGCTAAGGCAGGTTCCACCGCAACAGCATGATCAGGGCTGGTGGCAGAGGCGTCGATTGAACCAAGACCAAAGTCCAGCACCCGAATTCTGTCACCGCCGAGCCCTCGGATCAGAGGACGGCTGGCGCCAGGGCCAAAAAAGGTCGAGCTGATGCCGGGCTGGCGGCGCAGAGTTTCGCCGATTGAGCCATCAAGCTGGCGGTTTAAGTCTTCTTTTTTTAAGACCGTTGCACCGAGAATTGTTTCACCCAGTTTGCGGCCTTCAAACGCCCCTGAGACAACAATTTCTTCAAGCCTGTCTTCATGCGGCGGTATTACCGCAGCAAAAGCAAGGGCCGGAGTTGTGGCGGCGGTGCTGATGGCTCCTCCTAAAAGAGGGGCGGCGATACTAAGACATATGGTGTGTTTGCGGCATATTTTGCCATTGAGTGCGACTAACATAATATTGATCCCTCGGGTGACGAGGGCGATGGTTTAATCCCCTGGTCAGCCTAGCTTTTAACTGTTCTGCTCTAAATTCAAGAATGTGTCAGGCCACGCGAAGTGACGCCTGATGTGCTTAGGCAAAAAGGGGTGGGCCCCGGATTAACCAGGTTGAGCGCTGAGTTGCCCGGGCTGAACGTCTAACAGTCTCAGTGGGCCGATCACGGAAAAGCTGTGGTTGCAGCACAGGTGCGGTATGGGCGATATCCATATCGTCACAGTGTTTACTGGTACTGGCCATAATGCAGGGTATGCCGTCATGCATATGGTCTTTGTCGCCGTGTGCGGCATTGTGGGCAGAGGCCAAAAGCTGTGCGCTTAAAAACAGGGCTATAAACAGCATCATAAACCGACCGGACAAAACCCAGTGGTTCGCATGCTGATTATGTGTTCGGCGCATATGCATCAAAAAACCCTGTTTAGGCTAGGTTCCACAATATTGGCAGACTATTACGCTATAATATCCGATACGGCAATATGCATATGGTGTAGACCCCTATAGCAATGGCATTCTATGCCGCAAGCCGGTGCTAAACGGCAACAGCCCCCCTCCCGAAAAGATCTAGCGTGTCCATCAATGGACGGGGCTTGCGTCTGTACGGCACCGCCAAATGGTCAACCCAGGACCAAATTTCGGCCGCATTGAAGAGGGGTTTAGCGATTTTCCAGTGGCAGTGTAGTTTGGTTGCTAAACAATGCCATCTGCTTTTAAAGTGAAGATTAATTGTTTAGCGCAGTCGTTAGTTGGCGTGCATAAGTGTGCAAATCTGTGCAGCAAGTGTGCAGGATATGTGCTTGGTTTGTGCAGTATGTGTGCAACCCGGGTTATGATTAAGCGCACATTGGTTAAATGGGGAGCAGGACGGTGAAACAGCAGTGTATTTTGTCGATTGACCAAGGCACCACCAGCAGCCGGGCCATCGTTTTTGACAAAAACGCAAATATCATTTCGGTGGCCCAAAAAGAGTTCCCGCAAATCTATCCGTCTGATGGCTGGGTAGAACACGACCCGGAAGATATCTGGGCAACGAGCTTGGCGACTGCACAAGCTGCTTTTGCCGAAGCCGAAGCCAAAGGATATGATGTAGTGGCTATTGGCATCACCAACCAGCGCGAAACCAGTGTGGTTTGGGACCGTGTGTCCGGCAAGCCGGTTTATAACGCGGTGGTATGGCAGGACAGGCGAACGGCCCCCTTGTGCAGGAAGTTGATCAACGAAGGCTATGAGGCAGAAGTGCAGGGGAAAACCGGGCTGTTGCTCGACCCCTATTTTTCCGCCAGCAAGGTTGCCTGGATTTTGGATAATGTGGCGGGTGCCCGCGCCAGCGCTGATCGTGGCGAGCTGGCTTTTGGCACCATTGATAGTTTCCTGATATGGCGGCTAACCGGCGGTAAGCGCCATGTGACAGATGCCACCAACGCCAGCCGTACCAGCCTTTTTAACATCAAAACCCAGGCTTGGGACGAAGGGTTGCTGCATCTGTTCGGTGTTCCCAAAAGCCTGTTGCCTGAGGTGCTGGACTGTGCTGATGATTACGGCATGACGGAGCCATCCCTTTTTGGTCGTGCTATCCCCATTCTGGGTGTGGCGGGAGATCAGCAGGCCGCAACCATTGGTCAATGCTGTTTTACGCCCGGCAGTATCAAAAGCACGCTCGGTACAGGCTGTTTTGTGCTGATGAATACAGGCCCGGAAATGCGACTTTCAAAACAACGTCTGCTGACCACCGTGGCTTACCGTATTGACGGCAAAACCACTTATGCCCTTGAGGGGTCTATTTTTGTTGCAGGGGCTGCCGTTCAGTGGTTGCGGGACGGCATCAATATCGTTGAAAATGCAGAGGAAACCCAGGCATTGGCCGAAGGGCTGGAGGATAACCAAGGGGTTTATATGGTGCCCGCCTTCACGGGCCTCGGCGCCCCGCACTGGGACCCGGATGCTCGTGCCAGCCTGTTTGGCATGACCCGCGCCACTGGCCGCGCGGCGTTGGTGAGGGCCGCGTTGGAGTCTGTCTGTTATCAGAGCTACGATCTGTTTGCGGCCATGGCAGAAGACGGCACAGTACCAAAGCGCCTGCGAGTGGACGGCGGCATGGCAGCAAACCCGTGGCTGCTGAGGTATCTGGCAGATATTCTTGATCTGCCGGTTGATCGTCCCGTCGTTATGGAAACCACGGCGTTGGGCGCGGCTTATCTGGCGGGGTTGCAGGCAGGTCTCTTTAGCTCTCTCGATGACCTCGCAGCAAACTGGAACCGCGCCGCTGGGTTTGAAGGAAATATGGAACCACAGGCACGCGCTGCCCTACTGGCCAAATGGCATAAAGCCGTTGCCTGCACCAGGGCATTCAGTGCGTAAGACGGGGTCGTTAATAACAAAGGATATGACATTGACAAAATCTGTTTTTGAAACACTTGTTGCGGCATTGGGAGCGGCTTTTGCGCTGGCTTTTTTGGTCATTGTTGTGCCGCCGCTTATGGCCAGCGGTGATATCGTTGGTGCGTTTGCTGCCGGGTTCGTGAACCCGTATGCATCTGGTTATTCGCTTGATGCCATTCTTACGGGGCTTATTCTGGTGGTTTGGGTTGTTTATGAACGCCGCACGCTCGGTGTCAGGCATGGCTGGATTGCCATCCTGTTATGTTTTTTGCCTGGCGTAGCGACAGCCTTGGCCTATTACCTGATTTTAAGAACCCGAACGCGCACCGCGAAATAACACAATAGCAAAATTTGTGGCGGTTTCTTGAATTCAGCGCGTTATTTATAAAAATATCAATAAAAACACTGAATTCAATTTTGTTGATCTAAAATCTTTGTTAATCTGTTTAGTGACAAGGTCGTCATTTATGTAGCAAAGGAGATGGAACGATGAGCAAGTGTCCAATCATGACAGCAACAAATGGCAGCCCAATCCCGGATAATCAGAACAGCGTGACTGCAGGACCAAGAGGCCCGTTGCTTGTCCAGGATTGGCAGTTGTTTGAGAAACATGCCCATTTCAACCGAGAGCGTATTCCGGAGCGGATCGTTCACGCAAAAGGTTCTGGCGCGTACGGCAAGCTAACGATCACCGGCGATATCACCCAATATACAAAAGCGAAGGTTTTTGAAGTTGGCAAAGAAACAGAGTGCTTCTTGCGTTTCTCGACAGTGGCCGGTGAAAAGGGTGCTGCTGATGCCGAGCGCGATGTGCGCGGTTTCGCGCTGAAGTTTTATACCGAGGAAGGCAACTGGGATATTGTTGGCAACAATACGCCGGTGTTTTTTGTTCGTGACCCCTATAAATTTATGGATTTCATCCACAGTCAGAAACGTGATCCCGGGTCCAACCTGCGAGACGGCACCATGCAGTGGGACTTCTGGTCGCATGCCCCAGAAGCATTGCACCAGATCACCATATTAATGTCGGATCGCGGCCAGCCTGCATCATACCGGCATATGAATGGGTACGGCTCGCATACATACAGCTTGCTGAATGCAGACGGCGAACGGTTCTGGGTGAAGTTTCATTTCAAGACCCAGCAAGGTCAGAAAACCAATACCAACGACGAGGTTGCCGGGATCATTGGCAGTGATCGGGAAAGCCACCAGCGAGACCTACATAGCGCAATAGAAAGCGGCAACTTCCCAAAATGGACGCTTAAGGTACAGGTCATGACCGAGGCGGAAGCAGAAAAAACATCCTATAATCCTTTTGACCTGACAAAAGTATGGCCCCACAGCGAATTTCCGTTAATTGAAGTTGGCACGATGGAGCTTAACCGTAATCCGGCCAACTATTTTGCAGAGGTAGAGCAGTCTGCTTTCACGCCCGCCAATATTGTGCCGGGCATTGGCCATAGCCCGGACAAGATGTTGCAGATGCGTATTCATTCCTACGGTGATGCACAGCGTTACCGGGTAGGGGCCAATCATCAACAACTTCCTGTGAATGCCGCCCGGTGTCCGGTGCATAATTATCAGCGGGACGGGGCCATGCGGTTTGATGATAATGGCGGTGGGTCCGTGAATTATGAGCCCAATAGTTTTGGAGGACCAGTTGAAGACACTTCTGCCAAAGAACCGCCGCTTGGTATTGTCGGAGAGGTGGATCGTTATGATCACCGTCAGGGCAATGATGATTTCACCCAGGCAGGCAACCTGTTCCGGATCATGCCGAAAGACGAACAGGAACGTCTGATGGACACCATTGCAGGTGCTATGGAAGGTGTGCCGTCTGATATCATTGATCGGCAACTTGGTTATTTCAGAAAAGCTGATGCAGCCTACGGCGCAGGGATTGCGAAACGTCTGGGTTTGGGTTGAGATGTAAATGTTTTTGCAGTTTAGCGTAAACCTAACTCTTTGTACTGACAATACAGGGCGGCGCTGTTCGTCGCTCTGTATTATCAGCGGTGGCTCAGGCCTGCTTGCTCTGGGTGTATATCAATCGAAAAACCGCAAAGCCCAACGAGGGTTGTTTCCTACAGAAAGTTTGCATAAGCCCCGTCTCACGCACCGATAGCGTTTCATGGATTACATGCCACCGTGCCACCGCACGGTCGTTGTCGTTCGGCGATGTATATCCCTGTCGTCAAAAACCAATATGGTCAAATAATCTATTTAAACGATTAATTATATCGATTTAAATCAATTTAATAAATTAATGTTTCTGTCATCCTGTTCGGGCTCCTGAAATCCGTTTTGAAAGGGAAAGACAATGAAACTTTTGACGACAATCGCAGCAATTGCCTTGCTGACGTCCACATCATACGCTGATGATGACAAACCAAAAATGCGCCAGGACAGCGGTGCACCTGTTGGCGACAACCAGAATTCAAAAACTGCTGGCCCGGATGGCGGCGTGCTTTTGGAAGACTTCCATCTTATTGAAAAACTGGCACGTTTTGACCGGGAACGTATCCCTGAGCGTGTTGTGCACGCTCGCGGTGTTGGCGCACACGGTGAGTTTGTTGCCAGCCGCGATTTTGATAAATTCACCAAAGCAACTTTGTTTGAAAAAGACAAAAAAACATCTGTATTTGTCAGATTTTCAACGGTGATTCATCCTAAGGGCTCCCCTGAAGCCCTGCGTGATCCACGCGGTTTTGCAACGAAATTCTATACTGATAATGGTAACTGGGATCTGGTTGGTAATAACCTGCCGGTGTTTTTTATTCGTGATGCGATAAAATTCCCCGACATGGTGCATTCCCTGAAGCCGTCCCCTGTATCCAACCAGCAAGACCCAAACCGGTTTTTTGATTTTTTCAGTCACATCCCGGAATCGACCAACATGCTGACCTACGTTTATTCTGACCTGGGTACACCGGCCAGTTTGCGCACGATGGACGGCTTTGGTGTGCATGCACTGAAACTGGTGAACAAGAAGGGTGATTATGTTTTTGCCAAGTTCCGCTGGGAAAGCAAGCAGGGCGTAAAATCTCTGACAGCGGCTGAAGCGGGTGCAAAACCTTTCAACTTCGCAACCAAAGACCTTTACGACAATATCGGTGCGGGCAATTTTCCCAAATGGGATCTTTATGTTCAGATATTGGCACCTGAAGATGTTGCCGATTTTGACTATAATCTGTTTGACGTGACCAAAATCTGGGACGGCATCAAAGAGATCAGGCTGGGCACAATGACCCTGAACCGGGTTCCGGATAATTTCTTCCAGGCCACAGAAATGTCTGCATTCTCGCCAGGGGTTATGGTGCCGGGTATTGAGCCATCACCAGACCGTTTGCTGCAGGGCCGTTTGTTTTCCTATTCAGATACCCAGCGGTATAGGGTTGGCGCAAACTACCAGTCACTGCCAATTAATGCGCCGAGCGTGGCGGTTTATAATAACAGCCAGGACGGGGCAATGAATTCAGTGCCGCGCACGGGTGATGTGAATTATCAGCCATCCCGCAGGAAAGGTGACAATGCTTATGGGGAAACCGCTTCCGCAAAATACAGCGTTTATCCTATCGGCAAGGTAACCCAGCAGGCCCGCATCAAAAAAGAAATGAACTATGCTCAGGCAGGTGATTTGTACCGTTCGTTTAGCGAAAGCGAACGTGCCAGCCTGATCAGTAATCTAGCTGGTGACCTTGGTCAGGTAAAAGACAAGGAAACACGGCAGATCATGATCAGCCATTTCTACAAAGCCGACGCTGACTACGGCATGCGTCTGGCCAAAGCCCTGAAGATGGACATCAAGCCAATCGAAGGTATTGCCGCACGCGCTGTTCGGTAAGCTGCCTTTGGTCCAATAATCACCGGGGCGCAGCCACTGTGTCTGCGCCCCGCCCTTACCCCACCTAACCGAAGGAAAAACCTATGTTACGCTGTTTGATGATGGTCTTTGTGGTGTTTGGCGTATCCGCCCAAGCCTCTGGCCAGAATAAATCCGAAAACTTATCTCTATCTGAAGCTCCTCAAGTATCTAAAAAAGTGATGGAAGACCGCCTCTTTGACGCTGCACGCATGGGCCGAACTGATGTGATCGATGCTTTGCTTCAGCTTGGAACCAATGTGAATACTGTGTCTGAAAAGGGTTATTCTGCGCTGATACTGGCAGCCTATGCGGGGCAAAGCGAGGCTGTTTCAAATCTGCTTGCCGCTGGTGCAGATGCTTGTTTCCTTGGTCCGCGCGGAAATACAGCCCTGATGGGTGCTGTTTTTAAAGGCCATGCCGATGTTGTTAAGCGCCTGAACGACACTGCCGGTTGCACCGTTGATAGCCAGAGCCGGTCAGGCCAAACGGCATTGATGATGGCTGCGCTTTTTGGGCGCGAAGATATTGCGCGCATTCTAGTGGCTGCGGGTGCTGATGCCAGCTTTGAGGATGCACGCGGGAACAGCCCCATATCGCTTGCGCAAAGCCAGGGGAATCTTTCTATGGCGCAATTGCTTGGCGGTACGCAGTAAGCGTTTGCCACTGTGCGTCACAACACCCCTCATTAATTGAGTTCAGACCCTAAACCAAAAGCATGCTGGATTGCGCCGGAGCTTTGGGTGATAGTGCGCGGATATTGATTTCGTTTGTTTTGAGGAGATGATGTATGTGGGGCAAGGTATCAAGCATGTTGGGTCTGGCGCCCAGTGCAGCAGAGGATAAAGACGAAGAACTGCATTTGGCAACGGCAGCCCTTTTGGTGCATGTCAGCATGATTGACGATGATTTCAGTGTGCATGAGCGCAACAGTCTGCTTGTCTGTATGCAGGATCAATTTGGCCTTACGGTTGATGTGGCTACCCAAATCATTGATGACGCCCACATGGGGGAAGAAACCGTGACCTGCCTTTACCAGTTTACCCGTGTGATTGCCAAGGAGCTGGACCAGGAGGGCAGGCAGGATATTGTCCGGCTTTTATGGCAGGCGGCCTTTGCGGATAATCATCTGGATAATTTTGAAGCTAACCTGCTTGCAAAAATTGCCGGGCTGTTGGGTGTGGCTCCTGAGGACCGTATTCGTATCAAGCATGAAGTTATGGCCGCCAAGGCCTGACGGCGAAAAGCTTCTTAAGGTTGATCCCTTAACTGTTTTTGGCTCTTACCTGTTCATGGCTCTGGTTTTGGTTCTGAAAAATAGAATGCTGCTTCTAGCCGGGCAGCTTTTTTATATGCGGGCTTGTAATTAATTAAAAAGTTAATTAATTATCGTTCCATGGCACAGACTAAAACCAGAAAACGGGGCGTTGGTCGCCCCAGGGACGGGGCAACAGATGCCGGGCGGGCGGCGCTGCTTGCTGCGGGCAGTCTGCTGTTTTCAAAGCATGGCTATGCCGCCACCAAAATTTCCAAACTTGCAGCCGAAGCTGGCGTTACGCCCGCGATGGTGCATTATTATTTTGGTGGCAAGGAAAAGCTGCTGGAAGCGGTGCTGGAGGAAGCCTTCGAACCGCTGATTGCCCAGATCGCAGATATTGATACGCTGGATGCATGGGCAAAGGCCTTTCATGCGCATTTATTAAGTCGTCGCTGGCTGCCGCATTTGATGCAGCGTGAGGTCTTGATGGAAGGCGGACACCTTCAAAAAGTGTTCCTGGAACGCTATGCTAGCAAGCTTGGCCCCAAGTGGATTACCATGTTGGCTGCAGAAAAAAAAGCAGGCCGTATGCGCGCTGATGCTGATGAAGCTCGCCATATGGTGCTGATTATGGCGCTGTTGGTGCATCCTTTTTTAGTCGGCAGCATTGATGACCATCTGCATTTTGGAGCGTCTAGCGAAGCGGACCTGCTGCGTTTCCGCGATGATGCGCTGATGCTATTTCGAAATGGTACAATGCCGCGAACGACGAAAGAGGCCTAGCCTAGCATATTAAAGCATAAGATATTGGATAATATAATGAATTTTGATTCTTTCAAAACCAGATTTTTCCAGTTTACCAAAACCAGATACGCACTGCCCGCGTTTGCGGCGACAGGATTGGCTTTGGCTTTTATTATCGTTAGCTTAGTGCCGGATATCAAACATACGGCAGAAGGGGCGCCCGCGCCCGTTGCGGAATACATCGAAGCCCTCCCGCGTCCCTTTGTCCCGCGTGCTACAGGGTACGGGTTTGCCGAACCAACAACCATACTGGAAGCCAGTGCCGAGGTGTCGGGCCGGATTACCTTTATGAACCCAGCTGTTAAGGCCGGTGCACTTTTGGAAGCCGGCACGGAACTGCTGCGTATTGATCCCACGGATTATGAACTTTCGCTTGCTGAAGCCCGGGCTGATCTGGCGGTGGCCCGGGCTCAGAAAAACGAGCAATCGCTCCTACTTGCGAGCGCCAAAACCGCATTTGAAATTGCGGCACGCAACCTTTCGCTCGGTGAAGCCAACCTTGCCCGTAAGCGTGACCTTCTGAAAAATTCCACAATCTCGCAAGCATCGCTGGATCGGGAAGAACAGGGTGTCTTGCAGCTACGCCAGGAAAAACAGGCACGCCAGCAGCAGTTGGAAACCCTGCCCAGCCAAATTGATGTAGCAACTGCGCGTATCAAGCAGAGCGAAGCCAGACTGGTCGAGCAGGAAGAAAGGCTTGCCCGTACCAAAATCAGCCTGCCGTTTACCGCGCGCATTGCCGCAGTTCATGTGGACAGAGATGAATTTGTCAATGCAGGCGGGCGTCTGTTTGATGCCCACAGTGTTGATTCCGTTGAAATTACCACCCAGCTTTCTCTTGGCAGTCTACAGAACCTCTTGGCGGGCATGGGAGTTCTGCCCGCAGACCAAACCATCAATACTCCCAGTGCGCTGATCAGCAAATTGGGACTTCAGGCTGAAGTGGTGCTGCCAGACCGGGTTTTTGACGCACGTTGGAAAGGTACGGTTATCCGTGTCGGCGAAAGCCAGGACCGCGAAACCCGCACGCTTGCACTGGTGGTGCGTGTTGATGACCCTTACGGCCAGATCATTCCCGGTGTACGTCCGCCACTGTTGCGCGGCATGTATGTGGCGGTGCATTTGGTCAGTGATCCGCTGGAAAGCATTGTGGTGCCGCGCCGTGCTGTGCATGGCAGCAAAATTTATGTGGCCAGCGACAAAGATACGCTGGAACTGCGCGATGTGAATGTGGTGTTTCAGGGGGATGTCGCAGTGGTGCGAGATGGACTGAAGGCCGGGGAGAAAGTGATTGTCACGGACCTGATCCCGGCGGTCGCGGGTATGGCGATCGAACCCCGTCGTTCGGAGGAAGCCAGCGCAGCCTTACAGCAAACGAGCCTGCACGCTGCGGTTAAGGTGCGCTGATGATCCCTTTTTTTGCAACACACAAAACCGCCGCCAACATACTAATGCTTGGCCTCTTGGCGATTGGCCTTACTGCCTTGCCAACCTTGAAACTGGAAACTTTCCCCGAAGTCAAAAAATTTGAGGTCCAGGTAACAGTTGCCTATGTGGGCGCTGCTCCTACAGATGTGGAAGAGGGCATTTGCATTCCCCTGGAGCGCGCCACCGACGGCCTTAGTTTCCTTGATGAAAAACGCTGTGAAGCCAAAGACAATATAGGCTCAATGACGCTGAAGATGCTCGAAGAAGGTGATATGTCGCAGTTTATCGAGGATGTTAAAACAGCGGTTGATGCCATTGATAATTTTCCGGTGGATAGTGAAGACCCTGTGGTTAAGGAACTGGGCCGCACCGAACCCGTGATCAATATTGCTGTAAGCGGCGATTTGCCTCGTCCCGCCCTGAAAGAACTGGTTGAAGATCTGCGTCGCCGGGCGCTGCGTGCACCGGGTATTCCACTGGTGGAAATTCAGGGGTTTTCTGACCGTCAGCTGAGGGTCGAAGTGCCGCTTCATATGTTGCAGCAATATGGCCTCAGCATCCCGGATGTTGCGGACCGGATCAAACGCCAGGGTGTTGATCTGCCGGCGGGCATTATCGAAGCCAAAGGCCAGGAAGTGCAACTTCGTTTTACGGATTTACGGCGCACTGTCGGTGAACTTGGTAATCTGGTGATTGGCAGTGGTGTGGACGGCGGTGAAGTGTTGCTCCGGGATATTGCCACCATCACCGATACGTTTGAAACCAAGGAAGACCGTGTTGAATTTAACGGCAAACCTGCCGCGATCCTTGCGATCAGTAAAAACAAAAGTGATGACAGCCTTGATGTGCTGGCGGCGGTAAAAGCATTTATAGATGCTGAAAAGAAGCGCCTGCCTGCCGTTGTTTCCCTTGATCTGACAGGTGACCGTGCCTCCATCGTGCAACAGCGGCTTGACTTGCTGTCGGGCAACGGCATGCAGGGTATTATCCTGGTGGCTGCGGCGCTGTTTCTGTTTTTCTCCATCCGCTACACATTCTGGGTTGCGATGGGATTGCCGGTTTCCTTCCTTGCCAGCTTTGCCTTGATGTCCATGATCGGTGTGTCGATCAATATGATCAGCATGGTGGCGTTGCTGGTGGCAATCGGGATATTGATGGATGATGCCATTGTGATCGCGGAAAATATCGCCGCTGAACACCAAAAGGGAAAATCCCCGGTTCAGGCAGCCATCATTGGTACAAAAAAGGTTGCTCGTGGTGTGCTGTCTTCTTACGCGACGACGGTGATGATATTCTCCAGCCTTCTGTTTATGCAAGGTGATCTTGGGCAAATCCTGAAAGTGTTGCCAATGGTGCTGATCTCGGTGCTGACCATCAGCCTGTTCGAAGCTTTTTTGATCCTGCCACGCCACTTGCTGCATTCACTTGAACATGGGGAGGAAAAAGAAAAGTTTGCAATCCAGATACGCTTCAACGCCTGGTTTGAACGCATGCGTATCAAAATGTGGGGGCTGGCTAAACTCGTGGTGAAACACCGCTATGCTTTTGTGGGCGGTGTGCTTGGTTTCTTTATTTTTTCTGTTTCCATGCTGGCAGGTGGGGTTTTGAAGTTTCAGGCTTTCCCTGATCTGGACGGTGATATCGTCCAGGCTCGTATTTTAATGGCCCCCGGTACGACGCTGCCACAGCTTGAAAAGGTGGTGACCCATACGCTTGACAGTCTTGAGACCTCAAACCAGCTGTTGAGCCAGAAAGAAGACAGTGCGCTGGTGAGAAACGTCCGTGTTAGCTATAGCCAGCATATTGATGCCTTTGAAAAAGGCCCCCATTTGGCGACGATTAATGTGGACTTGTTAACGGCTGAAGACCGCAACAGTACAATTGCTGACCTAACAAATGACTGGCGCGCACGTGTTGGAAAACTGCCGGGGGTGCTTTCGATCCAGTACCGTCAGCCGCAAATCGGGCCAGCGGGACGGGCGATCCATATCCGCTTTCAGGGTGACGATATGAGAGAGCTTGCACTGGCTGCCAACGAGCTGAAAGCATGGCTTTATGGGTATGACGGTGTTGTGGATATTCTTGATGATCTGCGCTCGGGCAGGCCAATATTGCAAATGCGGCTTAAGGAAGGGGCAACTGCACTTGGGATTGATGCCCAGACAATTGCGGGGCAGGTGCGGGCAGCCTATCAGGGGGTGATCGCGAGGGAAATCCAGCGCGGCGATGAAGCCTATGAGATCCGTGTCTCGCTTGACGAAGCTTCGCGTAATACTCTGGCGGATTTTGACAGGTTTTTGGTCCAGAACCCAAAAACGGGCGCTGCTATTCCGCTTTCCAGCATTGCTGACATTGAACAGGACAGATCCTATAGCCGCATTCACCGAGTGAATAATATTCGCACCGTCAGTGTGTTTGCCGATGTGGATACAGCGCGCATTAACGCAGGCAATGTGCTGGAACATGTGAATGCGTCGCTAGTGCCTGTTTTGCTCGACAAATATCCAGGCATAACCATTGCGCTTGAAGGCGAAGCGAAAAACAGCGCCGTGACAATGGCATCACTCAGACGAGGGTTTTTGCTGGGGTTGTTTGGTGTGTTTTTGCTATTGAGCCTGCAGTTTAAATCCTACCTTGAACCGATAGTGGTGATGGTGGCGATCCCACTGGCGTTCATTGGTGTGATCTGGGGCCATTTGATCATGGGCATTAACCTGACAATGCCAAGCATGGTCGGTGCAATTTCGCTGGCAGGCATTGTGGTGAATGACAGTATCCTGCTGGTTGAATTTACCAAAATGAAAGTGCGTGCAGGGGAAACACTGCATGATGCCGCTGCCGCCGCCAGCCGGGACCGGTTTCGGGCCATTTTTCTAACATCCTTCACCACGGTTGCAGGTGTATTGCCGCTGTTGCTGGAAACCAGCATGCAGGCGCAGATATTGATCCCGATTGTGGTGAGCATTGCCTTTGGTATCAGTATGTCGACTATATTGGTGCTGCTGTTCCTGCCCGCGCTGTATTCCATCTTTGAAGACTTCGGCTTTACTGCAAAGGATGATGACGAAACGGGGGAAGGCGAGGCCAGAACTGCAACGTCCTGATATCCACGCCCCTTGCTTGCATAAAGAAACTAACTTGGTATGGTGAAACTGGTTTTTGGGGACGCCGGAGAAAATAATCGTGCCAGTAACGTTGGTTAACCGCGTAAAAACTTCGATTAAGGCGAATGATCACCCGTATTTAAACGGCGCGTGGGAACCCATATTTGACGAAATTGATGCCAGTGACATGGTAGTGATTGGTACAATCCCCAAGGATATTGAAGGCGTTTATCTGCGCAATAGTGAAAACCCGGTGCACGAGCCGCTGGGGCGCTATCATCCGTTCGATGGCGACGGCATGATCCATTCGGTACATTTCAAAGATGGTAAAGCCACATACCGTAACCGGTTTGTGCGCACACGCGGGTTTGAGGCCGAGGCCGAAGCTGGTGAGGCCCTGTGGGCAGGGCTTGCGGCCCACCCAGTGAAGTCACAGCGGCCCGGCGAATGCACGCATGAGGGCCTTAAGGATGCGTCTTCCACCGATGTTGTGGTGCATGCGGGCAAAGCGCTTTCCACATTTTATCAGTGCGGGCACGGGTATCAGCTGGACCCGGTCACGCTTGAAGCTCTTGGTACTGCAAGTTGGGCCCCTGCGGGGGGCATATCAGCACATACAAAAGTGGATGAAGCCACAGGGGAACTATTGTTTTTCAATTACTCGAAAAAGCCGCCTTATCTGCATTACGGGGTTGTGGGACCGGACGGCGGATTGAAGCATTATATTCCGGTGGATTTACCGGGGTCGCGCCTACCGCATGACATGGCTTTTTCTGAGAATTACTCGATCCTGAATGATATGCCGCTATTCTGGAAACCGGAATTGTTGGCAGAAGGCATTCACGCCAACAAATATTATCCTGAACTGGGTGCGCGCTTTGCAGTGGTGCCGCGTTACGGTGAACCCAAGGATATCCGCTGGTTTAAAGCCAAACCTACTTATGTTTTGCATTGGCTTAATGCTTACGAAGAGGGCGAAGAGCTTATTCTTGATGGATATTTTCAGGAAAACCCCTTGCCGGGCCGGGCAAAAGATGTGCCCGCAAAATATGCCAGCCTTATGCCTTATGTGGACCTGCATGCTATGCAGTCCCGGTTGCACCGCTGGTGCTTTAACCTGAGAACAGGGGAAACAAGCGAGGGACATCTGGACGACCGGGTGCTGGAGTTTGGTACATTCAACCAGAAGCATGCAGGGCGCAAATATCGCTATTGTTATAGCGTGACGTCTAAGCCGGGCTGGTTTCTTTTTACCGGGCTGGTGAAGCTGGACCTCGATACCGGGCGGACCAGTTGTTTTGACTTTGGCGAAGAACGATACGGCAGTGAAGCTCCCTTTGTGCCGCGAATTGGAGCAAAAGACGAAGATGACGGTTATTTGGTAAGCTTTATCACTGACATGAAGGAAAAATCATCGGAGTGTATATTGCTTGATGCCAAAAATATCGAGGCAGGGCCTGTGTGTCGGATACAATTGCCCCACCGGATATCAAGTGGCACTCACGCCACATGGGCAGATGCCGAAGCTTTGAATGCTGCTGTTTAGGCTGAAAGTTCCGGGGCGAAAACGGCTTCGGCTTTATAGGTCTGGCTTTCCGTAAAACCTGGCTCGGTAACCTCGAAATCCACCTCTTCAGGCACTAGGGGTGCACCGCACATGTTGCAGCAGATTTTCGGATTTAGCTCTTTGTCACAGTTTTTGTGAAAAAGCAGAAGCGGCGGCCCTTCTTTGTTGGCATAATGGCGGTCTCCCCACTTTAAGATTTCCAGTTGGATCGGGTAAATGTCACGCCCGGATTCCGTAAGCTTATAACGATAGCGCGTTGGCTTGTGTTGGTATGCCTGTTTTTCCAAAATACCCATGCTGGTCAATGTCTTGAGCCGCCCAGCCAGTATGTTGGTGGCAATGCCGCTATCCTTGCGAATTTCATCAAATGTTGTGATGCTGGTAAAAACAGCCCGTAGGACCAACATCGACCAGCGGTCCCCGATCACGGCTGAGATTGTATCAAAGAGGGTGGTTTCATTCTGGCGTTTCCGGGTTGACCCGGATTGACGCCGTCTGCGGTGATAATCAATTTGTATTTTTGTAAAGCCGGGGCCTTCCTGCCAACGAACGGCGCGCGCATCGACTTCCTCATGGCAACTGCCGCAGCTTGGTGTGGGTATGCAAATTTCCCCGCAGGTTTTGTGCCGCATGTGCACCTCAATCTTGCCTGACTGGCGGCCCCACTTTTGCTCCCAGCGCAGCATCATGAGGGCGGCACCATAGATGTCGCGGCCTTTTTCAGTAAGCCTGTATTCATAGCGCCGGGGTTTTTCTGAGTAGGCTACTTTTTCCATGCATTTGGCATCACAGAGTGTCTTGAGGCGGTTACTGAGCAGCGTCCGCAAAATACCTGTGCTGGTGAGGAAGCCGTCAAACCGGGTGATGCGCAGAAAGGCACTTTCCAGGATCAATATGGTTGGCACGTCACCAATAACATCCAGCGCACGCCATAGGGAACAGGCTTGAGTTGTTTTTTCGTCTTCCATCATGGCTGTCCGCCTATAAATATTCCGGTAACGAAGTGCGCAAAACCTTGTTTAAGGGACTGCGGGGCAGGGCTTCGGTAATGGCCAGTTTTTCAGGTAGTTTGAATATGGCCAAGCCTTTATCCCGCAGGTAATCGTTGATCTGCTCCAACTCAAGGTCAATGCCGGTTTTTGGAACAGCAACAACGGCTATGCGCTCGCTCAGTATCTCGTCCGGGTAACCAACGACAGCTGCTTCAACAAGATCAGGGTGCCCACTCAGCAAATTATCAAGCTCCTCAGGGGAAATATTCATACCGCCCCTGATAATCAGGTCTTTGCAGCGCCCAACAAAACGGTAAAGTTCCTGCCGATCACCCGCTATTTCAAACAGGTCTCCTGAGCGAAAAAAACCGCTTTCGTCAAAAACCAGCGCATTGTCTGCATCTGATTTGTAATAACCATCGAAAACCGAGGGGCCGGTAAAATGCAGCTCTCCAGGGATGCCGGGCTCGGTGATTTCTTTGCCGGTGTCAGGATCACAGAGCCTGGTTTTTATGCGTGCTGACGCTGTGTTTGACCAGCTAAACCCGGCAACGCCGTAGCGGGGGAAAAACAGGGCGCGCTGTTCGGGGTCGGGCATTTCATGTGCACAACTTAACAGCAAAGGCCCTTCGTTGGAGCCAAAAGCGTTGATCACATCAATACCCAGCTGGTCCTGAAACCCTTTGATCATGGCAGGGGCAAGGGGGGCACTGCCTGAGATGATATAGCGAAGTTTGGAAAGGTCAAAAGCAGCCAGCAGGTCAGGCATTTGTAAAAGTTGCATCAATATGGCGGGCGGTGCGAGCGTGTAGATAACCGCTTCTTCAGCCAGCTGGCTCAGGTAAACCTTGGCGTCAAACGGTGAATGTAAAACAAGACGCGCCTGTTTATGAAGCCATAAATAGAGAAAGCCGCCAATAGCGGCCATATTCACCAGTGGAAACGGGTTCAGGAGGGTTTCCCCGAATTCAAGACTGATACTGCCCTCGCAGGTGATCATGGTATTGATCCAGTGGTTATGGCTGCGCGGCACGCCTTTGGGACGCCCTGTGGTGCCGGATGTCCAGCAGATTGTATAGATATCATCAGCATTAACATCCAGACCCGCGACATAGGTTTGGCAAGCAGCAAGGGCTTCAATGTTCGCTGAAATATTGCCAACAAGCTGGCCGGACTCTGGTTCTTGGTCACCAAAAGCAAAGATCAGCGTGCCTTCGCTAAATGCGGCCTGATGAGTACAGGTAAGGCTTTCCCCCTTAAAACAGGTGGTGGACAGATACGCTTTTGGTGACAAGGTTTTGGCGATATGCGCCAGCTCAAAACTACCGTACTGGGTTGGTACAGGGCTTATGATTGCGCCCAGTCGTTCGGTGGCCAGATAAGCCACGGCAATCTCAACAATATTGGGCAACTGCATGACAATGATATCGCCCTGGCGGATACCCGCATCATAAAGCTCGCTGGCAAGCGACCAGACGGCCGCATCCAGTTCACTGTAAGTCAGCCTTTTAGGGTCACCAAAGGAATGGCTGGCGCGGTCAGGTGCATCGATCAGGGCTTCACGGTCCCCTGCATTTTTGACAGCATCATCAAACAGGGTGCCTAGGGTCTCATCGCCCCACCACCCCTTTTGCCTATAGTCCTTGATCATTGCATCCGAGCTTGTTCTCATGGGGTGTGGTTCTCCGTTAAGGTTTCTGATTGCTCAGGTACCGAAAATTTTATCGTTGAAACTGTGCTGTCTGAAAGCCGGTAGGGCGCGATCATCACTGTATCGGGCTTGGCTGGGATATTGGCGGTGATGTCTTGTGGCCATGCGCTTGTGATTTCACTTGCCAGCACGTCAAGTGTGCCGCCAGCCGCAATTTCCAGCTTAAGGCCACCCTCAGGCACTGCAAAATAATAAAGCACCAGATGCTGTGCTTCTGCTGTATAGCCCGCAAGCGGTTCGCCGTTTACCAATATTTCCCCCAGCGGTTCAGACCCGGTAAGTGCTGTCACGATAATATCACCCCGGTAGCCGGGTTTCAGCGTGAAATGTTTGCCAACAGCGGAAGGGTGATGTTCTGCGCTGATTTTCCCTGCACTGGATGGGGGTGCTGAGTTAAGCCGTACTGCACGTTCTCCACGGCGGCCCGCAAGCAGGTCTTTTTCCGGGATGCCCGTATCGGCACTGCCCATCAACCCCAAGGCCCAAGGGTCAAAGCTGTTCAGGCGGCTGGCATAATGGTTTTGCCCGTTGCCGTTGGTATCAACCACATAAAAAACTTCGGTGGGCTGTTTGTGCCGAGTATCAAAACCACCTGCCAGCCCCGTATAAGCGAGAAGCATAATGCCTAGAGCCGCCGTCAGAGTGGTAACAGGCCTATGACTAACACCAGTTTTATCAAGGAACATTGGGGCAAGCAGCATCAGCAACAGTCCAAGGGGAACCGTGATAATAGCCGGGAAGATGATGCCAAGTGCGCTATAGCCCGTTTCCATAAAATACAGGAGCCAGATCGCGCCGAGAAAGCCGCTGGCGGCCATCAGGGCAAGCTGCGTATGCTTGCTGAAAGTATGGCGTTCTGTGACAATATTTGCAGCCAGAACCAGCACGAGTGGCCATACAAGAAGATAGCTTCCCGCAGGGGCAATAACCTGTACAGCCAGTGCGGCGACCAAATAGAGAGCAAAATTACCGACCAGCCTGTCAGCACCAGAGATAGGCGCTCGCATGATGAAATAGCCTGACAAAACCAGCCCTGTTGCTACGGCAGCTACCTTCCAGGATGGTTCATAAATGAACAGCAGCAATACCAGCAAAAAGCCAGCCCCGGCCCATATTTTAGAGGCCATTTTACCAAGCCCGTTTGCGGTCATTTCAAGCCAGCCAACACACATGGCAAAGCCAAGCAACACAAAGCCTGTCAATTGATACGGTGCCAACGCAAATAACCGCCTGCCTTCAACAAAATCACCAGAGCGCCCGCCCATCATCAAAAACAGGAGGTCTATCACCAGTGCTGAGAAGGCAATCATCAGTAAACCCGTGAGCAAGCCGCGTCCTGTGCCGATCAGGGAAAGTCCGTTTTCGCGGCGCTGTTGAACAACAAAAGCAGCAAACAGGCTTACGGCAAGCGCGGCTGCGAGCCATGACCCCCAAAGTGGGTATGAGAAAAAAGCCAGTGTCAGAATATCGAAAAACACAACTTCGGAGGTATCCTCAAGGGGCAGTGGCATATTGCCGAGGGTACGTGTCATGGCCAGTGCCTGCTCGCCCAAGTGCTGCAATGTTGCCTTCGAAAGGTTGGCGGCGTTGTCGCCCTCGGTGTGATAATCATAAAAGCCATCAAGGAAAGCGAAGTTCAGGCCTGCTATGCCAGCTTTTAGTGATATTGAAAGGTCGGTATCATTGGGCATCGCTCGGTAAATAGTCACGGTTAATGAATTGGCGAACGGCCTGTCGACTGCATCAGCAAAAGCGTCAATGGCCTTATTATTAAGCGCTGCCGTCTGAAACATGCTCACAGGCCCTTTGCTGCCACGGGCTTCAAAGTTTAGGATCATACCAGCCTCTGCCGCCCACCGGTGTTGGTCAAAAAATGCCTGTGCCCCAAACAGCCCTTGTTCTTCCGCGTCTGTTATCAGGAAAATAATATCATTTTCTACAGGATCACTCGCTTGTAGCGCGCGCAGGGTTTCCAGAAGTGTGGCTGTGCCGGACGCATCGTCGCCAGCCCCAGGCCCATAATAAACGGAATCGTAATGGCTCATCAGTACAAGAGCTTTTTCGCCGGGGTTTGTCCCCTTGAGGCGTGCCACGATATTATGAACCGTTGCCCCGAACTGTGCGCTCGCGGGCACGCCAGCATAATAAGACGGACCTACAGACCGGTAGCTGTCAATGATCTGCGTATGTTGAACCTCGACCTCCAGCCCCGCTGTTTTCAGGTGATCAACCAGATAGTCGCGCACGACTTTATTCTGGGGTGTGCCGACAGCGTGAGGTTCTGTCGCGATTTTTTTCACATGATCAAAGGCGCGCATTGCAGAGAAGCTTGTCGGGTCGCTGTCGTAAGCTGTGGGGGCAGGTGGGCTGGTCAATACCCTGTTTGCCGCAATCGCTAGCAGCAAAAGTGCTGGCAAGGTAAATTGTTTCCAGTTCCAATGGTTCATTGTTGGTGTCCCCCGTATCATTCGACCTTCTAGCCTTTCGGCCTTCTAGTCTTTCGGCCAGTCTTTTGGCCTTCCCAGCATCCTGCACACTGTTTTGTATTCCTTATACAACCAAATCTTGCACCATCTTGTCACGCATCGCAAATTTTTGGATTTTTCCGGTGATGGTCATCGGGAAATCCTCAACAAAACGTATATGCACCGGGATTTTATAGTGGGCGATCTTTCCCTTGCAGAAGGCCTGTAAATCAGCAACTGATAAGGTTTGTTCGGATTTTAATTTAACCCAAACGGCGACTGTCTCGCCGTATTTTTTATTGGGCACACCAAAAACCTGCGCATCGGTGATTGCAGGATGTTGGTACAGAAATTCTTCTATCTCGCGCGGATAAATATTTTCGCCGCCTCTGATAATCATATCCTTGGACCGGCCCGTAATGGCGGCATAGCCGTCATTGTCCATAATTGCCAAATCGCCGGTATGCATCCAGCCGTTACTGTCGATGGCTTCCGCTGTGCGTGCTGCATCACCCCAATAACCCTGCATGACACTGTAACCGCGTGTTACCAGTTCGCCCTGCGTACCCCGGGGCACTGTGCGCCCGGCTTCGTCAATGATTTTCACCTCAACAAACGGCATGATGGTGCCCACGCTGCCAACACGTTTTTCAAACGGGTCGTTGGGCGAACACTGAAAACTAACGGGGCTGGTTTCTGTCATGCCGTAAGCAATGGTTACATCCCGCATGTTCATCTTTGTCATCACACGTTTCATCACTTCAGCCGGGCAGGGAGAGCCTGCCATTACACCAGTACGCAAATGTGACAGATCATGATTTGAAAAATCAGGGTCATCCAGCATGGCAATGAACATGGTGGGCACACCGTAAAGCGCGGTGCATTTTTCTGCGGCTGCGGCGGTAAGTGTTGCGGCGGGCTCGAAGGCTTCTGACGGTATAACCATGCAGGCACCGTGGCTAACGCAGCCCAGCACCCCCATCACCATGCCAAAACAGTGGTAAAGCGGCACCGGAATGCAGAGCCTGTCCTGCCCGGTGAAATTCTGACGCCGGGTAACAAAATAACCGTTGTTGATGATATTATGATGGCTGAGTGTTGCGCCCTTGGGTGCGCCTGTGGTGCCAGATGTGAACTGGATATTGATCGGGTCATCGGGTTGCAGCAGGGACTGGCGTGTAGCAATTTCGGCGTGGGCAGGGTCGTCGTCGCTGGTGGCGATATCACTGAAAGACAGTGCTCCTTTTGGCCTCGTGTTTCCGATAATTGCGGCGATCCGCAAATCAGGCAGGGCGTCGCTTTTCCATTCGCCCGGCACTCTTTCCTCTATTTCAGGAACCAGCTCGGCCAGCATATCAATATAGCTGCTGCCCTTGAAGTCATGAGCTAGCACCAAAGCTGCACAGCCTGATGTTTTGAGCGCGTGCGCCAATTCAAAAGTGCGGTATGCAGGATTTATATTAACGAGAATAAGCCCGGCCTTGGCTGAGGCAAACTGAGTGAGGATCCATTCGATGTTATTGGGGGACCAAATACCAATGCGCTCGCCTGCTTCAAGGCCAAGCGACGCAAAACCGGCGGCATAGGCATCAACCTGTTTTTGCAAGTCAGCGTATGTCCAGCGGATATTCTGGTGGCATACAACAACAGCATCCTGTTCAGGCCACAGGGTTGCCGCATCATCCAGTATCTGGCCAATGGTTTTATACATCAAAGGCGTATCGGATGTACCGCTAACATAGCTTGGCTGGTTGGTATCCATCGCATGCTCCCACAGTGTGTGATTTTAAACTAGAGCGATGAAGCCCCATTTTCCATACAAAGCGAGACTTGGTAAAAAACATCCGTTTTTAAGGGAAGGTCTAGGCCCGTTGCAAACGTTGGCTTTTGGCGAGGATGCAGAGCAACAATATATTCAATTTGAATAAGCTCAGACCCAAGCGAAAGGCTACTCCGGGCGGGTGACGGGCAAAATCGCTGCATCAATTTTACGGCGTACCGAAATTGGGACAGAGCGTGAGCAGAGAATATGCCGGGATGTTGGTGCGGCCATGCCTTTTAAGAGTATGGCAACAAGCCCTTTTGCGCCGGCCATCCTTTGATTCAAAAATGCGACCTGGGGTTCGTTCAAAAAAGCATAGTGTACACGCCTGTGGACCACCAGATTGGCTAAATCATCATCACCGCCACTGATAAACAGATGCCGGGCTTTGCCGATCTGAATAAGAGGCTGCATTTTATCACCGTAAAGAGCACCCTTTATGAAGGCGCCCCGAATTTTTCTGTTGTTAAGCAATTCACCGATCGTTGCTTCTTGGTTAATCAGGTGCAGGTTATCAGACATCACAGCAACAGCATCAGGCGGTGTATAGGCAATGATTTTGGATATCCATGCAATTTTTTCGCGCTGTGGGGTGGCGGCATAACCGGCGATGCAGGTTTGATCACGGTCATCACCGATGAGCCGCATCATACGGGCGTATGTTGATAATTGCCACCGGTAGGGAAGGTTGGCACGTTGCATGAGATTGGAGACTTGCTCAACAATGGAACCTTGGGCCTTTCCGTCTTCCTGCCACGAAAAAGGCGGGTAATTTCATACAGAAAGCGAACCTCTTCAAGGTGCTCTATCTGGTTGTTTTCGGCGGAAACGGGCGCGATTGATGCCAAGCCGGACAAAAGAAAGAAACACATAAATCTAAACTGAAACAAGGGTTTTCCCCATTAAAACAATACATCTTTAGTCCAAGCAATGCCCCATCATAACGCAAATAACAAGCCGAGCCAAAAAGTTGCCAAAATCCGTGTAAGGCTGGTCAGGATGAGGTGTGCTGAGGAACTATTCTCTTCGCCATTATTCCCAGCTGAAGGGCTTATAATTTGGGTAGCTCAGAGGTGTGCTGGCATCACCCGCTGCGGCAAAGGCGCGGGCTTTGGCTTCAAGGGCGGCAAGGTCTTTGGTGATTTGGTAGCGGAACTGGCTCAGTTCTATCCATAGCTTGATGAAATTTTCCGGGCGCTGGCTTTTGGGTATTTCCAGCATGGGGCCAATCACGGCAAATGCCTGGTAAATGCGTTTGGCCTGAGTGTTCTCGAAAGCATCAATATCAGCCATCAGTTCAGTATAGCGTGGCTTTCCCATCATATCAGCCGGGGTGCCGCGTGTTTCCGCTGTGGCCATGCGAGTGAAATAATCGGTGGTATCAGCAACACTGATACGCTCCGCATCACGCCACTGGTGCATGTCGTGCGCATTCACTAATTTTTCTGTTGCCGGGTTGATGATCAATACAGTGGGGGTGCCGTATATGACCGGGCGGCCAAACCGTTTGGCCACATCCATATTGTCACTCAGCCCTGCCACATCCACCAGCAGGGTCTCATAGTTGGTATCCAGAACGGGGGCCAGTTTAGCCGTGGCCATTCGTCTTGCCAGGGCCCGGCTATCATGGCACCAGTTGCCGCCCATGATAATCAGGCCCAGCTTGCCTGTTGTTGAGGCGCGTGCCAGCATGGCGTTTACATCCGCCATCACGTCTTCTGTTGGCTGGAAGGGGCTAGGTCTTGCCTGTTTTGTATTTGCTTCAGCCTCTGCAAAAGCAGGTGCCGTATGGATAGATACACCCGCCAGCGACAGCGTCAATGCTGCCGTCACCATTACAAATTTAAGTCGTGTCATTGCCAAGTCCCTGCACGTGGTCATATTCCGTGTTTGCCCAATAGCCGTAATCCAGGTTCATTCTGTAGTCCAGTGCCCTGTGCGCTAAAAGCCGTAATTCAGACCTGCCCGAAGGATGGTATCCGTGGTTTTGCGGTCAACTGGCGCGTCCCCATTGTATAATATATCATAGGAAACTTTGCTGGAGAGCGACTGCATTATTTTAAATTCAAAAGCAGCCTTATTTTCAAAAACGGTTTGCCCTCCCAGATAGGTACTTGTGGTATTGGTGAATTTGGTTGTTTTGGTTAGTTGCCACACAAGGTTGCTGCGGCCAAAGGCAGAAAAGTCGGAATGATAATCCGCGCCTTCAAGGTCTTTGGTAAAGAGAATGCTGGGCGCTCCTTCAATTGTCCAGCTTATACGGGCGCTGTCATATACACGGTAACCAATACCGCCTGCTACTGAAAAGCGTTCACGGAAAGCGCCAAATTTGTTGCTTTCATAACTGCCGTCTACGGTGAAAAAAGTACGGGCTGAGAAATCCAGCCTGAAATTATAACCAAAGCCATATCGCTCTCTGTCAGCGATGCCACTGCTTTTGTTGAAATCACTAAATGCCGAAAACCTGTGACTTGAGGCATCTGTTCTGTAGCTGGCATTGCCGCCGATACCAAAGGATGTCTGTGAGCTGTTGCCGGATGTGACCAAGGCAGCCACTTCAATATCGCCAACCCAGGTGTTCTTTGGCACTTCATCACCGGCTACGGCGGCACCGGAAGCGCTGGCCAAAGCCAGAACGATTGTAGATATACCTAATGTTTTGTTGGCCATTTCAGCCTCCCTTATCGTTTATTGCTGGCTTATACAGAGCCACGATTCGGCGGCTATGTAGCACCCGGTTGCCTGTAACGCCAGTGGCACATTTGTTTTACCGGGTGTTTATGGCTGTGATCTGACAAATTAAATGTAGATTGCACTTTAAAAATGGTTTGGTTGCGCTAATTATTATGGCTTATTCGCCCTGTTTCTCTTGCAAGCCGGAGACCCACATGCAGTCCTTTCTTCCTTCAAAGCGTACCCTTATGGGGCCGGGACCTTCAGATGTTTCGCCCCGTATTTTAAAAGCAATGGCAAGCCCCACGCTGGGGCATCTGGACCCTGAGTTTCAACGTATGATGGAGGAAATAAAAGGTGGCCTGAAAGGCCTTTTTCAAACTGAAAACCGGTTGACTTTTCCGGTGTCTGCACCCGGTTCGGCGGGCATGGAAACCTGTTTCCTCAACTTGGTGGAAGAGGGCGATACGGTAGTTGTGGTGCGGAACGGTGTGTTTGGGGACCGTATGCGTGAAAATGTGGTGCGTGCGGGCGGCAATGCGGTGCTTGTGGATGTCCCGTGGGGGAAAGCACCCGACCTGAAAGCGATTGAAACTGCGCTTGAAGCACACCCGGAGGCTAAAATATTGGCCTTTGTGCATGCGGAAACCTCAACCGGTGTATTGGCGGATGCAGCAGGTATCTGTGCGCTGGCACAAGCACAGGATTGCCTGACAATTATGGATGCAGTGACGAGCCTGGGCGGTGTGCCTGTACTGGTTGATGAATGGGGCGTGGATGCGGTTTATTCCGGTTCGCAGAAATGCCTGTCGTGTACGCCGGGTCTGTCACCAGTGTCCTTCTCGGAAAAAGCACTTGATAAAGTACGGGCACGCAAAACCCCGGTGCGTAGCTGGTTTCTTGATCTGTCCCTGGTGATGAATTACTGGGGCGGCGAGGGTGGGCGCAGTTATCATCATACTGCACCTGTAAATGCGCTGTACGGCCTTCATGAAGCCTTGGTGATGCTGTTTGAGGAAGGTCTTGAGGAAACCTGGGCACGCCATGGGAAAATGCACAAGGCTCTGGCGGCAGGGCTTGAGGCTTTGGGGCTAAACTTCCTTGTGGACGCTGACGTGCGCTTGCCGATGTTAAATGCGGTTCAGGTTCCGGAAGGTATTGATGAGGCCTCGGTACGCGCCCATTTACTGGCCGCGCATGGCCTGGAAATTGGTGCAGGGCTTGGCCCTATGGCAGGCAAAGTGTGGCGCATTGGCCTGATGGGCTCAAGCGCGACGGAGAATAATATAAACCTGTGCCTCACTGCGCTCGCCGATGCCCTGAACCGGCATCAATATCCCTGCAACAGCGCAGAGGCTCTTGCGGCAGCAAAAGCTGTGCTGGTGGGATGAAGGTCTGCCATCTGTAGACAATTGGTTTAATTTCCTGTTCAAAGTGTATTTATTATTTGAATGGGTACTGTTTGCTCGCTAGGGTTTCTGCTCGCTTGGAATTTAGCCAGTATCAAAACTGCCGAGAGTCCAACACAAAAATCAAAATGCGGGGGAACAGCATCATGAAATCATTACACTCCAGCGCGCTTGTTAGTGCGCTTTTTGCAACCAGTTTGTTGATAGCGCCGTCTTTGGCGGCTGCCGAGTTTCAGGCGCAAGGCGACAGGTTTGCCGAAAAATGGGTTGAACCCCCAACTTCGGCACTGAAGGACGATGACAAGGCAGAAAACTCTGACGAGAAAAAAGATAAAAAGAAAAAAGGCCTGCCTCTGAAGGCCGAGCGCACAGTTGAGTTTGAAACCGATGTGGCCACATGGGCATCCCTTGATATTTCGCCTGACGGACAGACAATTATGTTTGAGCTTCTGGGCGATATTTACACAATGCCCGCCGCTGGCGGTGAAGCCACAGCGTTGCTTTCAGGCATGGCGTTCCAGTCACAGCCTGTCTATTCGCCAGACGGCAGCCAGATCGCATTTTTGTCGGATAAAGATGGATCCGAGAATGTCTATATAGCGAATGCTGATGGCAGCAAGCCCAAGAAACTATCGTCCATGAGCAAAGGCGAGGGCATGAGCCCGGCCTGGTCAGCAGATGGTAATTATGTTTTTATTTCGCAGCTAACCAATGGCATTGGCGCGAATGAGGTTTGGATGTACCACAAACTTGGTGGCAAAGGCGTCCAGATCACCAAATCTCGTCCAAACGGGCCACAGACACCGCGTAACAGGCAACCCAATGCACAGGGCGTATCGGCTTCAAGCGATGGGCGCTATCTGTATTTTGCGCGTAAACTTGGTGGGTTCCAATATAATATGAACGCCTTCCCATGGCAGATTGCGCGCCGTGATATGCAGGAAGGCACGACGGACACAATCGCAACAGCCTACGGCGGTGCAGTGCGCCCAGCCATATCACCAGACGGAAAAACGTTGGTTTATGGCACTCGGCATGAACAGGAAACCGGGTTCCGCGCACGCAACCTGGAAACCGGAGAAGACCGCTGGCTGGCGTATCCCATCACGCGGGATGACCAGGAATCGCGGGCTACACGCGACTTGCTACCGGCCTATAGTTTTACACCTGACGGCAGCGCGATTGTCACTGCAAGTGGCGGCAAGATTGAACGTATCGCATTGGCAGACGGTGCACGCACCGTTATTCCTTTTACCGCCAAGGTAAAAATGGATGTAGGTCCGAACCTTATCTATCAGGATGATGCCCCGGCAACGGATGAAGGCCCAGTTACAGCGCGCATGATCCAGAAGCCGGTATTGTCGCCGAGCGGCAATATGGTGGTATTTTCGGCACTTGGTGAATTATATTCGATGGATTTGACTGAAGGTGCCAGCCCCGTGAAAATTGCACGTGCGGGCAAAAATGTGTTCCAGCCAAGCTGGTCGCAGGATGGTCGCAACCTGACGTTTGTCAGTTGGAATGTTGACGGTGGCCATGTATGGCGTATGCGGTCAGATGGCAGGTCAAAACCCGTTCAGGTAAGCAAGGTCGCGGGTTTTTATACAGAACCAAACTTCACGCCTGATGGCCGTGAAATCGTAGCGATCCGGTCTTCAAATGATCAGTTTAATATAGGTAACCCGGGAGCCCAGCGGGACTTGGTTGCGCTGAACAGAGAAAGCGGCGCTGTGCGTGTGATATTGCCTGGAAACGGTTTTGGCGGAGTGCATTTTGGGAACGCCCGCGACAGGGTTTATCTGTATGCAAACAGCGGGCTGTTCTCTGTACGGCTTGACGGCACGGACCGCCGCGACCATTTGAACGTTGTAGGCGCAGGGCTTTATTTTGCCACCGAACCTGTGGCTGCAGATGATATGCGCATGAGCCCCAACGGGCGATATGCATTGGCAAAATCACAGGAGCAGCTGCAACTGGTAGCAGTGCCCACAATTGACCGCAAAGCGCAGAAAGTGAATGTATCTGCTCCTTCTGTACCACTTAAGACACTGTCGGATATAGGGGTTGATTATTTCGATTGGTCTAAGGACGGCGAAACCGTTGTCTGGTCTGTTGGCAGTACGGTCTATACCCAGAAAATGGATGAGGTTGTCTGGGTAGAACCTGACAAAGACGACAAGAAAGAGGATGAAGCAGAAGACGAAAAAGCCGCCGCTGATGACGCCGCTGATGACCAGGACAGTGAAGGCGGTGGCCAGGACGTTCCGCAGGATGCGGGTGAAGACGATGCCGAAGCTGACAAGGCTGACAAGGCCGATGAGGAAGAGGCTGAAAAGCCAAAAACCTATAAAAGCTTCAAAGCCAACGTAGAAGTTGCCCGCGACAAGCCTGAAGGCTCAATCCTGCTGCGCGGTGCGACGGTGATTACAATGGGCCCCAAGGGCACTGTTGAAAATGCAGATGTGCTGGTAACAAACGGAAAGTTTGTAGCCGTTGGTGTACGTGACAGCCTGGAGGTGCCGCGCGGCGCAGAAGTTCGCGATATGGCAGGCAAATATATTACGCCCGGTTTTATTGATACTCATGGCCACTGGCGGAACTGGAGCCGGAATGAGGTGATTGAAGAGCATTTTTGGCCTTTCCTCGCCAATGTTGCTTTTGGCGTGACCAGCGGGTTGGATGTGCAGACCGGTACAACAGATATTTTTGTGTATCAGGATCTGGTGGAAGCAGGCCGGATGATTGGCCTGCGAGCCTGGTCGACGGGGCCGGGGGTTTTCTCCAACACGGCTATCAAGTCCAAGGATCACGCGGTGGATGTGTTGACACGGTACAAAGACCATTACCGCACCAAAAATATCAAGGCTTACATCACGGGCAACCGTAAACAGCGGCAACAGATTGTTCAGGCTGCCAAGGAAGTGGGCATTATGCCAACAACCGAAGGGGGGTTGGACGCCAAACTGGACCTGACCCATATGATCGATGGTTTTGCCGGGAACGAGCATAACCTGCCGATTATTCCTTTGTATAAAGATGTGGTCGAATTGGCGGCGCAAACCGGCATTGGCTATACGCCGACCCTGTTGGTGACCTACGGCGGACCCTTCGCGGAAAATCATTTTTATACAACCATGAACCCGCATGATGACGTGAAAATGAACCGGTTTATGCCGCACAATGTGCTTGATCAGTCAACCAAGCGCCGTCCGTGGTTCCGTCCAGAGGAATATAGCTTCTCGCGGGTGGCGGATAGCGCCATTGATGTTCAGCGTGCCGGCGGGCGTGTAGGTGTTGGCAGCCACGGCCAGTTCCAGGGACTTGGATACCACTGGGAAATGTGGGCACTGGGGTCTGGGAAAGCAACACCGATGGAGGTGCTAAAGGCCGCTACCATCGACGGCGCGTACGTCATTGGTCACGGTAATGAGGTTGGGTCCATTGAGGCGGGTAAATATGCTGATCTGGTGATACTGAATGCCGATCCTCGTGAAGATATTGCCAATACGGTTGATATTCACCGGGTAATGATGAACGGGCGGCTGTATGATGATGATACGATGGATGAAATCTGGCCACGCCAGAAAACGCTTCCAAAACTTTGGTATCATGATCAGGGCCCAAAAAAATAAAGCCCTTTAAAGCATGTAAAAATCAACGGCCTGGAGGCCTGTGCCGCTGGCCTCCAGCTCTGCCTAAACACGATGTTAAGTATGCGTTATGAAAAATATTGATGATGAAAATGTTTATTGGATCAGGGGCGAGGCGCAGTTTAATTGCCTGATGTCCGCACGACGCATGGCGATCATTGGCCAGTTGGCAAATGCCGGGCCAATTTCGATCCGGGAACTGGCGAAGCTGATAGGGGCCAAGCCATCGGCGCTTTATCATCATATCGAGCAAATGGTGGCTGTGGGTCTGGTTGAGGAAGCAGGATCACGCACAGTGAACCGCCGCCGCGAACAGCTTTATCAAACACCGGGTTCGGTGGTGCGTTATGGCCTTAAAATTGGTGACCCTGAGGCGCTTGAGACATTCAAGCGGCTGTCAGCAGTTCAGTGCAGGCAAGCCGAACGGGATTTCGCACGTGGACTGGAAAGCGGCGAGGTTGTCGGTGAAGGACCAGGGAAAAATGCTTGGATATTCAGGCTTGTCGGGTCTCCGGACGCAGCAGCAATGGCAAAAATCAATAGCCATATCGAAGCGATTGCAGATTTGTTTTGGCAATCTGCCGGTGAAGACAATCCATTGATTGTTATGTCCGCAGTGATGGCCCCTGTGCCGCAGCAGAGCAGCGAAGACTAGCCCGGGTTCGCTGCGGGGTTTCCCAGGCTGGATAATTGCCTGTAATATTTTCAATGACTGGCGGGAAGTGCGCAGGTCTGTTGGCAGGGTCCTCAGGCAAAATATTCGTGATGTGCAAAGGGCGGTATGTTCAGCTTAATATGCGGTTCCCATGCAGATTGAAGGACGGTTATGGCTGCTCTGCCTGTATTGCTACGTGACGTGAAGACTTGCCAGTTATGTCAAAACCATCTGCCGCACGGTATCCGTCCTGTGTTGCAGGTCTCGACAACGGCAAAAGTTTTGGTTGCGGGCCAAGCGCCGGGCAGCAAGGTTCACGCAACTGGCGTGCCTTTTGATGATGCAAGCGGCGAAAGATTGCGCGAGTGGATGGGGGTTTCACGGCACGTGTTTTATGACCCGGCGCAGATCGCGATATTACCAATGGGATTTTGTTATCCGGGCACGGGGAAATCTGGTGACCTGCCGCCAAGGTCGGAATGTGCCCCCAAATGGCGCCAACCGTTGCTGGACCAGATGCCTGAGCTCACGCTCACGCTGGTCATTGGTCAGTATGCTGCCCGGTGGCATCTTGGTAAAGACCAGCAGAAAAACCTGACCGAGACAGTCCGCCAATGGAAAACCTATGTGGCAGACGGCATGCTGCCTTTGCCGCATCCCAGCCCGCGAAACAATATCTGGCTCAGGAAAAACCCCTGGTTTGAAGCCGAGGTTTTGCCTGAATTGCGCCGGATAATCGCGTCCAGCCTGCACTGAAACCTACCGCCTTATTTTTTTCTTGACCTGTGACAGAACTGTATGCACTGTACTACTACAAGAGGTACACTAAGGTAAACTTGCATGAACAGTGTTACTGCGACCCTTACTATCCAGATTGTTACAGGCGATGCCCGGCCGATCTTCAAACAGATTGTTGACGGTGTTCGCATGGAGATCGCACACGGCAATCTGGTAACGGGGGCCAAATTACCCAGCGTACGTGGGCTTGCGATGCAACTGATGATCAACGCCAACACTGTAGCCAAGGCATACGGTGAATTGACGGTGCAGGGCCTTGTGGAAGCACGGCAGGGGTTAGGGCTTTTTGTGTCCGAGCCACGACAGCTACTAAGCGAGGAAGAACAAGAAAAACAGCTGAAAACAGCAGTGCAGTCCTTTGTGAATGATGTGGCGTATCTCGGCTATTCCGAGGATGAGATATTGAACCACGTCACAGAGGCACTCGCAAAACTGGGGAAAAGCGGCAGCAAACCCCAACAAGACAGTTGAGGATAAAATTATGATGCAACATTGCATTGAAACAAATGGCCTTACCAAGCGCTTTGGCAAAAAAACAGCGCTTAAAGACTTTACATTGTCGGTCGAGAAAGGCGGTATCCATGCGATAATAGGTAGCAACGGGGCAGGTAAATCCACCCTGTTCAGGCTGTTGCTTGGTATGGCAGCGCCCACATCCGGGTCGGCAAGCTTGCTCGGTACAGATAGTACGACGCTCACACCTGATTTGCGCGGCAAAGTCGGCTACGTGAACGAAGAGCACACGCTGCCGCAGTGGATGAAAGCGAACGAAGTGACGAGGCTTCAGAAAAGCTTTTATCCGCAGTGGAACCAGGAAGTTTACGACAGAGTCATTGGTTATTTCGATGTTGACCCGGATCAGAAAATTGGCGGCTTGTCGCGCGGCGAACGTGCGGGGCTCAATCTTTCCATGGCGCTGGCGCAAGCGCCTGATGTGCTGATCCTTGATGAGCCGACACTTGGCCTCGACGTGGTGGCAAAACAGTCCTTTCTTGAGGCGCTGATGTTTACAGAAACCGAAGGCAATGCCACGATTATCTATTGCTCGCACCAGATGGAAGAAATTGAACGTGTGGCAGACAAGTTAATCGTCATGGAAAAGGGCATACTAAAAAATAATAGCAGCCCTGATGCCTTTGTTGACCGCATTTCTTACTGGATTGGCAGCTTTGAGAATGGCCTGCCATCGACTGACAAAATTCCGGGTTATCTATCGTCTAAAATCATTGATGGTCAGTACCACATCATGGTGGTGGATCAAGGCAACGACTTTGGCCAGACCCTGCAGAATATTGGTGCCAATACCGCGAGCCAAAGTGGTGTCAATCTGGAAAGGGCGGTCAACGCCTTTCTTACAAAAAACCATAACCGACCTGACAGCCGGGCATAGGAAACGAAAATGTTTGAATTATTCAAGAGCGAATTTTTACGGTACCGAAAATGGGCACTGCTGGCTATGGGTGCCTTTCTCGTCGCCTTTATGTTTATTGCGCGCCTGAAGCCATTCTTGGCTGCGTGGGATGAGCAAACTTTGCTTACTATGTTGGCAATGGTCGGCGGCAGCTTGATATTTGGCATTGTTCAAATGTATTTGCACAAGCGGGCTAACCACTGGACCTATTTGATCCATCGGCCACTCTCGCCCCGGAATATCTGTTTGGCGCTGCTGGGCGCGGGCGCGGCAGCAATCGCAATTGCTGTTGCCACACCGTCGCTGGTGATGATCCTTGCCATCGATTTATTCTCAGGCGAGCCCGTCGACGTCCGGCAGTATGCCTATGTGCCGTTTATGCTAATGGCTAGCCTTGCGGGTTATCTAATTGGCACGCTCAGTGTGCTGAATGCCAGCAAAGGTGTTATTCTTCTTGTTTCATTGCTTGCTTTGATATTGCTGCCAGCACCGGCCAGCAACCTGCTGCAATTCCTGCCAACACTCATAATCCTTTCAGGCCTGCTATATCTTAATATCGTCAGTTTCAAACCAGACCTTGGCAAGCATTTGCAGAACCCGGCTTCTATCGTAATGCTTGCGGTGCCGATGATGGTTTTGTTGATGATCGGCGTGCTAATGTCAACCGTTGTGACCTATCATATTCCACGCTTTATTATGGGCACCCACCCGGATAACAACCCGATCAACGGCACTCACGCCTATATGTGGGAATATAGCGAAAAAGACCGCCCCGCTTATGCATTGGAGACAAGCAGCCACCCAAAAGCAGAACATTTTGTCTCGCAAGCCAAATATGCGGACGTTGATTGGATATCCACAAGTAAAGCAACATTTGGTCGACTTGGGCAGATGTCATATCTGGACGGCCAGTATGCGCTTGAGCCCAGTGATACGAGTACAATCTGGCAATTTTCGCACGACAGCATGTTGCTTGAGGGCCGTAAAAAAACTGGTGGCGAACCTGTTGGTGTGATTGGCAAAAATGGGTTTTTGGACGATGCCGCAGACGCCACCGAAGCAGACCACTTTAGGTCAGTCCCCTTTCTCGTAGGAGAAAGGTTTTTGCAAACGTCAACAACGCTTTATCAGGTTAATTTTGAAGAGCGACTGCTTGATATTAAATACCAAACTGAGGCCGGCGAGACTTTTCTAACGTCTCCCCAATTTCGCGATAATTTTGTAGCGTTGGTAACGGACAAACATATTCTTATGTTCGACAACCGCACGTTTGTTGATGATTATGAACCAGCTGTTGCTGATTATAGTGTACCCCTCCCGGCCAAGCCTGAAAATATTACCCATATTTGGACCTACCGTATGATGGATGGGTATTTGCTGATGTTTTCGGGGCGTCATTATTTGGGGTTTCACAGGAACGCCACTGAGGTCGTTCACGCTAAACTTGGTGGCGAGTTTGAGCGCATTGGCTTGCGTGAGTTCACAAAACAGCGACACCCGCAATGGATACTATTCTTTGAAGAAATGACTTCGCCGATGATGCATTTGCTGGTCAATTTTTCAAATAACCTGATTGAACCAAGTAACCCTACTTTTGAACCGTTGAGCACCATTTTAGAGCGGCAGTACCCAGTACAAGGCCATTGGGTTGCAGGCCTCATCCACTTGCTTGGAGCGACTTTCGCATTTTTCTGGTGCCGCCGATGTGGACTTCGAAAACCTGCTGTTATTACGTGGGTTGCTCTGAACGCGCTGTTTGGTCTGCCTGCTGTGTTTGCTTGCATGCTCATGACCCCGTTTCGGGCTGAGAGTGTGCCAGACTAGGCGGTACTACAAAAGCAATACTGACTTAAAATCTGGAATGTATCATGAAGTACCTTTTTAAGATGGTTCTGCCTCGGTTAAGCTATGCCCTCGCCGCAGCCGCGTTTTTCCTGCCAAGTTTTGGAAACACCGTGACGGCAGATGCCTTGGACGACGCCATAAAAATGAGCGAAGCCCGTACAGAAGCGCCGCTGATATCTCGCGAGACTTTTGTCCGCCGGAGCCAAATTCGGGAGGTACGTCTTTCGCCGAATGGCAAGCATTTGGCCTACCGGGTTGCGCACGGCAAAATACAACAGCTGTGGACACTCGAAATTGATACGGGAAGCCTGCGCCAGTTGTTTTCTTCAAAATCGATGGAGGATGTGCGCTGGTCACAGGACAGTCGTTATATTTTCATGCAGTCAGAACAGGGGGTTAGTGTGGCTCCCTTGGCTCAGAATGCCAGTCCTTCGTTTATCATTAATCTTGACCGCGACGAGGAACATTACGGCTATGGTGTTGATAGCACACACCCACACGGCTACATCGTGTCGCTGCGTTCAGATGATAAGCAAAGCCACAGTATATTCCGGATTCTACCTGACGGAACACAAGAGGAGCTTTATAAAGGCAGTCGGCGAAGTCTGAGCTACCTTCAGGATGCTAACGGCAATACGCAGGTCATCAAGCGCATCAAGGATCAGCATTTTGAAGTTGTGCGCGTGAGGGACGGCAATGAGCGCCTGCTTTTCACTTGTGATATTCATGACCCGTGTGATTTGGAGGGCTTCGGCGCAGCACCAAACACAATTTTAGTTCGTGCGCGTTTTGGTGGTGACCTTGCTTCGCTCTATCGTGTGAATATGGTAGGCGGCGAGCGCGTAAAGCTTCACAGCGACCCCCTAAAGCGCCACGATATTTTTCGCGTGGAGGCGAGTGCAATCACTGGCACAGCCTTAATGGCCAGCTATGAAGATGACTATCTGTCCACTTACGGGCTTACGGCAGAAACAAAGGCCATTTTGGCAGAAATAAAAACACAAGTGCATTCCAACTATGCGTACTTTTTACCAAATACGGACCGAAGCCGGTGGCTGATCGTTGATGCAAATCCCGCTGGGCCGAGCTGGCGCTACTATTTATATGACCCAAATATCAAACAACTTTCGCGGCCTCTAGCCTCTGTTCAGCAAACGCTTCAAGCCGATAAGCCGCAGGTTAAAGACAGCAACGGCGCTATGCGTGTCGCGGTTCACTACCCCGTGAGTGACGGCATGATGCAGCAAGGCTATGTCACGTTGCCTAGCGGTAAGAACCTCCGACACGTGCCGCTGGTGGTGAACCCGCACGGAGGGCCGTGGAACCGCACGAAAGGCAGCTATAGTCAGCGCACCCAGTTTCTCGCAAACAGGGGTTATGCAGTCTTTGAGCCTAACTTCCGCGCGTCTACAGGGTTTGGTCGCGCCTATGTAGAACGCGCAAACCGGGATTTCGGTGACGGGCGCGTGCAGCAGGATATAATTGACGGCATGCGCTATATCTTGTCACGAGGTATAGGCAAGGACGATAAGTTGGCGATAGTGGGGCATTCCTTTGGCGGCTATTCGGTACTTGGCGCACTGGCTTTTACACCCGATCTTTTTAAAGTTGGTGTAGCGGGCGCGCCTCCTGCTGATTTGGTGAAAACAATCCGGAATTTTATACGAACCGCGAAAACCCCTTCCAGTTTGATGCGTTATGAGAGCTTCAGGCAGTTGTCGGTTGACCTAGATAACCCAGCGGATGTCGAAAGATTAAGTCTCCAATCGCCAGACCGCCACTGGCAAGCTGTCACACGGCCACTTTATATTTGGGCGGGCGGCATAGACCCCAAGGTGAATATCCTCAATGTGCGGGAGTATGCACTACGGCTGCACGAGGCCGGTAAACCACTGACCTTCATGGTGGAACCAAAGGCGGGCCATAGCCCAAAAGCAGATATACAGATAGAAGCCTATTTTTATATGATGGAAAAAGCGCTGTCAGACCATGCGGGAGGCCGTATGGAAACAGAGCTTTCCCCAAAGCTGGAGCGCTATCTGAAGCGAAGGTTGGTTATCGACAATAATGACCTTATTGGCAGTGAATTCACTTCGGCATTTTAGTAAATTTTTAGAATCTGATTCGCTCAATAGCTTACAATCAAAGCAATTTTTTACAAAAAAAAACACTTACTAAGAGCATGTTTATCCTCATAAATGATATTTAAAAAGTATTTACCTTGACCAAAAGTTTAAATTTGCCGTTAAAATTCCCCATAAAATTTTATAATACATCTTTTGGGGGTTTTATTGGATGTTTCGTAGTGAAGCGATTGAGGCGCGGAAACAAAAGTTACACGGGGATGTGTTTTTAACACAACCCCTATCCTTTTCAGCGATCACTCTTTTGCTGGTGTCTGTTGTTATTCTTGCCGTTGTTCTTCTGATAGGTGGTTCCTATGCACGAAGTGAGCATGTTTCGGGGTATCTGGTTCCCTCAAAAGGGCTGGTAAAAATCCAAAGCAGTCAGTTTGGTACGCTGGAGGCGCTCTATGCCCGTGAAGGTGATATTATCAGGGAAGGCCAGCTATTGGCCAATATTCTGGTATCGCCCAGTGGTCGTGACGGTCGGTCAATCGCCCAGCTAAGTCTGGAAGCTTTGTCGCGCCAACAAACGGCACTGGGCACACAGGTAGCCCTTGAAGAAAATCAGCTTGAAGCAGAGCTTGGCCAACTGCTTTCCGAAAAGGCGGAAACAGAACTGCGGATTGTCTCACTTGGAAAACAAATACTCTTGCAAAAGCAGATTACGGCGTCTGCCGCCATGGCTTACACCGATGTGCAGGAGATTCTGAAAAAGGGATATATCAGCAAAGTGGAGTCAGAACGCCGCCGCCAAACCTGGCTAAGTCAGCAAGCACAAGAACAGCTGAAGGCTCAAGAACTTAGCGAGGTGAAGGCGCGGCTAGAGCAACTGGCTATTCGCCAGGAGCAGTTACCAAATGAAAGCAAACAACGTCTGTCACGCCTGCAGGCACAGCAATCTGAACTGGATACTCGGCAAGCGGAATTTGAAGGCCGGCGGGCCTACACAATTTCGTCCCCGGTGAATGGCCGTGTGGTTTCCATCCACAGTAGCAGCATTGGGCGTACCGTTCAGGCTGGCCAACCTTTGTTGGCCATAATGCCTGAGGGCAGCACGCTGGAGGCTGAACTGTTTGTCCCGAGCCGGGCTGCGGGATTTGTGGAGGAAGGTCAGGAAGTACGTATTTTGTATGACGCGTTTCCCTATCAGCGGTTTGGGTCTTTTCCCGCAAAAATAACGCAGGTCGCAGGAACCATACTTGCACCTAACGAAGCGCAAGCCCCGTTTGATCTTAAAGAACCCGTATACCGGGTCACGGCAGTGATGGAGAAAAACAAAATTCTAGCACGCGGCAGGGAAATTGCGCTGCAAAGCGGCATGACCTTGCAGGCCAATATCGTACTGGAGCGCCGAAGTTTTCTTGATTGGCTACTGGAACCCCTGCGTGCAGTGGGGGGCCGGACATGATGGGATATTGTGCCTGTTTTCATAATTGTTAACTGGCGAGGAAGAATCTGATCAGGCCAAGGCATGATCATACGGGGATGAATACTCCCCAATTACAGGGCAAAAATCCTTTTGTCTAAAGCGATCAAATAAGGAGTTTAAAATGATCGATACTATTGAAGAAATGGGAACTGTTTTGGAGCTGAATCTCGAGGAACTAGAGGAAGTCGTAGGAGGTTGTGAGCCTGGAGGTGACGCTACAGGTGAGCCTTGGGAATATAATAACTGCGTCTAGATGAGTGGCAATATAGCGTTCTTGCCAAGGGGTAATACGGCAAGAGCGCTATGCAACTTTATAATCAACTATTGATATTTTTAAATTCAATTATGAGTGGAGATAAAATCATGGCTAATTTTTCCGAATTAAATAAATCCGAGCTGAAAATGGTGGCTGGTGGTCAGTCGCTCTATGAACAACTTATGGAAAAATTCCCGAACGGAGAGTGGGACGGAAACACTTTTTATCCAAATGGCAAGCCCAGCTATGTGCTGCCTTCCTTAAGCATAACTTTCTAATTGATAGAAGCGCAAGGCATGTTCCTTAATCTCTCCGGAAAAGCACGTTTGCCGATCATTCGTCAGAATGAAGCGGCAGAGTGCGGCCTTGCGTCGCTGGCTATGGTGGCGGGGTATTTTGGTTTTAAAACCGACCTCGCCACCCTTCGCCGTAAATATGCGACAGGCCTTCAGGGTATGACGCTCAAGCATGTGATTGATGTCGCCGCCAAAATGCAGTTTGGCACTCGTCCGATCAAGGTTCCCTTGCCAATGATCAGTCAAGTGAAACTGCCCGCGATCCTGCACTGGGACATGAACCATTTTGTGGTGTTGAAGGCCGCCACCAAAGACAAGTTTACGGTGCATGATCCAGCTCTTGGTGAGCGTATCTATGGTGAGGAAGAATTTTCAAAGCACTTCACCGGTATAGCGCTCGAGTTGACGCCAACAGAAAAATTTGAAAAGCGCAAAGAAAAAATCAGCCTAAAACTTTCGGACCTGTGGGGCCGTATGTTTGGCATGAAGCGTAACCTGATGCAGGTGTTTGTGCTGTCGGTTGTATTGCAGCTTTTTGTGCTGGCCAGCCCTTTTTATCTGCAAGTGGCGGTTGATGAAGTGCTGACCAAATTTGACACAGACCTTCTGCTGGTTCTGGCCCTTGGCTTTGCAGGTTTTACGTTGATAAACTTTATCACTCAAACCATACGTGGTTATGTGCTGCTGTATTTTGGCAGTATGATGTCCTACCAGATGGTGGGCAACCTTTTCCGGCATCTTATCAAACTGCCTATCGACTTTTTTGAAAAGCGCCATATCGGTGATGTTGTTTCGCGCTTTGGCTCGATGGAGCCGATCAAGGCTATGCTCACCGAAGGGCTGATCGCCAGCCTGATCGACGGCATTATGGCGATCACCACACTTATCCTGATGTTTGTTTACAGCCCCACTCTGGGTACGATCGCGGTTGGTGCATGGCTATTGTATTTTATACTGCGTATGGCTTTTTACCGGCCGTTCCGTGCCGCGCAGGAAGACGCGATTGTCAGTAGGGCGGCCGAACAAACAACCTTCATTGAAACTGTTCGCGGTATCACCAGCCTGAAGCTTTTCGGCGGTGAGGGTGAGCGTGAGAATATCTGGCAAAACAGATATGCGGAAGTGATCAATACCAACGCCAAAACCACAAAGCTGACCATCTGGTTCCAAAGCGCAAATGCCGGTATTTTTGGCGTTGAGCATATCATCCTGATTTACGTCGCGGTTAAAATGGTTCTGGCCGGAGATTTTTCTATCGGCATGATCTTCGCTTTCATGGCCTACAAACGGAATTTTACGGAAAAAGCCTCGGCGCTTGTGGAAAAGGCCATCGAATACCGCATGCTCAGTCTGCATCTGGAGCGTATTGCTGATATCGCCCATGCAAAACAGGAAGAGCAAGGCGAAGAATTGCCTGACATCATCAGCCAGCAGCCGATCACTGGTGAAATGGTTCTGAAAGATATCCGATACCGCTATGCAGACAACACACCAGAGGTCCTGACAGGGGTGGACCTTAAGATTGCGGCAGGACAGTCCGTGGCCATCGTCGGTGTATCCGGGTGCGGTAAAACGACCTTGCTCAAGATCATGACAGGGCTGTTCAGGCCCTCTGGAGGTCAGGTGCTACTTGGGGATACGCCGCTTGCGGATTACGGGCTCACACATTATCGCAAGCAAATTGGGGTGGTGATGCAGGAAGACGACCTGTTCGGGGGCTCTATCGCGGAGAATATCGCCTTTTTTGATCCTGAGACTGATATGCAGCGGGTGCTTGGCGCGGCGCAGGCGGCGATGGTCCACGACGAAATTATGGCCATGCCCATGAAATATGAAAGCCTTATTGGCGACATGGGCTCGGCCCTGTCGGGTGGGCAGAAGCAGCGCATCATGTTGGCGCGGGCTTTATACAGGCAACCCAAAATCCTGTTTATGGATGAAGGCACGGCGCACCTGGATGTGGCAACTGAACGCATGGTCAACCAATCGGTCGCATCGCTTGGTATCACCCGGATTATCATTGCTCATCGGCCTGAAACCATTCGGTCTGCTGATCGTGTGATGGAAATGCAGGCAGGTGTACTGGCGGAAGTGGACATGACAGAACAGGTGCATTTGGCGGGCGACCCCACAGGGGGAGAACTTGAGAAGTCACCGGAAAAATCATCAGAAAAGTCACTGAAAAAATCACTGGCGAAAAATGAAATACCGCCAACGGAGCAACGAACAGCAGGCATTGCTTCACCTTTTTAAAATAACTTAACGCAAGTTTACCATTCGCAAGGATACAGAAGATGAACGAACAAATATCAATTTCTGCCGCTAATAGCGAAGCCTATGCGGCCTCCCTACAGCAGCTTTTTGCCTATACCAAGATGGATGCAATCGTCGGCCAGATGGCCGGAGCCTTTATGATGCAGGCCAAAGCATCGATTTCGGCCAAGTCCGAAGGCGCTGATCCTGCGGCGCTTGCGCAAACACTGGCTTTTTTTGAAGAAGAGTATCAGGCGGAAACACCCGGATTAATGGCTGAAATTTCAGATGTATACCGGGCGGTTTTCACCAAAGAGGATATTGATGCCGTGCTGGCTTTTTATAGCTCTGACGCTGGGCAAAAATTTCTGCAAGGCGGCGCACAAGTAGAGCAACAGCTGCAAGCCATAACCCAAACATGGGCACAAGCCGCAGGAAAGGTAGCGTTCGGGCGTGCAACGACCCGTGTGAACAATGCTTAGGCGAAACAGGAATTTAAAGAATTTCACGGGCATGTGCCTGTGGGATGTTCTGCTTGCAGAACAAAAGGGTGGGGTTGGCAGGTCTTATACACCGCACCAACCCCGGTTCCATAACACTCATGAAATGGAGATATTAAGATGAGTGCAATTGCATTAAATTACAATGAATTAAGTTTTGAGGAACTAACGGATGAGGAAACGAACATAGTTTCAGGCGGTGAGCCTGTTACCACGCTTACCGTAGGTGCTATCTTGGCAATAGGTGCTGCCGGGCTAGTTGTTGGTGTTGCTGTCGCAGTGGCGGTTTGGTATTTCACCAAAGAATAATTGCCCCTTTTCGTTTAGAATACTAGATATTTCCAACTTGGAGAAGTAACATGAACCATACATATGCCTCTAACGTCGTTGAGCTTTCAGAAACTGAAATTGCGGCAGTTTCTGGGGGACTTGTATTTTTGGCAATTGTCGTGACACCTCAAGTGGCTACAGCAGCTCTTGCTATTTTTTCCACGGCGGCTGTTGCAGGATACACCTTGACGACTAAATTGCTGGAGTAAGATGATGCCTAAATTTTTGCAGACAGAAATTTCGAGTGAAGTCCTTTTTGCTGGGCTGGCTATATTTTTTGTATTTGCAATTTTTGGATATTTTGTAACTCAGGCACTTCTTTCCTAAAATTGAATTTTGGAAATTAGAAAGCTAAAAAAACTGACAGGCACGACAAACTTTCGTGCCTGTCTTCATTGTGGAGTGTAGCGTGTATTCTGGAATACTGGGAGTTGCTCGTCACCAGATGAAAAGGCCCTCAGGGTAGCGGACTATATCCTTTCTAAATAGAATTTTCCATTTGGTACTCAAACACCACGGAGACTTTGCAGCATAAGCGACGGGTCGTGGTCATCCCCTCGCCGCTATATGCAGGGCATGCAACTTTAATTGGAACTGCTATGCTGGAAGGTCTGACCCCAGTGCTGACGGCGCGGTGTGTGTATTGCAATAATTTTAGATATTTACGAATCTTTTTCTTCTATATATTAAATTATTAGATTTATATTTCTATATAAGTGCGGTTTATTACAAAAATAAACCAACATTTTTCTCGTGGATATTGCTATCCTATGGCTCCTGTTACTTCAGTCATATGAAAGGTCACACCCTTGGTAAAAAAACTTTTCACGCAGCACCCGGGCACAGTGGGAGAAACCTATTTCCAGCATTTGGGCCAAGCCTTTTCCTTCAGCATTGAAATGCTGGTTGCGGGCATTGCTTGCCTGATGCACGGCTTTTTGCCCTTCCTATTTGTGAAAACCGGTAGCAAAACTATAACAAGGCTGCATAAAAAAATGGTCACCCACCGGGATCGGCGTCTATTGTCCGGTGCTGGGCCGTCAAAATCAGCGTTGCCAGAATAAAACAGACCCAGAATAAAACAGACCCAGAGTAAAACAGCCAGAATAAAACAGATAGGCCCTTCCGCAGGGTCTTCCGCAGAGTTCCCTTTATGACGTCAGACAAATCAGGCTTTTCAGCCGGTATGCTGGTTGATACAGCGCAAAAGGCACGTTTGCTTGTGCCGGGGCTGCTGTTGGCTTTTGTTGTGGCGATGGCCTCTAAATTTGTGGCAACCAGTTATGGTGGCCCGACGATGCTTTTTGCCTTGCTGTTTGGCATGGCCTTCAATTTTTTAGCGAAAGATGAAACCTGTACGCCGGGCATTGCATTTGCCTCCAAGACCATTCTCAGGTTTGGCGTGGCTTTGCTGGGGGTGCAGCTCACTCTGGGGGATCTGACCGCGTTGGGGGCACCAACCGTAACACTGGTTATCGGCGGTGTGATCATCACTGTACTTGGGGGGTGGGCTATCGGGCGTATGCTCAGGCTTTCGTCCGGGCTTGCGATATTATCTGCAGGGGCGGTGGCTATATGCGGTGCCTCGGCTGCACTGGCTATTGCCTCGGTTCTGCCGCGTACAGAAACACGCGAGCGCAACACCATACTGGTGGTGGCCGGGGTTACGGCGCTGAGTACACTGGCGATGATTTTTTACCCGCCGGTCGCGCATACACTGGGCTTGTCTGAGCGTGATGCAGGCATTTTTTTTGGGGCGACCATCCATGATGTCGCTCAGGTAATAGGGGCGGGTTACGCGGTTTCTGATACCGCTGGCGAGACAGCGGCTATTGTCAAATTAATGCGTGTTGCCTGCCTTGTACCGGTGGTTATGTTGATTGGGCTGCGCTTTAAAAAAGAGCGCGGCAATACCGACAGCGACCATAAAGTCCCCCTTTTACCGTTGTTTTTAGTGGGGTTCATTGCACTGGTGCTTATCAATAGCACCGGATATATTCCTGCGGCTATTGGCGGCGGCTTGACGGAAACATCGCGCTGGTGCCTTACAGCCGCTGTTGCCGCGCTGGGTGTTAAAACCAATTTAGGCGAAATTTTTTCTGTTGGGCCGCGCCCCCTTGTTGCCATGGTAGCGCAGACTGTGTTGCTCGCGGTCTTCAGCCTGTGCGGCATTATGCTGATAGGCACTTTCCTAGCCTGATAACTCTCAGCCTGAAAACGCCTGAGCCGTATTTTCTTGTGACAGGTTTCCTGTGCGTGCTGCCTATTCTGAAGATATAGAAAATCTGGCTGAACCGGTGCGGTCGGTTTTTGGTGCTATACAAAACGGCCAACTGCGGGCAAGCTGTGAAAAATATTTCAGCGGGAAAACGTCAAAATGCGGCCATCCAATGCGTCCGAACCCATAGACCCCAACAAAGAAGTCAACCATCTGAAAACAGTGAAGGCGCTTTTCCCGTATCTGTGGGCAAAAGGCCGTTGGGACCTGCGTATGCGTGTTCTATTGGCGCTTGGTTTTCTGGTGGCTGCGAAGCTGATTGGTGTTTATGTGCCCTTTTTGTTCAAGGATACGGTTGACGCTCTCACCGGTGGGCATGCACCAGATGCTACAACGATTACGGTGGCAGTGCCTGTGGGCTTAATCATTGGGTACGGTACAGCACGGGTTTTGAGCCTGGTATTTGGTGAGCTGCGGGATGCGGTATTTGTGAAGGTTGGCCAGCATGCGCTTAGAAATGTGGCCCTTAACACCTTTCGTCATTTGCATAATTTATCCCTTACATACCATTTGGAGCGGAAAACCGGTGGTTTGAGCCGGATTATTGAGCGCGGTACACGCGGTATCGATTTTTTGCTCAGGTTTATGCTGTTCAATATTCTGCCCACACTTCTGGAGATTATTCTGATTTCCAGCATTTTTTGGGTGAAATTCGGGTTTCTTTATGCGGCTGTTACCTTCACCTGCCTTGTGAGCTATATATATTTCACTGTGGCCGTAACCGATTGGCGGTTGAAGTTTCGCCGCGAAATGAACGCGCAGGACACCAAAGCCAATACCAAGGCTATCGACAGCCTGTTGAATTTCGAGACTGTTAAATATTTCACCAATGAAGCCCATGAGAGTGCACGCTACGACGAAGCCCTTGAACGGTATCAAAGCGCTGCGGTGCGAAGCCAGATATCCCTGACACTGTTGAACATAGGGCAGGGGCTGATCATCTCGCTGGGGCTGGTTATTGTCTTGTGGATGGCGGCCGCCGGGTTGTTGGCGGGGCGTTTCACAATTGGTGAATTTGTACTGGTGAACTCGCTTTTGATCCAAATTTATATGCCGCTTAATTTCCTTGGGTTTGTTTACCGCGAAATCAAGCAGTCGCTCACGGACATGGAAACCATGTTTGAGGTCATTGCCACCAAGTCTGAAGTCAAGGACGCTGAGGATGCTGTGCCGCTGAAAGTGGCGGGCGGTGCTGTGGAGTTTGAAAATGTGTGTTTTCACTATGCTGAAAACCGCCAGATACTGAAGGGAATTTCCTTTAAGGTGCCAGCGGGCACAACAACGGCAATTGTGGGCGCAAGCGGCGCGGGTAAATCCACCATTTCGCGCATCCTTTTTCGGTTCTACGATATCGCCTCGGGCCGGGTGCTGGTGGACGGGCAGGATGTGCGCTCTGTTATCCAGAAAAGTCTGCGTGAACATATTGGCGTAGTGCCGCAGGACACCGTGCTGTTCAACGATAATATTCGCTATAACATCCGCTATGGACGACCCAGCGCAAGCGACGAGCAGGTTGAAGAAGCCGCCAAACTCGCCCAAATCCACGACTTCATTATGAAACTACCTGAAGGCTATGATGCCGAAGTGGGAGAGCGCGGGCTGAAACTGTCTGGCGGAGAAAAACAGCGGGTGGCGATTGCGCGCACGATCCTGAAAAACCCGTCCATTCTGTTGCTTGATGAAGCCACGTCCGCGCTGGATAGCCATACCGAGCAGGACATTCAGGCTGCGCTTGAAGAAATTTCGCACGGGCGCACAACGATTGTGATTGCTCACCGCCTGTCCACGGTTATCAACGCCGATGAAATTTTGGTGATGGACGCAGGCACCATCATTGAACGCGGCACGCATGATGAGCTGCTAGCCTTTGGCGGTACTTATCAAGCCATGTGGCAGCGCCAGCAGGAAGCAACAGAGGCCAAAGCCAAATTGGTTGAACTGGAAGCGCTTGAGGACGCGGTTTAGGCTTATTGTTTAAGTCACTGTTCCAGCCCTCATCTCCACCCGACCACCCGATAAGCATACTCTCGTGGGTAGCTGGGTGGGGGTGAGGGCTCGAACAGTCGCCCTTCGACTGAAAATGAGACCTTTACCTGCTGCTTGCTTCGCCCCGCTGGGCGGCCCGCGCATCCCGGATCAGGCAGGCAAGCGCGTACGGCAGATTTTTACGGGTGGATTGCAGATAAGGGCGGTTATCTTCCAGTTCGGCAATCAGTTTGCGGCGTGCGGCTCCCAAATGATGATAGGGCATTGACGGGAAAAGATGATGCGTGGCGTGGAAGCGCAAGCCCACAGGTGCCCACATGGGCGAAATGACCGAATTCCCAGGCACATCAATAGAATCGTGAAACTCTTCGGCCCGGGTCATGCGGTTGTCACCGGGGTTTTTATAGGCGTGTGCCACTAGTGTGCGGATTGTGTTTAAGACAAAAATTAGCACGGACGCTACATACCAGACCCCAAGAAACGCGAGAGGCAGATAGTTAAAATAAACAGCGGCAAGCGCACTGGCACCATATATAAATGCGCCCAGTTCCTGAAGCCGCCATGTGCGGTCGTTGTTTTTGGTGCTTTCGGGCCGGTCATAGGTCAAATCAACGGTTAGCGATGATATATGCCGCCATACCCAGCCCCGTAATTTTGGATGCAAATAGGAAAGCGGCGTCAAAACAGTGAAACGCAGCGCAAATACCAGAGGCGGAAAGACCGCGATCAAAATATAAAGGATTAGCTTCCAGGGGGATTCTATCCCGATCGGCAGATACTCGCCATCCTCCTTGGTGCCGTAAATTTGGGGTTTGTGATGGTCAATATGCACACCCGCATACGTGAAGGACGGCACCTGCAAGGGCAGGCCGCAGGTGAGGTTCCAGACAATGCGAAACAGCTTGAACGTGCCGCGTTTCAGGTGCGAAAGCTCGTGAATGAAAATCACGGCTCTGTAAAGGGCAATGGTGGCGATACCAATGGCAAGCATTTGTACGGCGGAGAAAAGCGGGCTAACAGTTGCCACAGCGACAGCCGACCAGCCAAGTGTATTGAAAAACAGAAAATCAACCCAATAAATCATTGGGTTGGGTTTTTGTAGGTCCGCAACTATTTTCCGGGCCTCACGCAGCGGAAACTGTTCGCTACTTGTTGATGAAGGCATGGTATGCTCCGTATGTGTATGCCTGTTTCGCCAGCAGAAATATTGCTGACAATGGTTCGGCCTCTGACGCTATATCCTGGGGGGTTCTACACCGGGAACCCAAGGGTCGCAATGTTTGTGCTCCGAAATGTCGCAGTGTTCAAAGCCTTGGCTGTGCCTATGGGGGGAAACTGCGTCACGAATAAGGCGGTATTTGTTTTTGCTCCCTGCCAGCAAACCGGAAGAGGTCTATCTTCCCCACCCTTTTTGCGGGGTCTATTGTAACTGAATTTTTGCGGTAGCGCGCAGTGAAATATAGTCGAGCTTGAATTCACGCTCAACGCTCTCGCAGTAAACCTTTTTGGTTGATCCGTTTTTTTCAATATCCTGATTTTGCAAAGCAACGCGATACCCAAACTCAAAGGCGTATAGGTCGCTGGACATATCCTCAAGAAAGATTTGCTGTTTCTCTTTCGACAGTGGTTCCAGCAGAGCAAAATCAAGATCTTCATAGTGGGCAGGAATGGAAGCCTGAAGGTATCTGTTGGCCAGTTCCACAATGGGCCCCATTGAAACATTAAGCTCATGCCGTTTGCAGACATGGGCATAAGCATGAAATTTTGCAGCTTCATTAATGTAGCTATAGATATTGTGGTCGGTTTGGCGAAATTTTAGCCAGAAGGTCAGGGACAAATTCTTTAGGTCACGTAAATCCTTAGGCACAGGAAGGCCACCACGGTCATCCAGAGGGTTGGGAGCCGTAGTTTCCTGAGCGTTCAGCCCATAGGTGCCCCAGAAAACAGCAAACAACAATAAAACGGATCGAATATAGGTCATGGTGTGGTTGTCCTATCAGGAATGTTGCGGCGATTTTGATCGAATTCCGGGACGTTGCAAGACAAAACAACCATTGTCGTTGCAAATTCCTGTCAATTTGGGACAATGCGCAGGATATGAGTACCAGTTTTGGGTATGAGCAGCAGTTTGATGACGTTGGAGTATTAAAGCATGGCAATGATGGCGGTTTTGTTTTTGCTGGCTTTGTCGGACCCTGTAGAATCCTGTAAAACCATTGTCACCACCATTAGTGGCAATTCGATGCAGGGAATATTATGGAACAAACAGAAAATAACCGTGTATTTGCCTGCCTGCGGTGAACCGCAGCGCTATGACCATTTGCTGTTCACGCATTCAGAAACAGAAAACGCTGTTGTGAAACAACTGTGGGGTTTGCCGGGCGACACTGTGCGCGTGGGTGAAGACGGGCGTTTATATGTTAATGATGTCGGGGCTATCACACCTTTTAAAAAACCCTATAAACTTTTGGGCTTCGCACGTACGCAGATGAAAAAGCTGGAGGGAAAACCTCTGGACGGGTATTTGGTTCTCGGGCATCCGGGGAGCCTGGATTCGGGCAAGTTCGGGTTGATCGGCAAGGATGCGATCCTGGGTTTTGTCAAAAGAGACGAACCCTATGTTGAGCCGCAGTCTCAAATAGAAAAGCAGCCCCAAATAGAAAAGCAGCCTTGAGCGAGAAGTAACTCGTGGGCGAAAAGCAGACCCTAAACAAAAACAGGGAACACATTCGGGGCCTGCCTTAGCTTTTGCCGGGTGCGATAGCAACTTGCCTGTTTTTTGCCAGATGTCGGAATATATTTGCGAGCAGAAAACCGGCAAAAATATGCCAGATGCTCCATGTGCCGACAATAACGGCAGCACTTCCAATACCGCCAAACTGAGCCAGAACAATAATTAACCCCAGTCCTGTGTTCTGGATGCCAACTTCAAAGGTCAGCGCGTGGGCTTTGTTGGTATCGAGAACCCATTTCCCGCCCAGATAACCCAGCAAAAAAGCCAGCCCGTTGTGAAGAATGACAATGGGGAAAATCGTTGTCGCATAGTCAATGAGCAGTGACCTGTTTGTGATGATGCCTGTTATGATAAGGGTGACGAGGATGGTAATGGCGACGGGTAGGAACATGCGGTTGAGCCGGTTCGCCAGCACCGGGTGCTTGTGTGCCGTCCACAGGCCAGCAAACAAAGGCAATACCAGCGTGATCATCGTTGAGACAATGAACTTCCCCCGATCAAGCTCAATTTCATTCAGCAGAGCTGTTGTGGGCGGGTAGAGGCTGGTCCAGAACAAGATTGTGAAAGGCAGGAAAAGCCCTGCAAAAACGCTCGATATCATCGTCAGGGAAACAGAATATGCCGCATCCCCCCGGGCGATCCGTGTGAGCAGGTTTGAAACACTGCCGCCGGGGCAACTGGCAATGATTAACATGCCAAGGGCAATGCCCGGAGGCGGCGATAATATCCAGATCAGGGCGAACGTCATGACCGGCAAGGCCAATAATTGGATGACCGTGCCAAAAAGCACACTGCGCGGGTGTGTGCGGATAAAAGAAAAATCTGCGGCTTTGAGGCCAAGTGCAACCGTCAGCATGGTAAAGCCAAGCGAAATACCCAGCATCAGTTGAACAACAGGGTCCACTGTGATGACAGCGTGCTGAATGCTATTTGCCGGTTCGATGGGCTTTCTCCCTTATCTGGCCCAAAATCACAAATCACCCGGTTGAACAGGTCCCGTGATCCTAAATGAGCTAGCGGGATATTGGCGGAGGTCAATGTTTCAGAGGCAAGGAAAGCTGTGTACAGGTCACTACGGCGGCAATAAGGAGGTGATTTTTTGGAAGAGTTGGCCATAACCGGGTCGACAAACCGGTGACGGCTATGTGAAAGTCCGGCCCAGAGTTTGATAAAAGCCAAAGTTTGACGAAAACTGCTGCCGGGAAGTGGCACCACTTTATAGAGGACTGCAACAGGATGAATGCGCTAAAAATGGCCGCATTGGCGGTATTTTCTTTCGTGAGTATAAACAGCACTATAGCACAGGATAATCGCCAAATGGATAAGCTGGATGCCGACCTGATCGTATCAGGTGCGTATGTTGTGACGATGGACGAAGCCAAGTCTGTTATTGAAAATGGTGCGATTGCAGTGAAGGACGGGGTCATCATCGCGGTTGGTGCGCAGTCTGATATCCTTGCCAGTTATACAGCATCTGAAATAATTTCTGGCGAACACCGTGCGGTTATGCCGGGTTTTGTCAACGGGCACACGCATTCCTCAATGGTTTTGTTTCGCGGTATGGCTGATGATCTGGCGCTTATGACATGGCTCAGGAATTATATTTTCCCGATGGAAGGCCGCTATGTTGATGAAGCGTTGATTGAAGCAGGCACATCGCTGGCCTGTTACGAGATGATTGAAAGCGGCACCACAAGTTTTGTCGATATGTATTTTTACCCGGATGTGATTGCACGGGTCGCTGAGAAATGCGGATTACGGGCTATTGTCAGCGCTCCGATGATTGATTTCCCGAGCCCCGGCTTTAAAGGTTGGGATGACAGTTTTGCCGCTGGTGTTGATTTTGCCGCGCGCTGGAAAGGCAAACACAGCCGCATCACGCCCGGACTTGCACCGCACGCGCCCTATACTGTTTCGCCGGAGCATCTGAAGCAGGCTTTTGATGCCGCCGGTGATTTGGGTGTGCCGGTTTCTATCCATGTGGCAGAGGATCGGGCCGAGATTAAAACCATCCATGAAAAATACGGGGTGACACCTATTGAACATATGGAAAAGGTTGGCATGCTGACGCACCCAACAATTGCAGCGCATGTGGTTTGGCCAACTGAAAGCGACATTGAAAAACTGGCAAACTCAAAGGTTGGTGTTATCCATAACCCGACTTCCAATATGAAAACCGGTGCGGGGGTTGCCCCCATTCCTGCCATGCTTGATGCTGGTGTGAAGGTTGGGCTTGGCACAGACGGTGCGGCATCCAACAATGATCTGGATATGTGGCCTGAAATGCGGTTTGCGGCCTTGCTTCACAAGGGTGTTGGCGGTGACCCAACCGTTGTGCCAGCGACCGCAGCTCTGCATATGGCCACCAAAGGCGGTGCAGTGGCTGCCGGATTTGCCGCAGATGTGGGCTCGCTTGAGGTTGGTATGCGCGCTGACTTTATTCAGGTTGCGCTTGATAAACCACGGCTGACACCGCTCTATGATATTATGTCTCATCTGGTGTATGCGGCCAATTCCAGCGACGTAGTCACCAGTGTGGTGGACGGTAAAATTTTGATGAAAGACCGTGAGGTTCTGACACTGGACAAAGACAAAGTGATGGCTGCGGTAGAAGAAATTGCCGTTAAAATCCGTGCGGATTTGGCTAATAACTAAAATAATGCGGTTGTTGCCAGCTTTTTGGCAGAAACCGACAAAATTTTAATCATTGTTTTACCAAGCTTTAAAGACCTGCATGGTAGCTATTCTATTGGTGTTTCTAACCAATAGAGGTAGTGGTGCATCCGGTTGAATTTAGCCTGCATTTGGTCAAAAGTAGCTTGATCGATAAAGCCGATGATCGTTTTACGACCATCATGCAATGGAAGAATGTCGACCTTTTTCGCCAGCCCTTAAGCTTTCTTTTTCCTGCAGACGCACATAGCCGTGTTGACCGGTTACTGGAAAGCAAAAGCAAGCTTTTTGCCGACGTTATCTTCCCACAAGTCCCCATTCGTTTGAAAACTGGCGGCTATATTAATTTTGATATGAAATTAACCGAATTGGAAGCCGGTGCCCGCCGGCTTGATTTTTATAAACCCGGCAATGGTGACGCACGGCCTGTGGACCCCAAACCCCCGGCGGATATGTATAGCTTTTTCAATTTTGTCGAAGAGCTGTTGAATTCGCCTTATGACGGCGACATGGGGCTGACAATGATCAGCGTTGATGGCCTCAGGGACGGTGCGGGGCTCTCGGACGCAGAGAAAAAGGCAGCACGCGATGAGGTGGAGCGTGGTTTGCAGGCCAAGGCACTTGGCGGGCAAGTGGGCAGGCTGGATGAAGCCAGTTATGGGTTGATTACAAAGGGCGACTTTGATGAAGCTGCCTTTGAACGTGAAATGGCCATTGTTGCAGAGAAACTGGATTTAAAGCCTGAGGCTCTGTCTATACGTGCCGCCAATGTGGAAATTGATGACAAGGAATTGTCCCCCCAGCAGCTTAAACAGGCCCTTGGGCATTCGCGCGGTGTTTTCCTCGGGGAAATTGAGGATGGAAAAGGGCTGAAAACCCTGTCTGGTGTGATCGATGGTATTGACCATAATCGCGGCCTTATTGAACGGGCGCTCAAGAAATTCCAATACCGGACAAGCGCACGTCTGGTAACCGATAATCTGGCGACAGCCTCGGTATCGCAGCTTCAGCAGGGCAAGATTAATCTGGAGGGCAAAATCAGACAGCCGGATGATATTCTGGTTATGGCAGATCACCCGGACTTGGCACTGGCACATGATATTGCCCAGCTTGAGGATTTGATCCGCCTGCGAGGCAAACGGCCACTGGAAGACCATATAAAACCAGACTTTTATGAGCTGTGTCGTTCAACGCTTATTCAGGCAGAGTTTGCTGAAGCCCTTGAAAAACTGCTCAAGCAATATAGTGAAAGCCCAAGCATGATCGGCTTTCGGGTGAAAGGCCTGCCGCCGGTGAAACGGGGTGGGCTTCACTGGGAAGCGCTCAACGCTTTTGCCGCAAAGGGCCATCCTGTCTGGATTGATCGTTTTGGCGACGCTGTGGTGGCCCCCGAAGCACTTGGGTGCCTGAAGCACGGCTATATAGAATTACCACATACCCTGATGAAAACATTGGCGGGTCATTTTGATGGCAAAGAGCTGATGGGTAAGCTTATTGAAACATGGCGCGCGCTTGATGTGATGGTGGTTTCGGCTGATCTACCTGACTATGAAATGAAAACCATGGCGCAGGAGCTTGGCATTAATGTTTCTGTGGAAGATTCCCCGGAATTTGTAGAAACACTTGCATCTTGATTTGCCGCAATGTGCGGTTCAAAAATATTCTCATAATAAAGCGATTGATATTGGCTCTGGCAAAGCGCAAATTGGTATCAGGATTTGGCTTTTCGGCGTGATCAGCGCAGCAATGGGGATACAGATATGACGGAGGCGGTTGAGACGTTAATCGCGCCCTTCCTGGAGAAGGATGGGGGCTTGCTTCGGGCACTGCACGCCTTGCAGGCGTCTGAAGGTTATATTGATGCCGCGCATATTCCTGTGGTGGCTGGCGCCTTTAATCTCAGCAAAGCCGAAGTGAAGGGCGTTATCAGTTTTTATGCAGACTTTCGCCGTGCGCCTGCGGGCAGGTACCATGTGAAAATCTGTCAGGCCGAATCCTGTCAGGCGGTTGGGTCGCGCAGGCTTACAGAAAAGGCTCTGACGGCCCTCGGCATAAAGCTGGGCGATACCACCGTATCCGGTGCGGTGACGGTAGACGCTGTTTATTGCCTTGGTCTGTGTGCAGCAGGCCCAGCCGCGATGATAGACGGCACACTGCGTGCCCGGTTGGATGCGGATGGCTTTGCTGCTGAAATCCAGGCACTGGCGGAGGAAGGCGCATGACAAAGCTTTATGTGCCGCTTGACAGTGTTGCTGCGGCTTTGGGCGCGGACGGGGTTGCAGATGCCTTGAAAAAGGCTGATAGCACATTCGAGATTGTCCGCACTGGTAGCCGGGGTATGGCGTGGCTGGAACCTCTGGTGGAAGTTGAAACAGCAAGGGGCCGTGTGGGCTATGGCCCTGTTACGCCCGGTGATGTGGAAAGCTTGATGGCCGCAGGGTTTGCCAGTAGCAGTGCCATTATGGGTGCCAGTGCCGATAGTGGCCAGCACCCACTTTGTGTCGGGCTGGTGGATGACATCCCTTATTTCAAAAATCAGGACCGGCAAATATTTGCCCGCTGCGGGATCACGGACCCGCTGTGTTTTGAAGACTATAGGAACCAGGGCGGGATGGAAGGGCTTGGCAAAGCGATCAGGCTGGGCGGGGTAGAAATCTGTGCCGAGGTTATGGCTTCCGGCTTACGTGGTCGCGGCGGTGCGGCTTTCCCTGCGGGCATCAAGTGGAATACAGTCGCGGGCGCAGAAGCGGACCAAAAATATATCGTCTGCAATGCAGACGAAGGAGATAGCGGCACTTTTGCTGACCGAATGATTATGGAAGGCGACCCTTTCCTTCTGATTGAGGGCATGGTGATTGCGGGGCTTGGGGTTGGCGCGACAAAGGGCTTTATTTACTTACGCTCGGAATACCCGGTTGCCCGGCGCATTCTTACACAAGCGATTGCCCGGGCGTATGAACGGGCTTTGCTTGGTCCTGACGTGCTTGGCCCTGATGGTTTGTCTTCAGGCAAGGCTTTTGACCTTGAGCTGTTTATGGGCGCAGGGGCGTATATATGCGGCGAGGAAACCTCGTTATTGGAAAGTCTGGAAGGCAAACGCGGGCAGGTGCGTGCCAAGCCACCGCTGCCAGCGCTTGAAGGCCTCCACGGCAAACCGACGCTTGTACATAATGTGATCAGCTTGTGCGCTGTACCTGCCATCCTGCAAAAAGGCGGTGCATGGTACAAGGATTTGGGCATGGGGCGTTCCACCGGCACAATGCCTTTCCAGCTTGCCGGCAACATAAAGTATGGTGGGCTTTTTGAAGCCCCGTTTGGCATTAGCCTGGATGATCTGGTGAACATATATGGCGGCGGTACGCGCACCGGCAGGCCTGTGCGCGCTGTTCAGGTGGGGGGGCCGCTGGGGGCTTATTTGCCGCCAAACCTGTTTGAAACACCTATGGACTACGAAGCTTTCCAAAACATTGGTGCGGGTATAGGCCATGGTGGTATAGTGGTTTTTGATGATACCGTGGATTTGGCGGCACAGGCTAAATATGCTTTTGATTTCTGCGCTGAAGAAAGCTGCGGAAAATGCACGCCTTGTCGGATTGGTGCCGTGCGCGGCAGTGAGGTGATAGCCAACATCATTGCGGGTGAAAATCAGGCTGAAAACACCGTCCTTGTGAAAGACCTGTGCGAAGTGATGGAAGATGGCTCCCTGTGCGCGATGGGAGGCATGACGCCGGTGCCGGTGATGAGTGCACTGGAACACTTTCCAGAAGACTTCAAAACGGCGGAGGGTAAATGAATGGCGCTCTTTAAAGAAACTGATTTTGGTACGCCGCCTGTAAAATCGGCTGAAACCATCACTCTTGAAGTTGACGGCATTGATATAGCCGTGCCCAAGGGCACCTCAATCATGAGGGCCGCAAACGAGGCGGGTATTTCAATTCCCAAGCTCTGTGCTACCGATATGGTAAAATCCTTTGGTTCCTGCCGCCTGTGTCTTGTGGAAATTGATGGCCGACAGGGCACACCTTCCAGCTGTACAACACCTGCTGTAGACGGCATGAAAGTGAAAACCCAGACCGAACGGCTGGCGCGGCTCAGGCGCGGAGTGATGGAGCTTTATATCTCTGATCACCCGCTTGACTGCCTGACATGCCCCACTAACGGTGACTGTGAGTTGCAGGATATGGCCGGGGCTGTGGGCTTGCGTGATGTGCGCTACGGGTATGCGGGTGAAAATCATCTGGATTTGGCCAAGGATGAAAGTACGCCTTATTTCACCTATGATCCATCGAAATGTATTGTTTGCTCACGCTGTGTGCGTGCTTGCGACGAAGTGCAGGGCACGCTTGCACTGACAATCGAAGGCCGAGGATTTGGGTCGCGCGTTGCAACAGGGACTGAGGATTTCTTTTCCAGCGAGTGTGTGTCGTGCGGTGCCTGTGTGCAGGCTTGCCCGACCGCAACACTGGCCGAGACCAGTTTGATCGAGCACGGTGTGCCAGACCGCAGTGTGATTACCACATGTGCCTATTGCGGTGTGGGCTGTGAATTCAAAGCCGAACTGAAGGGCGATCAGGTTGTGCGCATGATGCCTTATAAAGCTGGCAAGGCAAACCACGGCCATTCTTGTGTGAAAGGGCGTTTTGCCTGGGGCTATGCCACTCACAAGGACCGCATCACCAGCCCCATGATCCGGGACAGCATAAATGAGCCGTGGCGCGAGGTCAGCTTTGATGAAGCCCTTGATTATGCCGCCAGGCGGCTCAAGGAAACTCAGAAAAAGCACGGCATTAAATCCATTGGGGGCATCACATCCTCGCGCTGTACCAATGAGGAAGTCTGGGTTGTGCAAAAAATGATCCGTGCAGCCTTTGGCAACAATAATGTGGATACCTGCGCGCGGGTTTGCCATTCGCCTACCGGTTACGGACTTAATCAAACCTACGGCACCTCGGCTGGTACACAGGATTTTGATTCTGTGGAAGATGCAGATGTGATTATAGTTATTGGCTCCAACCCAACCGATGCACATCCGGTTTTTGCTTCGCAGATGAAACGACGGCTGCGCGAAGGTGCTAAATTGATTGTGGTGGACCCCCGGAAAATTGATCTGGTGCGTAGCCCTCATATTGAAGCAGCACACCATTTGCCGCTCAAGCCCGGAACCAATGTGGCGGTTATCAATGCCATTGCCCACGTGATTGTTACTGAGGGCCTGTTGGATACAGCCTTTGTGGCGGAGCGCTGCGAAACCGCAGCTTTTGCGGAATGGAAAGCCTTTATCAGCGACCCTGTGAATGCACCCGAGGCTGTTGCCGAAATATCAGGCGTGCCCGCAGGCCATATCCGCGCTGCGGCCCGGCTGTACGGGAAAGCCAAAAATGGCGCTATCTATTACGGGCTTGGTGTTACTGAACACAGTCAGGGTTCAACCATGGTGATGGGCATGGCAAATCTTGCCATGGCAACAGGAAACATTGGCCGTGCCGGTGTTGGTGTGAACCCGATGCGGGGGCAAAATAACGTGCAGGGCGCGTGCGATATGGGCTCATTCCCTCATGAGTTTGCCGGATACAGGCCTGTATCTGATGCGGATGTGCGGGAAAGCTTTGAAAGCTCCTGGGGCTGTTCGCTGGACGGCAAGCCTGGGTTTCGTATTCCCAATATGCTGGACGAAGCCTGCGCTGGAAACTTCAAGGCGATTTATATTCAGGGCGAAGATATCGCGCAAAGCGACCCCAACACCCGCCATGTTGAAGCCGCGCTTGAAGCAATGGAATGCGTGATTGTGCAGGACTTGTTCCTCAACGAAACTGCGCGCTTTGCCCATGTGTTTCTGCCCGGCACCAGTTTCCTGGAAAAAGACGGCACCTTTATTAATGCAGAACGTCGGCTTGGGCGTGTGCGTCCGGTAATGAAACCAGCCACCGGCATGGATGAGTGGCAGGTTACCTGTGGTTTGGCAGCGCGCATGGGGTATGAAGTGCAGTACAGTAGCGCCGCAGCCATCATGGATGAAATTGCGGCTTTGACGCCTACATTTGCGGGTGTTTCTTTCGCTAAACTGGATGAAGGCGGCAGCCTGCAATGGCCGTGCAATGAAGAAAACCCCGAGGGCACACCTGTTATGCATGTGGGTGGTTTTGTGCGCGGCAAGGGCAATTTTATGGTGACGGAATATATCCCGACGGAGGAAAAAACCAACCGCAAATTCCCTCTGATTCTGACCACCGGGCGTATCCTCAGCCAGTATAATGTGGGTGCACAGACCCGGCGTACGAACAACAATAAATGGATGGAGAAAGATCTTCTTGAAATTCATCCCAGTGACGCCGAGATGCGCGGGGTGCGTGACGGTGACTGGGTGTCGGTACGGTCGCGCAAGGGGGAAACAACGCTGAATGCGCTGATTTCCGAGCGCATGACACCGGGCGTGGTCTACACGACGTTTCACCATCCGGAAACGGGTGCCAATGTGGTCACCACCGAATTGTCTGACTGGGCAACCGAATGCCCTGAATATAAAGTGACCGCCGTTGAGGTAACGCCCGCTAACCATTTGTCGGAATGGCAACAGAGACACGCGGATGCAAGTGCTTCACACAAAATTGCACCCGTCGGTGGTTATGATGCGGCTGAATAATTGATGCAGGATGACTTGAAGCTCTGGCAATCAGACCACCTGCTGGAGGTGGAGCAGGCAGGCAAAGGCCATAGAAGGCTGATCAAATGGCATGTGGCTGAAGAAGCCCCGATTGCGCTGGTCTATAATGGCCAAAATTACGCAGTGATGTTGGCAAGCCCGCAGGATTTGGTGGATTTCGCTTATGGGTTCTCCTTAAGCGAAGGTATTATCGATGCAGCCCAAGATATAAAAGCGATTGAGATTAAGGAAAAATCGCAAGGCATAGATGTACGGATCACGCTTAGTGACGAGCGTCTCGAACGCTTTCAAGTTCGTCAATCAAGGCGGGTGCTGGTTGGCAATTCAAGCTGCGGGCTGTGCGGTATTGATTCGATTGAAGCCCTGTTTCAAGACCCGCAACTGGTTGCTGATACACCGGCAGAGCTTACCCGTGAGAAAGTTGCTGCGGCGGTCGGGGCGTTTGGGCAGATGCAGCCTCTTAAGCAAAGAACACGCTCTGTGCACGGTGCCGCCTGGGTGGATGAAGCGGGTGATATATTATTTGTGCGAGAGGATGTTGGGCGGCACAATGCGCTTGATAAACTGATTGGCGCGATGTTGCAGCAGAATAGTGATGTCACGGGTGGGTATGCCCTGGTATCCAGTCGGGCATCGTTTGAAATGGTGTTCAAGGCTATCCGTGCCAAAATGCTGGGGCTTGTATGCCTTTCCGCGCCGACGGCTCTGGCTATTCGCACGGCTAAGGCTGCAAACCTGACCCTTTGCAATTGGTCTGCCGATGGTCTTGTTCTGCTGTAAGGGGTTTCCTTAAATTTCAGTTCCATATCTTTCGGTGTAGATTATCAGATAACGGTAATAAAACCGTTGATATGTCAGGCATTTAGCGGATTTTTGAAAAAATCGTACATTTTTATTCTCAATTCTTGTAGTTTGTGCGTCTGATTCCATAAGGAGTTTCGTATGGAGCGCAAGTTTGCTGCCCCTGAAGCGGAGGCGGCCACACAAAAAGGCACGCCGCAAAGTGCACGTGATGATGCGTTGACACAAGGCGATATCAAGGCCCTGTTTCAGCGACATAACGAAGAGTTGGTTCGGTATTTGACTGGCCACTTAAAGTCGCATGATGAAGCCGTTGAAGTGGCGCAGGAAGCCTATGTGCGACTGCTGGGACTGGACGATGCAAGCACGATTGGGTTTCTGAGGGCGTTTCTTTTCAGAACAGCGACCAATATTGCCATTGACCGGCAACGCAAGCATGGTCGGGCGCAGGCGTATGTTGAGCATGAAGCAGCGGACGATGCTTCACAGATATTCGGGTTTACACCGGAGCGTGAAGTTGCCGCCAGACAATCGCTCCAGCGTGTTGTGGACTGTATTGAGGGTCTGCCTGCCAAATGCAAGCATGCTTTTGTGGAGTTTAAATTTAAACACCGGGATTACGATTCCATTGCTGAAGAAATGGGCATTTCTACCAGCATGGTTCGAAAGTATGTAATCCGCGCTGTGGTTCATTGCACCGATAGCCTTGGTGATGAGCTTGACGTTTGGTCGAAGTAGCAGGTGGCAAGGTGACGAGCAAGTGAGTATGCAGGACAAGATGACAGAAAATCGTATCAATAAAAAGATACTTGAAGAGGCCGCTGAATATTATCTCAGCCTTCAGGATGACAGCATGTCTGGCCCTGAGCTGAAGGCGTGGCAAGCATGGTATATGCGCTCAGAGGACCACCAGTTGGCTTTCCGCAGGCTCGAAACACTGTGGGGAGTGCTTGAGGCAGTATCAGCCAATGACTTTGCCCCGGAAAGTGTGACTGCGGCCAGCGTGCCTAAAAAGAATATGGAACCAACACCGGAGGCTATGGCTGGTAGCTCTATCATTGGTTTGGTCACACGCGATTTGCCGAAGACACCGCGAAAAAGACCGGCAACACAGTGGTATGCCGGCATTGCCGCAAGCTTCGCCGCCGCTTTGGTGGCGACTGTGCTGGTTTTGTCGCCCATGGGCGACCCTGATCCTCAGGACGAGACGGCCTATTTTACCGAAATGGGTGAACAGCGTGTCGTTAACCTTGCGGACGGATCAATTGTTGAATTGGGCCCTGACAGTGAAGTGCTGGTTGGTTATACAGCGGCTGAACGTGGGTTAACGCTTGTGCGGGGGCAGGCGATTTTCACTGTGTCAAAGAACCCAAACAGGCCGTTTGTTGTGCGTGCAGGCAGTGGCAGTGTGACGGCTATCGGCACGGTATTTAATATTCGGCGGCTGGCGGATGATGTGAGGGTCCGTGTTCTAGAGGGCACTGTTGCCGTTAGGCCACAGTCTGCGGGCACCTTGGGCACAACGGCTGGTGTGGCCAGTGTGAAACCTGTGGCGCTGGTGACAGCAGGCAACCAGACACTTTATTCGGGTGCAGGCTCCATGACCCCGGTTGAGATCGTCGATGTGCATGCGGACTTAGCTTGGCGTGTTGGCGTGTTGACGATGGTCAACCGTGAACTGTCTGATGTTATTCAGGAATTGAACCGTTTTGTTGAAAGTGAAATTGCGATTGGCGATGATGCTGTCGGAAAGTTCCATTTCACAGGCACGGTTTACCCGGACAAAATGGACGAATGGCTGGAAGGCCTGACCGAAGGTTACCCGGTGAAAGTTGTCCATGTTGGCGCGCGCACTATTTTGATGTTGGATGAAGCGACAGGTTCCCGTTAGGGTAGCCAGAGCGCTCATGCTGTCTGATGGTGTTTTCGTATGAAACTCCCAAAATCTGTACTATGCAAAATCTGCAACATGAACGTCATTGCTCAAGACGGGTCTCATCTTTGCGCCCGGCGATGTTGTGGAGATAAGTATGGCAAATAATATGATGCCGCCGACGAAAAGGGGTCGGCTGGTTACCATGATAAGCATGACGGCGCTGGCTCTCTCCATGAACACAGCGGTTTATGCGTCTGAGCAAAATCGCACAGTTGGCCAAAATCGCACAATAGACTTTGAGATTGGACCCCAGGCTTTGCAGTCTGCACTGTTTGCTTATTCCAAGCAGGCGGGCGTGCAGCTTATTCTGGCGGTCGATACCAAAAGCCTGTTGCTGAAGGAAAGTCTGAGCGGGAAATATGATCCGCGCAAAGCGCTTGAATTGCTGATCACAGATACCGGCCTTGAATTTCACTTCACAAGTGAAAATACGGTGACCATTCGAAACAAGCCCCTGCCTCAAACGGCTCCTCAAACCAAAACTCTGACAGTGCCTGTAAACCAGACAGACGATAACGCACTTGCGGCTACGATTGAGGAAATTATTTCAGTAGGGACACGTTCCAAAGGCAGGACAGCATTGGAAACCTCTGTGCCTGTGGATGTGGTAAGCGCAAGGGCGATGGCTGATACAGGCCAAACCGAAGTTGGTCGCATGCTGCAAACGCTTGCACCGTCCTTTAATTTTTCCAGTTCTTCTGTCTCTGATGGTACGGATGCCCTTCGTCCGGCGACACTGCGCGGCCTGGGGCCTGACCAGACGTTGGTTCTGGTGAATGGCAAACGCCGCCACACTACGTCGCTTGTGCATGTTAATACATCGGTGGGGCGCGGTGCGGCGGGGGTTGATATGAACGCAATCCCGGGTGCGGCTTTGGGACGGATCGAAGTTCTGCGCGACGGTGCCGCTGCCCAATATGGCTCAGACGCGATCGCAGGCGTTATCAATCTTGTGCTCAAAGAGGGCGCAGAAGGTGGGGAGGCCAATGTTTCATATGGCCAAACCTATGAAGGCGACGGAGGAACATTTGTCGCTAACGCCAACATGGGATTTGAGCTGGGTGACGGCGGTTTTTTGAATGTCACGGCAGAATACCGGGACAGGGGGGATACCAACCGTGCAGGCCTGTCGGCGGCCGTTCAGTATCCTTTGTTGGATAACGGTGGGGGATGCGGTGCCAATGACAATAGCGGTTGTGATCCAAGGGAGTTTTCATTTGACCGCAAAAATTTTCGCATCGGTGACGCCGATAGCGAAAGCAAGGCCTTTGTAGTCAATGCAGAGCTGCCGGTTAGCGAAACAGCGCAGCTTTATGCTTTTGTCACCTTTTCTGACAGGCGCAATCAGTCCGCTGGTTTTTACCGCCGGGCAAATCAGTTTGATCGCACCGTAACAGCCCTGTATCCAGATGGGTTTTTGCCGCTGATCAATACAGATATTGAGGATTATAGCCTGTCTGGGGGCGTGGAATGGGCGCTGGAGAATGGTTGGGACCTGGATTTAAGCGTTAATCATGGCTCAAATTCCTTCAAGTTTCTTATTTCTAATTCCTTGAATGCGTCTTTTGGTATTAGTAGCCCCACAAGCGCGGATGCCGGAACACTGGGCATCAGCCAAACCACCTTCAATGTTGATACTGTGAAAACGCTGGATTTTGGGGGGCGCGAAACGACCATTGCCTTTGGCGGTGAGTACCGGGAAGAAAATTATACGCTGAGGGCGGGGGAGCCGGTTTCATACGAGGACGGGGGACAGCTTAACAGTTCCTGCGCTGGTTGCGACGTTAATCCGACGCCATATTCATCAGGGTTTCAGGTTTTCCGAGGCTTTTCGCCTGCAAACGAAGTGGATGCCAAGCGCCACAATATTTCGTTTTATGCCGATATTGAAAGCCAAATTTCAGAGCGCTGGATGGTAACCCTGGCGGGTCGTCTTGAAGATTACAGCGACTTTGGCAGTACCGTTACCGGGAAGTTTTCAACACGCTTTGCTGTGAGCAAAAATTTTGCGCTGCGCGGGTCGGTGGCGACAGGGTTTCGTGCCCCCTCCATGCAGCAGAAGAACTTTAACAGTGTATCCACCCAGTTTGTGGAGGTTGATGGTCTGACGGTCCCGCAGGAGCGAGGCACTTTCCGTAACGAAAGCATTGTGGCCCAATTGGCAGGCGTGCCCGCATTAAAAGAAGAAACCTCGCTCAGTTATAGCTTAGGATTTATAGCCAGCCTTGGTTCGCTTGCTGTAACCGCAGACTATTATCATATTCAGATTGATGACCGCATTGGCATCTCAGGCGCTATTGACCTGCAACAACCAGGGTTTGAGGGTGTGTCGGGCGTTGCCTCCTCAGGTCAGTTTTTCGTTAATGCTGCTGATACGGCCACCAACGGTATTGATCTGGTGGCAACCTATGATGTTAGCCTTCCTGACAAACAATCCCTGCGCTTTTCGGCTGCTGCAAACTGGACAAAAACAAGCGTTGATGCGGGCTCTATTGTCAGTGTGATTGGCGATGTTGATGTCGGGCCGTTGATTACACCGCAGGATATATCCATCATTGAGGATTGGCAGCCGCAGTCCCGTGTGAATTTTTCAGCTAATTATGCCCGAGGCAATTTTGGTCTTGTGGCGCGCTTGAGCCAGTTCGGCAGCTATACGGTGTGCGAAGGTGCATGCAACACGGACAGCAATATACAAACATACAGCGCCAAATGGCTTACTGATATCCAGCTGAATTACAGCTTTGGTGACAGCGGCATGAAAATATCAGTTGGGGCTAATAACCTGTTTGATGTGGTCCCCGATTTGAATAGGATTGGCCAGTCGCGTGCCGGTGAAATACTGGATATCGTCTCATCACCCGGTGTTTTCCGTTATTCAAGGCGTTCTGCCCCCTTTGGTTTTAACGGCGGCTACTGGTACGCCCGCGCCACCTACCAGTTCTAATGCGCTATGAGGGCGGAAAACCTACTCTGAAAACAGAAACAGGCTATTGCCTGTTGTTGCCTTGGCAGTATACTAAAGGCTAGGGCTTGACCCTACCTTGAGCGGCTACTGTAAATGTAGCCGCCGCGACTTCACATATCACATATAAAACTTATTCTTGACCAAATAGTCAGGAATGAATACCCTTGCTTGCTGCAACCAATTTAGGGGCTTTTATATGTCGCTCAGACCGTGCAATTCAACAGGCGATGGTACGCTCAGTAAAGAGGTGATTGACGCTAATTTTGAAGACCTTCATGCGCCCCTTACCGCGTTACAGGCAAATGCCGAGGCAGACCGTTGCCTTTATTGTTATGATGCGCCCTGTATTACGGCGTGCCCCACGTCTATCGATATCCCAACCTTCATTCATCAAATTCGTACGGATAATCTCGAAGGGTCTGCCAAAACAATATTGTCGCAGAATATTATGGGGGGTACTTGTGCGCGGGCGTGCCCGACTGAGGTACTGTGCGAGCAGGCGTGTGTGTTGAATGCTGAAGGCAAGAAGCCCGTGGAAATTGGCGCATTGCAGCGCCGTGCGGTCGACAGTTTAATGGCGAAAGCTAATTTAGCACATCCGTTTGAGCGTGCGGCCGATACAGGTAGGCGCATCGCGGTGGTAGGGGCTGGCCCGGCGGGTCTTTCTTGCGCGCACCGGGCGGCAATGCTGGGGCACCGTGTAACGGTGTATGAAGCCAAGGCGAAGCCCGGCGGGCTGAACGAATATGGTCTTGCAGCTTACAAGATGGTTGATGATTTTGCCCGGAAGGAAGTTGAATTTCTGCTGGGCATTGGCGGTATTGAAATTCAATACCACCAGCGTTTAGGTGATACGATTTCGTTAGCACAATTGCGCGATACTTTTGATGCTACCTATCTTGGTATCGGCCTCGACGCTACCAACGCCCTTGGGATTGACGGTGAAGACAAAGCGGGCGTTTTGGATGCAGTTGATTTTATTGAAAGCCTCAGGCAAGCGGAAGATAAGTCTGAGTTCACAGTCGGTGACGATGTGATTGTAATCGGCGCGGGCAATACGGCCATTGATGCCGCTGTGCAGGCCAAGCGGCTGGGTGCCGAGAATGTTACGCTGGTATACCGGCGCGGTGAAGAACATATGAGCGCGACCGAGTGGGAAGTTGATTTGGCACGCACTAACGGTGTGAATGTGCGGCTTTTTGCGTCACCTACCGCGATCAGCGGTGACGGGCATGTCTCCGGCATGACGTTTGAGCGTACAGTGATCAAGGATGGTAAGCTTGTCCGTACAGGCAAGACGTTTGAATTGCTAGCTGATATGGTCTTGAAGGCGATCGGGCAGAAAATTGCCCCGGCAATGCTTGAGGGGTTCGCGCTTGATGGCAGAAAAATCAAGGTAAACGATACCTTCGAGACTTCAATTGAAGGTGTATTTGCAGGCGGGGACTGCATCAACTCAGGTGAAGACCTCACGGTTCAGGCCGTTGAAGATGGCAAGCAGGCAGCACATGCAATCGGTGCTTACCTTGCTGGACAGGAGGCGTAAGTGGCTGATCTAAAATGTAATATCGCAGGCATTGAAAGCATAAACCCTTTCTGGCTGGCGTCGGCACCGCCCACAGATAAATATATCAATGTTGTGCGGGCCTTTGAGGCAGGCTGGGGCGGTGTGGTGTGGAAAACACTGGGTGAAGACCCGGCTGTTATCAATGTATCCAGCCGTTACGGCGTGCACAAAGACGGTAATCAGGGCATCCTTGGCATCAATAATATTGAGCTGATCACGGACCGGCCGCTTGAGACTAATCTGGCTGAAATTCGCCGCGTGCGTGAGGAATGGCCAGACCGGGTGGTCATTGGTTCGATGATGGCGGTGATCGAAGAACGTGTCTGGAAAGACCTGGCTGTTAAAATTGCTGACGCCGGTGTGCAGGGCATTGAACTGAACCTCGGCTGCCCGCACGGCATGTGTGAACGCGGTATGGGCTCGGCCATCGGCCAAGTGCCTGAGATGGTTGAAAAGGTTACGCGCTGGGTGAAGGAAGTGGTGGATATTCCGGTATTTACCAAGCTTACACCCAATATCACCAATATTCTTTGGTCGGCGGAAGCCGCACAGGCGGGCGGCGCGGATGCTGTGTCGCTCATCAATACGGTCAACTCGATTGTCTCGGTTGATCTGGACGTTATGGCACCCAACCCTGTTGTCGGCGGCAAAGGCACACACGGCGGTTATTGCGGCAGTGCTGTGAAGCCTATTGCGCTGAATATGGTCGCGGAAATCGCTCGCAACCCGGACACAAGAAACCTCAAAATGTCTGCGATTGGGGGCATTGAAACCTGGCGCGACGCGGCGGAGTTTATCGCCCTCGGTGCTGAGGGACTTCAGGTTTGCACGGCTGCTATGCTTTACGGGTTCCGCATTGTTGACGATATGATCGCAGGGCTGTCAAACTGGATGGACGAAAAAGGCTATGCGTCTATTGATGAGTTTCGGGGCATGGCGGTCGTGAACACCGTTGACTGGAACGCCCTTGATATGAATTTCGATACCAAGGCCTTTATCAATCAGGATGCCTGTATCGAATGCGGACGTTGCCATATTGCCTGCGAAGACACTTCACATCAGGCGATTGAATTTAGTGTGGCCGAGGACGGCAAGCGCACATTCACAGTGATTGACGAAGAATGTGTGGGCTGTAACCTGTGTGAATTGATTTGCCCGGTGCCGGACTGTATCGAAATGCGCCCGGTTGAAAACGGCAAACCATATCTGACCTGGCCTGATCATCCGCTGAACCCGATGAAGGCGGCGGAATAAGGCATTTTAAGGGGGACATGAAATGAGTGCGATAGCAGCTGGTGAAAAAGCCAATGACCTTGAAGCTTACTGGATGCCCTTCACGGCAAACCGGCAGTTTAAGGCAAACCCACGCATGGTTGTGGGTGCAGACGGCATGCATTTTACACTTTCTGATGGGCGCAAGCTTTTGGACGGTATCGCGGGCCTGTGGTGCTGTAACGCCGGGCATAACCGCCCGCGCATTGTTGAAGCGATCCAGAAGCAAGCGTCGGAGCTTGATTATTCACCCGCCTTCCAAATGGGCCACCCGAAGCAGTTTGAACTGGCCAGCCGTCTTGCCCGCATGATGCCAGGGGATTTAAACAAGATATTTTTCACCAACTCGGGCTCTGAATCTGTTGAAACCGCGCTCAAGATAGCCATTGCCTATCACCGTGCGCGCGGAGAAGGGCACCGCACGCGGCTGATTGGCCGTGAAAAAGGCTATCACGGGGTAAACTTTGGCGGCATGTCGGTGGGCGGCATGCCTGCAAACCGCAAAATGTTCGGGAACCTGGTGGCGGGTGTTGATCACCTGAGGCACACCCACGGCATTGCGGGCAACGAGTTTTCAAAAGGTCAGCCCGAAAACGGTGCTGACTATGCGGATGATTTAATTCGCCTGTGTGAGCTGCATGACCCTTCCACCATCGCGGCCGTGATTGTGGAACCTCTCGCGGGTTCGGCAGGGGTGATCCTGCCACCAAAAGGCTATCTGGAACGTTTACGCAAAATCTGTGACGAACACGGCATATTGTTGATATTCGATGAAGTGATCACCGCCTTTGGCCGTTTGGGTTCGCCCTTCGCGGTTGAGCATTTTGGGGTGGAACCTGATCTGGTGGCAACCGCCAAGGCATTGGCTAATGGTGTGATCCCTATGGGCGCTGTGTTTGTGCAAGACAAAATCTATAATGCCTTCATGACTGGCCCTGAGAATGTGGTGGAATTTTTTCATGGGTATACTTTTTCAGGTAATCCGATGGCGTGCGCGGCGGCCCTTGGCACGCTCGACACCTACGAGGAAGAAGGCTTGCTGACCCGAGGGGCGGAGCTTTCTGATTATTGGCAGGATGCAGTGCACAGCTTACGCGGTTTGCCCAATGTGATAGACCTTCGGAATATCGGCTTGATTGCGGGCATCGAGCTATCGCCGCGTCCGGGCAAACCCACAGCGCGGGCATTTGAAGCATTTCTCAAGGCGTATGAAGCGGGACTTCTTATTCGCACAACAGGCGATACAATTGCTTTGTCGCCGCCGCTGATTATTGAAAAATCCCACATTGATTTTGCGTTTGATACGCTCAAAACAATCATTAAATCACTGGACTGAGTATATTATGGCCTTAATCGAACATATCATTGCAGGTGTGCGCACCACGGGGTTCACTACGGATAAAGCCCCGGTTTTCAACCCCACCACCGGCGAACAATCGGGCGAGGTTGTGCTTGGCGGTGCGGCAGATGTGGAAGCGGCAGTAGAGGCTGCAAAAAAGGCTTTTGAAGGCTGGTCAAATACCCCCCCGGCCAAGCGTGCGCGAGTGATGTTTCGCTTACGCGAAATATTGGAGCGCCGGGCCGACGAAGTGGCCCGCACCATCAGTTTAGAGCACGGCAAAACCCATGATGATGCACTTGGTGAAGTTACCCGTGCGCTCGAAGTTGTGGAATATGCTTGCGGTATCCCCGACAAGCTTAAAGGTAGTTTCAGCCGCGATGTTGGCCCCGGTATTGATACCTGCGATGAGCGTCAGCCGCTTGGTGTAGTGGCAGGCATTACGCCCTTTAATTTTCCCTCGATGGTGCCCTTGTGGATGATCCCTATGGCGCTGGCGTGCGGCAATACCTTTGTGCTGAAGCCCAGTGAACGTGACCCATCGAGCGCTAATCTGGTGCATGATTTGTTTGAGGAAGCCGGGCTTCCTGCGGGTGTGCTTAACGTGGTGCACGGCGGCAAGGATGCGGTGGATGCGGTGCTTGACCATAAGGACATTCACGCGGTTAGTTTTGTGGGGTCCACGCCGATTGCAGAATATGTTTACACGCGGGGCTGCGCAGCGGGCAAACGAGTGCAGGCGCTGGGCGGTGCCAAAAACCATATGATCATCCTGCCTGACGCTGATTTGGATCAGGCCGCAGACGCGCTGATGGGTGCTGGTTTTGGCTCGGCGGGTGAGCGCTGCATGGCGATTTCAATGGCAGTGCCTGTGGGTGCCGAGACCGCTGACAGGCTTGTGGAAAAGCTGGCACCAATGGTTGAGGCCATGAAAATTGGCCCTTACGATGACCCGGATGCCGAGATGGGTCCCGTCATCACAGCAGAGGCGAAAGCTCGCATCGAGGGATTGATTTCCGCCGGGGAGAGTGAAGGCGCGAAGGTTGTTGTGGACGGACGCGGGCACAAATTGCAAGGGTATGAAGGTGGTTTCTGGGTTGGAGGCACTTTGCTTGATCATGTCACGCCTGAGATGACCGTTTACAAAGAAGAAATTTTTGGCCCTGTGTTATCGGTCCTGCGGGCAGGGTCTTATGATGAAGCTGTGAAGCTGATTAATGACCACCAGTACGGCAACGGCACAGCAATTTTCACTCGTGACGGTGATGCGGCGCGGGACTTTGCCAAGCGCATTCAGGTGGGCATGGTTGGCATCAATGTGCCGATCCCGGTGCCGGTAGCGTATCACAGCTTTGGCGGCTGGAAGCGGTCAATTTTCGGGGCTCACGGCATTTACGGGCCAGAGGCCGTTCATTTTTATACAAAACTCAAAACTGTAACCTCGCGCTGGCCTACTGGCATCAGGGCAGGGGCAGAATTTACTTTTCCGAGCATGGAATAAGAGGGTAAACTTATGGCGATCAATAGCACTGCGACACTGAGGGGCGGCCTCATCCAGATGGCGCTCAAATCCTCAACGGATAATGACCCCGAAACCATTCGCAAAGCGATGATCGAGGCGCATATCCCGATGATCGAAGAGGCCGGCGAAAAAGGCGTACAGGTTCTCTGTTTTCAGGAAGTCTTCACCCAACCCTATTTCTGCCCCAGCCAGGACGCCAAATGGTATGAAAGTGCCGAAGCTATTCCCGGTGGGCCGACCACCACCCTGATGCAGGAATACGCTAAAAAATATAAAATGGTGATCGTGGTGCCGATCTACGAGCGGGACGATGTGACCGGCGTTTATTATAACACGGCGGCGGTGATTGATGCCGATGGTTCCTACCTCGGCAAATACCGCAAAACCCATATTCCGCAGGTTGCGGGCTTTTGGGAGAAGTTTTTCTTCAAACCCGGCGCATCTGACTGGCCTGTGTTTGAAACCCAGTATTGCAAACTGGGTGTTTATATTTGTTATGACCGCCATTTCCCTGAAGGCTGGCGTGCGTTGGCGCTGAACGGTGCTGAATATATAGTCAACCCGTCGGCTACTGTGGCAGGGCTTTCTGAATATTTGTGGAAGCTCGAACAACCGGCTTCTGCTGCAGCAAACGGCTGCTGGATCGGCGCTATTAACCGGGTGGGCACGGAAGGCCCCTGGAATATCGGCGAATTTTACGGCCAGAGCTATTTTGTGAACCCGCGCGGACAAATTGAATGCGAGGCCAGCCGTGATCAGGATGAATTGATCGTGCACGATATGGATATGTCGCTGGTGCAGGCTGTTAGAAACAATTGGCAATTTTTCCGTGATCGTCGCCCAAGCCAATATAAGCGGCTGACCGACGGGGAATGAGTGGCGGCGAATGATTAGCTGTGAATAAACTGGTGTGATGTGGGCTTTCGGGGGATAGTCCACACCATAAACCATCAGGGGAGGTTACCAATGACCGAAACAGCAGGAGCAGGGGGCGCAGAAGATCTTTGGAATGAAGATCTGGCACCCACCACAGCGGATCAGCGCACATGGGACTGGAAGTCATACGCCGCCCTCTGGGTGGCGATGGTTGTCTGTGTGCCCACCTATATGCTGGCGGGCGGCCTTGTTAGCGAAGGCATGGCCTGGTGGCAGGCGGTTATTACCGTGCTTCTGGGCAATGTGATTGTATTGGTGCCGATGATGTTGATCGGCCATGCGGGTGCCAAACACGGCATTCCCTTCCCGGTTCTCTTGCGGTCATCCTTTGGCACCAAGGGTGCGCGTATTCCCGCGCTGGCGCGTGGGCTGGTGGCGTGCGGCTGGTTTGGTATCAATACCTGGGTTGGTGGTTCGGCCATTTATGTGATCGTCAATGCGCTCACGGGCGATGCCATTATGGGGGGGGCTTTGCCGTTCCTCGGCATTGATCTGGGCCAGTTTGTGTGTTTCCTCGGCTTCTGGGCGATGCATCTTTATTTTATCAAGCACGGTACGGAAAGCATTCGCTGGCTTGAGACATACGCTGCGCCTTTTCTCATTGCCATGGGCCTTGCCTTGCTGGCGTGGGCATACACGGAAGCAGGGGGCTTTGGTGAAATGCTGGCAGCCCCATCACAGTTTGTAGAAGGCGGTGTGCGTGAAGGCCAGTTTTGGGGTGTGTTTATCGCCAGCCTCACCGCAATGGTGGGTTTCTGGGCGACAATGGCCTTGAACATCCCTGATTTTACCCGCTTTGCCAAAAGTCAAAAGGACCAGATACTCGGGCAGGCGCTCGGGCTGCCGCTGCCAATGGCGCTGTTTGCCTTTATCAGCGTGGCGGTAACATCAGCCACGGTTACCATATACGGTGAAGCCATTTGGGACCCGGTTGCGCTTGCAGGGCGCATGGGCGGCATGGGTGTTGTGGTGGCACTTGCAGCACTGGTAATCGCCACGTTGACAACCAATCTAGCCGCCAATGTGGTGGCGCCTGCTTACGGGTTTTCCAACCTCAGCCCCAGTAAAATCAGCTTCAAAATGGGTGGCTATATCACTGCGGGTATTGGCATTGCCATCTTCCCCTGGAAATTGCTGGAAACAGCGGGTGGTTATCTGTTTGTTTGGCTTATTGGTTATTCGGCGCTCTTGGGCCCTATCGCAGGCATATTGATTGTGGATTATTTTCTGGTACGCAAAAGCGAACTGAACGCAGACGCTTTGTTTGATCACGGCGGCGAATACGGTGCCTGGAACAAGGCTGGCATGACCGCATTGATTGTTGGCATCCTGCCGAATTTTCCGGGTTTTTTACATGCGGCGGGCATTGTTGACAGTGTGCCAGCGATATTTGACAATCTTTACAGTTACGCCTGGTTTGTCGGATTGTTTATTGCGGGCGGGCTTTATCTGGTGATGGCGAAAAAATAAGGAATTATCCCATGTCGATCCTCATTCGTGGTGGCACAGTTGTAACAGCCGAACAAACCGTACGCGCAGATGTTTATTGCGAGGGCGGCACCGTTAAAGCCATTGGTGAAAACCTTGACGTGCCGTCAGGCGCTGAGGTGGTTGATGCAGGCGGGCAATATGTGATGCCGGGCGGCATTGACCCGCACACTCATATGCAACTGCCCTTCATGGGCACGGTGGCGTCGGAAGATTTCTACACCGGCACGGCGGCCGGCCTCGCGGGCGGCACCACAATGATTATTGATTTTGTCATCCCTGACCCTGAGCAGCCGTTGATGGATGCCTACCGACAGTGGCGGAGCTGGTCGGAAAAAGCGTGTGCGGACTATTCGTTCCATGTGGCGGTCACATGGTGGGATGATAGCGTGCACAAAGACATGGGCACACTGGTGCGCGAGGAAGGTGTGAACAGCTTCAAGCATTTCATGGCCTATAAAGGTGCCATCATGGCCGATGATGAGATTATGTATAACAGCTTCACGCGCTCGCTGGAGCTGGGCGCGATTGTCACAGCCCACGCTGAAAACGGCGAGATGGTATTTCAGCTACAAAAGCAATTGCTGGAGGCTGGCATAACGGGGCCTGAAGGGCATCCGCTGTCGCGCCCACCAGCGGCAGAGGGGGAAGCAGCGAACCGGGCGATCCGTATCGCGGAAGTGATTGGCATTCCCCTCTATCTGGTGCATGTGTCCACCAAAGACGCGCTGGATGAGATCACCCGCGCACGGAATGCCGGGCAGCGTGTTTTCGGGGAAGCTCTTGCCGGGCATTTGCTGATTGATGACAGTGTTTATCGCCATCCTGACTTTGAAACAGCGGCAGCTCATGTGATGTCACCGCCGTTCCGATCGAAGGAGCATCAGGCGGCGCTGTGGAAAGGTCTGCAATCAGGCAATCTGCAAACAACAGCGACTGATCACTGCTGTTTTTGTGCGGACCAGAAAGCCGCAGGCAAGGATAATTTCACCCTTATTCCAAATGGAACGGCGGGTGTGGAGGACCGTTTGGCGGTGCTTTGGACCCACGGTGTGGGCACTGGGCGCCTGACTATGGAAGAGTTTGTGGCGGTTACCTCCACAAATACAGCCAAGATATTTAATATTCACCCGCGCAAAGGCACCATTCAGGTTGGTGCGGACGCGGATATTGTGGTTTGGGACCCAGAAGCGACAAAAGTAATTTCCAAAAACACCCATCACCAGAATATTGATTTCAATATTTTTGAAGGCATGGAAGTGAAGGGACTGCCGTCTCATACGATCAGTGGTGGTCGCCTTCTGTATGCTAATGGGGACCTGCGCACCAAGCCCGGCACAGGAAACTACGTGAAGCGCCCCGCTTTCCAGCCCATATTTGATGCGCTTGGGAAAATTGCGAAGGCGAACGAGCCCACGGCCGTAAAGCGGGGGTAGCGGTTGTGGACCTTATTCTGCCGCAGCGATAGCTGCGACTGCGTCCCGGTGCTCTTTTAACCTATGGCCAACATCAACAATGGCGTCGATCGCGGGTTTCAATTCCTTGCCGAGCTCAGTTAGACTGTATTCAACGGTGGGCGGGGACGTGGCCATCACGACACGCAGCACAATGCCCTCTGCCTCTAGTTTCCTAAGGCGTGTGGTCAGCATTTTGGCCGAAATGCCTTCAATGTCGCTTTTCAGTTCGCTAAAACGCCGTGGCTGGCCAGCGAGGAACCAGATAATATTGGGTGTCCAGGCACCGCCGATGACCTGCATGCATTTATCTACTGGGCAGCCGCTTGGATGCGGTTCAATTTTGTTCTTTCGTCTCGCTACCATATTGGTTTCCTGAAGTTCACCTAGTTACCATTTGGCAACCTTAAAATGAGGTATATCATAGTTAGATGGTATAAAAAAGTGATCATAGAACCTATATAAACTCCTGTTCCATTAGATCGGGTCAAAGGAACAAGTTCTGGCCCAACAAATGACCAGGAAAGCATTGATATGTATAAACTTTATTTTATGGCGGGCTCATGCTCGCTGGGTGTTCATGTGTTTTTAAATGAATTGGGGCAAGATTTTGAATTGGTACCGCACGGTGATGCGGAGTTCAAAAAACAGGTGCCGTTTGGTTCGGTCCCTGTGCTGCAAGACGGTGATCTGGTGCTGCATGAAGGTGCCAGTATTATGCAGTATCTGGCAGAAAAACATGCAAGTGACTTTTTGCCAACATCAGGGGATGCCAAGTGGAAGGCATTTGACTGGATGATGATCGCCAACGCGACCGTTCATACGGCGTATTCCAAACTATTTGCCATTGCAAACACCATGGAAGACGGGCCTGAAAAGGTTAAATTGATGGAAGCACTGGCTGACAAGATTTCAGCAACCTGGAAAGTTGTGAATGACCAGCTTGGAAACACCCGGTTTGTTTGTGGTGATCAGCCAACAATTGCCGATGTTTGGCTCAGTGTTTATGCAAACTGGGGCGGATACTTTCCTTTTAAAATCACGCTTGGTGAAAATGTTGAGCGTATGATCCGCGAAATAATTGCCCGCCCGGCTTACCAAAAGGCACTGGCCACCGAAGGAGTGGATTATAAAGCCGTGGCTTAAGGTGAACGCTATATATCGCTGAAAAGGCGCGCTGGATATATGTCTGGCGCGTTTTTTTATGCAAAAATAATGTTGTCGGTGTAGCAAATTAATAGGCGCTGACCTTGCATTGTCCTGACGACAGCTATTTGGAAGTTGACCCATTGGGGACAATTCTCCAGTTTAGGGGCAGCGATATTCTGGTGCAGGGGAGGGCGATATGAATAGCGAGCATAAAGAGACACAGGGTGATGATGCCGAGGCAACGGCGCGGATAGCTTACTGGAAAGCAAATCTTCGCTTGCTGGCGAAACTGCTGGCGGTTTGGTTTATTGTCTCGTTTGGCTTTGGTATTTTGCTTGTCGACTGGCTTAACCAGTTTCATTTTTTTGGTTTCAAACTTGGCTTCTGGTTCGCCCAGCAGGGATCAATCTATGTGTTTGTGGCGCTGATTTTTATTTATGCACTGCGCATGCGGCGTCTTGACCGTGAATTCGGCGTTGAAGATTAGGGGCGGGTCATGGATGCACAGACACTCACCTATCTTTTTGTAGGGCTGTCTTTTAGCCTGTATATTGGTATCGCCATTTGGGCGCGCGTTGGCTCAACCAAAGAATTTTATGTGGCGGGCGCGGGGGTTCATCCGGTGGTGAACGGTATGGCCACCGCTGCCGACTGGATGAGCGCGGCTTCCTTCATTTCCGTGGCCGGGCTGATCGCTTTCCTTGGGTATGACGGCTCGGTTTACCTGATGGGCTGGACCGGGGGCTATGTTCTTTTGGCGCTTTTGCTCGCGCCTTATCTCAGGAAATACGGCAAATTCACCGTGCCGGAGTTTATCGGCGACCGTTATTATTCCGACGCTGCGCGGTTGGTGGCGGTGGTGTGCCTGATATTTATCAGCTTCACCTATGTGGCAGGGCAAATGCGCGGGGTTGGTATTGTCTTCTCCCGTTTTCTGGAGGTCGATATTGACCTGGGGGTGGTCATTGGCATGGCGATTGTTTTTGTCTATGCGGTTTTGGGCGGCATGAAGGGCATTACCTATACGCAGGTGGCGCAGTATTGTGTGCTGATATTTGCCTATACAGTGCCCGCAATATTCATCTCGCTGCTGATTACCGGCAACCCGGTGCCGCAGTTTGGGCTGGGGGCCGAGGTGGTGGACGGCAGTGGCCTGACAGTGCTGGAAAAGCTTGACAGTGCCCTGATTGACTTGGGTTTTACCGCCTATACAGACGGCACAAAATCCACGATTGATGTGTTTGCAATTACTGCGGCCCTGATGGTGGGCACCGCAGGCCTGCCGCATGTGATTGTACGATTTTTCACCGTGCCGAAGGTCTCGGATGCACGTATATCAGCAGGTTGGGCTTTGGTGTTCATTGCTATTCTTTATACGACGGCACCCGCAGTGGGGGCTTTTACGCGCATTAATTTTATTACCGAAGTGAATGAAACCAGCTATGCGGAAACTCCCCAGTGGTTCAAAAACTGGGAAGACCTGGGGCTGATCGCATGGCGGGATAAAAACGGTGACGGCACGGTGCAGTACAGGCCAGGAAAGCCGTTTGAAGGCAAGCCTGCATTTGAAGGTGAAAGCCGGGGTAAAAGCGGGGAACGGATTTTGACGAACCCGGCGACAAATAGCGCCAATGAAGTGTATGTGGACCGCGACATTATGGTGCTGGCCAACCCCGAGATTGCCAAGCTACCCGACTGGGTGATTGCGCTGGTGGCAGCAGGCGGCTTGGCGGCCGCACTCAGCACAGCGGCGGGGCTATTGCTCGTGATCTCCACGGCGGTGAGCCATGATATGCTGAAGAAAACATGGATGCCGGATATCTCCGATGCGCAGGAACTGAGAGCCGCGCGCATTGCGGCGGCGCTAGCGATTGGTATTGCAGGCTATCTGGGTATTAACCCGCCCGGTTTCGTGGCGCAGGTGGTGGCCTTTGCCTTTGGCCTTGCGGCAGCGAGCCTGTTCCCGGCAATCCTGATGGGCATATTCTCAAAGAAGATGAACAAAGAGGGCGCGATCACAGGCATGTTGTCGGGTTTGGCCTTCACGATTGCTTATATTGTTTATTTTAAGTTTATGGCGCCTGAAATGAATACAGCAGATCATTGGTGGTTTGGCATTTCGCCTGAGGGCATTGGTATGGTTGGCATGCTGGTAAATTTTTCTGTGGCCTTTGTGGTGGATCGTTTCACACCCGCACCACCGGAAGATATCCAGCATCTGGTTGAGGATATCAGGGTGCCGTCCGGGGCCAAAGATGCGCAGAGCCATTAAGGGCAGTATAACACTGGCCAAAATGGCATTTCCAAAAGAAAAGCGGCGGGAATTTCCCGCCGCAAGGGTAACTGGGCTGGTTTTTTGTTTTATTGCCCGCCTCTGAAGGCAAGCACAACAGGTAGGCGAGCCGCACGCAACGCAGGAAAAAAGCCACCAATTAAACCAATGCCCAACGCCAATATGATGCCGTTTTGGAAAAGAGCCGGGCTGAGTTTAAAAGTGAATACGACTTGGGTAAATCCTGCGCCCATGGTTGAGGTGGAAAGCCCATCCATGAAGACAAAGGAAATCAGGGCTCCTATCACACCGCCGATTAACGAAATAACCAGTGATTCCGAGAGTGTGCCAAAAAATGCCGAGATATTACTAAAGCCAATGGCTCTGAGCGTGGCGATTTCCTGCTCTCGGGAAGATACGGAAGTATACATAGTATTAAGTGCGCCAGCGAGCGCCCCAAGCCCCATAACAAAGCTTAATACCCAACCAAGTATGACCATACCACTGAGCGCGTCTCCTTGACCTTTGAAAAAATCAGCCTCTGTTTCCACATCCAGCATCAGGCGGGGGTCTTCTTCGACCTTTTTCAATAGGCCATCAATATTGCCGGGTTCTGCCAACTGTACACGCACGGTCTGGAAGCTGTTGCCCCGCCGGAACTGGCTCTGGAGCGTTCGTGCATCGGTCCAAAGTTCGCCTTCAAATGCAGAGCCCCCGGTGCTGAAGATACCGACAACCTCCCATTCTGTTTTTCCAAAGCGCACTTTAGTGCCCAGTTCAAAGCCCGAGAATTCCCGCTGGATGCTTGCACCAGCAATAATTTCGTTTGTGCCTTCATGGAACATTCGGCCTTCCAGAATTTCAACATTGCCGCGCAGTGAAAATCCGACAGCGGATATACCGCGCATGGGCAGGTTTGCTTCTGTTTGGGTAGATCGTTTGATGCCGTCCACGACAACATAAAGCTCAGGTGAATAAATTGGGGCCCCATATGCGTTTTTGGCTATGCCGTCAGCTGTGGTGATAATGTTAACAATATCATTGCTGAGTACGCTGTTGAGTTCTGATTTGGAGCCGCTACGGGTAACGATTGCGGTTTCGTCGGACCCCGCACCCTCAAGAGTTTTCATGAAGCCGTTGGACATAGAGAGGAAAGACAGCAGAACGGCCACCACGACAGATACTGCGAGCGTGGCTGCGAACGACATCCAGAAGCGCCGGGGCATGCTTTGAATGTTCATCAGGATAACGACCCAGATTTGCGAAAATATACTTTTCATTGTGAACTTCCTTTACCGTCTGCTCAACGCTGTAATGATGTTGAGCCGCAGAGCGCTTACTGCTGGAATAATGCCAGTTATAAAACCCAGTAACGCCATAACGCCTAATGCCTGAAGGATGATGGATGGTTTGAGGATGATATCAGGGACAGGGAACTGTGGCACATGATTGAGAAAGTCAAGGAACAGGGTAGCCATCGCCAACCCCAATAGGCCACCCGCGAAAGTCAGCATAATGGATTCGCCAAGCACCATTCGGAAAATTCGGTCTGAACGGAAGCCCAGTGTTTTCATGACACCAATTTCTGCCGTGCGCTCACGGACAGAAAGAACCATTGAAAAACCAACAATAACAAGAATGATGAAAAAGGCCGCGAAAACCACCGAGGTAATCATGAGGCTGATATTCCCGAGCTGTTCCAGAAAGCCTTTATTGAAAACCTTTTCAGGCACGGTTTCCGTTTCATACTGCGAGTTGGTAAACATGTCGTCAATTTCCTTGATGACCTGTTCGTTAAGGGCGGGATCTTTGGTTTTGATACCCATCCAGCCAATAAAATCCCCGCCAAAGGACTGGGTTTCGTTAAAATATTGGTAATGGATATAAACGCTGTTGGTATCTACCTGCGGGTCTGATCCGGTATATATGCCTTCAATATCGAACTCCCACGCTGTTGAACCATCATCTTTAGAAAAGATGTTAGAGTTCAGGGGGATTCTATCACCCAGTTTCCAGCCGTATTGGCGTGCAACAGCCCGCCCGACCAGAATACCCTGCCGATTTTTCTGCCAGGCTTCATGATGTTGGGGCTCAATGATCAGATCGTCACCATATACTTCCACCAGTTTTTTTTCATCGACAGCGAAGGTTAATACCTGAGCCTTAGGGTCTTGGTAGTACCCCCCGAACCAATTCATATGCACAACGCTGTCAATACCTTCAATGGTTTCAACCTTGCGGACATAGGATATGGGCAGGGGCTGGGTGAAGTTGATTTTATTGACCGAAACCAGCCGGTCATCAGCGGACAGTTCAACCCCCGCATTGAAAGCCGTCTCAAAGGCTGCCAGCGTGCCGTAGATCGTGAAAGCGATAAAAATGGAAAACAGGGTCAAGAAAAACCGGAGCGGTTTCCGTGTCAGGTTTTTATAGATCAGGAACAGGTCGCTCATGCTGTCAGCTCCTTCTCTACGAATTCACCTTTATCTAGATGAAGCGTGCGCTGGGCAAATTTAGCAGCGGCGGGGTCGTGCGTTACCATCACAATGGTTTTGCCAAATTCACGGTTGAGAAGCTGAAGCATTTCAAGAATTTCATCCGCTGTCGCCCGGTCCAGATCACCGGTTGGTTCGTCACACAGCAACAGCTTTGGGTCTGAAACAATAGCCCGCGCGATCGCCACACGTTGTTGCTGACCACCAGACATCTCGCTCGTCATGTGGTTGGCACGGTCTGAAAGGTCCACAAGCTCCAGGGCGGTTGCCACGCTTTGTTTGCGCTGCTTTTTACTTAAGTTGGTCAGCAATAGTGGCAGTTCCACATTGCGGGCGGCATTCAGCATGGGCATCAGGTTATAAAACTGAAAGATAAAACCAATATTATTGGCACGCCACTGTGCCAATTGGCTTTCAGAGAGCGTATCCACACGGTTGTCGTCAAACCAGACCTCACCACCTGTTGGCTGGTCAACACCGCCCAGTAAATTTAACAGTGTGGTTTTTCCCGAGCCGGACGGCCCCATAATCGCTAGAAAATCGCCTTCCTTGATCGACATATCAAGTCCGTCAAAAACAGTGATACGTTCTTTCCCTTTTACAAAGCTCTTGGAGACGTCGCGTAGGTCAAAAAGAATTTTATCAGTCATGCTATTTTCCTCTGTCGTCACTCTGTTTTTATTTAAGCCGTGGTTCAGCCTTTTAAAAATGCCACTTTCACACCCATATCGGGCAGGATACGGCTGTCTAGTTTATCAATACCAATGCGTACCCGTACCGTTGCTTTGGCCCGGTCTGCTGTTGGAATAACCGCGATTACGGAAGCGCTAATTGTCCAGTCAGGGTAACTGTCCAGATTGGCTTCAACCCGTTGCCCTTTAAAAACGCGGCCAATGAAGGCTTCGTTCACGTCCACCTCGATTTCCAGCGAATTCATGTCCACAATCGTGCAAATACCAGTGCGGGTGAAACCACCACCTGCGGAACTCGGTGAAACAATTTCACCCGGCTGGGCATTCTTCACCGTCACAACGCCGCTAAAGGGTGCGGTGATGGTGAAATAGGCGTGGCGTTCTTGCTGGCGTTTGGCTTCGAGTTCAGTGACTTCGATATCTGCTTTGGCACGAGCATAGTCGGCCTTTAGGCTTTCAACGTTGGCTTGCGCTCGTGTCAGGCTTGCCTCACTGGAAAAATCAGCCGTTTTCAATTCAGAAACTCGTTTCAGGACACGTTCAGCCTCTTCAAGATTTGCCTTACTGCTGCCGAGCCGGGCTTTGGCAACACGTACCTGAGCCTGTGCAAATTTGAGATTTACGCTGGCAACCGAGTCGTCGAGTTTTGCCAGTATCTGGCCTTTTTCAACGCGCATGCCTTCTTCAACACGAACATCTGTAATAAGCCCCATGACTTGTGATGAAACAGTCGCAGTGCGACGGGCAGTAATATAGCCTGATGCATTAAGGATTTTCTCGTTAGCAGCTATAGGGGTAGTTGTCTGGGCAGGTGTAGGGACTGGTGTGGTTTCAGCTGCCTGTGTTGCGGTATTGGCTGCGACTTTTGTTTCCTGTGGCAGGGGTTCAGCCACTGGATCAGGCCCGAAAAACTGCAACGCACCAAACCCGCCAAGTCCAAGCGCAATCAAAGCGATTACCACAGTCGCACCCAGAGAAATGCCGCCCGCAGGCGCAGGCTCTGAGCGGTCAATTTTTAGCTGATTTAACAGGTCACTTTGCTTGGTCATCACTATTTTCCCGTGCTCGGCTGCTCTCTAGCTCATGTTTTTAACGGCCCTGCCTGAGCTTTGGTTCAGGGGGGATGCCTATTTTGCGCAACTGTTTTAGCCTATCCTCATTTGATACGTTTTGCCAATTTTACAAGTGTTGCATGGGTGTGCTTAAGTCATAAACAAAGAACTTTGAAATACAAAGTATATATTTTGAGCGTAATTGCAAGAGGTGCAGGTCAAAAAAATATGCGTACAGCCCTGCCGGTAGTTATCCGATGTTGTCGTTGTCAGTGCAAATAACTAAACCGTAGCAGGTCCAACCAATGAACCATCAGTGAACTGCAGGAGTGTTATGAAAGCTTGCGCGTGCCTGCTTTTGTTGATTTCTCTGGTCCAGCCATTACACGATACTCTGGTGTGATCACCGACGAGACAAAATTCCACTGGGCTGAAACAGCCTGCTCAGTAATGTCCAGTTCCATCCAGCCCCGGTCTTTTGTATTTGTGAACTTAAGCTCGGGGCTTGCTTTCCGCAGTTCTTCCTCAACACGGCCCGGGGCAGCAGGCAGATAGTGTTCCATGCCCGGGGAACTAACGCCCGGTGTGCCCAGTTCCACGCCGACGGCTTCGCCTTTATTGTCCGCTAGGTCAAAGGCCCAGGCATTATGTGTATCGCCAGCCAGGAAAACTGCGTTATTGGCATTTGCCTTGATAGAGGCAAAAACTCGGTCACGGCAGGCCGGATAACCATCCCAGGCATCAAGGTTTAAGGGGAAACCCATTTGGCCAAGCATGCGGAAGAAGGCCATAATTTTTTGATTGAGGAAAGGTGATTTATCATAGTCAAACTCACTGTCAGCAATGTTAGGAATGCCAAGCTTCCCGCACAATAATTGCTGGCCTAATATCTGCCAGGGTTTTTGCCGGGTCTTGGATTTGGCCAGTTCGGCGGAAAGCCAGTTTTCCTGCTCGCTGCCAAGAAGGCTGCGCTCTTTGTTCCCCAGTATCTCGTCTCTGAATTTTTTGCTATCAGGGAGATAACTGTATCCTTCAGGCAAGTTGGCTGGATCAAGTGCTTTGATTGTAGCCCAGTCGGTCATTGGGGTTGCGCTTCCTTCCTGTAGGAGAAAGGGCACAGTGATGGGCTTGATATCTTTAGCGGCAATGTCTTTTGCGGCTTCGGCGCTTAAAATTGCCTTGGGGTTTTCCGGATCTCGCATATCAAACGGGATTGCGGTCATCGGCAGGTCAGATTGATAGCTCAGGCCTTTGTCTCTGCCAATATGGCGGGTATCCAGCATGATCAGGCTCGCCAGATCACCCAGTTCGAAAGTCCGGTAAATTTTACCGGCCTCTGTCTGCGCCGACTCGCGAAGGGGCAGCCATTCAAAATAGGCCCGCATGGCGGCCTTCTGGCGTATTTTAAAGTCGCCTTGATCTTCGCTGTGGTTTTGTGCACCTTCTTTCCAGGTGTCGTTTGCAACTTCGTGATCATCCCAGACACAGATGAAAGGGTGGGCGGCATGGGCTGCTAGCAGGTCAGGATCAGTGCGGTACCCTGCATAGCGCCTTCGGTAATCGTCAAGAGAAACGGCTTCGGTTTTTGGTTTGCTGGTGCGTCCCTGTTCAAGGACGGCGGCATTATCATAAACGCCTTCCGCATATTCATAGATATAGTCGCCCAGATGCAGGATAGCCTGATAGTCTCGCTTTGCCATTTCGGCATATACATGGAAATGCCCATGGGAGTAGTTTGAGCAGGAAACCACCGCCAGTTTAATGTCGGTTTTCCCCTCAGGCAGGGTGCGCGTTTTACCGACAGGACTGAAGACATTGCCGACACGGAACCTGTAGAAATAACGGACACCAGGCATAAGGCCTGAGGCATCGACCTTTACGGTATAATCGCGTTCGGGGCCGGTTTTGAAGGAGCCGCCCCCTTTTATGGTTGCGAATTCCTCGGTGTCGGAGATTTGCCAGACGCCGGTAATGTTTCGGTCCGTGCCTGCGCTGTCCAGCACCCGTGTCCAGAGAATTACGCGGTCTTGCTGTGGGTCACCGCTGGCAATGCCGTGGCTAAAATAAGGACCACTGTCAGGTTTTGTTGCACAACCAGTAAGCGAGACAGCTCCTGCGCCCAGACTAAGGGCGCGGATAACACCTCGCCGGCTGGGATTGTTTTTTAATTCACCAATCATAAGTATGCTTACCCAAAATTAACCCAACTTTCTTTATCTATACCTAGAGGCATATGCCTGTTTGGCAAGTTCTAGGGTTGGTGCGTTTAAATTTTGTGTCAGAGATGCTGTAGGTTTTCCGCTGCGTTGACAGGAAATACGATACAATTATGGGACAAAAAACCGCAGGTAGCTGTTTTTTGTTTTCCATATAAGCACTAAAAGTGCATATTGGTTAAAGGGTTAGAGCAATGTCGGTCTGGGCGGGAAAGTCCAGGTGGCCAAAAACACAGGGATGTAATGAGCAAGGTTCCGGGAAGATTTCTGGGTTACGCATTTTGCGTGGGTGATTTGCTCCTTGAGCTAGACCATGATTTCAATATTATCAATGCTGATGGTGCGGTGAGGAACACGCTTGGGTTGGATGTTGCCGGTGGTGGCAAGACCAATCTGCTGACGCTGCTAACGGAACGCGGGCGCGGTTTGATACAAGCGTCTGCCAAAACACTAACCGGGGCTAATCGGCTTGGCCCTTTCAATATTTCCATTGGAAAAAAAGGCAGTGCCAGGGAACAATTTGTGGTCTTTATGGCCAAACTGCCCACTGCAGATGACCGTTATTATTTTGTGCTTTCAAAACCCTATAGACTGGGAGCAACAGGCGACAAGAGTGATGCCACTGCAGGCCCAATAAAAACCGAAGACAGCAAACAGGAATTCTTTGGAAAGCTGGAAGACTTATTTGAAGATAATCCTGAAGCTGAAGAAAATATGCAGGTTACGTTTGTTGATGCAGGCGAAGGCGGCGAACTGGACAACAGGCAACAGCGGGAAATTGAGGACTATCTGAAAAGTTTCTCGGTCGGGGGTAGCCATGCTGCCATGCTGGGTGATGACAAATTTGCATTTGTGCATGAGAAGGACACCAAAGGCGGGGTCTCTGTAGATTATGCGCAGGAAATTAAGCAAGCTACAGGTGTGGCCATCGAAGCGGCTACCATTGATGCATCTGAGGCCAATCTGAGCGAACAGGATAGCATGCGGGCTATGGTCTTCAGCTTGCAGCAGTTTGCAAGCGGAAGCGAAGGCTTCAATGTTTCTGAAATCGAAACCAATTGCGGCACGCTCATTGGTGAAACGACCGAGCGTGTGCTGGCTTTCAGGAAGGTGCTGGAGGAAGGTGCCTTTTCACTGGTTTACCAGCCGATAGTTGACCTGAAAAAAGGGACAACGCACCATTTTGAAGCCCTGACACGCTTTGATTTGCCTGAAATGATAAACTCTCAGTGGGAAATGATCCGGTTTGCCGAAGAAGTTGGGTTGATCCTTGATTTTGATCTGGCTGTTTTAAGTCGTACGATCCAGAAATTGCGGGAATTGCTTCGGGCAGGAGCCGCGCCAAGCATCGCGGTTAATGTTTCGGGACGTTCATTATCGGACCCGGAGTTTATTCTGGAACTGGTCAGTACGCTAAAAGGCAACAAGGATTTAAAAGCTTATCTGTCTATTGAAATCACCGAATCTTCTAAAATCCATGACCTGGACAGGCTTGGCGAAGCTCTTAAAGAAATTCGCAGCGAAGGTTTTCGGGTTTATCTTGATGATTTCGGTGCGGGGGCGTCCGGCTTTCAGTATCTCAAGAAAATGAAAGTAGATGCTCTGAAAATTGATGGGGACTATATACGAGATGCGCTGACCAGCGAGGAAGACCGCGCTTATTTGCGTGCGATGGTGACCTTGTGCCGCGACCTGAAGATTGTGACTGTCGGGGAATGGGTGGAAACCAAGGAACACGCAATACTGCTACGTGACATGGGTGTAGATTACGGCCAGGGCTATTATTTTGGAAAACCAATGCCTGGTTTGGTCACAGGGAAGTCTGCCATAGACTAACCACTAGCTGGCTTTGTTTTGCGGCCACTATTTTTGGTAATCAGTGGTCTTTCAGTTCACAGCCCTGTAGCTCACCAAGCATGCCAGCGCCGAAAGCCAGTGATGGCGTTTTGAAGCCAAATTCAACATTTCCGGCTAATATCTTCTGGGTACAGACAATTGCGGCATCCGCTGTCAGGCTATAACCGTTTGGTGTCTTGAGCTGGGAGGCAAATACGGCGCCACTTTCGTCGGTGACCTCAGCACGTAAAAGTGTTTCTGAACTTGCGCGCTGTTCCTCGGTTGGACCCGCAGGCATTTTATCAATTTGTTTTTTGAGAACATTCTGCACCCAAGCCGTCTTCATTAGGGGCCCCAGATATTTGCTCAGTGTTGTCATGGTTTTAATCGGGTTTTTGTTGGCGAAATAAACTTCAATATCGCCGATACTGGTGCTGTGGTAGGCCGTCGAAACATCACCCCAGGAAATGGCAATATATTCCTCTTCCCCGTGACCAAAGTCAAAGTTGCGCAATAGACTTCCTGCGCGGACATATGTGATTTTGCCTCCGCGCCGAACGGCTGTGCCAGTACCCAGTGATTCGATACCGGTTTTTGCGGTTCCGTGAGATGCCATACCCAGACTCTTTATTGCCAGTTTCAGCGCCACTGGTTTTTTTGACCGCGAAGCCGTGTGTGCGGCCAGACAGTCGCTGGGCACAACATCAAAACCAACCCCGGGCAGCAATGTGACACCTGCAGTTTTGGCCCGCGCATCTTTGCTGGCGGCCCATTCGAAAACTGCGATTTCTCCTGTGACGTCCAAATAATGCGTGCCTGTTTCAATGCAGGCATCCATCATCTGGTCTGCCGTCGCGGAAAAAGGCCCGGCCACTGATAAAACAAGCGCCTGATCCTTCAGTGCGGCCAAAACGGTAGCCTTGTCATCAACCGTGAAAGCCGTCCACGGCAAACCGAGTTTGTCAGCGACCGCCTGAACCTTTTCGGCATTTCTGCCGGCAAGTGTGGGGGTAAGGCCGCGTGCTTTTGCTGTTTCAGCGATCAGGCGACCTGTGTAGCCTGTCGCCCCATAAATCATCCAGTTTTTGGTATCTGCTTTAGCCATTATTTGGTGACCATCTTGCGAGCGTTTTTGGCAAATTCCTTGGCTGCGTCCTCGCCTTTTAACAGTTCCGCCATATCCATAGGCACTTTGATGCCTGCCAAGGCTGCGGGCCGTTCATAAATAGTATTTACCCACCGCTGAAGGTGGTCAAGGCCATCGGTGTCCACACCCGACCAATTGTGTGTTCTGACCCAGCACCAGTTGGCAATATCTGCAATTGAATAATCACCTGCCAAATATTCATTCTCTGCCAAATGACTATCCAAGACAGTGAAAAGCCGCCGCACTTCATTGTGGTATCGGCTGATGGCTGTGGGTATTTTTTCTTCCATATAACGGAAAAAGACATTGGCTTGTCCCATCATCGGCCCAATGCCGCCCATCTGGAACATGAGCCACTGGATCACTTTTGTCCGACCGGCGATATCAGACGGCATCAGTTTCCCGGTTTTTTCAGCCAGATAGATCATGATTGCACCGGATTCGAAGATCGCAAGGTTATCTTCGTCCCTGTCGACAATGACAGGAATGCGGCCATTGGGATTAAGCTTTAGAAACCCGGGCTTTTTCTGATCCCCTTCGGTTAGGCTCACGGTGATGGTTTCATACTCAAGACCAAGTTCCTCCAGCGTCACAGATGCCTTCCAGCCGTTTGGTGTTGGTGCAGTATATAACTCAATCATCAGAGTTCCTCCGAAGGATCAATTTCAATCTTTTTCATGTCAGCAAAAAAACGGGCTGCCTGCATATGCAGTGATGTAAAGCTGTCTCGTTCGCCTACCCGTTTCATGAAAGCCGCCAGATTGGGCCACCGGGCAGCAGACGGTGCGTAACCAGCAAAAGCCAGGTTTCCGTACTGCACAGCAATTGAAATATCAGCAAGCCCAAAAGTGTCGCCTACAAACCAGTTTTTGCCTTCTAGCTGGTTCTCCAGATAATCATGGATTTGTGGTAGGCTTTCACGGATTTCGGTAAGCGCGAACTCAAAATCAGGGTCTTCCCCGGTCAGTTGGGGGAAAATAACACTCCGAAAGACACCCATACCAAATTTGCGGGCCATTTCGCTGTCGGCATATTCTTCAAACCACAGGGCGCGTCCATAGTCTGCTAAATCTGAAGGCAGCAAGGACGGTTCCGGATATTTTTTTTCCAGATAATGAAAAATAGCACTGGAATCGGGCAGGACGAAATCCTCACCGGCGTCACTGTCTTTCAAAAGAGGAATGCGGCGTAGCGGATTGACAGCAGTGAGTTCTTCGCCAGCTTGAAACGGGCTAAGGTTTTCCACCTCGTATGCAATGCCCTTTTCGTTAAGCTGTGTGCAAATTTTTCGGAAAAACGGGGATCCCAATAAACCACATACTGTTAATGTCATTGTTCGCTTCCTTTGATGTGTCGCCAACCGGAAATTTTCACTGGTTAAGATTTAAACTGGGTCGCTCACAGAAAAATCAAATCGGCCTCTGAATTTTTGTCCAGCGCTTCTAAATTTTTTCCCAGTAAACGGGCAAAGAGAGCGCATATCGGGAAGGGGGTCTGACCCTAAGCTTCGACCACTGCGACTGAAGAGTTCACCACAAATTCAGTAATTTCCTTGAGGGACAGTTTCTGTGGTTTTTCCGCCATGCACCAGCGTTTCAGCGTCAGGATCGTCAGGTCAAAACAGACCGTCTGGCGCAGTTGGCGTTCTTCATCGCCTAGGTGCGCGAGCATGGCATCATACAGCGCATAGGCGCGTGCAAGCCCTACGATATTAAAATCCTTGATCACCTTTCTAAGGTCCCAATTCGGTTGTGTGATCGCCTGCGACAGAAAAATAAGGTAATTTTTGCCAGCAGCATCATTTTCAATCAGTTCTGACAAAGGCAAGACCAGTACTTCAAGAATTTGCCTGAGCGTTGGGTTTCCCCCAATGTCTTCAAGCATCGTCTGCCGGTGTTTGTCTATCTGGCTGGTGCGCTCATTGATGGTGGCTTGGATCAGACCGGTTTTAGAGCCAAAATGATATTGCAGCGCAGACTGGTTTCGTTGTCCGGCTTCCTGCAATATTTCACGTGTTGAAACGTCTGCCAGACCTTTATTGGCGATCAGGCGCTCCGCTGCTTCAATCAAGGAAGTACGGGTTGCGTCTGCGCGTCTGGCTTTGCCATCGGGTTGACCCGTTCGCATAATATTTGCCCAGTTTTGTTGTTTTTGTGTTTTTTATTGTCCCTGCAACAAAGGTATTGAATAGCATGACCCTATGCAAGCTGGCATTTTTTCTGGCTTGATTATAGGGTTTTTCCCCATATTTCAGTATGATTTTCACGGTCAATTCGTCGGGTGCATTTATGGGTTGTCAGGGCTGTGAGACCAACGCTTGTAAGAAGAGTATCAACGTCCGCCTTTTCCGTATTGGTCAGCGCCGCATAGGCATCTTGCACGCGCTGTAACATCCAGATGCTATAATGGCGTGCCACCAGGCGGTGGTCCGTATCGCGGATCATGACATGAAACCCGCCGAGGGATCGTTTGGCTGTATTTGTGATGACAGCTGTTCCCTCTGCAGGGTCATTTTCGTCAATATAGCGGTTGATATAATCAACCAGGCTGATGATTTCGGGCAGGTAATCGGTGGCAACAAGTTTGAGGATATTGGCGAGTGTGTCCGGAATATTATCTGCCTCTAAAAGCGCGTCGGGCATTGCCGGGAATTCCGGTTTGTCCAGATCAGGCGCGGTCATGCGCTCAACCCATCGCCAAACCCGATTTGCGTTCTTTTTCATCAACAAGGAAGGCGCAGGGTCACGGCTCAAATGCGCATAAAGCGGTGCGTACAGGCCGTAGTCGGCAATCGTAGGACGCCCGCCGAGCACATAAGGGTGTTCCAGAAAATGCGCGTCAAGTGCAGCAAGCAAGTCGGCATAGGCTGCCTCAATAACGGGTATGGTATCTGGCGTAACACCAAGGGCGGGCAACAGGCCACTCATGCGCGCTTTTACCGGCATGGCCAGGCCTTTGGCCTCCTCATCGGGTGCTGTGGGCACCATAAAGCGCCCGAACTCCAGCGATATAAAGTTGTCATTGTCGTCGGGGAAATTCCAGCGGTAGTGCATGGCAGGCCGCAGCATGCCCTCGTCACCGAACAGTTCAAGAATAAGGGAAACAATCTTCTGTTTTGGACTGTCCGGATAAACCGAAGGGCCTTGGTGGTGTGCTTCCAGAAAATCGATAATCTCGCTGGTGTCCTGTATAATTGTGCCGTCCGGGCATTCCAGAACAGGGATCACATACCGCCCCACTTTAGGCATGATTTTGCCAAAATAGTCAGGGTGGCAGGTGAGGCGCTCGCGGTAGGGGAGGCCTTTTTTACGCAAATAGCTACGGATCTTACCGCTATAGAGCGACGGTGGGCTGCCGTACAGTATATAGCTGTCGTCTTTTGCCTGCTCTGCGCACATGGGGGTGCTCCAATGATTGACTGTATAATGAATGTCATTAATATGGCGCGTTGGACGCTTGTCAAGGCGTGGGTCAATTATGTGAATATGGGGCGAGTATATGTCGATACGGTCATGGTTGGTAAGACGTCAAATTCGAAAAATCTTCAGGCCTAAAACCATGCGTACAGCTACAGTGGAGCAACTGGGTCGTCATTTTCAGGACTGTCTGGTGAAAATGGAGGGGGTATTGCCCGGCCCGCCAAAGGACATTGATGTCACCACCATAAATCAGAACGGTGTTAAAGGGGACTGGGTTTTGGCCCCGGGAGCACACCGTGACAGAGTTTATTTCTTTTCGCATGGGGGCGGTTATGTGTGGGGCAGTGCCAAAGCCTACCATGACTTGGCCTACCGGTTATCGAAAGCCAGTAAAGCGCAGGTTTTCCTGCTGGACTATGATTTAGCACCAGGCGCGCAGGCCCCGGTTCAAATTGAGCAGGGTCTGGCGGCCTATGATTACGTAGTTAACGAATACCCGGATGCTGACATAGTGATGGGCGGTGATAGTGCTGGTGGCGGGCTGACCCATGCATTGGCTTTGGCGATCAGGAATAGCGGACGCAAAGCCCCTGTTGCCGTCGCGCTGATAGCACCCTGGATTGACCTTACCGGCGCAGGGGACAGTATGAAATCGAACATGTGGAAAGATGCTCTTCTTGATCCACGCGGCATTAGCTATGCGGCTGATGTTTACAGGGGTGAACTGTCGGCGGATGACCCGCGCTGCTCGCCGCTGTTTGCAGACCAACAAGGCTTGCCTCCGATTTTTCTACAGGTTGGCGAGGATGAAATACTGCTTGACGATTCGGTGCGACTGGAAGCCAAGATTAAGGCGACTGGTGGCAGTGTACGGCTCGATATATGGCCCAAGGTTCACCATGTATGGCATTTCAGTGCCCGCATGATGCCCGAAGGCCGTCGTGCCATACTTGATATCGCCAAATTTTTTGAACCTCACTGGACTTCAGGCAGGGGGCAGGCATGAAGAATACGATAAAATCAGCTTTCATCACAGGCGCGGGCTCAGGCATAGGCAAGGCACTTGCCCACCAGCTTGCCAGCGAAGGTGCATCGGTTTTTATCACCGATATTAATGAAAAAGACCTCAGAACCACTGAAGAAGAACTGAAACAAAAGCAGGTGAATGTACAAGCGCGTGTACTTGATGTTGCTGACAAAGATGGGGTTTTTGCAGCCGCTGCCGAGGCGGAAACTCTGTTTGACGGCGTTGATGCGGTTTTCAATAATGCAGGTGTATCCCTGTCCGATACCGCAGAGAAAATGACCTATGCTGATTTTGAATGGCTGATGGATATTAATTTCTGGGGTGTGGTGCACGGCACCAAAGCCTTTTTGCCTGCGATGCTGGAGCGCGGGCATGGGCATATCATCAATGTATCCAGTATTTTTGGCCATATCGGTGTGCCGACCCAGTCGGCTTACTGTGCTGCCAAACATGCGGTGAAGGGTTTTAACGAATCTGTTTTTTACGAGCTTCAGAGTACGGGTGTGCAAATTCATTCGGTGCATCCGGGCGGCGTTGACACAGGCATCGTAAAACACGGTAAGCATATCAATACCGTGTCGGGAAAAAACGATATGGAAAGCATGCAGGCTAATTTCAAAAAAGCTGCTATCACCACCCCTGCACGTGCGGCTGAAATTATTCTCGAAGGTGTCAAGGCTGGTCGCTACCGGATTTTGGTTGGCAAGGATGCTCGCTGGATTGACCGACTACAGCGCTGGATGCCAAATCACTGGCGTAAAATATTTACCCGCCATATGGAAAAAACGCAGACCTGACTTAAATTCAGATGCGGGAAGGCTAAACCAGTTATGGTGATCCAGATACAATCACTTTTTCGAGCATCCCTTGCCATTGGGGCCTGAGCCTAGTATCCGGAATAATCATTTAAAGCCCGCTTTTGCCGGAAACGGGCTTTGTCGTCTACAGGAGGTCATTTTGCACAAGCTGGATAAACATTATATTGGCGGTAAGTGGGTTGCGTCTTCCGCCAGTGATTTCAGGGATATTACCAACCCTGCGACTGAACAAAAATCAGGTGAGATGATTTTAGGTACAGCGGCAGATGTTGATCTGGCGGTGGCTGCCGCGCAGACGGCTTTTGAGACCTTTGCTTTCAGCAGCAAGCAGGACCGGATTGAAATTCTGTCAAACCTGATTGCCGAGTACCAAAACCGCATGGGCGAGATGGCAGCCGTGATTACCGAGGAAATGGGCGCGCCCGTAAAACTGGCCAATGCGGCACACGCGCCTTCGGGCATCGGCCACCTGATGACGGCGCTTGAGGTTTTGAAAACATTTTCCTTTCATGAAGACCGTGGCTCAACACGCATTCAGAAAGAACCCATAGGCGTTGTCGGCATGATTACCCCCTGGAACTGGCCGATAAACCAGATCGCCTGCAAGGTCGGGCCTGCGCTGGCCACGGGATGTACGATGGTCTTGAAGCCCAGCGAGGTCGCGCCGTACAGTTGCCAGCTTTTCACTGAAATGATGGATGCCGCTGGTGTGCCCGCAGGCATTTATAATGTGGTTTATGGTGAAGGCATGACAGTAGGGGAAGCCATATCGGGCCATCCGGGCATTGATATGGTCTCGGTTACGGGCTCGACCCGTATGGGGGCTGCCGTTCAGGCAAACGCTGCCAAAACCATCAAGCGCGTAACGCAGGAACTGGGCGGAAAATCTGCCAATATTCTGCTGGATGATGCTGACTTTGAAAAGGCGGTTACCCGCGAGACATTGTCTGCCATGCGCAATACCGGCCAAACATGCACGTTGTTGAGCCGTATGTTAGTGCCCGCCGCCCGTATGGACGAAGCCGCAAACATCGCCGCGCGCGCAGCAGCTACGGTGACGGTGGGGGACCCTAACAGCGAAGACACTTTTATGGGCCCGATTGCGCACGGTATCCAGTTTGGGAAAGTTGGTGAACTGATACAAAAGGCTGTTGATGAAGGGGCGAGATTGGTTTCAGGCGGCCCAGGCAGGCCGGAAGGCCTTGAGCAGGGGTATTTTGTAAAACCCACCGTCTTTGCCGATGTGACACCCGAGATGACAATCGCGCGCGAAGAAGTGTTTGGCCCGGTCCTTTCCATTATGGGATATGACAGCGAAGATGAGGCTATCCGCATCGCCAATGACAGTCCTTATGGCCTATCGGGTGCTGTGCAGTCCGCAGACCCGGAGCGTGCGCGCAAGGTTGCGGCCAGGCTGAGAACCGGTATGGTTTATATTAACGGCGCGGCTGGTGACTTGTCAGCACCCTTTGGCGGGTATAAACAATCTGGAAATGGCCGCGAATGGGGCGATCATGCGTTTCAGGATTTTTTGGAGATTAAATCGGTATTGGGATTTAACAGCACATCTTAACGACTACTAAGTGACGGAAAACACACTCATATCATGAGGACGGCCATATACTGAGGGGTATGTCCCGTGCATAACAGATTAGGAACCTCATCATAATGAAATGCGGGTTGAAAGCTCTTGGTGTGTTTTTCATGTGCGGCGCAGGCCTGTCTGCAGCAGTGGCGGAGGTCCAGCTGTTGCAATGGGAACGCCCCGGACGGGTAGAACATGACGGTAGTGGTGATTTTGATCGCTTGATCACGGCAATTCTTGCAGAGGTTGATATGCCTGTGTCGGTAAAAACCATGCCTTTGATGCGCGTCAGGCGTGCTTTGCTCTCGGATTCCAGCGTTTGTATGGTCCCGGGGTCACTGAAGTTGTTCCTTGAGAGAGTTCCGGGTGTCCAGAAAGAGAATTATACCGCCAGCACCCCGATCGACAGGGTTACGGGCCACGTATTTTCTAGACCGGGTGATATACCTGTGCGTTCCAGAGATCAGTTATCCGGCAAGCGGCTGGCTTTGTGGGTGAAATTGCCACTGACGGAGTATCTCGCAAGCACCGGCGTTGAATTTGTCTATGTTGCGAGCGAAAAAGAAGCTATTCAACTGTTGCTTGCTGGCCGGGTCGACTTGGCCTGGGGTTGGCGGCCCAGCAGTTTGAAAAGCTATGAGAAAATTTCAGCAACCTCAGCCAATTATGATTTGGATTTTTCCCTAGTTAGCGAGTTCTCACAAATTATGTGCCGAAAAACTGCTGAAACACAGAGGTTTCTGAACCAGGTTGATGTGGTTCTAGACGCCATGCGGGGTGATGGCCGCCTCAAAAAAATATTTGGCCCGCATGCAGAGGTTTTTGGTGTGGATATACCTTTCAGCGCCGCCCGCTGAAACGAAGCAGGACAGTCAGTCGGTGGTTACGAGCCGCTGGCTTTCAGCTTTTCATGAAAATGCTTGCGGCACAGGGCGATATAGCGGTCATCGCCGCCAATTTCGATGGAGGCCCCTTCCTTCACAGCATTTCCTTGAGCATCGATGCGCAAGTTCATGGTGGCCTTGCTGCCGCAGGTGCAGATTGTTTTCAGTTCCTGCAATTCGTCGGCCAGCGCCAATAGCCATTGGCTGCCTTCAAACAGGTTGGCCTGAAAATCTGTACGCAATCCGTAACAAAGCACCGGAATTTTAAGCTGGTCTGCAACCATACCAAGTTGTTTGACCTGGCTGTGGGTTAGAAATTGTGCTTCGTCCACAAGGATGCAGTGCAGTGGGTCTTTTTTCACTTCATCAGCAATCTTGACAAATAGATCAATATCTTCGTCAAATAGGTGCGCGTTGGACTGTAGTCCAATGCGTGATGTGATGAGGGGAGTGCCGTATCGGTCATCAAGCGCGGCTGTGAACAACATTGTATTCATGCCGCGTTCACGGTAGTTGAAACTGGACTGAAGAAGGGTCGTGGTTTTGCCCGCGTTCATTGCGGAATAGTAAAAATACAGCTTTGCCATTGCTTGATAATATCCCTGAGATATGTTTTGCGGGGAGACTAGGCACTTGTGGCCAAATGAGCAAGCTTCATAGGCTCTGTCGGGGGAGGAAAATATGCGGGCAGTACTATTGGTAGGGGTGATGTGTTTTGTTGCTGTAGCGGGTTCCGTAGGTGCCACGGCACAGGATGCTGCGCTGAAAGCCCGGATGACAGGTGCGGCGCTTGACTGGGCTGCTCATAACGGGCGCTTGCGGCAGTCAATGCAGGCTTTCCCCAAGGGCGGCGATCTGCACAGCCATTTGGCGGGGGCCATTTATGCCGAATCCTGGATTGACTGGGCCGCAGAAGATGGGCTGTGTGTCGATACAGCTGTCCCGGCGATCATCTTCCCGGAGGAAGGGAAAAGCTGTGTTGAATCAGGGTGGATTACAGCTGAAGACGCACGTGCGGACGAAAGCAGCCGGCGTCAGCTTATCAACAGCATCAGTAATCGTAGTTACGTGCCGACCCTTGACTGGTCTGGCCATAATGACTTTTTTGCCACTTTCGCCCGGATGACAGCGGCCGATCACCGGTTTGGGGACAAACTGGCCGAAGTGGCCGAACGCGCAGGTCAGCAAAATATTCTTTATCTGGAGCTGATGGAAACCATAGTTTTTCCCGAACTATTCCCGCTTGTTGCCGGTCTTGAGCTCACGGGTGATGTGGTTGCTGACTATAAAATACTGATGGAAAGTCCTTTTGGTGCGGCAATACCTGCACTTACGACAAAAATCAGCACGGCGATTAAAAGTGCGCAGATAAAAAAAGCGAAACTGCTTGGTTGTGAGGTCAATCCCGAGGCAGTGGGCTGCGACGTGAAAATTCGTTTTATTCACCAGGTTATCCGCGAGTTTGAGCCAGCGGTGGTTTATGCGCAAATTATACTGGGATGGGCTGCTATGGAGCATGTTGGCGATGTTGTTGCCCTTAACCTGGTTGCGCCTGAGGATGGTTTTATTGCCCTTCGCGACTACAGCTATCACATGCGGATGATTGACCATCTATATACATCGCTTGGTGAGCAGAATGTCACGCTGCATGCTGGTGAGTTGACGCTGGGTCTGGTGCGGCCACGTCAGTTACGTTTTCATATCCGCGAAGCGATCGAAATTGGACACGCCAAGCGCATTGGGCACGGCATTGATATTGCTTATGAAACGAACGGTGAGGCCCTTGCCAAGAAAATGGCAGAAGAGGGCATTATGGTTGAGGTCAACCTCACCAGCAATGATACTATCCTTGGCATATCTGGCGCTGCGCATCCGATTGTTATGTACCGAGACCTTGATGTGCCCTATGCACTTAGTACCGATGATGAGGGTGTGTCGCGGATTGACCTGACACATGAATATATGCGTTTTTTTACCAGCTACGATGTCCCGTATCTGGAACTGAAATATGCGTCAAGAAACTCATTGAGCTATAGCTTTTTGCCGGGGGAAAGTTTGTGGGATAGCCCTGCTTGCAAGGAAGCGGTAAAAACCAGTGCAGAAGCAGGTGCAGAATGTCAGGCTTATATAGCGGGCAGCGAAAAAGCAGAATTACAGTGGGAACTGGAGAAACGTTTCCGCGAATATGAAGATACTCTTCGTATTCCGGTGCGCAAAAAAACATCATTTAATTAACTGTTAAATCGGGGTGGGATGAATGAGCGATAAGAATACGGGTGTGCTTGGGGGCGGGGCGGCGGCATCTTCGCAGCTTGCAGCAGATACGAATGCGGGTTTTGCCTTCTTTCTTGATGTTGTCGTCAATATGTTTGTACTGGCCGGTGTGTTGATGGGCAGTTTTGGTTTTCCGGGAGATGTGATTTTTTCGAAAATCATTCCGGGCGCTGTTGCCGGTATTCTGGCAGGCAACCTGGCTTTCAATTGGCTGGCTCGTAAAACTGCGCGCGAGACAGGGAATGAAGGCCTCACCAGCATCCCTCTGGGGCTTGATTTGCCGACTACCTTTGGCATGGCCTTTTTTGTTGTTGGCCCGGCTTACTCCGTAGGCCTTGAAACACTCGGCAGTGCAGAAGCCGCCAACCAGGCCTGGATTATCGGCATGGCCGCGACGCTCTGGATGGCAGTGATCAAGTTTGTGCTTTCCTATTTTGGTCGTGCGATGCAGCACGAGCTGCCGCAGATGGCCCTGATTGGAGCAATGGCGGGTATTGCCACGGTGTGGCTGGGCGCAGAAGCCATATACGGCGTTTTTGAGCTGCCTGAAGTTGGCATCCTTGCGCTGATTATTATGGCATTCGCGTTGATTGCTGGCCACAAGCTGCCGTTCAACATGCCGGGAGCCGTGCTGGCAATCGTTGCGGGTACGGTAATATATTACATATTGGCCTTTGCTGGTGCGGGGGACGGCTATGTTATTCAGGAGATGCCTGACTTCCAACCCGCTATTCCAATGCCAACTATAGACGGGCTGATGGGCATGTTTGGCACTGTTACGAATTATATCGGTATTATCATTCCGTTCGCGCTGCTGATCGCGGCAAGCGCTGTGAATGTGGTAGCGGGTGCCAAAGTGGTGGGAGATGATTATAATCCGGCAATTGTGGTGCGGCTTGACAGTGCAGCCACAGCCATTGGCGCACTTTTTGGCGGCGTGGTGCAAACTACCCCGTATTTTGGCCATGCTACCTACAAACGTATGGGTGCGCGCACCAATTATGCGCTGGGTGCAGCGGGTGCAATGACAGTGGTTGGTTTTGCCGGAGCAGTAGCGGTTGCCTCCAAGGTTATTCCTTCAGCGGTGTTGAAGCCGATTTTGGTTGTGGTGGCGAGTGATATTATGCGTTTGGCATTTTCCGGGGGCAGTGTGCGGCACGCGCCAGCGCTGTTGTTTGCAATTGTGCCCGCGATTCTGAATTACACCCATACCAAAGTGTCAGAGCTTTATTTTAAACTGGATGCAACGGCGCAGGCCGCGCTTGGTGCTGATTGGATGGCTGGATATTTTCTGCTTGGGGCCATGTCACGCGGCTATATTCTTACCAGCCTTGTATGGGCGGCACTTGTTGTTTGGGTGATTGACAAAAAAATGATACGCGCTGCGGGAGCAGCCTTTGCAGCAGCTATTTTTACTGAATTTGGCATTATCCATTCAGTGCTTGGCAGCTCGGCCATGTATTTGCCGTGGGCTATCCCGGATTTGGGCGGAGCAGAGATGCTCGCGCATCGGCTGGCTGCGGGGTATTTCATTGCAGGCCTTATGCTTTTGGCTTTTGGAATGATGAAGAAAGAAGACGATGAAAAAATCAGTTCTTGACCAAACAGTCAAGAATAGGGTCTTTACAGGCCAACTGATCTTAATATATGCCAATATGCCTCATACTTGAGAGCATGTTGGTGAAGGGCATACACTTATAGTGTTGGAATTATGATGACATCAGACAGCTTGGTAAATCAGGGAACCAGTTTCCATGCCGATTGGCTGGACAGCATCCGTGTGAACAAAAGCGCGGTGGAGCGCCGCACAGCCTCGCTGGGCACTCGGCGCTCAGTCAAAAAAGATGCACAGCTTGCTTTTATGCTTAAGGCTGTTAGTTGCATTGACCTGACCACCCTAGCGGGCGACGATACGCCGGGCCGGGTGAAACGCTTGTGCCAAAAGGCTATGAACCCAGTTTCACGAAGCATTCTGGAAGCGCTTGGTGTTGGCGATATAAAGCTCACCACTGGGGCTGTGTGTGTGTATCACGAGATGGTGCCAACAGCGGTTGAAACGCTCAAAGGTTCAGGCGTACCGGTGGCTGCGGTATCCACCGGTTTTCCGGCGGGCCTTGCGCCTATGGAAACCCGGCTTGAGGAAATCCGTCGTTCGGTTGAAGCAGGCGCGCTTGAGATTGATATTGTCGTTACCCGCGCCCATGTCCTTTCAGGTAACTGGGAAGCGCTCTACAACGAAGTGAAAGCCTTCAAGGCGGCGTGCGGGCCTGCCAGAATGAAAGCTATTTTGGCCACAGGCGAACACGGTAACCTCACGCAAGTTGGCAAAGCTTCCATGGTGGCGATGCAGGCGGGCGCTGATTTTATCAAAACATCAACGGGCATGGAAGGTGTGAACGCCACGCTGCCTGTGTCGCTGGTGATGGTGCGTCAAATCCGTGATTTTTATGAACGCACCGGTATTATGGTGGGTTACAAGCCGGCGGGCGGCATCAAAACCGCGAAAGATGCGGTGGTTTACCTGACCCTGATCAAAGAAGAACTTGGCCGTAAATGGCTGGAGCCTGAAATGTTTCGTTTTGGTGCGTCGAGCCTTCTTGGTGACCTTGAGCGCCAGCTGGAGTATCATGCCACAGGTGGTTACTCGGTCTCATACAGACATGCGATGGGCTAGGGGGATATGATGAATATTACAGAGCAGATGAAATCTATGGACTATAGCCCCGCACCCGAGAGCCGCGCCAAGGTTGATGCCTGGTTTCAAGCCAACAATCATGCCTTTGGCTTGTTTATTGGCGGCGAATGGATAAAGCCCAAAGGTGCTGAAATGTTCTCCACTTATTCTCCGGCGACGGGCGAAAAACTGGCGGATATTACCTCAGCACGTCAGGAAGATGTTGACGCTGCTGTGGCGGCGGCGCGAACAGCACAAGGCAAATGGGCTGCGCTCGGCGGGCATGCACGGGCGCGTTATCTTTATGCGCTGGCGCGGTTGGTGCAAAAGCATTCACGCATTCTCTCAGTGCTGGAAAGTCTTGATAACGGCAAGCCGATCCGCGAAAGCCGGGATATTGATATCCCGCTTGTAGCACGGCATTTTTACCATCATGCAGGCTGGGCACAGCTGATGGATGAAGAATTTCCAGAGTATGAAGCCGTAGGTGTGGCGGGGCAGGTGATCCCGTGGAATTTCCCAATGCTGATGATGGCATGGAAAATTGCACCAGCATTGGCTGCTGGCAATACTGTGGTGCTGAAGCCTGCTGAATTTACGTCGCTGACCGCCATTATGTTTGCTGAACTTTGCCAAGAGGCAGGTTTGCCTGCAGGTGTTGTAAATATCGTTACCGGTAAGGGCGACGTGGGTGCAATGATTGTGGACGCGGACGTCGATAAAGTGGCTTTCACGGGCTCCACCGGGGTTGGCAAGATCATCCGCCGTGCAATCGCGGGCACCGGCAAAAAACTCACGCTTGAGCTTGGCGGCAAGTCTCCCTTCATTGTCTTTGAAGACGCTGATATAGACGGTGCCATTGAGGGTGTGGTGGATGCGATCTGGTTCAATCAGGGGCAGGTGTGCTGTGCGGGTTCACGGCTGCTGGTTCAGGAAGGCATTGCGGATGGCTTCTTCAAGAAGCTGAAGGCGCGCATGGCAAAGCTGCGAGTAGGCCACAGCCTGGATAAATGCATTGATATGAGCGCGGTTGTGGACGCGGTGCAAAAACAGCGCATCGAAGCGCTGATTGAAAAGGGTAAAGCCGAGGGCGCGGACGTGTATCACGCGCCGTGCGATATGCCTGAAGATGGTGTTTTCTATCCGCCTACACTTGTGACCGGCGTTGGCACCGATAATACACTCTTTAAGGAAGAAGTGTTTGGCCCCGTGATGACGGCTATCACTTTCCGCACACAGAGCGAAGCGGTGGGTCTTGCTAACAACACGGTTTACGGGCTTGCTGCAACGGTGTGGTCGGAAAGTATTTCGCGTGCGCTTGAAGTGGCACCTGCCTTGAAAGCCGGCATTGTTTGGATCAATGGCACCAATATGTTTGATGCGGCAGTTGGATTTGGTGGCTACAAGGAAAGCGGGTTTGGCCGTGAAGGTGGCCGTGAAGGCATGCTTGCATATCTCAAACCAAAATATGAAAAAACGCTCAAGGAATGGCAACCAATTGCTAATCCAGAGGTCTCTGCTGCCAAAGTAGGCAAAGGAATGCCTGGCATAGATCAAACCGCCAAGCATTATATCGGCGGCAAGCAAGCCCGGCCTGACGGCGGTGACAGCACTGTGATTGCAACATCCAAGGGTGCTTATGCGGGTCTTGTGGGTGCGGGTAATTATAAGGATATCCGCAACGCGGTTGAGGCCGCCAGTAAAGCCGCAGGCTGGGGTGGGGTGACCTCGCACCTGCGCGCGCAAATTCTTTATTATATTGCCGAGAACCTCAGCACACGGGCGGATGAGTTTGAAGCCCGGCTCAGGGAGCTGACCGGGGCCTCTGCCAAGGCTGCGGCTGCCGAGGTTGACCTTTCGATCAAGCGTTTGTTCACGGCGGCTGCTTTTGCGGACAAGCATGATGGACTGGTGCATGAACCACCGATCAGGGGCGTGGCATTGGCAATGAATGAACCGCTTGGCACGCTTGGCATTGTTTGCCCTGACGAAGCCCCTTTGCTCGCGTTTGTAACACTGATGGCGTTTGCAATGGCAACAGGCAATCGCTCGGTGATTATCCCCTCGGAGCGTTATCCGCTTTTGGCGACTGATTTTTACCAGATTTTGGAGACATCAGACGTGTCTGCGGGCGTGGTAAATATTGTCACCGGTGGCCGGGACGCAATGGCAGTGCCGTTGGCCAAACATTATGGCATTGACGCCATCTGGTATTTTGGTGATCGTGACGGTTGTACCGAGATCGAAGCACTTGCAGCTGATAATATGAAGCGCACCTGGCTCAATTACGGCAAGGCTTACGATTGGACAGACAAAGAACAGATGGCCGCTAAAAGCCTGATGGAACGAGGCAGTGAAGTAAAGAATATCTGGGTACCCTATGGTGATGCCAATGAAGGTGGAAAGTCTTATTAAGATTAATACAGGGTTTGGCTATGATTGCTTTTGTTGAAACAACTGTGCCATAGTCGCTAGTGCGATCTATACTCATTGTATGATTATATAAGGGTGCCATTCCATTGAACTGGACTGTTAGTCGATGTTGAATGCTTTACAGGCTCTTCGTTACTCAAAAGCGACGGAGAATTTGGTAAAGTTCTGGTCAGGCCTGCCGCGACCGAAGGGACAAGTGTGCCCGAGACGTGGTGATTTTTCCTCGGCTCTGATAAATAGAATTTTGTCTGAAGTTTTTCTGAGCGAATGGCGTACAGAGCACGATCTTGTAATTATCCAGTCAGGCACCGTCCTTGATCGTCTTATCGGTGAGGATTTAACCGGCAGAAATATTTTCGAGATGACACCTGAACCGTTAAGGGCAGTAGAGCGTAACTATTACAACGTGCTTCGGGGCATGCCCTGCGCAGGCATGATAACACGCTCTGCACCAAACCGACGAGGGCGACACTTTTATTATCGCACGTTACAACTGCCGCTTTTAGATCCGTTTGGTGATATACACTATTTTGTGGGCACGGGTGTTGTGCTTGACAAAGAGCAGTTGAGGTCTGAACTTGGGCACGATAATTTCGGGGCTACCGAGTTAGTAGAGCGACATTTTTTTGATATTGGTGCAGGCCTTCCCAGTCCGAATACCCTGAAAGATGACACAGCGCAGCACGTTTTTTTCCATCCTCAGTGATAGGCCTTTATTGCTAAAAGCCCTAAGATTTAGCTCTTGAGGAAAGGGTTTCGACTCCGTAAAAATCCCTCTGATTTTGTCGAACCTGAAGTTATCAGAAAGCTGACTTTGTTAATATAATACAAGTAATGAGACAAAAATACCCCCAATAATTGTTCAGGGTCGGTTCCCCTTGAAAATTGGCATTTACCCGTTTAGGGCGAACTTGGTGATAATATGGTTGATTTTATTACCCATATTATCACGGTTTAAGTCACTATTAACCTAAGTATAAGGACGCTCTCATGCTCGATCATAATTCCTATTCGTCATCCTCTGGTACTGATTTTCACATTTTATCTTATGAAGGATTTCCTATCCATTTTAAGCAATATTCAAAGAATTTGACCGAAATTCCTCTCATATTTATTGGCGGTGCGTTTCAGAATATTGACCGCGTAGAAAAAGTTTGCCGCGCGTTGGCAAAAAAAACCTGGGTCATTGCAGTCGACACGCCTGGAAATGGAAATACGGGTGTTTTGCCTTCCGATTATGACTTTAATTTTGTTTGTGAGGCTATTCATCACGGTTTGAAATGTCTCGGTGTTGATACAATAAACCTGATAGGTGGATCATACGGCAGTATTGTTGCAATGCGATATGCCCAGAAATATCTCGGTGTAAACCGGCTTGTACTATGTTCAGCCATGGAAGACTTGCCAGAAGAACTCAAGTATGAATTCAATAAACTTTTGTTCCAGCTGGAATGGAACCGTATCGAAGAGTTTGCAGATGGCTTTACAAATTTGATGACTAATCCAGTACTGCGCCAGACAAACAGACTGGCACGCATGGCGGCTGAAAAACTGCGGCATGCTTTATTGATGTCTTCAAAAGGTATCCGGGAACAATTCCGCCACAATACACTGCGCATTTTGCGTGATGGCAGGACAGACCTGCGTTTTATGCCGGACATTCCTACAACTGTCTATACTGGCGAACATGACCATTTCATACCTGCGGCCGCCAATATCAGGGTTGCAAACAGTTTTTCCCGAGGTCGGTTTATTTCAGTTCCAGACGCAGACCATATGGTGCACATAGAAAAATTCCGCACTAATGTTGATGTCATTTTAGGCGGCATTGCTGAGAATAGTGAAACTGAATGGTCTGTTGCAGCCTGACGCGGGCTTAAAAAGAACGGTTCAGTCTTTGCAAAAGAAATGTCTCGCCGATTTATGGCGGGGCTTTCATTCTCTGTTTCGTTTCAGTCAGGCAACTTTTGCGGCAAAGGCCCGCAAAAGCTTGTCGAGGTTAACGGCGGCTATGGCCCCGTATTCCATTGTCTCGCTGTGGGTCAGTTCTTCACCGGTCATGCCAGCGGCATAATTGGTGATTGAGCTGATCCCGCATACACGCATACCGCAGTGGCGGGCCACAAGGCATTCAGGCACGGTTGACATGCCAACAGCGTTTGCCCCCATCATACGGAAGGCATGGATTTCAGCGGGGGTCTCAAAGTTTGGGCCTTTGGCCATCAGGTATATGCCGCTATGAAGCGGGAATCCGAGTTCATTGGCGCAGCCCATCAGTTCTGCTGTCAGGGTTTTGTCCCACGCGGCTGTTACATCCGGGAATCGTGGTCCAAAGCGGTCGTCATTCACACCCACCAAAGGGTTTACGCCAGAGAAATTAATATGGTCGGTAATTGCCATCAAGCTGCCGGGGCCAGCTTCTTTTTCGAGGCTACCAGCCGCATTGGTCAGCAACAGAATTTCGACACCAAGAGCCCACAAGACACGGGTTGAGAAAGCCAGCTTTTCAGGTGCATGGCCTTCATAGGCATGCGCGCGGCCTTGCATGCAAATCACAGGCTTATCCCCAAGGTTGCCGATCAACATACGCCCCGCATGCCCGGCAACGGTCGGTTTGGGAAAACCGGGCAAATCTCCAAACGAAAACACGGTGGCATCATCTATTGAATTTGCCAGGTCATTCAGCCCGCTACCAAGGACCATAGCCAGTTTTGGTATCGTGCCGGAATATTGGTCTTTGATATATTGGGCGCAGGCCTGAACGTCTTCGTAGCTCATGTCAGTGTATCTCTTTTACAAAAAAAAAACGGGGTAAATACCGACCACAAATTATGGTGATCCGTTATATTTCAATCTCAGGTAGTGACAGGCCCTTATGTTCCTTGATTTCTGCTTTTGTCATGTCAGAAAGCTCATGCGGGAATACAAGCCAGTCGTCAGTTTCATGGCAATAGAAATCAGGTTTCAGATCAGTAACATTGCGGGTAGGTTTATAAAAAACTGTCGCGATTTTAATAGTTTCCGGTGTATTGCGGCGGCATTTTTCATGCAAATGCTGGATAATCGCATCAATGGACCGGCCACTGTCAAAGACATCATCCACAATCAGCAACGAATCTTCAGCGTCGATATTATTTACGATATATTCGAAACCGTGCACCTTCACTTCTTTTTGCTGCTGCATGCCAATGTAACTGGAAGTACGAATGGCAATATGATCGGTATTGACACCGTAATAGTCGAGGATTTCCTGTACGGCGATACCTGTTGGTGTTCCGCCCCGCCAAACCCCGACGATGAACTTTGGTCGAAAATCACTTTGCAGGATTTTCAATCCCAGATCGAACGAATCATCAAGCAGTTCCTGCGCAGTTACATATTTTTTGGTCACGCTCATACGTTTAAACCCCTTTGGTTCCGAACAGTCTGTCCCCTGCATCCCCCAGCCCCGGCACAATATAGGCCTTTTCGTTGAGCCGTTCGTCAATAGATGCCGTTACGACAGGCACGTCAGGATGTGCTTCTGTAAAAGTCTTAATACCCTCAGGTGCTGCCAGGAGGCAAACAAAACGAACATCCTGTGCACCAGCATCCTTCATTTCCTGCACAGCCCGTACCGCAGAGTGGCCGGTGGCCAGCATTGGGTCCAGAACCACATTCACCCGCGCGGCTGTATCTTTGGGTATTTTGAAGAAATATTTTTCCGGCTGAAGGGTTTCTTCATTACGTGCGAGGCCAATTTGGCCGACCCGCGCCGAAGGCACCAGATCAAGCATCGGGCTCAGTAAGCCATCCCCGGCACGGAGGACCGAGATGAAGGTCAGCTTCTTCCCTGCAAGGACGGGGGCTTCCATTGCACATATGGGGGTTTCAATTTGAATTTTGCCCAGCGGTAAATCCCGCATGGCCTCATACCCTAAAAACAAGCCAATTTCGCGAAGCAGTTTTCTGAACTCAGCGGTACTGGCGTCTTTGCGACGCAGCAATGTGAGTTTATGCTGTACAAGCGGATGGTCGACAATTGTTACCTTGGCGGTCCCTGTGTCGCTCCCTGTGGGGTTCTCTGTAGCGGTCCCTGTGGCGGTCATGAGTTAAAGCCTCTGTAGATATGGAATAACTTTGTTCATAAGCGCTAATCCGAAAATTGTCGACCCAATCCTGACTAAAGTGTCAAAAATGGTTGACCATATGCTTTCGCTCTGGTTCCCTTGCGCGCAAACCTATAAACGGGGCATAAAGACTACTATAGAATTTTTACCCTACGGGAGAGACATGATTGTGAAGAAAGCCGTGAAAAAAATCGCCGTTGGAGTGTTGGCAAGTTTGCTTGCAACAGCGGCCTCTGTTGCCGCCGATTTTAAACCTGTTCTTCTATATGACATTGGTGGTCAGTTTGATAAAAGCTTCAACGAAGCGGCTTATAACGGGGCAGAGGCCTTCAAAGCTGAATTTGGTGACAGTTACCGCGATTTTGAACCCAGCAGCGAAACCCAGTATGAGCAAGCCCTGAAGCGGTTCGCCCGCCGCAAGGCTGATTTGATTGTGGCTGTTGGTATTGGCTATTCGGTGGCTGTCAGAAATGTTGCGGCTAAATTTCCAGATGTGCATTTCACTGTGATCGATGCGATTGTTGATCTGCCAAACGTACAGTCGATCACTTTCAAGGAAAATGAAGGCTCGTTCCTTGTTGGCATGATTGCGGCAATGAAAACTCAGTCAAAAAACATAGGGTTTATCGGGGGGATGGATATTCCGCTGATTCGCCGTTTTGAACATGGATACCGTCAAGGCGCCGAATATGTACGCAGTGATTTAACTTTCGTTCAAAATTATGTTGGAACAACGCCTTCTGCCTGGACAGACCCCATTAAAGCGTCTGAGATGGCACGGTCCCAGTATGCTCGGGGCGTTGACATTATTTTCGCGGCTGCTGGTCCGTCGGGAATTGGCGTGATACAGGCGGCAAAAGACAATGGCAAGCTCGCCATCGGTGTTGATAGCAACCAAAATTATCTCGCCCCCGGCAGCGTGCTGACCAGTATGCTCAAGCGTGTTGATCTGGTTGTGCAACAGGCTATGAAAGAAGCCAAGGAGGGCACATGGGTTGCTGGCCACCGGATAATGGGCCTGAAAGAAGGCGGCGTGGACTTTGCTGTTGATGAACACAATGAGATGCTTTTCACCGATGAAATGAAAGCCAAGCTTGATGATGCGCGCGCGAAAATCATTGGCGGTGAAATCATCGTCACTGATATAAAAGGCAGCAACACCGGTCATTAGCCGGTGCTGAAATTTTATGCCCAAGCCCCCACAGCCTCCAAAATATGCAATCGAAACCCGTGACCTTTGCAAACGGTTTGGTGATGTGCGGGCCAATGACCATATCAGCCTTGGCATTGCGGGCGGGACTATTCACGGTATCGTAGGCGAAAACGGTGCTGGTAAATCAACGCTTCTGAAAATGTTGTTTGGGTTTTACACGCCGGACAGCGGCGATATTTTTGTGTGTGGTGAGCCTGTTTCATTTGTTAGCCCAGCCGATGCAATGGCACGCGGCATTGGCATGGTGCATCAGCATTTTATGCTGGTGGAACCTTTCACGGTGCTGGAGAATATAATTCTTGGCGCCGAGGGCAGCCATAAACTCGGTGATGCAAAGACCGCAGCCAGGGCTGCTCTGCTTGAACTCGAAGAAAAATTCGGGTTTGATCTGCCGCTTGATGAACCCGTTGAAAACTTGGCCGTTGGTGTTCGGCAACGGGCCGAGATATTAAAAGCCCTGTATAAAGGTGCCGAAATTCTGATTTTGGATGAGCCCACCGCCGTTTTGACACCGCAGGAATGCGATCAGCTATTTGATCTTGTTAAGCTGTTGAAAGAACAGGGGAAAACTATCCTGTTTGTAACACATAAATTGCATGAAATTATGGCGGTTACGGATGATGTGACGGTGATCCGGGCGGGCAAACGAGTGGCGGCACGTAAAACCGCAGACACATCAGCAGCAGAGCTGGCAGAATTGATGGTTGGTGCTAAAGTTGTGCGTGAAGTGGCCCGGGAAAAACACAAAGAGGAAACCGCCCGGCTGGTTCTTCAGGGTGTAGGGTGTGTTAATGATCAGGGCCGAAAGGCGCTCAAGAATATTTCGCTTGAAGTTCGGGACGGTGAAGTACTGGGCATTGCAGGCGTTGCAGGTAATGGCCAGACCGAGCTGCTCGAAGTCGTCACGGGTCTAAGGGCCGTGGATGAGGGAAGCATTGAGGTTTCCGGTGTTGTGGTTAGTCAAAATGATTTTAGCACCGATGCTATTGCATTACGGCGTATGGGGTTGGCGCATGTGGCTGAAGATCGCCTCAAAACCGGTGTCGTGGAAAGTATGCCAGCACATGAAAACATCATTCTTGGTTACCAGCGTGAACCTGACTTTTCCTCAAACGGCGTCCTGCGTCTGAAAAATATAGCGAAGAAGGCCGCTGACTATTTTGAAAGTCAGGATGTTCGGCCACGAAATACCAATTTGAAAATCAGCTCCTTTTCCGGTGGCAACCAACAGAAAATAGTATTTGCCCGGGAAATTGCGCGTGATCCGCAACTGATGGTGATAGGCCAGCCTACGCGCGGTGTTGATATTGGGGCTGTTACCAAAATTCATGACCAGATCACTGAATTGAGAAATACAGGTAAGGCGTTGCTTGTTGTATCAGCGGATCTGGATGAATTACTGGCCATATCAGACCGTATCGCTGTGATGTGTGAAGGCGAGATTATAGGTACGCTTGCGGTAGAAGAGGCAGACGAGAAAACGCTGGGCCTGATGATGGCAGGTCAAAAACCTGAACCATCCTTCAGTACAGTCGGGGAGGCAAGCTGATGGCTGCGGGTGCGAAAAAACTGCCCTGGTGGGCGGATGGTCTTTTGTTGCCGGCCCTTAATTTGCTTGCCGCTTTTTTCGTTTCCGGCCTTGTTATTCTGGCAATGGGAGAAAATCCTTTGGAGGTCCTTTCCTTGTTGTTGGAAGGGGCGTTCGGCTTTGAAGAAGGCATCAGTTATACCTTTTATTACGCCACCAATTTCATCTTCACCGGGCTGGCTGTGTCGTTAGCCTTTCATGCCGGGCACTTTAATATTGGTGGTGAAGGTCAGGCGATGCTTGGCGGCTTGGGGTTGACCTTCGCGGTTTTTATGATTGGGGATGTATCTCCTTTTCTGTCGGTGCCGCTTGCCATCATCGGTGCTGCCGTTTTTGGCGGGGCCTGGGCCTATGTTCCCGCATACCTGCAGGCTAAACGCGGCAGCCATATCGTTATCACCACTATCATGTTCAATTTTATTGCGTCGGCCGTACTGGCCTATTTCCTTGTAGGGCCGCTTCAGCGCCCCGGTGGCCAAATGCCGGAAAGTGCGGACTTCCCCGAGAGCTCGTCGCTTATGGGCATCCACGAAATGTTGGCGGGGTTAGGGATTAACTTTGAAGAGGGGCCAATGAATATTTCCCTGCTGATCGCTTTATTGTGTGCAGTTGGGGTTTGGTTTCTTTTGTGGCGGACGCGGTTTGGCTATGAATTGCGCGTGGCGGGCCAAAACCAGAGTGCTGCACGGTTTGGCGGTATTTCCGTATCTCGCATGACGATTATTGCAATGATGATCTCAGGCGCACTTGCGGGCATGATGGGCTTGAACGAGCTTTTGGGGGACCAGCACCGGTTGGTAGGAGGCTTCACGCAGGGCTATGGTTTTGTCGGCATAGCTGTTGCCTTCATGGGGCGTAACCATCCTATTGGTATTATCATCGCATCCATTCTTTTTGGTGCCCTTTACCAGGGTGGTTCAGAGGTTGGTTTTGAAATTTCGTCCATAACAAACGACGTTATTATCATGATCCAGGGATTGGTTATTCTGTTTGCAGGGGCCATGCCGCACCTGTTTAAGGGTCTGCTTGCCAGAATTGCTGGAAAGCTGCCGAACAGGAGTTCAGTGTAATGGAGTTCCTGACGGACATCACGCTTCTTCTGGATTCGACCTTGAGGATTGCCACGCCGCTTATTTTAGCGGCACTTGCAGGGTTGGTGGCAGAGCGTGCAGGGGTTGTGGATATTGGCCTTGAAGGCAAGATGTTGGCAGCTGCATTTGCGGCCGCCGCAGCAGCAGCTGTTACAGGGTCGCCGTGGGCAGGGCTATTGGCGGGTGTTGGGGCTTCGGTTTTGCTTGCGCTTTTGCATGGCTATGTAGCCATTAGCCAGCGCGGCAATCAGATTGTCTCTGGTATGGCTATTAATATTGCGGTGGCAGGTCTGGCCCCGACACTGGCGAATTATTGGTTTAGGCAGGGTGGCCAGACACCGTTTCTAACCGATACACAGCGTTTTGGGGCAATTAAATTCCCGTTCGCCAATGAACTGGCAGATGTGCCTGTGATTGGTCATCTCTATAGTGAAATATTATCTGGCCATAATTTTATAACCTATTTGACGGTCCTGCTGGTGCCGCTTGTTGGCTGGATGCTTTATAAAACCCGGTTTGGTCTGCGTCTGCGCGCCGTGGGTGAAAACCCTGAAGCCGTGGACACAGCGGGGATTTCTGTGGTGGCCCTGCGATACCAGGCGATGATTATCGCTGGTGTACTGTGCGGTCTGGCGGGCACGGTGTTGTCTACAGGGCTGGGGGCTTATTTTATCCGCGATATGTCAGCAGGCAAAGGCTTTCTGGCTCTTGCCGCGATGATTTTTGGGAAATGGAAACCAGTGCCTACGCTGTTGGCTTGTCTGTTGTTCGGGTTTGTTGATGCCCTTCAGGGGCGGCTCCAGGGGGTTGAGCTGCCACTGGTTGGCGAAATACCGGTTCAGATAACGATTATGATGCCATACGTGTTGACGGTGATTATTCTGGCAGGCTTTGTCGGCAAAATTCAGGCTCCGCGCGCGAGTGGCATTCCTTATGAAAAGGACCATTAAGATGGACAGTATCAAGGCCCGATTGATCAAAGCTGCGGTTGCGATTCTCGAAAAAGCCTATGCGCCTTATTCCAACCATCCGGTGGGGGCTGCCCTTCTGGCAAATGACGGTAATATTTATGTGGGCTGTAATGTTGAAAATGCAGCCTACCCCCTTGGTCAGTGCGCTGAATCGACCGCGATCAGCAGTATGATTTTAGGGGGTGGGCACGCTATCAAACATCTGGTGGTGGTTGGCCCCAGTGAACAACTTTGTACCCCTTGTGGTGGCTGTCGCCAAAAGATCAGGGAATTTACAGGTGTAACCGGCGTGCCGGTCAGTATCTGCGATAACCACGGTAATATAATGCTGGAAACCGATAGTGCAGACCTGCTGCCAAACTCGTTTGGTCCGGAAAACGCAGAACGGGCAAAAGCTATTCTTGGAGCCAAAATTAAGTGATGAGTAATGGAGTTTTTTTACCGCAAGAGTTGATCCGCGCCAAACGCGAAGGGGAAACTTTGGCGGATGCGGATATTCAAGCGTTTGTAGCTGGTCTTACGGACGGCAGCGTTAGCGATGCACAGGTAGCGGCTTTGGCTATGGCTGTTTTTTTCCAGGGCATGAGCCCTCATGAAGGAGCTTCCCTAACACTGGCAATGCGCGATTCTGGTGATGTGATTGACTGGACCCAGTTTGGTTTCGATGCAGATGCACCGATCACGGATAAACATTCCACGGGCGGCGTGGGGGACAAGGTCAGCCTGATGTTGGCACCGATTGTCGCAGCGTGTGGTGGTTTTGTGCCTATGATATCGGGACGTGGGCTGGGCCATACTGGCGGAACACTGGATAAATTTGAAGCTATTCCAGGGTATAATCCTTTTCCTGCGATTGGGCATTTTGCAGATGTTGTCAAAACGATTGGCTGTTCGATCATTGGGCAGACGGGCGCACTTGCGCCTGCGGACAAGCGGTTCTATGCGATCCGGGATGTTACCGCCACAGTGGAAAGTGTACCGCTCATTACCGCGTCAATCCTGTCAAAAAAGCTGGCAGCGGGGCTTGGCTCGTTGGTTATGGATGTGAAGTTCGGGAACGGGGCTTTCATGGACAGCGCTGACAAAGCGCGTGTACTTGCAGAAAACATTGTGCGTGTTGCAGCAGTGGCCAATACACCGACCACGGCCCTGCTTACGGATATGAACCAGGTTTTGGGCACAACAGCTGGCAATGCTGTTGAGATGGTGGAAACCGTTGAATTTCTGGTCAATCCGGCTGATGCGGACCAGCGTCTGATGGATGTGACACTTGAGTTGGCCGCAAACATGCTGGTGCTTTCCGGTGTGCAAAGCGACTTGGTGCAGGCACGCAAGGCTGCAGATCAGGCGCTTGCATCAGGAAAAGCGGCAGACATTTTTGCGCGCATGGTGAGCCTGCAAGGTGGCCCGGCTGACTTTACGGAGAACTATGCAGGGTATCTGAGCTTGGCTCCGGTTTTAAGACCGATTTATGCTGATCGGGCAGGGTATGTAAGTGCCGTGGATACACGTAGTGTGGGGATGGCGGTTGTTGCGCTTGGTGGCGGACGTATTGATCCGGCGCAGAAGATTGATCATTCTGTTGGCTTCACCCGTATTTGTCAAATTGGGGATAAGGTTGAGGCAGACCAACCCATTGCGATGGTGTATGCTGCAACTGAAAATGCTGCCCAAGCCGCAGCAAGCTCGGTGCAGGCAGCGGTTACTGTTGATGATACCAAGCCAGTACTAACTGGTGTGGTCGCAGACATTATTCGAGGATAAAATATGGCTCGCGCATTTATTCTTGTTCTGGATAGCTTCGGCATAGGCGCTGCGCCTGACGCTGAAAAGTTTGGCGATATGGATGCCAATACATTTGGCCACATCGCTGACTGGTGCGCGGCGGGCAATACTGGGGCAGAGAGGCCCGTGGCAGGTCCGTTGTCGTTGCCTAATATGGCTCGTCTTGGGCTTGGTCTGGCCGCAGAAATTGCAACAGGTTCGGTGCCCAAGGGGTTGGCGATTGAAGGGGATGCAACAGGCCTTTATGCAGCGTGCGCCGAGCTTTCCTACGGTAAGGATACGCCGTCTGGCCACTGGGAAATGGCGGGTGTGCCTGTTATGTATGATTGGGGGTATTTCCCCGTGGAGTACCCTAGTTTTCCTGAGGAATTGCTCACTGAGCTATGCCAAAAGTGTGCGCTGCCAGGTGTGATTGGGAACAAGGGGGCGTCGGGCACCACCATTCTTGAGGAACTGGGGGATGAGCATGCCGCCACGGGCAAGCCCATTGTCTATACGTCCGCAGACAGTGTGTTTCAGGTAGCTGCGCATGAGCAACATTTTGGGCTCGAACGGCTTTATCAGGTTTGTGAGGTTGCGCGTGAACTTGTGGATAAATATGAAATTGGCCGCGTGATCGCTCGGCCGTTCATTGGTGAAAACGGCGTGTTTGAGCGTACCAGCAATCGCCGTGATTATGCAACGCCGCCGCCAAAGCCTACGCTTTTGGAAAAGCTGGAGGCCGCAGGCCGGGAAGTTATTTCTGTCGGCAAGATCGCTGATATTTTTGCCCACAAGGGCCTGACAAAAAAAGTAAAGGCGCACGGGCTGGACGGTCTGTTTGATGCCAGCCTTGACATGCAGAGCTGCGCAGAGGAAGGCTCGCTCACCTTTGTCAATTTTGTTGATTTTGACCAGTCTTTTGGTCATCGGCGCAATGTGGCAGGCTATGCGGACGCGCTGGAGCATTTTGATACCCGGTTGCCGGAGTTTTTAGCCGGGATGCGTGACGAGGATATTGTAATCCTGACTGCAGACCACGGCTGTGACCCAACATGGCCCGGCAGCGACCATACACGCGAGTTTGTGCCCTTTGTGGCCTATGGCCCCAAGCTGAAGGCGGGTAGCAGGGGTGCAAGAGCAAGCTTCGCTGATATCGGGCAGACGGTGGCGGCACATCTCGGCATAGCGGCGTTGGAAGACGGCATCAGCGCCATTGATTAAGAATAATAAACAGGGAGGGAGATAATCATGCGTATTTTTATTGGGGTTTTGGCCCTTGTTATTTTGACAGCGTCTTCGGCGTTAGCCTATGGGCCAACGGGCCACCGGGTTGTGGCTGAACTGGCAGCCCGGCATCTGACACCAGAAACCAGAGCCGCTGTTGAGGCGATCCTCGGGGATGATTTTATGGCTGAAGGCGCAACATGGCCTGACGAAATGCGGTCGAGCCCGGACACATTTTTCCGCCGTGAAGCCGGGCCGTATCATTATATCAATTTGCCTGACGGTGTGAGCTATGAAGAGAGCGAAAAAAACCCGGCAGGGGATGCGCTAACGGCGTTGGCGAAATTCACGGCAGTATTGAAAGATTCCACGGCATCAGCTGCAGATAAAGCGTTGGCGCTGCGTTTTGTTATTCATATTGTTGGTGACTTGCATCAACCTCTGCACGCTGGCCGTGCGGAAGACCGTGGCGGCAACAGGATTGATGTTGTCTGGTTTGAGGAGCTTACCAATCTGCATGTGGTTTGGGATGAGCGGATCATTCAGCATAAAAGGCTCTCATTTACCGAATGGACAAATTTCCTCGACCGCAAGATCAAACCGGGCCATGTCGCTGAATGGCAGCAGGCAAAACCAGAGGACTGGGTGAGGGAATTGATCAGTTATCGTGGTGATATATACGAAAACAGCCACGGTATTCTGTCGTGGGATTATGTTTATAAATATACGCCCTTGATCAAAAGCCAGCTATCCAAGGGTGGCATTCGGCTTGCAGGTTATTTGAATACAGTTTTCGCCGAATAAAAAGAGCTTTGTAAAAAACAAAGCTGCCATTAAAGCCCATTGTTTCTAGGGCTTTAATGGTGTTTCTGGTGTATGTGACCAGAGTTCCGGCTATGCCGACCACATTTGGCAAGGCGTTCGTTCAATGTTCTTGAATTTTTGTCTGGCCAGAGATGTGTTGGCCTTCACGAGCCAAACAGTCGCGCCTTAACGAGACCGACACCACCATAAAGCTACAAACTGTGCCTTTTGAGGCACTGTAATAAAAATTTAATACGCAGCACCTTTCAACTCTTTCGCGCAATCTTGACACTTCTGTCAGAAAACTGAAATGAATGGAACATAAAAGGGTTTCGTGTTCACAGGCATGCTCAGGACCTGTTTCCTGAAAGGTTGCTCTGGAAAATAACACTACAGGGTGTGAGCACGAGAAACTTTAATATAATTGGACGAGAGTCCAGATTTGAATTCCGGGGGAGGGTGCAAGAAAGCGCCCTCAAGGATTCAACATTGATGGAGCTTAGGGAATGAAACGCCAAATAAGAACTGCTTTATATAGTAGTGTAGCGCTAGCGGCCATGGCAGCCAGCGTCCCTGTGATCGCACAGGAAATCACATCATCGATCCGTGGTAATATTGTAGACGTGAGCGGCAATTCGGTAGCCGGTGTTGCCATTATTGTTACGCACGTTGCATCTGGGTCAAAATCCACACATACAACGAATGCATCGGGTGCTTTCCTATCACGTGGTTTGCGCCCTGGTGGACCGTACACAGTGGAAATCATTGCGGGCAATGACTACTCAGGTCAAAAGTTTGGGAATATTTTCCTAAACGTAAGTGAACCTTTGCCGCTAACTGTTACTCTAACACCAGTTGGTACTGTGTTTGAAGAAATCGCAGTTACCGGTCAGCGTGTCCAGGCGCTGCGGGACGGTGGGTCTACTTCGTATGGCGCGGACAGAATTTCGGAATTGCCGTCAATTAGCCGCGACCTTAAAGACACCATTCGTCAAAACCCATTTGTTGATGTTGGTTCTGGTTCTGCGGCCGCATTATCTGTTGGCGGTTCAAACAACCGTTTTAACAGCCTGACTGTTGATGGTATTCGTCAAGATGATGATTTTGGCTTGAATGCTAATGGTTTCCCAACGCAGCGCGCGCCTATTTCAATTGATACAATCGAACAGGTTAGTGTTTCACCTGCGCCGTTCAATGTTGAATTCAGTAAATTTACTGGTGGTCAAATTAACGTTGTGACCAAATCAGGAACCAACGAATTCCATGGTTCTGGTTTTTACCAATACCGTGATGCGGGCCTTGCTGGTGATAAAAGCGGCAACGGTAACGACGATCCAACAGATGACGGCGTTGATTTGGGCGTTTTTGAAAATAAATTTTATGGCGCTACACTTGGTGGGCCCATCATCAAAGATAAGCTCTTTTTCTTTGCTTCTTACGAAAAATTTGAAGGCTCAACGCCGATTACTGTAGGTGCGACAGGCTCGGGTTTCGCTTCTGAAATACGCGGTGTAACTCAAGAGGAAGTCACTCGCATTGACGAAATTGCTAGCCGTGTTTACGGTATTGATAATCAGTTTGGCAACAATGATGGCGTTGATGAGTTAGACGAAAAAATCTTCGTGAAGCTCGACTGGAATATCAATGACAACCACCGCGCTTTTGCATCGTATCAGCGCACAGACGGGAACTCGCTAAGGTTTACTGACCACGGCGGAACACGTTTTGGATTTAGGTCTCACTTTTATAACCGCTCTGAAAAATTAGAAGCTTATAACTTCCAGGTTTTCTCCGACTGGTCCGATAATTTCTCTACAGAAATGAAGATTGGCCGGAAAACTAACGAGACTGGGCAGGTTAGTCTTGCAGAGCCGCAAGGCATAGGTGAAATTCAAATTAACACTGTGGGCCGTGGCCGAGTTTATTTGGGTATTGATGATAGCCGTCAATCGAACGCTTTGAACAACACCACTTGGCAGGCTAAATTCAAAGCCGATTATCTGGTTGGTAATCATACGCTTACTGTAGGTTATGAGCTTGACAGTGTTGATGTATTTAATCTGTTTATTCAGGAAACCCGCGGTGAATGGCGCTTTGGCTCTATTGACGAATTTGAAGCAGGAACACCTGACTTCTTGATTTACCAAAATGCGGTTAGCAATAATCCAGATGATGGTGCTGCACAGTTCAAGCTTACTGCGCATACAGGCTATCTCCAGGACCGTTGGGATGTGAATGATCGTCTGGTGATTACTGCTGGTATTCGTTTCGATGTTTGGCAACAAGGCCAAGCTCCGACTTTGAATCAAAATTTCGTTGCACGTAACGGATTTGCGAATAATTCAACACTTGATGGGAAAACACTGATTCAGCCACGTTTTGCATTCAATTACGACATTGATGACAAAACACTTGTTCGTGGTGGTGTTGGTATATTCGGTGGTGGTGATCCGCTGGTTTGGGTTTCGAATGCCTTCTCTAACGATGGTGTGACGCTCGATTCAACTTTCGTAACCGACCCAGCACTAATCAATGGCCTTGACTTCCGTTCAATCCCACAAGAAATCCAAGACCAACTTGAGGCAGGTAACGGCAATGTAAACAGTATTGACCCTGACTATAAAATTCCATCTATCCTGAAATGGAATTTGGCGGTTGAACGGTTCGTTGACCTTGGCCCTGTTGGCGAGGATTGGCGCTTTACTGCTGAAGCAATATGGGCACGCAATAACAATGCAGCCGATTGGCAGGAGCTCCGACGTACTGTTGCTGGAACTGCCGCAGACGGTTCACCAATCTATAGCTCTGAGAGTGGGTATGACATCAACTTAACCAATGCTGAAGGTGGCAAATCAGATGTTTATGCCTTCTCGTTTGATAAGGCATGGGCCAGCGGTTTTAGTGTCTTTGGTTCTTATACTTACACTAATGCAGAGATTGCTAACGAAGGCACAAGTTCAACAGCAACATCGAATTTTAACTTTGCTGCACACCTTGACCGGAATAATCGTCAGGTTGGTACCTCTGTGTTTGAGCGCCCGCATCAGATTAAACTCGGTGCAACAATGCGCAAAGAGTTCTGGGATGATAACGTAACTACTGTTAGCTTGTTCTACACTGGAAAAAGCGGTCGTCCTTACAGCATTACCTTCAATGAGTTCCTTGCATTTGGCGGTAACAGCAGTGTTGATAGTGGCGACGGCCACTTGGTTTATGTGCCGCTTGAAAGTGAAGCTGCTGTTGCGGGTTCTGCTGGTGCAGATTCTGCATTAGTAGTATTTGAAGATGCTGGTGTTCAAGCCGACTTCAATGAACTTGTTAGCCAGTTTGGTCTTGAGCGTGGAGCGTCAGTTCCTTTACAAAGTGAACGCGGCCCTTGGGTCGATGATCTAGACCTCCGTATTTCGCAAGAAATAAAAGTTGGTGGTTTTGGAAAATTTGAACTGTGGCTGGACATGCAGAATGTTCTCAATTTCATGGACAGTGATTGGGGCCGCGTGGAGGAAAGTAACTTTGCACAGCAAGCTTTGATTGATGTTGATGTTGACGGTGCAACTGGTCAGTTTACCTACACTGGGGTAGATACTGAACCGTTCCTTACTTTCCGTGATACAGATAGCGTGTGGACAGTTCAGCTGGGTGTGAAATACAAGTTCTAATCTAGGCTTGTTCGCTATAGTAAAACATGTGCGCCCGGGGGGATTTCCTCGGGCGTGCTTTTTTGAGCCTCAGCTTTTATAGTCAGACGATGGTCTGGACGGTGCCGTGAGGATTGTATGACAGAGAAAATGCTTTCAACGACGGGTCACAAAGCTGGCATACGGCGCGAGAATGAAACAAAAATTCTAAGGGCCGCCGAAACGGTTTTTGCCGAAAAAGGCTATAAAGGCGCGAGTGTTGGCCTGATCGCTGAACGGGCGGGTGTGCCGAAACCCAACATCTATTATTATTTTGGTGCGAAAGAAGACCTTTACCGCAAGGTGATTGAGGGTGTCTGCGAAACATGGTTGCATGCGGCGGATTTGTTTGACGAAACGGAAGACCCGAAAACAGCTATTCTGAGCTATATCTCTTCGAAGATGGATCTGGCGCGCGCACGTCCGCACGGGTCGCGGCTATGGGCCATTGAAATGGCAAGCGGCGCGCCTTTCCTGCAGGATTATCTGGCAGAGACGGTTAAACCCTGGCTGGAAAGTCGGGAAAAAGTGATAGAACGCTGGATCAAACAAGGAAAACTGGCCTCCATTAATCCGCGCTATCTCTTTTATATGATCTGGGCCACCACGCAGCATTATGCTGATTTCGAGGCGCAGATCATAGGTATGAATAACGGCGTACCTTTGAACGAAACCCAGTTTGAAGATGCCAAAAGCACCGTCAGCAGCATGATTATGCGTGGTCTTGCCATATCAGACTAGGGTAGTCTAATTGGCCTACAGCCGTTTGCAGCCCCGATTTGTTGGTCCTTAGCTCATTCTATATAGCAAGAATTTAAATCCAGAGCGTCATGGGTGTTCCGTCGGGCTGCATTAGTATGCCGGCCATAGGAAGGAGGCCTGACCCTAGTTTACCTCTGTTTTAATCTGCGATAGCAGTGCCGCAGCCGCTTTGCTCTGAATGTCAGGGGTTGGCAATGTACCATCAGGACTTGCTGTTGGTGTCAGGTAGCCGTCCCTGTAAACAAAGTCTGCCCGCCAATTTGATGTCAGGACCGCAAACCCGGAAGGGTGGTCATATCCGCAGTTCGTAAGGAGAATGGGCTTTTGCGCCGTTGGAGCGTCTTTGTTTATGCTGCCCGTCAGATACGGTGCAATATTTAAATGACTGCCCTTCACAAGGCCAGCGCTTGACCGTGTGCTTGTTTTGTCAATCAATACAAAAGGCACTTTCATCTGTTCGTCTGTTAATTTGGTTGCGTGGCCGATGGCCCCTGTATCAGAAAATTCTTCGCCGTGGTCGGATGTTATGATGATGATTGTGTTGTCCAGCAGCCCTGAGCCTTCCACCCAATTCATCAGTTGGCCTAGTTCATCATCAAAGCTGCGAATTGCCAGCGCGTAACTGTCAAGGCTGCTTTGGCCGTCGTCATTATCGTGCGCTTTATAAGGATAGTGCGTGCCAAAATAGTAGGTTAAGTGGAAAAAAGGCTTCCCCGTTTGCACCGCAGCTTGCAATTTTTTGATGGTATGGGCGCTGACAGCCTTGTCTCTGAGAGCCGGGTCTCCATCAGTGGCAATATACCGGTCTACGGCAGGTGGGAAAATGATATCGGCCACGTCATACCAATTCAGTGAACTGGCTTCAGCGGTTGATAGCTGGTACCCACCAGCCGCCAGACCTTGCAGGAAACCGGCATTCTTGTTTCCGCGTCGTGCAGCGCCAAACCGTGTTGGGAGCTTGCCTGTGAACATCGAATAGAAACTAAAGTGTGTGCAATTTGAAGTGCTGAAATGGTCATATGTCAAAAAGCCTTGCTTGCCCCACCGTACAAGGTTTGGGGTCAGGCTGGGAGTTGCCGCAATGTCCTTTGACCTGAGACTATCAGTAACAATCATCAGAATGTTCTTGCCGTGCTTGGGTATCTGGATATCGGTGTTGACAAGTGGGGTTGATTTTTGAACCGAGGCAGCTATTGCAAACGGGTTTTGACTGGTTTTATCCAGGAAAATGCCCAAAACCTTTTCCCTGTGGTAGGGATGCGGCGCTGTAAAAAATGCCAGATTTCGTCGCACCTCTTCAACTTCAGCAGTGCCGTTAAAAAACAATAAGCCATAGAGGGCCTGAGCCCCAGCCCCTGACAAGGCAGCTACAATCAGTAAGCTACGTCCTTTGAGTTTGAACGAAGGTGTCTCTAAAAGCCGAGAGGCAAAGAGCGTGACAGCAAGGAATGCCAGCAATAATACAGATGCCCAAGGCCCAGAAATGCCGACTTCCGCAGCGAAGCTGGGCTCAAAGAGCAGAGAAAGCATAAATAGATTAAGGTGCACTCCGGTTAACTGCTGCACTGTGATATCACCCAGCAATAGCAAAGCCACGGTAGAGAAAACCAGTTTCCCGACCCAGACATTCATTCGGCCCACCAGCAGGCGCACCAGCAAATATGCAGAAAGTAAAAAAGCAGTATGCAACCACGCGACAAAGCCGGCGGCAGAGAAAGCTACCGCTGACCAGTTCGCCGTGACCAGCAGAAGGGCGATAATAGCCAGTTCAAAAAAGCTGTGCTGCCGAACGGCTTGCTTCACCGAAATGTTCCTGTGTTTATTGCTTCAACATATATGGTTGCAGAGATCGTCCGCCAATGCCAGCAATGCTTGACCCACCAACGGATGGTAGGCACAGGCGCAGGCGGTATTATTGTCCAGACGCTTCCGTTTGGCTGCCTTCCACATGGGCTATATCTGCTGGCAGCTTTTGCCCGCCGCGCCAGAATAAATACCCCTTTATCAGGGCAATTGAGGAGGCAATTGTAAGGGCAAGCCTTAGCTGTTCCGTACCGCCGGTATAATCGCGTAGAAAGTCACTAAGCCAGCCTACAAACAGGGGCCCAAGCCCCAACCCGATCAGGTTTAATATAAAAAACAGGATTGCCGATGTCATGGCACGCATACGCGGGTGCACCAACCGGTGCGCAACCGCGATTGAGGGTGCCAAATAAAGTGTGCCCAGGACGCTGACAATAAAATAAAGCCCCAGCATTAGATTTGTATTGTCAGTTTGGAAGGCCCACATGGCCAGCGGGATCGCGGCAACAGCAGTAAGACCAGGTAGCCAAAGATACCAACGCGGGTCTGTTCTACCTATCTTGTCGGTAAGATACCCGCCGAGGAAGGTGCCGATCATACCGCCAACGCCGCCTGTAGCTGCAAGTGTTACACCAATCATCCCCGGCGACATACCGTGATAGCGAACCATCAACGAAGGAACAAAGTTGCTGGTGCCGTAGCTGACAAAGGCAGATAAAGCACAGCCAAACGCAATATAGAGAAAAGATTTCAGCTCCAGCACTGCCTTGAGGGTCTGGACAAAAGTAGGGCGGTGGTCAAGGTCCTGCGGTTCATATACACCGCGAATGGGTTCTTTAACAGTCATGCGTAAAAGTAGGGCAAGCGCCACACCGGGAATGCCCACAATGAAGAATGTGGCGCGCCAGCCATATGCTTCGCTCAGAAGTCCGCCTGCACCGTACCCAATGACAACGCCGAGATAGAGACCTACTGTATAAATGGAAAGCGCGGTTGCCCGTTTTTTCGGTTCATACATGTCGGAAATCATGGAATGCGCTGGTGGGCTACCGCCTGCTTCCCCAATGCCAACACCAATTCTGGCAAGTAATAACTGCGGGAAATTTGCAGCCAGCCCCGACAGAGCCGTCATGCCGCTCCATGTGGCAAGTGCATAGGAGATAATGTTCCGGCGATTGCCTCGGTCTGCCCAGTAGGCCACAGGAATGCCAACAGAGACATAGAATATAGCAAAGGAAAACCCGGATAAAAGACCAAGCTGGGTATCACTCAGGCCCAGGTCGGTTTTGATCGCTTCCTGCATAATCACCAGAATTTGGCGGTCGATAAAATTGAAGGCGTAAACCAGCGTCAATATCGCCAGCGTATAATTGCGCATTCTATTTGACTGCACGGCTTGAGGTGCAGAGACACGATCAGACATTTATTCTCCCTTTGGCCCGGTTTATTTGCTGCCGAAAAGTCGATCAGCTGGGCCTTCACCTCCCCAGGTGCTGACTTGACGTTAGTGCATTTATGCCGGATGACAAGAGGGCATATACAGGGGATGCCCTTGAAGACCATTATTTTTCAGTCACAAGCCAAGTCGAACATGCAGCCGTGGGTCGAAGCCTGTCTGGAAACTGTGCGTATATGGGCAACACAGACAAGCGTTGACTATCAGTTTCTGGGGGATGAAATTTTTGAATTTGTGCCGGAATACCTTAGGTATAAATTTAAAGATCAGCCTGTTATTCTCACTGACCTCGCTCGTCTGCGCCTGCTGAATTCAGCTTTGAATGATGCATACGACCGTGCGGTTTGGATTGACGCAGACCTGCTGGTGTTTAATCCGTACGCTCTGGATTTGATCAAGGCCTTCCACGCGGTTGGGCGTGAAGTATGGGTGCAGAAAGCTGGATCACAGCTCAAGGTCTACCGCAAGGTCCATAATGCGTTTTTGATGGGCACAAAAGACGATAGTTTCCTGCCGTTTTATGCGGATGCTGCTGAAACCATGCTGAGGCGGGCAGAGGGGCCATTGGTGCCACAGTTCATTGGCCCTAAGCTATTGACTGCGCAGCATAATATAACGGCGCTGCATGTGCAGGAGAGTGTGGGTATGGTGAGCCCGCTAGCGCTCCGGGATGCACTAAATGGTGGCGGTCCGGCGCTTGACCTGACGCTCGCCGGTCATGAGAGGGGCCTGGATGCGGTCAATCTTTCGGCATCCCTTTTGGGGATAAAAAGTGATGAAGTGTGTCATGGGGAAGCAGACTATGAAAAATTTATCGAGCAAACATTGTCAGCTGGTTTCCTCAAATAGAAACGGCGCCTGTATTTCTACAGGCGCCGATAATTTGACGATACCCACGCTTACTGTGCGTCGAGCTTGCCCAGCATAACTTCAACCGCTTTTTCGATCTGCAAATCCTTACCCTGGCTGCTGGAGGCAGCATCATTTTTGACCTTATGCTCCGGTTCGATCTGTGCATTCTCCATATAGTTTCCGTCCATATCCAGATTGCCAACCTGGGGAATACCAAAAGTAACATCCCCTGAATGCAAGGTTTCCCACCAGACAGACGTGCTGGTGCCAGGGATGGGCATGCCGACCATCTCGCCAATTTCCAGCGCCCTGTAGGCGTGTGGGAAGGTGTGCGCATCGGAATAATTGCCTTCACCGATCACAAGCAAGGAGGGTTTGTACCACTGGTCCATGGGTTCACCCGAATAAACACGCCCCCGTACCTTGAGATTCATGTAGTTTTCACCATTAAAAAACTTGGCGAGGTCATTATGCAGCCAGCCGCCACCGTTCCAGCGTGTATCAACAATAATGGCTTCTTTATCGAAATTTTTACCCAGCACATTTGAATAGACCTGGCGGAAACTGGCATCATTCATGGCGCGTATATGCACGTAACCAAGGCGTCCGCCAGAAAGTTCATTCACCAGTGCATCCCGCCCCTTAACCCAGCGCTCATACATCAGCTGGTTTTCTGCCCGGCGGTCGATAGGCTTGATAACTTCATCAAAACTACTGCCGTCCGCCTTTTGGAAGGTGAGCCGCACCCGTGCGCCGCCTTTATGGTTCAACAGCGCGTAGAGGTTTTGGCCGCCGCCGAGTTCAATACCATCGACAGCAGAAAGCGCCATGCCAGCCTCAACTTTACTAGCGGCTCTGGACAGCGGGCTTTTGTCGAGGATTTCATCAATCTTAAGTGCCCCGGATGTGTCCGCAAAATCAAGCAGCAGACCAAGCGTTGCTGCCGCATCTGCATTTTTGGTATTGCCGCCACGATAGTAGGCTCCCGTGTGCGAAGCGTTCAACTCCCCGAGCATTTCCTCCATCATCCGTGCAAAGTCACGGTTGTTGCCAATGGCAGGTAGCTTGGCGGCATATTCAGCCTTCATGGCTGCCCAGTCCACACCGTGCATATCCGGGTTATAGAATTTGTCCCCGACTTGACGCCAGATGTGCTCAAAGAAATAGGCACGTTCCGCACCTGCACGCAGTTCCATTGAGGCACTGAGGCTGATGCCCTTGCGGTCGGCTTTGCCGCCGTTCAGCTTAAATTTTGAAAGCTTGCCATCAGCCAACACAAAGAGCGTTTTGTCATCGTCAGTAAGCTCGAAGGAGGCGCGCCGGGCTCCCAGCTTGCTGACAAGCTTGGTTTTGCCTTCACGTAGATCCTGCATCCAGAGATCATAGCCTTTTTCAAATCGGGAAAGATAATAAAGCTTTTCACCGTCCTTTGTTAGCACAGCTGCTGCCAGGTCGCTGGCATGAACCGTAAGCCTTACGGTGCGGTCTTCAATGCCGTCCCATTCAATTTCAATGGGTTTGCTTTCCTCCTTGTCCTTTTTGTCTGCTTCAGCATTTTTGTCTTCAGGCTTTTCCTTGTCGGTGGCGGTAGTGTCCTCTTTTTTATCATTGCCTTCAGCAGTATCCGCTTCTTTTTTTGCTTTTTCTTCGCCTTCTTTTTTCTTTTTCTCGCGGTCTTTTTCTAACTCTTTCATCAACTCATATTCTTCTTTCGACATGGAAAACCTGTCAAAAGCATCCTGATTGAGGAAAGCGGCCATCATATCAAATTCACGACCCCAGCTACCGTGATCACGCTGGCCGTAACGAGTGCTGCCCCACAACACGGCATTGCCGCCGGAATGCCAGCTTGGTACTGTATCCAGATACCCTGACTGGCTGATATCCACTGGTTCAGCAGAGCCGTCCGCTGGCACGATAGCAATGTTGGTGATGAACAGTCGGTTACGCGGAGCAAAATCAACGGTTAGCCATTTGCTGTCCGGGGACCAGTCAAAGAAGATATCGCCGTCGGCATAGCTGTAATTATACTTGGCAGGCAGGGCGGTTTTAACTTCGCCGCTTTCGATATCAATAACCTTAATGGCGTCCCGGTTGGCAATGAAGGCCACTTTCTTGCCATCAGGAGAATACATGGGCTGAAAAGATTCCTTATCAGCTTCATATAAGATGCGTTCCTCAATTGCTGTTGCTGCAAAGAAATATTTTTCATCGTCGGAAGCAATCTTGCTTTCCGCAATTTTCCATTTTCCGCCACGCTCGGCTGCATATACAATGCTTTTGCCGTCGGGGGAAAAATCAACAGATCGTTCTTGTGAGGCTGTATCAGTGATACGCTTGGTCGTGCTGAATTCACTGGATGTTACAAAAACTTCGCCGCGCGCAACAAAGGCAACCTCTTTACCGCCTGGTGATACGGAAAACCCGCCCACTCGGCTGGAGACATCAATGGTTTCTACATCTCGGCCGTGCCCATCATTGGTGATTTCTATTTTGAGCTTTTTAGACCGGTTTCCATCCTTCACGGTATAAATTGAACCGTGGTGTACGTATGCCATAAGCCCGCTTTTGGAAATCGAAAGGCTGCGCACTGGATGCTGTTTATAGCTGGTAACCGCTTGATTGCTGCCAGAGGCTAAATCAAGCCGCCAGATATTGAAATTGCTGTCAGCTTCTTCTGAAGTATAGAAAATTTTCTCGCCCTTGCCCCAGACAGGGTTATGGTCCCCGCCGGCAAAGGTCGTAAGCTGTGTATGGGCACCGTTCTCTGTGTCATACATCCAGATATCACGGGCAAAGGCTGATGTATCATGTTTGCGCAAATCACTTTCAAGCGCTTTTTCCTCACGGTACAAAAGTTTGCTGCCGTCCCGGTTCCAGCGGGCTTCCTCTGCTGGTGTCGTGAGTACCATCACCGGAGTGCCGCCATTCACTGACACATTATAAAGTTCAGGCAATGATCCACGGGGGAAGAGGCTGGCGCTGGCAGCGTCTGTGCGCGCAGAACCGAAAGTTACCGACTTGCCATCGGCTGTGAAATCAAAGGGGCGATCATTTGCATTATGATGCGTAAGACGTTTGGCCTTGCCGCCTGAGGACGGCATGACAAAAACATCAAGGCTGCCGTGCCTGTCGCTGGCAAAGGCAAGTAATTTGCCGTCCGCCGACCATACTGGGTGCCCCTCCCACGCCGCATTGAGCGTGAGAGGCACGGCACTGCCGCCTTTGGCAGCAACGCTGTAAATATCGCCTTTATAGGTAAAGGCAATGGTTTTGCCGTCTGGTGATATTGCCGCCTGGTAGAACCATTCATCATTGGCGTCAGCAACCGTTGCAGTGCTGGCGGCGAATAGACCTGTCGCTGTCAGCGCGCCTTTTATCAGCTTGTTCATTTTTGCCCCTCAATTTGATTTAGGGCAATCATAACCAATTTCTCGCGCGCTGCCAGCCCGGTTTTATAAACCTTCGTTTGCACTCAGGCGTTAGTGTGCCGCTGCGTAAGCCTCCACAGTGCGCCAAACCCGCATCAGGTTGCCTGACAGGATTTTTTTGATGTCTGTTTCGCTGTATCCGCGATCCAGCAGACCCTCAATCAGGGCAGGGTAGGATGCCGCATCTTTGAGGCCCGTGGGCAGGCTGTCCCCCACGCCGTCATAGTCTGAACCAATGCCCACATAGTCTATGCCTGCGATTTTCACCACATGATCGAAGTGATCCAGAACGTCAGATATGTCGGCAAAAGGGTAGGGATTGGTGGCGAGATACTCTGCGCTGAATTTATCTTTCAGGTCGGTGGAATCTTCCTGCTCTGTTTTCATCAGATATTTTGTATAGGCTTCGTCGCGTGCAGGGCGGTATTTGTTCGCGGTTTCTGTGATAAATGCCGAGCCATAGTTGATCATGATCAGGCTACCATTTTTCACCAGTGCCTTGATCATATCGTCGCTCATATTGCGTTCAAAACCGGGGGTGAAACGGCGTGCAGAAGAATGTGAAGCGATGACCGGTGTGGCGCTGATTTCCATCACATCATAAAAAGCTTCATCAGACACATGGCTGATATCAATCATAATACCCAGCTCATTCATGCGGACAACGGTTTGTTTGCCAAAGTCTGACAGACCATTCCACTGGCGCTCTACATCGTAACTGCTATCCGAGATATGGTTGGATTTTGAGTGCGCAAGTGTGATGTAGCGAATGCCGCGTTCGAAAAAATAATCCAGATTGGCAAGGTCACCGGATATAGGGGATCCGTTCTCCATGCCCAGTGGCAGTGCAATTTTGCTCGTAGAAAATGCAGCTTCTACTTCGTCTGGGTTGCGCGCGATCATAAATTTATCGGGGGCTGAGGCAACAAGACGCTCAACAAGATTAATCATTTCATCGGCGTGTTCTTTTGCCTTTGGTGTGCCGTCATACTGTGCCGGTGTATAGATCGACATAAAAGGTGCATTCAGACCACCCGCTACGGCACGGGGATAATCAAAATCCCCTTTTTCAGTAGCCTTGCTTAGGTCTTCCCAACCGTTCCCCAGTCGGTAGGGTACATCAATATGGGTGTCCACAATGACGGTTTCCTGTGCCAGCCTGGTTGCGGTTTCCGCGTGGCTGGAAGTGGTTTCAGAGCTTTCGCTGCATGCAGCAAGTGCAATCAGTGATAGGCTGGCGAATAGAGCTTTCATGATGTTTCCCCCTGAAGAATGTGATGTTTAATTTTGCTTTGCACTGTGGCTATCGCAAAAACACGGCGGCAGCAAGGCGAGAATCCTCAATGTCTTGGCTGATATTGCCTAAAGCAAGGCGCTCGCGGTTTGATAAGTAATGAAGGACGCTGTGTAAGCAAGGACAAATAGGTAAGCCAGCATAAAGGATGGCCATTTCCAGCCACCGGTTTCACGCCGGGTGACAGCGATTGTGGATAGGCACTGAGGCGCAAACACAAACCACACCAAAAAGGATAGTGCCGTTGGTAGCGACCATAGACCATTCAGTGTGGCGACAAGGCCAGCTTCAATCATTTCCTCACTGCCAGCCAGCGAATAGACGGTGCCAAGTGCGGCGATTGCCACTTCACGTGCGGCCATGCCGGGTACCAGCGCTGCCGAGATTTCCCAATTGAAACCGATGGGTTCAAAAATAACCTGTAGGCCGCTGCCGATAATGCCGATCAAGCTATAGGCAACGGCAGGCTCAGTGGCACCTTCAGGCGGGCCGGGCCAGACACCAAGCATCCATAAAACCACAGTTGACGCTAAAATGATTGTGCCTGCCCGTTTCAGGAACAGGCGCGCCCGTTCATAGAGGCCGATCATGACAAAACGCAGGTTCGGTGCCTGATATTTGGGTAATTCCAGCATGAAGGTGTCCGCTGGGCCCCTTGCAACCGTGCGCTTGAGGACCGCCGCCACCACAAGTGCAGCAACAATGCCCATCAAATACAGGCAAAAAAGCACCAACCCTTGCAGACCAAATATGCCGCCAATATTGATGTTGGGGATAAAGGCCGAAATTATCACCGTATAAACCGGCAGGCGCGCAGAGCATGTCATCAATGGTGCAATCAAAATAGTGGTGAGCCGGTCTTTTTTATTTGAAATTGAACGCGCGGCCATAATGCCCGGCACGGCGCAAGCAAAGCTGGATAACAGCGGAATGAAGGCCCGGCCATTGAGGCCCGCCGACGCCATCAGCCGGTCCATCAGAAAGGCGGCTCGCGCCATGTAACCGGTTGATTCCAAAATCAGTATAAACAAAAACAGCATCAAGATTTGCGGCAGGAAAACGACAACCGCGCCAACGCCTGCCAGCAGACCATCGTTAAGCAGGCTAAGAAAAAGCCCATCTTCCAGTGTTTCTGTGAATAAAACCTGCAACCAGCCAATGCCTGCATCGATCATGTCCATTGGCGCTTCGGCCCAGGCAAAAACTGCTTGAAACATAGTAAACAGCACGGTGGCAAGGATGGCCACGCCAAGTGCTGGATGCAGCAGGATACTATCCAGAATGCGTGTGGTTTTGTGGCCAATGCCTTCACTAAGTGTGACATCAGACGCAATTGTCTGTGCGGCGCGCTGGCGTTCTTTTACGGTTGAGCCATAATCGGCTGAAGGTTGTGCAGGAGCAGCCAGTGCGGCCAAAACTTTTGACTTCAAAGCTTCAAGCCCTCGCTTACGCACAGCGACGGTCTCAACAACAGGCACACCCAGCTTTTCCGATAATAGCTTGATATCAATTGTAATGCGCTCACGTTCGGCCAGATCAACCATGTTAAGCGCGATCACCATTGGTATGTCGAGGCTACGTAGCTCAACCGCAAAACGAAGTTGCTGCGACAGGTTGGTGGCATCGATTACACAAATGATAGCCGCTGGTTTTTTCTCACTTGCATAGGTGCCGAGCAATACATCATGAGTTACTGTTTCGTCCGGGCTGCGTGGGGTCAGGCTGTAGGAACCGGGCAGGTCGATCAATTCAATGTTTGTATCACCGAGTAGAGAGCCAGAGCGTCGCTCAACGGTTGCACCGGGATAATTGGCAACTTTTTGCCGCAGTCCGGTCAGGGCGTTGAAAAGGGCAGATTTGCCACAGTTTGGGTTGCCAACAATAGCAACCAGTGATGCGGTGGTCATGCCAGTTGAATCCTGATCAGATTTGCTTCACGTCGTCGCAGGGCAACAGTCATCGCACCAACACGTACAACAATGGGATCTTTTCCAAAAAGGCTATGATGGAGAAGTTCCACATTCAGCCCTTCAGCGAAGCCGATCTCGCGCAGGCGATCAATCATATCAGGGGCGGTGAGGTGCGCTTTTGTATCAAAAGCCGCAAGCCTACCTGCCGCACCGGGTGACAAGGTGCCAAGTGCGGTCAAAACAGGGGTATTCGTCGCTGGGGAACCGTCCATAAACTGGCCTGCTAGTTGCGAATGCTTCTTAATTGAAGTTACTTCTAGCATGATCACTGGACGGTAGCAAGCACCTGCGACGACTTGCCCCATTTATTTGTCTGGAAGCTTAGGCTGCGATCATGGCACCTAGCATCCAGCCTGCTTTTTCGTGTGAAGTCAGGCGATCAGTCAAGAGGCCGGCTGTGACTTCGTCGCCCGCTTCTGCTGCCCGGTTGATCAAAGGGCGGATGTGGCTTGCAATAAAAGCGTGCGCATCAACGAGTGATTTTACCATCACTTCAGCCGCCGCATTTTCGTCGCCGTCGGCGATTGCGCCCAGCTTTTGATAGGCTGCCATGCCGCCTGGGGCTTTGCTGCCTAGGGTTCTGATGCGCTCGGCAATTTCGTCTACTGCCAGTGCAAGTTCGGTATATTGTTCTTCGGTAATTGTGTGTACGCTTTGGAAAAGCGGGCCAACTACATTCCAGTGTACATTCTGCGTCAGCATGTAAAGCTGCACAGTTTCTGCGAGGATTGGTTTCAGGGCTTCGGCAATTTGTGGTGCATTGGTTATTTGTGACATGGTTCAGTCCTTTTGTTTGCTGCTGAACGTTTTATGCCATATTCAAATAAATCGATCCAATAGATATTTTAAGTTATATTAATCTATTAAAGCGATCATACATCCTGATTTCGCTCCTGCCGCCAAAGTATGTATGAATAAACGATAGAAATTACTGTGGCTGGCACCACTGTGAACATAATCAACAGTGTCAGTGTCTCCATATGCACAAAGGGTGTGGCAACCAGCAATATAATACCAGCAAGCATGAAAAGCCTGCCGCCCAGCCGGTGGGTTTTCCGCCATACGGTTTCGCTAGACAGTGTCCAGGGCGTGCGAATGCCAATGAAAAAAGAAGATTTTAATTTGCCAAAATAATTGCCCATAACAGCGATCAGCAGGCCGATACCGCCAATCGTGACTTTGGGCCCAACGATGGGTATGCCGAAGGCAGAGCCTATGATCATTGATTGTGCCAGCACAAGGATACCGGTGACACCGATTGCCATGGCTTTCACGGCTTTAATCGAGGCCTCCAGATTTTCCTGCCTTGGTTCCAGATACTTAAGGGCTGAAAATACCAACAGCGTAATGACCTGCGCAAGCGGAATGATAAAAAATGCGATATGAGCAGGCGCAAAACCATCTGCGGCACCGGCACTGTTCCAGTGGATAGAGACAACCGTGCCAGGGTCCACTAGCAGAGTGGCGATGATACCGGCAAAGGTGGTTAAGGCTGCAAGATACCAAGCATATTTAAAATTTAGAAACACTGTCGGCATCTCCTTCTTCGTCTCTACTGAATATTTTTGCGACCATTCCAAGCATATCTTCAACCACACTGGTATTAAGGCTGTAAGTTATTGTTGTGCCGCTTCGTCTGGTTGATACGAGATCCGCCGCCTTCAACACATTGAAATGGCCCGACAGGGTCGATTTACCCACATCAAGTTCATTTGCTATTTGCCCCGCTGTCATGTCTCGGGCTTTTAGCATTGATAATATCTGGCGCCTTACAGGTGACGATAATGCGTTAAATACGTCTGACATGTGGACCTTATTTCGTTAATTCGCTAAATACCGAAATAAGGTTGCTTGGAGGCAATGTCAAGGCCGTGGTTTAAAGAACTTTAATAGCAAGCGCCCCGGTGGCGATCAGCAGCACGGCCGCCAGCTTGTTGTGTGTAAAAGGTTCCTTCAGCCATAAAAATCCAATGATGCTGGCAAATATTATGCTGGTTTCGCGCAGTGCTGCGATTTCAGCCAGATTTCCAAGGCTGAAGGCGGTGAGCGCCAGAGCATAGCCCCCGTGGGCAAAAAATGCGGCGGGCAGGGCCTGCCGCCATACTGCAAGCGAAGACCTCACAACCTGCCAGCCGCGCCGCTTCAGGCCAATGAGGAAAATCATCGGGGCCGCAGAAATACCTGACCATAAAATAAAGGTCAGCGGGTTATGGGCATGGCTGACAGCCAGTCCGTCGATGATGGTGTAACCCGCAATGGCAGTGCCTGTAAGCAAGGCGAAAGCGAGGGCAGGCTTTGATGCATCTTGGTTTCCTCTATTCAATTGTGCCGTGAGAAAAATCCCGGACACCAAAATCGCAATGGCGGCGATCGTTTTAAGCGGCAACTGGTCTTCGAAATAAAAGAAAGCAAAAACTGCCACCAGCAATGGGCCCGTACCGCGTGCTATAGGATACACAAAGGTAAGAGCGCCGCGTTCAAGCGCTGCCGAGAGTGCCAATTGGTACAAAAGGTGGCTTACTGCAGAAGCTGCGATCCACCCCCACAAAGCGGGGTCAGGCAGGGGAGCCAGCCCAATGAAAGGCAGATACAATAAGCCGCCGTAACTTGTTACAAACAAAATGGCGGCAAATTTGTCGCTTGAACGCTTTACCGATGCGTTCCACAGCGCATGCAAAAGCGCAGAGGTGAGAATAAGGGTAGTGGCGAGTGTAGTATCCTCCACGCGCCGTCTGCCTTACTTCAGTTTGGCGCAGGCATCCTGAATGCGACCACATGCTTCTGTCAGGGCTTCGGTTGACGTGGCATAGGATACCCGGAAATGTGGGCTCAGGCCAAAAGCCTCGCCGTGCACTGCCGCGACACCAAAATCTTCCAGAATATAGCTGACAAAATCCTCATCGGTAGTGATCAACTTACCGCCCGGGGTCTTTTTGCCGATACAGCCTGCAATTGACGGGTAAACGTAAAATGCCCCCTCAGGTGTTGGACAATTGAGCCCCTCCGCCTCGCTTAACAGTTTAACCACCAAGTCGCGGCGCTCCTGAAACACAGCAGCACGGTCTTTCAGGAAGCCTTGTGGCCCGGTAAGAGCCGCCACGGTTGCGGCTTGGCTGATGGAGCACGGGTTTGATGTGCTTTGCGACTGAACTTTTGCTATGGCTTTGATTAGCGCGGCATCACCGCCCGCGTACCCGATGCGCCACCCTGTCATCGCGTAGGCCTTGGCAACGCCGTTCATGGTCAGTGTCCTGTGTGCAATCTCAGGAACAACTTGGGCAAATGTTTTGAATTTGAAACCTTCATAAACAATATGTTCATAGATATCGTCGGCAAATACCCACACATGCTCATGTCGTTTCAAAACCTCACCCAGCGCTTTGATTTCGGCTTCAGTATAAGCGGCACCGGATGGGTTCGAGGGTGAATTGAAGATCAGCCATTTGGTTTTTGGTGTGATGGCAGCGTCCAGCGCCTCAGGCGTGATTTTAAAGCCAGTGGTAATTGTTGCTTCTACAAAAACCGGTGTGCCGCCTGCCAGTAAGGTGATGTCAGGGTAGCTGACCCAGTAGGGTGTGGGAATAACCACTTCGTCGCCCGGGTTCAGGGTCGCCACCATGGCGTTGTAAATTGTATGCTTGCCGCCTGAATTTACAGTGATTTGGTTGGCTTCAAACGAAAGCCCGTTTTCACGTTTAAATTTCTCAATCACAGCCGCTTTGCAAGCGGGGGTGCCGTCCACCTTGGTATATTTGGTGTCGCCATCACGGATCGCCTGAATTGCGGCGTCTTTAACAAAGTCAGGGGTGTCAAAATCGGGCTCACCGGCGCCAAGGCCAATAACGTCTTTGCCAGCGGCTTTTAATTCTGCGGCTTTGGTTGTTACGGCGATTGTGGGTGAGGGTTTGATGCGGTCTAGTGATGCGGAGAGAAAAGACATTTTCAAGCGTCCTGAAATGAGGATGGAATTTGAGTTTACATTAGGCCTGGCTCTTGCTCCCTGCAACGGTTTGTTTTCTAAATTCGAAACGAAAGAAGAAATTATTGTCTGCAAAAGCCGCTTCCCATATCCCAGCTTATTTGACCGAGGCTCTTTTGGGTGTCAGTGGGTACTAGGCGTGCCTTTTCAGGTCATGAAACCGGTCTTGGCCTATTATATTTATGCCAGTGAAAAATAGGGTTTATGAGGTTGGCTGGCACAGAGGGGAGGTCTGTGCCAGCCAGAGGGAAGGGTACTCAGAACATACTTTACCTTGGGGGAGGTAAAATTCGTATCGAAGACGGGGCTTGATAAAAAGTACCCGCTTCGTTTGGCTTATTGCGGCTAGTACAATCAGCCAGGTAAGGACGGGCACGGCCTGTATGTCCGTCAGGGTCGCGTGTTTAACCTGGGCTGTGTCTTTAATCAGAAAGCAGCGGAAAGCGAAAAGACAGCGCCCGCTTTGCCGCCGTCGGTATCAACATTGGTATCAATATAAGCCACACCAACCGAGAATTCCTCGAAATCATAGGTCAGACCCAGACTCCAGTCTAATTTTTCATCACCAAATGCGCCGTCTTCATAGGCAATGTGTGCTGCGGCAGATAAGGGGCCGTCACCCAGCGGCATGGATGTATCCAGATAGACATAGATATTATCGTCGCCGCCGATGCTATCCTGATCAAAGGCATAAGCCGCACCGAGTGTCCAGCCAATTGGTCCTGCGCTGCCTCCAACTGATGAATAGGCTTCCCAGTATGTGGTGTCGTCTGAACCCGGGTATGTGTAGGCTAATATGCCGATATCAAAATCCAGATCGTTAAAGCTGGTGGCATAGCCGCCGTAAATATCAAGCTCTAACTCAGACCCTTCGAAGGATTCGATTGATGACCCCCACGTGCCTACATAAAAGCCGCTTTTGGTTGCGATATCAAAGCCGCCCTGAAAGGCCATGTCTTTGTCCGACAGGGAAATGCCGCGAAATCGGTAATCAGTAACCAGTGCAGCGTTTGCTGAAAAGCTGATTGCAGGTTCATCCTCTGCTACAGCAGGCGGGGTGAAGACCAGCATTGCAGTGGCTGCACAGCCGATAAGGGATAAAGAGTGTAGGTGTCTAAAGATTGGGGCAGGCATGGCGTTTCCTTCAGTTTTGTACGTGATTTAAGGTCACTTGTGGAACTTTCGCCATTAACAGCAAGGGGTATGCCAAGAAAAAAAATCATATAACTCATTGATAACAAAAGATAAAAATTTCACTCTAGAGAAATTTTGTGGATTTACTGACTAATATTTATACATTGACTAAATATTAGTCATATAGAGTATGCCTTTCTCCAGAAATTCTTCAAGCCACGGCTTTTTCTGGATGCAGTTAGTGCAGTCGTCATAGTCAATCAGCGCACTGGCAGAACGTTTGCTGCCAAATTTAAAGCGCCGCCTATCACTCTCCGGGCCGCACTTGTGGGTGTTTCTTTTTGTTACGCCGACAGCATAATGAAAGCTTGAAAACAAAGGGTGAACAGGGCACTGTGCAAAATCTGCTTCAGGAGCCATTGATGCCACCTTCCGAAAATATGCCCGCTGAATTTATCCCGCATCGTCCCGTTCGGCCTGAAAAGACCGAGGGCGGTGTGCCGCTTGAGGTGGTTTCCGAATTTACTCCGTCTGGTGACCAGCCCACAGCCATTGCTGAACTGGTTGAGGGTATTAAAAACAAGGAGCGAGATCAGGTTTTGCTCGGGGTGACGGGCTCGGGCAAAACCTATACAATGGCGAAAATTATCGAAGCTACGCAGCGTCCGGCTTTGATACTGGCACCCAATAAAACTTTGGCCGCCCAATTGTACGGCGAATTCAAAAGTTTCTTTCCTAATAATGCCGTCGAATATTTTGTGTCTTATTATGATTATTATCAGCCCGAGGCCTACGTGCCGCGCACGGATACATTTGTAGAAAAAGAAGCCACCATCAATGAACAGATCGACCGCATGCGCCATTCGGCAACACGGGCGATCCTTGAGCGTGATGATGTTATCATTGTTGCGTCGGTTTCCTGCATATATGGCATAGGCAGTGTTGAAACCTACACCGCGATGACATTTGGCATCAAAAAAGGGGATGAACTGGATAACCGTGATTTGCTGCGTCGCCTGGTGGCTATGCAATATTCGCGGAATGATCAGGCGTTTCAGCGCGGCACCTTTCGGGTGCGCGGCGATGTGATTGATATTTTCCCTAGCCACCTTGAGGACCGCGCCTGGCGGTTGATGATGTTTGGGGATGAGGTTGAGGAAATCGTTGAGTTTGACCCTTTGACGGGGGAAAAAACCCGCCTGCTTACCGATATTAAAATCTATGCTAATAGCCACTATGTGACCCCGCGCCCGACACTCAATCAGGCAATTAAAAATATCAAGATCGAACTGATGCACCGGCTGAAGGAATATAAGGATACAAACCGCCTGCTGGAATTGCAGCGCATTGAACAGCGCACCCGGTTTGACCTTGAAATGATGGAGGCGACGGGCAGTTGTGCTGGCATTGAGAACTATAGCCGGTATTTGACAGGGCGCAGACCCGGTGATCCGCCGCCAACATTGTTTGAATATATCCCGGAAAATGCGCTGTTGTTTGTGGATGAAAGCCATGTTTCCGTTGGCCAGATTAATGGCATGAGCCGGGGTGACGGCAAACGTAAATCAACGCTGTCAGAATATGGGTTTCGTTTGCCCAGCTGTGTTGATAACAGGCCACTGAAGTTCGATGAATGGGACGCCATGCGTCCGCAAACGGTTTATGTGTCCGCAACCCCCGGCGACTGGGAAATGGAGCGAACCGGCGGTGTGTTTGCTGAACAGGTCATCCGCCCTACTGGGTTGATTGACCCCGAGATTGATATCCGCCCCGTTGACAGCCAGGTTGATGATTTGATGCATGAAGCGCGCTTGGTGACGGCGCAGGGTATGCGCGTGCTTGTGACCACTCTGACCAAGCGCATGGCTGAAGACCTAACCGAATATCTGCATGAAAACGGCATCAAGGTCCGTTACATGCATTCGGATATTGATACACTTGAACGCATGGAGATCATCCGTGATCTCAGGCTGGGCACGTTTGATGTGTTGGTGGGTATCAACCTGTTGCGTGAAGGACTGGATATCCCCGAGTGCGGTTTGGTGGCAATTTTGGATGCCGACAAGGAAGGTTTCCTGCGGTCGGAACGTTCGCTGGTGCAAACCATTGGCCGGGCAGCACGCAACGTTGGTGGGCGGGTAATCCTTTATGCCGATAAAATAACACGGTCAATCAATGCGGCAGTTAGCGAAACCAATCGCCGCCGTGAAAAACAAACCGCCTATAATGTGACGCACGGCATTACACCGCAGTCTGTAAAGAAAAGCATTGGTGACCTGATGGCCCATGCGACTTCGGGTGATTATGTAACCGTTGATATTGGCGAGGATGCCGTGCATCTGGTTGGTTCGAACCTAAAAAAACATATTGAGGGGCTTGGCAAGAAAATGCGCGAAGCTGCTGAAAACCTGGAGTTTGAAGAAGCCGCCCGCCTGCGTGACGAGATCAAAAAACTGGAGGCTGGCGAGCTAGGCCTTGGCACCAGTCACGGCAAACCCAAGGGCCGTGCAACCGGAGGAAAGCCCGGCACCCGGACCCGTAAAGCCAAAAGTCATAGAAAAAGCTTTTAGTTTTCCCAGCAAGACAAAGGAGCCAGGGTTTGCCGGCTTATTGCCCTGCTGGGAAATGAAAGCTTATGAAGATGATACGCACACTTACTTGCGTGTGTCGTCATCATCCTTATCGTCGTCCTTATCGTCTTTTTCTTTTTCAGCCTTGTCTTTGTGCTTTTTGGCCATTTTCTCGGCTTTTTTCTTCTTGTCCATGGCGTCTTTTTTGTGGCCTTTGGCTTTCATTTTGCCTTCACGGCCCTTTTCATGCGCCATGTCGCCCTTCATTTCCTTGGCGTGGCCTTTCATCTTGCCTTTATGGCCTTTTTTGGCTTTTTTCATCGCCTTCATATAGGCGGCTTTGTCTTCTTTGCTGAGTGATTTTTTATCGATTTTCACCAGCTCTTCGTAGGACATACCTTCATATTTTGCATGTCCGTCAAATGCTGTAACCGCTGGGCTAAACATCATCAGCATTGCCGCGATAAATAAATATTTCATTATTAGATCTCCTTGCCTGTTGAGTAATAAATCAGCTTGCACATTGTTCTAGTAAAGCACAATCATGAAATGTAATTATGGCGATTGAATGGTGTTGTCACGGCCCAAGGGAGCCAAGCATGAACAGAGAGGAATTTAACACCTTTTGCAAAGGCCTGAAGGCGACCACCAATGTGGTTCAATGGGGCAATGCGTCAGTGTGGAAAGTGGGCGGCAAAATCTTTGCGATTTGCTCAATCTGGGGTGATGACCCGCATCAGAAGATCAGCTTCAAGTGCAGCGACCTGTCTTATCAAATTCTGTGTGAGCTTGAGGGCATGGTCCCGGCCCCCTATCTGGCACGCGCCAAATGGGTACAAGTGCAACAACCGGGCGCGTTATCGGACGATGATATAAAAAGCTATATCACTGACGCACATGTCATTATTGCCGCCAAGATCACGAAGGCAAAGCGTATGGAATTGGGACTATTGTGACACAGTTAAAATTAAGCTTATAAGTATATTCAATTCACAATCTGGAGCGGTCAAAGGATATTTCTACTTACCGTCATTTAGTATATACGCTCTACCTTCTCTAGACAGTTCTGAAAATTCAGCCATGCTGGAATTTAGCTCTGATAGCTTCCATGCATACCCTACTAAATATGAATAAGGGATGCGCACGATAACAGGTGAGCCACGCTTGCCACTGAGCTTAAAAGCAAGTTCAGATTTTGCACGTAGTGCATTTTTAAGATCAATCGCATTAAGTTCAACGGCTACATCTTCGTCAAAATAACATGCGATGTCAGTGCAAGATTCGGCTGACTGCCTAATTCTAAGTACATTCCTTTGCACCCCGCCGCTTAAACTAGCGGTTTGAAAGTCTTTCCAGAAGCCTTTTCGGCGAGCATACTCTTCCGCAGATATACCCAAGAACATCAGTCGCCCGGAATTGAATTCGGGATCGTTAACACTTGTATGAATATAAGCTTTTAATTCATGTGTTCCAGATTGAGGATCAATAAGAGAAATTAAGGAGTATTTAGGCACTGGCTGCATATCGAATAGATCAGAGGCTTGGCCTTTTCGTACAAAGTTTTGTGGGCCAACAACCTCAATGAAAGCGGAAAATTCATCTTTTCCAATAACGGTTGAAGAATAAACTTTTGTCGTTTTTTTAAGTTTTTTCGCTGCCACGCGCTGACGTTTTTTTTCTGCTTGGGCTTCAGCTTTCAGGCGCTTTTTTTCTGCGCGTTGCCGCGCCTTTTCAGCTTTTTTCGCTTTGGAAAGGGCTTTTTTCAGTGCTTTTTTGGCTTTTTTGTCCAAACTGGCCTGATCAACGTTCATAAGCTCTTCATAGCTCATTTCACTGAAAGGCTTGATGGCTGCATCTTGTGCTTGGGCTGTAAAGCTAAGACCAACAAATAACAGGATAAATACTATTTGTTTCATGTTTGTTCCCCTAATCTTGATCGCACTATAAGGGGAAAGAGGCAGGAAAAACAACCTGTAATTACACACCAACCACTTTGCTGCGGCGTTCCAGCTGCATATTGTTACGCCAGACACCGTCTAGCTGGCCGATACGCTCGCGTATGCCCAGCACTCTGAAACCGCAGGCTTTGTGAAGGGCGATGGAGCCGGGGTTGTCTTCGAATATACCAGCCTGAATGGTCCAGATACCAAGCTCTTGTTCGGAAATCTGGATAAGCGCATTCAGCAGGGCCTTGCCAACCCCCTGGCCCTGTGCGCTGGCTGCGACATAAACACTGACTTCGGCCACACCTGCATAGGCGCAGCGGTCAGACACCGGCCATAAAAGGGCCCAGCCCATGACCACACCACCGGCTGTTTCAGCCACCATCTGGCTGCCGGACAAACTTTGTTTTTCCCATGCTGCCTGGGGTTTGGGTTTTGTCTCAAAAGTGGCGACACCGGTGTCGATGCCTTCCTGCGTGATGCGTTCAACGTCGGGCCAGTCGCTCGGGCGGTAAGGTCGAATATTCATAGCCAGCTCCACAATAGGGTGTGCAACAGTCTGGGCAAAAAAGCGCAAGGGCGCAAGGGTCGGTCGCCAAGAATTTTTATCGTGTCAGCATAGGAAAACTGCAGCTTTTGAGGGGCCTAAAGGCTTGTATTTACCCGCCCGGCGTTTCATACAGGTGGGCAGTAGAATTTGCGCCCTTGTGCAGGAGAATAAAATGGCTGATTTTTTCGATCATATTACCGATAAACACGCCGAGTTTATTGCGGCGCAACCAATGTTTTTTACCGCCACAGCTTGTGCAGAAGGCCGCATTAACCTGAGCCCAAAAGGTATGGACAGCTTCCGGGTATTGTCGCCCTCCCTGTGCGGTTATCTGGATGTAACCGGTAGCGGCAATGAAACATCTGCCCATATTAAAAATGATGGCCGCATCACTGTGATGTTCAACAGTTTCACAAGGAACGCGCTGATATACCGAATATACGGCAAGGGCCGGGTGGTGCGCCCCGGGCAAGCAGAATTCAGTGACCTTGCCGCCCACTTCCCGTCTCGCCCCGGTGCTCGGCAGATCATTCTTATTGAAGTGGAAAGCACACAAACCAGTTGTGGCTGGGGTGTGCCGGAAATGGAAATGATAGGGAAGCGCGATACGCTCCGCAAATGGGCGGAAGGCAAGGGCCCGGACGGTGTGGTTGAGTACCAGCAGAACCGCAATGCGGTCTCCATTGATGGGCTTGATACGGGCCTGAATGACCAGCCAGAATAAACAAGAAAAATGGTAGAACAGTTTGATGATTTTAACCGCCTTGTGCCCTTGCGGCGAGGTCTGACCACGGCAGATGCCCAGCTTATGCGGTCGCTATTAACAGCAAACGGCTTGCAGGTTTTTGTGAATAGCGAAAACATGGGCGCTCTGAATTATGCGGTAGGGACAGACGTTATGGTCCGGGCGGTCGATAAAGGGCGTGCGGAGGATGTGTTGAAAAAAGTGGCTGCGATTCCCCGTTGCCAGCTGCCAACGCATTTCGATGAAGACGGCGAAGAACGCGCCTGCGCCCACTGTGGTTCCACGCATGTTCATGCTTTTGTGGGTGAAGTGCCAACGTTTATCCCAGGTGTCCGGCTTGCGGCAAGCGCGGGAGAAGGCTGGTATCACTGTTTGCAGTGTGACAGCCATTACCGCGAGCAAAAATCCCGATTTTCGGGTATGCCAGTTGCCCTGATGTGGGGTGGTTTTCTAGGCGGCGCCGGATTTGCGCTTTACTGGGTTATTGATTGGCTCAAATGGCTATAGGCTTTTGCGAGAAACTGGCTCAGTCAAGGAGCGATACAAAAACCCGGAGGTCTTCGGGCACATCCGTCAAATTAAAGTCGCTGCCTGATTTTTGGGCTCTGTCCTGAGCGAGCCTAAGCATACCTGCGCCGGCTGAATCCATTCTATCAAGGCCCTTAAGCGAGATTTCCACGTCTTTCTGCGCATCCTTGATAAGAGTGATAATCTCTTTGAAATCCCGGTGATTTTCGAACGTTAAATCCCCATCAAGTTCAATTTTCAAACCATTCCCCGTTGAATCTACTTTGAAGTCCATACAGCTTCCAATTTTTAGAGTCAGTTATCAAATACTTCACACATGCATTTTGGTGTACTCTGAACAAGAGTGTACAGCCTAGGCCAGTATGGTTAACTTTCCCTTACAAACTTGGATAAAATTTTATGAGTTATTTTCTAGCTTTAGTAGCTGAGTTCCGAAAATACCTGGCCTGTATCGCCGTGCCAGTCACTTTTCAAATGAGCGAGGATGTTATCAGCTGGGGTTAGCCCTGTTTCAATGCTTTCCCGCAGGCTATTGAGGAAACCTTGCTCGCTGTCGCCGCTAACCGACAAGGCTTTGCGGTTTTTAAGACCAAGATCAGCGATGTCCAGCACGGTTTTACCAAGCTCCTGCAAATTGTGGCCTTTGAACTGTGCCTGGAGGCCTTGCGCAGGAACGTCTAGACGAAGCTGCTCCAGATCAGCGACTGACCAACCCTTGATGACATCCAGCGCGGCCGACTGGGCCTCAGTATCATAGAGAAGGCCTGTCCAGAATGCGGGCAGAGCACAGAGCCGTGACCAGGGCCCGCCGTCCGCGCCGCGCATTTCAAGAAATGTTTTCAGGCGTACTTCCGGGAACAAGGTTGTCAGGTGATCTTCCCAATCCGAAATCCGTGGCTTTTCACCGGGCAGGGCAGGCAGTTCTCCGTTAAGGAAATCGCGGAAAGACTGGCCTGACGCATCAATATAGCTGCTGCCGCGTTTGATAAAATACATGGGCACATCCAGCACGTGGTCGGCCCAGCGTTCAAAACCCATTGAAGCCTCAAAAACAAAAGGTAGCATACCGCAGCGATCAGGGTCTGTATCAGTCCAGATATGGCTGCGATAACTTTTCATGCCGTTTGCTTTGCCTTCCTTGAGCGGCGAGTTGGCAAACAGCGCTGTCGCCAGCGGTTGCAGCGCCAGCCCGATGCGGAATTTTTCAACCATGTCGGCCTCGGATGCGAAATCAAGGTTCACTTGCACAGTGCAGGTGCGCAGCATCATGTCCAAGCCGAGAGTGCCTTTTGTCGGCATATAAGCACGCATGATATCGTAGCGGGCTTTTGGCATAACCGGCACGTCTTCACGCTTAAGTGTTGGATGAAAACCAAGCCCCAAAAAGCCAATATTCAGCTGTTCGCCAATTTCCTGTGACGCACGCAGATGTGCGGTGGTTTCATTGCAGGTTTCGTGAATGGTTTTCAGGGGGGCACCTGATAGTTCAAATTGCCCGCCGGGTTCAAGGGTTATGGAAGCGCCGTCTTTGACAGCTGCGATCAAATGACCGTCTTCCTCAATTGGTGACCATCCGCGTGAGACAAAGGCCTCAATTACGGTTCTAACGCCTGGTTTATCCCCCTGGGGTTCGTATCTCAGGGGGCTGTTGTCAGGTCGGTAGAAGATAAATTTTTCATGCTCTGAACCAATACGCCAGGTGCTGCGGTCGGGCTTGGAGCCTGCTGCGAGATACTCAACAAGTTGAGATTTATTCTCAATCACTGGATTTGGTTTTGGCATTGATTGTCCCTGACAGCTTTTGCGTTCAAAATGGAATCTAGGGGTTCCCAGGCAAGCTTTCAAGAAAAGTAAATATTGCTCTATACTTAAGTAAGCTTATCTGGTTCACGCATACGTGAATTCGGGCTGGTTTTGGGCCAGTTTTGGGCGCAGGTTTACCAGTCCCCAATTGAAGATTGCCACAGGCTGATCGCCGCCATGGCGGCCGTGTCGGCACGCAGTACACGTGGGCCTAGTGAGACAACAACGGTGTTTGGGTGGGTCTTGATCGCCGCGCGCTCGCCCTCATCAAAGCCGCCCTCAGGGCCGACAAATATTGCCCAGGGCATAGCTTTTTGCGTATCAGTGAGTTCCGTCAGTGCCGTGTGCGCACTTTTGCCGCTCAGGTCTTCGTCGCAGAACATAATCATACGCTCTGAAGGCCAATTTGCCAGCAACAGGTCCAGCTTTTCCGGCTCTGATACGGTGGGAATGGTCATACGCTCACATTGCTCGGCAGCCTCAATAGCATTTGCGTGAAGGCGCTCGGTTTTTACCCGGTCAACATTGGTGCGGTGGGTATAGATAGGTTGCAGGTGTTGCACACCCAGTTCAGTTGCTTTTTGGGCGATAAAGTCGATGCGGGCCTTTTTGATGGGCGCGAAGGCCAGCATCAGGTCAGGTTCAGGCGCTTGCTCCTTGAGCTTTGCAACAATACGTAAGCTAACAGCCCGCTTTTTGACTTCGGAAACTTCCGTGGCCCATTCGCCGTCATGCCCATTGAACAAGGCAACAGCATCGCCAACACTCGCACGCATTACGTTTGCCAGATAATGCGACTGTTCTTGTGACAGTGTCAGCAAACCAACGCCGGGTAGCGGGGCATTAAGATAAAGGCGGTGCTGAATTTTCTTGCTCATAAGTTTCTCGGCTATCTGCGATAAGCGACGTAGCTTCTTTTAGAACTGCATCTACCAATATATCAAGGTCTTCGGCGCGTGTGCGGTGGTTGCAAATGGCAACACGGATGGCGAAATTACCACCGAGAACCGTTTGCGACGGCACCGCAAGCCCGGTTTCCTGAAGGCGCACCAGTATTTCCTGATTGATCTGGTTCAGTTTGTTTTGGTCGAGGCCGGGGCCGGTGTAGCGAAAGCACACAATATTCATTGGCACCGGGGCCAGCAGTTCCAGATGATTGTCGGCGTTCACAAGTTCGGCCAAATATTGGGCTTGTTCGATGTTTTGAGCGATAATCTCACCAATTTTTCCGAACCCATGTTCTTTAAATGTCATCCAGGCCTTCAGGGCCTTAAACCCGCGCGACAGCTCAATGCCTTTATCAGCAAAATGGGTGCCCCCCACGGAAAGCCCCCGTGGCTGTGCCGTAAGGTAGGATGCATTTTGACCAAAAGCCTCATCCTGCGCTTTTGCATCACGCACGATCACGCAGCCAATCTCATAAGGCATAAAGCCCCATTTGTGCAGGTCAAACGCCAGACTGTCGGCCAGCTCCTGGCCTTTTGTCAGGTGTTTATAGTCGGGTGTGAGGGCCGCGAGCGAGCCAAACGCCCCGTCGATATGAAGCCATAGGTCAAACTCGTCAGCAAGGGCGCGTAGCGCCACAATGTCATCACTGGCACCGGTATTAACGGTGCCTACCGAGCCGATCACACAAAAGGGCTTTTTGCCTGCGTTAATGTCGGCCTCAATGGCGGTGCGGCAGGCGATGATGTCAATCTGATAGTTTTCGTCAACTGCGATCTTGCGGTACGCGCGGCGGCCCATGCCCATCAATTCGCAAGCCTTGTTGATCCAGCTGTGTAGTTCGCTTGAGCCGTAAACGGTTAGCTCAGAATGGTCGTTACCTGTTAGACCTTCGCTACGAATGTCGTACCCTGCCTTGGCCGTGCGTGCGGCAGCAAGGCCGTTGATGTTGGCCATGGTGGCCCCGCTTACGAGCAGTCCGTCTGCCGTGTTTGGAAAGCCTAATAGTTGGCGCATCCAGCTGATAAGTTGTTTTTCAACCATGGAAGCGCTTTGATCATAGCCTGCCAGATGCGGGTTCATGCCCGCCGCCAGCATTTCAGCCAGCATGGATGTAGGTGTGCCGTTCGTCATCACCCAGCCCCAGAAACGCGGGTGGATGTTGCCAGTGGGGTAGGGCAGTATATTATCTTTAAATTCGGCATAAACATCAGCGAGCGATGTAGCCGTCATGGGTAAATTTTCGTGTAAAGCCTGCTTTGCCTCTTCCGGCATAGGTTGCCACACGGGGCGCTCTCTGAGCGTCATCAAATAGTCCATCATATCATCAACCATCTGGTGACCAACACGGCGGGCTTCGTCCCAGTCTTCCGGGTCGAGGGTATGCTCTGTTTTGATGTCTTTTGATGCCATGATCTATCCAATTCAATGCCGCGTATGGGCCTGATCCTAGTTTTTCTGTCTATAGCTTTTCCGGGTATGACGTAAATACGTCAAGGTGTCTTTTTGATTTCCTTGACTTGCACAGGCGTGCATCGTAGCGACGGGCATGGATGCAGAGCAAAATAAAGTGGTTGAGGCCGCTGATGCGGTTACAGGCAGCTGGGTTTACCGGCATGCACCCAAGCCGCTGCGGCCTTACCTGAAGCTCGCACGCATGGACAGGCCGGTGGGTACATGGCTTCTCTTGTGGCCGTGTCTGTGGTCACTGGCGCTTGCAGCGGGTGGTGGCTTTGGGCTTCAGTATTTGTGGCTGGCCATGCTGTTCGGTGTTGGCGCGCTGGTGATGCGGGGTGCTGGGTGCACCTATAATGATATCGTCGATAAGGATTTTGATGCGGCTGTTGAGCGCACATGGTCGCGGCCCATTCCTGCGGGCGAGGTGACAATCAAACAGGCGTGGGCTTTTCTGGCACTTCAGTGTCTGGTTGGGCTTGTGGTTTTGCTGCAATTAAACGGGTTTGCAGCTGGGGTTGCGCTCGGTTCGCTTTTGCTGGTTGCGATATATCCCTTCATGAAGCGCATCACATACTGGCCGCAAGCCTGGCTTGGCCTTACCTTCAATTGGGGCGCACTGGTTGGCTGGACCGCTGTGACAGGAAGCCTTGCATGGCCACCAGTGGTTTTATATGCGGGTGCGCTGTTCTGGACGTTGGGGTACGATACGATATATGCGCATCAGGACCGTGAGGATGATGCCCTTGTGGGCGTGAAGTCGACAGCGCTTGCGCTAGGCTCAAGTACGCGGCTTTGGGTCGGTGTATTTTATGGGCTGTTTATTTTTGCCCTGATTGGCGCAGGAAGCCTTGCAAAGCTTGGTTTTATCTATTACATCGGCATCGCGCTGGCGGCGACCCACCTCGGCGCACAGGTTCGGCGGGTGAATATTGATGATCCCGACACCTGTTTAAAAATTTTCCGTTCGAATATTTCTTTTGGTTGGATTGTTTTGGCCAGCATGATTGCAGGCCAAATGATAAACTAGCCAAAAGAGGTGTAAGGGCGTATCCCCCAACTCTAACTCCCCAAAATCCAAGGAGCCCCACCATGGATATCAATAAAATTTCAGTTGGCGCAAACCCACCCTGGGATGTGAATATTATTATCGAAGTGCCTGCAGGTACTGAGCCTGTTAAGTATGAGCTTGATAAAAAATCAGGCGCGCTGTTTGTGGACCGCATCATGCACACATCAATGCGCTATCCGTGCAATTATGGTTTTATCCCTCATACGCTGGCTGATGACGGCGACCCGGCAGATGTGCTGTTGGCGAACCGCACGCCTATTATGCCGGGTGCTGTTGTGCGCTGTCGGCCCCTCGGTGTGCTAATCATGGAAGATGAAGCTGGCATGGACGAGAAAATCCTGATGGTGCCGGTGGATGAACTGCACCCGTTTTACAGCGGCGTGAAAAGCTATGAAGAATTGCCCGAAATTTTCCTTCAGCAAATTTCGCACTTTTTTGAACACTATAAAGACCTTGAAAAAGGCAAGTGGGTGAAGATCAAAGGCTGGGAAGGCCCGGAAAAGGCGGCCAAGTTGATTGAAATAGCAATTGAGGCGGAGAAAGCCGAGAAATAAGCCAGAGACTGATCAGGCTCGTTTTTTTGTGCGGCGGGTAAAGCCTTGCCGCACAAAGTTCGTTTCATTTGATTTCCCCGCAGGCTGTTGTTTATGCAGTATCCGGGAACCAGCGCCTCATGCCGTGCTCAACATAAGCCACAAGATTTGGGTACGCCTTGATTGTCTCCGACATTCCACTTGTAAGCTGGCCTCTGACAAGGTTCACCAGAAATCCAAAAGCCGTGGCATCGGCGGTGCTGGGCTCATCACCAAAAAGAAAATCCTGATCCCCCAGCTGGGCTGCAATGGCATCCAGATCAGATTTTGCCAGCGCGAAAATTTCGTCGCTGCTATGAAGGCCAATGCCGTGGCCCTTCAGGTTGGCGCGCACGCCCTTGCGAGCCATTTTAGGAACGATCACCCGCAGGGGAAATGGCATGTCGCCAAACCAGTGTTTGCTGGTAACAGGCCAGTTTTTGTCATCAATCCAGCGGTCAAAAACCAATGCCCAATAGGTGCGTTCCTCGATCATTTTGGCAAAAGCATGGGCTTGCGCCTTTTCGCGTTCGTTAAGATGCTTGTCGAAGGTTACGCCTTTTTTCTCAAGCAGATAGCGTTTGATAAACTCTGAATCAGCAACCGTGGTATCGCCGTCGCGCAGCATCGGCAATTTGCCCTTTTTCCCTTTGGTCGGGTCATTCAGTATTTCAATTTCATAGGGCAACCCCGACATTTTCAGTAATACCTCGGCTTTTACGCAGAAGGGGCTATAGTTGGGAATATCCTCTGTGGTAGCAAATTGTACTAGTTTCAGTGATTCTGTTGGCATGGTTGCATCTCCCTTTAGTGCAACAGCTATACTGACACGCTACTGACAAACATTGTCAGTATGATCAATTTTCAGGCATATATTACTCTATTCACCGCTGAAGGAACACAGGTTACAGATGAAGGGACGCGGGATATGAGGCAACCAACATTAAGGCCTGGGCTCAATACCGTATAAGGCAATCAGGTTAACGCTCTTTTAGGGAAAGGGGCTTAATGATTAACCTCCCACAGGCTGGCCTCTTGCAGGGCTATGGTCTGGCTGAAAACTCAAAAGAAGGATACCAGGAATGTCGATCTATGAAGAAATAGGCGGTGAAGCCGCAGTGAATGCAGCCGTTGATATTTTTTACGGAAAAGTATTGGCCGACCCTTTGTTGAAGCCTTTTTTTTCCAGCGTTGAAATGGATGGGCAGAGCCGTAAGCAAAAAGCCTTTTTCACAACAATTTTCAAAGGCGATACTGCGGGCGCAGATGCCTATATGCGTAAAGCCCACACGGGCATGGCCATTTCCGACGCACATTTTGGCGCAGTAGCTGGTCATTTGAACGCTACGCTTGAGGGGCTCAATGTGCCTGCACATCTGGTGGAACAGATAATGGGTGCCGCTGCAGGGCTTCAGAACGCAGTTCAGAACCGCTAGAACTAATCAATCATGAAAAAAAGGGCCAGCTCATAACAGGCTGGCCTTTTTTTTCAGTCCCGGAAACTTGCTGGTTACCAGTCAAAAGCCCCAATTTCAGTTTTGCTAAGAATACGGCGGTAAGGCGCAGGCAGGCGGCGTGTCATGCTGGTCATCGCGCGGTCAAACCAGCTTGCTTTCATGCGCGCTGACCGCACGAATTTGGCCGTAGACGGTGTGGACGGTATGAGGAACATAAGGCCGATCAACAGAAAAACCATGCCAATGATCAACCCCAAGGGTATTGGCAATATCAGAACAAGCACCCCGATAACACTAAATATACCGCCGATTATCCGGCAAAGGATACGGATCATCAAATCTCTCCAGCCGCTGTCGTTTATTAATTATATTTATCTCAATATAATATAGCTAGATTACGGCTTCAAGGGTAAGGCTATCACGATAAAGTAAGCAGCCTCTGCCCCAGACGATAGAATTTGTTTGTTGCAGGTGAAACTAAGCAGGGCTATTTCCCTGTTCTGGAACATTTAATTAAACACGCTCGACCCGGATAGGAGCTTTGAATGCAAAAAGTCTATGAAAATGCCGAAGCGGCTCTTGAGGGGTTGTTATTTGACGGCATGACAATAATGGCGGGCGGTTTTGGTCTGTGTGGTATCCCCGAAAACCTGATTGCGGCTTTGCGCACGGCTGGTACACAAAACCTAACTATTATTTCAAACAATTGCGGTATTGATGGTTTTGGTCTTGGTGTTCTCCTTGACGCCAAGCAGATACAAAAAATGATCAGTTCCTATGTTGGCGAAAACAGGGAATTTGAGCGTCAGTATCTTGAAGGGGAACTGGAACTTGAGTTCAACCCTCAGGGCACTTTGGCAGAGCGTATCCGCGCGGGCGGTGCAGGCATCCCGGGATTTTATGTCAAAACCGGGGTTGGCACTTTGATTGCTGAAGGCAAAGAGCATAAAGATTTTGGCGGCGAAACCTATATTATGGAAACTAGTCTGCAGGCAGATGTATCAATAATCAAAGCCTGGAAAGCAGATACAGAGGGCAATCTGCTGTTCCGTAAAACCGCACGCAATTTTAATCCGATGATGGCGACAGCCGGTAAAATTACAGTTGTTGAGGTTGAAGAAATTGTTGAGCCCGGAGAAATTCCGGCGGACCATATCCACACGCCCGGCATATATGTGCAGCGCATTGTCAAAGGCACGTTCGAAAAACGTATTGAACAGCGCACGGTTCGTGCCAGAGAGCAGCATGAAGGGGAGGCAGTATAATGGCGAACGAGCGTAAAGGGTGGGACCGCACCCAGATAGCAAAGCGGGCTGCCAAGGAACTTGAAGACGGCTTTTATGTCAATCTGGGTATTGGTATCCCCACCCTTGTCGCCAATCATATCCCCGCAGGTGTACGTGTAACACTGCAGTCCGAGAATGGCATGCTGGGTATGGGACCTTTTCCCTATGACGACGAAGTGGACGCTGATCTGATCAATGCAGGCAAACAAACCATAACCGAGCTTGATACTTCCAGTTATTTTTCGTCATCTGACAGTTTTGCCATGATCAGGGGCGGGCACATTGATCTTTCCATTCTGGGTGCCATGGAAGTTGCCGAAAACGGTGATTTGGCCAACTGGATGATCCCCGGCAAGGTGGTAAAGGGCATGGGCGGCGCGATGGACCTGGTGGCAGGTGTCAAGCGGGTAGTGGTGACGATGGACCACACCAACAAAAAAGGGGAACCCAAGCTTTTAAAGGCCTGCACATTACCTCTCACCGGTAAGGGGGTGGTAGACCGTATCATTACCGGGCTTGGGGTGTTTGATGTGGCTGAAGGCGGTGGTCTCAGGGTTGTTGAGCTGGCGGACGGTGTGACATTTGACGATGTGAAAGCATCAACAGAAGCTACAGTTCTAAGCGATTAGAGGCTGTTGTTACTTCAAATATCTGGCATAATCCCGGCGGTGTCTTCTTTTTGAATAGACTGCCTATTTTTGTATAGACTAACGGGGCAGTTTACCCACTGAGTAGCCCAAAGCGCCCATTGCATCCGACAGAGCCTTGAGCATTTCAGGCTTTAGGCTCCTGCTACAGGCAATAAAGATAGGATAGGCGGGGTGTGTCCCGTAATTTGGAATTGTCATCAGGATGCTGGTTTCAGGCCGTAGCCTCTGTACTTCCTCCCACTGGTTCGCGGGCACAACTGTATAGTGGGCACGCCCGGTCATAACCAGCTCAATCAGCTTGAAATCAGGTTTCCCGGACCGTAAAATCCAGTCCGGTTTTTTGGCCAAATAGGTATCCAGCGGGTTGCCGTATATACCACTTTCCAGAAACACACCAACAAGAGAAGGGTCTTGGACTAGGGATATAATATTGCCGTGCTTTAGTAATTTCTCGTGGTCTTCGGGTCTGGACAATACAATGTCTTCTGGCACAATATCGAACACATAGGGTAAAAAAGCCCAGCGTTTTACCCGTTCTTTTGTTGCCATACGACCTGTGGTGCATATATCGCGGTTTGAATTGTCCAACAGGTTGGCTTCATCATCAAAACCTGAAGCAACCCAGTTTATCTGCACTTGGGCTTTTTCAGCGATTTTCTTCACCATATCAATGTACCGGCCGACCGGTTTGCCGTTTTCAACGCGGATTCCCGGCGGGAACGGATAATAAGTGATCGCGAGTGTTGGCGTATTGTCCGCAAAAACAACAGGAGTCCATAAAAATACAAGCAGCAATAGTGGGAATTTAAGGATCATTATCGTGTCATAGACTCATACTCGGTTGGCAAAAGGGTAATATACGGCGGTGTCACCTCTGATACTGAACCCTAATCAATCGTCGGAATATTGAAACATTAAATTTCTAAAACTTCGAACAACCTGTATTTTCCAACAAGGACACCGATCCTGATTACCCTGTTGGTTGACCCACATCAAGTGATGCATAATGATACAGATGCATGCTTGCTGAAAGGCAAAACGAGTGGTAGTGAAATATTATGGTTCATGCTGTTGATCTTGAAAAAATTAAATTCCATCTGCTTGCAGTGAGTGTGGCCGCCGACCTCTCAGACGTGAAGGCTCAAGGGGAGGCTATTTCCCTTGAAGCGATGAATGCTAAGGTCCTAGTGGCACGGGCTGGCTCTATGGGGCTTGGCTTCAGGCCTATAACCGATTTTATGGTGCAACTGGCTGAAGATACTATTCGCCTTGTTCGGGAAATCGAAGCAGAAGCCCTCGCCGTTGCCCATCAGGCGGTTGAACGGCTTCGTACCGCAAACGCTGTGAAACTGGCCCGGAAGGCAGAAGCAATAAGCCGAAGCACCAATGCCAAGTGGGGTGACCAGTTGCGCATATTTGTCGAACAGGTCAACGCACGTGACCAGCAAACGGTATCAGAGCTTTTGGGCCATGCGCAGCGGCTTACCAAACTTCTGGACGAGATCGCTAGCCAGATGCTAGCAGCGAGAGCTGTATCGTCTTCCATTAGGATCGAATCTGCGACAATCGAAGCCCGGCATTCCCAGTCTTTTCAGTCGGTGGCTAATAACCTGCAAGACTGTTCCTCTTCGGTTCTGACGAAAGTCAAATCCAACTTACGTACATTGAACAGAGCTTTGAACAGCTAAGGAGTTGATCCTGTGAAGGCCACAAAGATATTCCAATCCGGTGATCACCAATGGATAATTTTCGGCAGAGACCCAAACAAAAAGGGAAAAATCATTGATACCAACCAGCATCTGGTGATGTCGGGTGGGGACGCCATTTTACTTGATCCTGGTGGCATAGAGCTTTTTGCTTCGATGTTGGCGGCTGTTGTTCATCATGTGCCAGTGGCCAAAATAACCAAGCTGTTTGCGTCTCACCAGGATCCGGACATTATTTCCAGCCTTGGGCTTTGGGATCAGGTGCTTGAGAATGCAGAATTGCATGCGCCGTGGCTTTGGGAGGGTTTCATTCGCCATTTTGGCTGCGATAGAATCACATATGCGGCTATTCCCGACGAAGGGCAGGAAATCAAGGTCGGGAACCGCACCCTTGAATTTGTCCCTGCACACTATTTGCACGCATCGGGTAATTTCTCTGTTTATGACCCGGTCGCAAAAATTTTGATGAGCGGCGATATTGGCGCGGCCCTACTGGAAGACGGTGCGCCCATGTTTGTCGAGGACTTTGCCGCCCATACACGTCATATGAAAATGTTCCACCAGCGCTGGATGCCGTCTAACAAGGCCAAAGATGCCTGGATTGCGCGGGTCCGACAGCTGGATGTACAGATGATGTCCCCGCAGCATGGGGCCATTTTCCGTGGTGATGATGTGAAGCGATTCCTGGATTGGTTTGAGGCGTTGGAGGTTGGCAACGCCGTCACTTAAAATGTGAATTAGCCCTTTGATTTGTAATGATTTTACCTGTTTTCGATGATTGGATTTTCTGGTCACTATTCTGGTCGCTGCTTTGGATAATCTAAAGTTTTATTTCCTCTCAATTTGCGACAATTTGTCACAGCTGAAACTATCTGTTAAGCTGGCCTCCTCTTGTAACAACCAAACCTGGGGAGGGACAAAATGGTTAACAAGATTATCGCGTGGATCGTTGTTGCGATCACTTTCGTCATCTGGAGACTTGGATATGGTTATATTGACGGCTTAGGCCCCGATAGCGCCATGATGGGGGCTGTGGTTATGATGGTGATAACCGGCTATATGATGAGCCGTTCTGACGTGCCGGAAGGCGACATGATGACAACCATCATGGAAAGCATGAAAGGCTTCATGATGAATATCGTGTGGCTAACCCTTGCTGTTGTCGTGATGGATATTGCAATGGGCCTGATCAATGGTGGGGGCTTTGACCCTATGGCTGTTCTGAATACCGTGCAATTTGCTGTCGTCTCTATCGTAACAAGCGCGCTGATGTTCAGTGCAATCGGTGCAGCGATGAAAGACTAGGCTTAAGGGCCTATAGAGTAGGGGGAACCCTAAAAATAGAGGGTGTGGTCCGGGCTAGGACCGCGCCCTTTTTGTTTTAGCCATTTAACCCGCTGTGCCGCCTACTGTCAGGCCGTCGATCCTCAGCGTGGGCTGACCAACCCCGGCCGGCACGGTCTGGCCACCTTTGCCGCAGGTACCAACTCCGTTATCAAGCTTCAGGTCGTTGCCGATCATCGAGACACGTTTCAGTACATCAGGACCATTGCCGATCAGTGTAGCGCCTTTGACAGGCTCCATGATCTTGCCGCCCTTCACACGGTAGGCCTCAGTACAGCTAAATACGAATTTTCCTGAAGTAATATCCACTTGTCCGCCGCCAAAATTCACGGCGTACAGGCCGTCATCAACACTTGCGAGTATTTCAGCCGGGTCCTTATCGCCAGCCAGCATAAAGGTATTGGTCATGCGCGGCATCGGGGAATGGGCAAAGCTCTGTCGCCTGCCATTGCCGGTGGCCTTCTGGCCCATTAGTCGGGCGTTCAGACGGTCCTGCATATAACCTTTCAAGATGCCGTCTTCGATCAAGACGGTGCGTTCAGTGGGGGTGCCTTCGTCGTCAACACTCAGCGAGCCGCGCTTGGCATCGAGGGTGCCGTCATCGACAATGGTAATGCCGGGTGCGGCAATGCGTTCACCCATTAGGCCAGCAAAAGCAGATGTTTTTTTGCGGTTAAAATCGCCTTCCAGCCCGTGGCCGACGGCTTCATGCAGCAAAACACCGGGCCAGCCGGGGCCAAGAACCACGGTCATTTCTCCAGCGGGAGCTGCAATGCTTTCCAGGTTTACCGCCGCCTGACGTACGGCTTCATCTGTCTGGGCTTTCCAATGGGCTTCATCAAACAGAAAATCATAGGACTGGCGTCCGCCAGCACCTTCGTGGCCGCTTTCCTGCCGGTCACCTTCACCCATCACAACAGCGACATTCATGCGTACAAGCGGGCGCACGTCGCGCACCCTGTGACCATCGGCGCGGATAATTTCAACCACTTGCCAGCTGCCAAGAACCGAGGCGCTAACCTGTCGCACACGCGGGTCCGCTGCACGTGCATATGCGTCAATTTCTTCCAGCAATTCGACTTTGCGGGCAAAATCAATGCCGCCCAGCGGGTTTTTGTCGCTGTAAAGCTGTTTGTTGGTGCGGGTAGGGGCCAGGCTCATGCTACCATCCTTGCCGGTTTTAACGGCACGAACCGTGTCGGCTGCGCGTTTGATTGCAGCCTCGGACAGTTCGTTCGAATGGGCAAACCCTGTGGATTCGCCGGTAACGGCACGCAGGCCAAAGCCCTGGCTCGAATCAAAGCTGGCAGATTTCAAGCGACCATCATCAAAAACAAAGGATTCTGACTGGGTCGATTCGAGATATAATTCACCGTCGTCCATATCGCCGAGTGCGTCTGAAACCAGCCCTTCGGTGCGGGTTTCGTCCAGTTCTGACTGGCCAAAAAAGAAATTTAACGACGCATCGGTATCGGACATACATAGTCTCCCAGAGATTTGCAGCGGTGATTTACAGCAGTTGGCGGTTTGTCGAGCTGCGACAAAATGGCACATGCCGCAACCAAGACTAACCCCTAAAATGAAGCGAGGGGAGAACAAATACAAGCACTTGCTTGGAATTACCTACAATTTTGATATAAAAGTGAGCTCATTCGTATTGTCGGGCTTGAGCCTGCGAAAACGTCTGTTATAACGGGCGCCAATTATGTCGGCTTTTAGGCTTGGTTAACCCAAGCATGATAGTCGGGTAGCTGGTTATCTTCTGGTCAGGATAGATACCGGTTAGCTCTGATAGGATACTTGACTGGTTTGCCGGCGGCTAGGGCGGTAACCCAGTGACCCACCTGGGCTCTGAATAAGGGGTATGGGTGCAGAAAAAGGAACGCATGACTATGAATGTCAAAAGATTTGCAGCCAATATCGCGGCAGCGATCGTGGCTATTTTTGGGATGACGCTGGGCGCATTTGCAGAGGGCCGCCTTGGTGTGCCCGCTGACAAGGGGCTTTGGTTACAGGAAGCCGCGAATGAGCAAGCTCGCCGTGCAGGCGATTTTAACCTTGAACTGATGTATATCATTACAGCCATTACGGTGCTGGTATTTATATTGATGTTCTATGTGATGTGGCGTTTCCGCGAGAAGAAAAATCCGGTGCCGTCCAAGGTTAGCCATAATACGCTGATTGAAATTATCTGGACGGGTGTTCCGATCCTCATTCTTGTGGCCATTGGCATGACATCCCTGCCGCTGCTTTATTACCAGGACCGTGTTCCCGAAACCGATTTTGCCATACAGGTTACCGGCAGCCAGTGGAACTGGACCTATGCATACCCGGATCACGGCGGCATAGAATTTACGTCCAACGTGGTGAAGGAAGAGGTCTTTGCGGACCCGATCAAAAAAGCCGCTGCGGAAGCGGAGCTTTCCAGTTTCCTTGGCTGGCCCGCAAAGCTGAATGCACGCCTTCTGGATACGGACAACCGTGTTGTTGTGCCGATCAATACCAAAATTGCCGTTCAGCTGACGGCCGCAGATGTGATCCATTCCTGGGCACTTCCGTCGCTTGGTGTGAAGCTTGATGCCGTGCCTGGTCGTTTGAACCTCACATGGTTTGAAGTGGACCAGGTAGGTACATATTACGGCCAGTGTTCAGAGCTGTGCGGTAAAGACCACGCCTATATGCCGATCGCTATTGAAGCGGTTTCAAAAGAAGATTTCGCCAAGTGGGTTGAGCGCGCAAAAGCAGATTATGCTGATGCGTCTACCTCAGCCCTTGGTCGTTAAGAGTTAGGAAAGGAAGAGCAGATGGCTCACGCAGATCCTACGGGGTGGAAACGTTGGGTATTTTCCACCAACCATAAAGACATTGGCGTTATGTATATTTGGTTCGCCTTCATCGCGGGCATGGTTGGTTTTGCCATGTCAGGTTTGATGCGGATGGAACTTGCCGAACCAGGTGTTCAGTTCTTGCCTGAATTTCTGGGCATGACAGAAGATCAGGCGCGGCATATGTTTAATGTGCTGACCACCGGGCACGGGCTTATCATGGTGTTTTTCATGGTCATGCCAGCGCTGATTGGTGGCTTTGGTAACTATTTTGTGCCGCTGATGATCGGTGCGCCGGATATGGCGTTCCCGCGTATGAATAATATCAGCTTTTGGCTGATGCCTCCGGCCTTTATCCTGCTTTTGCTCTCAACTGTGGTTGAAGGTGCTCCGGGCGCGAGTGGCTTTGGTGGTGGCTGGACAGCGTACCCGCCGCTTTCAGGAACCCTTGGGCACCCTGGGCCGTCGATGGACCTGGCGATCTTTTCGCTGCATGTTGCCGGGGCTTCGTCAATTATGGGGGCAATCAACTATATCACCACCATCTTTAATATGCGCGCACCGGGCATGACCATTCACAAGATGCCTTTGTTTGCCTGGTCGATCCTGATCACGGCTTTCCTTCTTGTGCTGTCGCTGCCTGTATTGGCAGGCGCCATTACCATGCTGCTTACAGACCGCAATTTTGGCACAACTTTCTTTGATCCGTCAGGTGGCGGCGATCCGATTTTGTTCCAGCATCTGTTCTGGTTCTTTGGGCACCCTGAAGTTTACATTATGATCCTGCCTGCTTTTGGCATTATCAGCCATATCATCTCGACCTTCTCCAAAAAGCCGATCTTTGGTTATTTGGGTATGGCTTATGCGATGGCAGCGATTGGTTTTGTCGGCTTTATTGTGTGGGCACACCATATGTACACCGTAGGACTGGATGTGGATACCAAGGCCTACTTTACGGCAGCAACCATGGTGATTGCGGTGCCTACGGGCGTTAAAATCTTCTCATGGATTGCAACGATGTGGGGCGGTTCAATCCGTTTCACGGTGCCGATGATGTATGCAATTGCTTTCATCCTGCTGTTTACAGTAGGCGGGGTTACAGGCGTTGTTCTGGCCAATCCGGGCGCAGATATATTGCTGCATGACACTTATTATGTGGTTGCGCACTTCCACTATGTTTTGTCACTTGGTGCTGTGTTTGGGATTTTTGCGGGCCTCTATTACTGGATCGGTAAAATGACCGGCAAGGAATATCCTGATTTTCTCGCGAAAATTCAGTTCTGGGTCACCTTCGTTGGTGTGAATCTGATTTTCTTCCCGCAGCACTTTCTCGGGTTGCAGGGCATGCCGCGCCGGTATGTGGATTACCCGGAAGCATTTGCTTACTGGAATAAAATCTCGACGTACGGTTATCTGATAACGCTGGTTGGCGTGCTCTTGTTCATCCTCGTGATGGGTATTACTCTTTCCCGTAAGAAAACACTGGGTGAAAATCAGTGGGGCGAAGGGGCAAATACACTGGAGTGGACATTGTCCTCACCGCCGCCGTTCCACCAGTTTAATGAACTGCCGCGTATTAAATAAGCTGAACAAGGGACCGAATGTTGGCTGATAGCCTTATATCCTTGGATACAGACACTGTCTTTGCTGGTCATGGTTCAAATGCGAGCCGTGGCCAGGAAGGCGAAGCACGTGATTTTATCGCGCTGTTGAAGCCGCGTGTTATGTCCCTTGTTATTTTCACGGGTTTTGTGGGGTTGGTTGCTGCCCCCGGCACTATGCACCCGGCTTTGGCGTTTGCGGCAATAATACTGATTGCGATCGGAGCCGGGGCGTCCGGTGCTTTGAATATGTGGTATGACGCCGATATTGACGCGGTGATGGAACGTACGGCGGGCAGACCAATCCCGGCAGGCAAAGTATCCGCTGGCGATGCGCTTGGTTTTGGCCTCACGCTTTCGGTGGCTTCTGTTGTTCTGCTTGGCTTGATCGTGAACATCACCTCGGCGGTGCTTTTGGCGCTGACGATCTTTTTCTATGTTGTCATTTACAGCATGTGGCTGAAACGCCGCACGCCGCAAAATATTGTCATAGGTGGGGCGGCAGGTGCCTTTCCGCCAATGATCGGCTGGGCCGCAGTTACGGATAGCGTAACCATCGAATCTATTGTGTTGTTTGGGATCATCTTCTTGTGGACACCCGCACACTTTTGGTCACTTTCACTTTTCATTTCCAAGGATTATGAAAAAGCCGGCGTGCCAATGCTGCCTGTGGTATCGGGCGAACGTGAGACTCGCCGACAGATACTGCTATATAGTTTCCTTATGGTGCCCTGTGCCATTGCCCCTTATTTTATGGGCTTTGCTGGCCCGGTATATGGTGCGGTGACAGCCGCCCTTAGTGCCGCGTTTCTGTTTCTTGGTTTTGACGTGTGGCGGGGAAAAGAAAAGGCTGATCGCAAATTGTTTTTCTTTTCAATATTTTATCTGTTTGCCGTCTTTGCGGTTCTTGCCGGGGAACGTGCAGTTACAGGGTGGTTGTTATGAACGATAAACCTGAAGTGAGCAACAGAGTGAAAAAACGCAACCGTGTTGTGGGGTTATCGCTCTTTATTTTTGTGATTGCGCTGGGGGTCATTAGTTATTTCCGCGTGAAAGGACTTACCCCATGACAACGGCAACCCCGAATAACCGTAAGGTCGCGCTGATCACAGCAAGTGTTGTTGTTGGTATGGTGGGCTTGGCCTATGCGGCCGTGCCCCTTTATAAATTATTCTGTCAGATAACAGGGTACGGTGGTACGACGCAGAAAGTTGAATTGGCGTCAAGCAACGTGATTGAACGCGAGATGAATGTGCGTTTTGTTGCCAACGTGCACCGGGATATGGCTTGGGTTTTCACGCCAAAACAAACATCACAAAAGATGAAAATTGGTGAGCAGGGACTGGCTTATTATGAAGCCTATAACCCAACCAAATATGCGATTGTTGGCCGTGCCACCTATAATGTGGCACCGCACAAGGCAGGCAGCTATTTTTCAAAGATTGATTGTTTTTGTTTTACAGAACAAATTTTAGAACCCGGTGAACGTATGGACATGCCGGTGGTTTATTATATTGAGCCTGATATTGATCAGGATGTGAATTTGGATGAAGTGACTGAAGTGACACTTTCTTATACTTTCTTCGCACTTGATGACGAAGAAACAGCGGAAGTGCTTGCTAGTCGCTAAGGTATTGTTAGGGAACAATAAACACTGCTTTCGGGCGGTAGATTGTCAGGAGAAAATACATGGCTGGTGACGTACAGCATGACTACCATCTGGTAAACCCAAGCCCATGGCCCGCAATAGGGTCGTTTGCGATCTTATTGATGTTCGTTGGTGCGGTTTTTGCCATGAAGCCCGATGCCGAACTTTTTGGCATGTCCGGCTTTGGTAATTATATGTTCTGGATTGGGTTTCTGGGCTTGATCTACACCGCTTTTGAGTGGTGGAGCGACGTAATCAAGGAAGGCGAAACCGGCGACCATACGCCTGTGGTGCAGATTGGCCTTCGGTATGGCATGATCCTGTTTATTGCCTCAGAAGTTATGTTTTTTGTGGCCTGGTTCTGGGCTTTCTTTAACGCTGCGCTTTATCCGATCATCCCGACAGAGGGGGCCGGTATCTTTGAGGTGATGGGGCAGGAAGGCGTATGGCCACCCAAAGGCATTGAGACCTTTGACCCTTGGCATTTGCCTTTTATCAATACATTGATCCTGCTGCTTTCAGGCACAACGGTAACCTGGGCGCACCATGCGATTGTTGAAGGCGACCGTGAAGGCCTGAAAAAGGGCTTGTGGCTGACCGTGATTCTGGGGGCCATATTCTCCTTGGTGCAGCTCTATGAATATAGCCACGCAGCCTTTGGTTTTTCTGGCAGCATCTACGGTGCAACATTCTATATGGCGACAGGGTTTCACGGCTTCCACGTGCTGGTGGGCACCATCTTCCTCGCCGTGTGTTTGGGCCGGGTCTATAAAGGCCACTTTAAACCAGACCATCATTTTGGGTTTGAGTCAGCAGCCTGGTATTGGCATTTTGTCGATGTTGTGTGGCTGTTCCTTTTCATCTGTGTTTACGTTTGGGGTGCCTAACGAGCTGTGACAAACCCAGAGACGAGCAAAACATTGAAAACCGACCGGGACATACCCCGGTCGGTTTCGCCTTTTAAGGCTGGTTTACGCTGTCGCTGTCCAAACTGTAGTGCCAGCCCGCTGTTCAAAGGGCTGCTTGATGTAAAGCCGAGTTGCGAGGGGTGTGGTTTCGACCTAAGCCATGCCGACCCCGGAGACGGCGCACAAGTTTTTGTTATTTTGATCCTCGGTGCTTTGTGTGCTGTTGTTGGTTCATTGCTGCATGTGGCTTTTGGCATGCCTCTTTGGGCCGTTATGATTACATTGGTGGCCATGATTATCGGCGGCACGGTCTGGATGCTGCGGGTATTTAAAGCAACCCTGGTGGCCTTGCAATTTCACCATGATGCGCGGGAAGGGACGCTTGCACAGGATGCCAGTGATGAAACATAATCAATGATGAAATATAACCGATTTGCGCCCGGTATGGGGCTGTCATTTGCTGTTCTGGTTGCGCTTGGCATTCTGATTGTACTTGGGACATGGCAGGCGCGCAAAGCCGGTCCAAAAACCGCTCTGCTTAAAAAAATAGAGGTTGGTTTGTCTGCGACACCAATGGCTTTGCCTGTGCATCTTGATGATCCGTCGTCGGTGGAATACCAACGCTTCAGCGTTGTGGGCAGGTTTCTTGACAAGCCACCGCTGGCTGTCTTTGCAACCAATACTGAAGGTAAGGGGGGGTACCACCTCTATATGCCCCTTAAAAGCCAGTATGGGCGTATTGTGATGGTCAATTTGGGCTGGGTGCCAAATAAGGACCAGTTGGAGAGCTATATCCCGCCGGAAACCGACCTTAATATTACGGGAGTACTTCGGGCAAATTCGCAGCCGGGTGCCTTCTCGGCCCCCAATGTCATTTCAACCAATGACTTTTACACAGCCGATGTGCATGATTTGGCAGCAAGTTGGGGCTTTACCAGCAAGGACTATTATCATTTTCGCCTTGCCTCAGATCATCGTGGGGAACTGGGTACGTTGCCTCAGGGCGGCCAAATCCGCCTTGATATTCCCAACAACCATTTCCAGTATGCGCTAACCTGGTTTGGGATAGGGCTTAGTCTTGTGGGTGTTTATATCGCGGTAGGTATAAAAAAGGCACGTGACGAGGCGTGAACGCCAATATCTGGCTTGCATCCCTGCCGCGCGGCACCTATGACTAGGCCCCGTAATTTATGACAAGTATAGTAGACGCTCTGTGAAATATATTTCTACACGTGGTCAGGCTGAGGCACTGGATTTTGAAGGCGTAACCCTGACGGGATTGGCGCGTGACGGGGGGCTTTATGTGCCCGAAAGCCTGCCAGCTTTCAGCGCTGATGATATCCGCGCCCTTCGCGGGCTGCCATATGCTGATGTGGCCTTTCGTATTATCAAGCCATTTGTTGCGGGCAGTGTTCCGGATGCTGACTTGAAAACCATGCTTGATGCCACCTACGGCGATGCTTTCCGCCACCCGGCAGTTGCACCGCTTACGCAGCTTGGCAGTAATGAATGGGTGCTTGAATTGTTTCATGGCCCAACCTTGGCCTTTAAGGATTTTGCGCTCCAGCTTCTGGGGCGTTTCTTTGACCATTTCACAGCGAAACGTTTGCAGCCGCTTACAATATTGGGTGCAACGTCAGGTGATACAGGTTCGGCAGCCATCGAAGGCTGTCGGGGTCGAGATAATGTGTCGATCTACATGCTGCACCCCAAAGACCGGGTTTCAGAAGTCCAGCGTCGCCAGATGACAACTGTACTTGAACCCAATGTCATCAACATTGCGGTGGACGGTACGTTTGATGATTGTCAGGCACTGGTGAAGGCCTGTTTTAATGATCTGGCTTTCCGCGACAAGATGGCACTGACAGCGGTTAATTCCATCAACTGGGCGCGGGTTATGGCCCAGATTGTCTATTATTTCACTTCTGCAGTAGCCCTTGGCGCGCCAGACAGAAAAATATCCTATAGCGTACCAACAGGTAATTTTGGTGACATTTTTGCAGGCTATATTGCCAAAAGCATGGGCCTGCCGATTGATCAACTGGCAATTGCAACCAACAGCAATGACATACTGGCCCGTACGCTGGATACGGGTCGCTATGCTTCTGGTCGTGCAGTGGCAACACTTTCACCCAGCATGGACATTCAAGTCTCGTCCAACTTTGAACGGCTGTTGTTTGACCTTGGGGGGCGCAGCGGTGCCCAGGTACGTGACTATATGGACAGTTTTCAGCAGGATGCCGGTTTTGAGCTTCGGGTTGATCACTGGGCAAAATTACGGGCATCTTTTGTTGCGGACCGGGTTAATGACGGTGAAACAAGCGCTGTCATGCAGCGTGTTTTTAAGCGTACGGGTTATGTGCCAGACCCCCATACAGCCGTTGGTTTGGAAGTGGCACAGCGTAAATTGGGTGCCGGGCTTACGCCCACGGTAACTCTGGCGACAGCACATCCTGTCAAATTTGGCGCGGCGGTTGAGGCAGCCTGCGGTATTACTCCTGTATTGCCTCCCCATATGGCGAACCTGTTTGACCGTGAAGAGAGATATGAAGTGTTGCCCAGCGATGTTGAGATATTGAAAAAAAGACTGACAGACGGAGCCGACATTTGACGCCCGAAGTCACGCGGCTGTCAAACGGTCTGCGCATTGTCAGCGAATGTCGCCCTGAACTGGAGACAGTGTCTGTTGGTGTGTGGACAGATGTTGGCACACGCCATGAAAGCAAAAGGCTGAATGGCGTTTCGCATTTTCTGGAGCATATGCTGTTCAAAGGCACTGAGGCACGCAGCGCCAAAGATATTGTGCTGGATATTGAATCTGTCGGTGGGCATATGAATGCCTATACCACGCGGGATAATACAACATTTTATGCGCGGGTATTAAAAAATGACCTTGAGCGAGCGCTGGATGTGCTTTCGGATATTGTTTTACACAGTGTTTGTGACCCCAAAGAAATTGAACGCGAAAAAGACGTTATCCTGCAGGAAATTGGGCAAGCGCTTGATACCCCTGATGATGTGGTTTTTGACCATCTGCAGGCTGTTGCTTATGGAGACCAGCCTTTGGCGCGGCCCATCCTCGGAGAAGCTGAAGGCATCAGAGCTTTTACCCAGGAAGACTTGCTGGGCTATTTGCGCGGCAATTATGTGGGTAACAATATTGTGGTTTCCGCAGTCGGCAACCTTGATCATGAAAGCCTTGTTAAAATGGTTGAGGCCAAGTTTGGCACCTTGCCAACCGGGACAAAGCAATCTGCGGGCAAGGCAATTTACTGCGGCGGCAGAAAAGAGGAAAAGCGTGATCTGGAGCAGGTTCATGTTACGGCAGCCTGGCCTGGCTGCTCGTATCATGATGACGGCTACTACGCATTGCAGGTCTACTCAACTATTTTGGGGGGCGGAATGTCGTCCCGGTTGTTTCAGGAAGTCCGGGAGGCCCGTGGGTTGGCGTATTCGGTCTATAGTTTTTGTAGCAATCACGAGGATACGGGATTATTTGGGATTTATGCGGGCACGGGGCCAGAATTGCTCGGCAAGCTTATGCCCGTGATCAAGGCTGAAATGTGTAATCTCGCGAAAGGCCCCGAACAGCTTGAATTCAATGTTGCTGTGGCTCAGATGAAAGCAGGCCTGATGATGGCGCTTGAAGCAACCACATCACGCATGGAACAATTAGGGCGGCAACTCTTGATTTTCGATAGGGTTATTCCAGTTCAGGAAATGCTCGCAAATGTAGATTCGGTTGAAATAACCGATGTGCAGTATCTGGCAGAGAGATACGCAGACTCTAGGTCGTCCTCAATAGCACTTGTTGGCAGTGGTGACTTTGAGTCGGCTAAATTTTAACACACTAACACTTAATAAACCTTTTTTCTCTACTGTGGTTCGGTAAGTTTAATTGCTACTAGTCTCGTGGGATTGATGGGCTAAGTAGCCAATGCTAATGTTCCCGGCCGAAAGGGGAATTAGGTTTTGTTAAGTCCGGAAATCTGCCAGCTATTAGCCTATTGGTGCTCCCTTGGGGGCGGGAATAAGGCACCTGAGCGTAGTGCCCTTGATCTGCGACACCTAACCTCGATCTTGCCCTGGATGTTCATTCTGGAAATGTCACCTGATGGTTCCCTTCGGTATCGCCTGGCGGGTTCTTCACTGGAGGAAGCCATGGGGCATGGTATGGCCGGCGAAACCTTCGGAGAGGTTTTTGCCAATAGCCAGCATGCGGCCCTTATGGAAGAGCTATACGCAGTTGCGCTTGTGCAAAGCAGCGGCATTCTGCGCACAGGGTCATTCAAGCTTCATTCGGAAGTTGCCCTTGATATGGAGGTGCTTGCACTGCCTTTTTTGGACGCGCGGGCCATGGGCAGCACAATATTGGTTGGCGTGATAAGGCCTTTCGAAACCAAAAACAGAGCTTTTGTTGATAAATGGGGTGAATTTGACCAGCAGTTGGAAAAGCTGTTCACGATACCGTCGCCACGGGCGGTCACTTTGTCAAACCTGTCAGCGCGGGTACATACACTTCTTGCCGAATTTGAAATCGAGCTACGGGTTATGGATTTGGCAAAGGTTATCGAAATTGATGGCCGGGGTTTGCATGACAGATATAAGGAAGTGCCTTCGTTTAGCCTGGAAACGCTTAATCCTGATCAGCCTTCAAGTTTGAACTAAAGCCAATAGCGCACGTCAAGGGCCTTAGGCGTGGCCAGCATCCGTTGACAGCATCGCAACATTAATGCCCAGCATCGCCATGGTTCGTGGCCACTTTTGTTCCAGCTCTGTATTGAAAATAATCTCATCGTCCGCTTCAGCGGTTAGCCAGCTGTTTGCACGGATTTCCTCATCCAGTTGTCCGCCGCCCCACCCTGTATAACCTAGCGCGAGCAATGTGTGGATTGGCCCACGGTCTTCTGCAACGGCTGTCAATATGTCGACTGTCGCTGTCAGGGCCAACCTTTCGCTCACAATAAGTGTAGAATCCTGTACATAATCGGCCGAATGAAGAATAAAGCCCCGCCCGGGTTCAACCGGCCCGCCTTTGTGGATTGTAACATCAGGAACGACCTCATCTGTTTCAATGTCCAACTGGTCTAAAAGGCCACTAAAAGTCAGGCTTTCGAAACTTTCATTGATAACGAGCCCCATAGCGCCCGATGCATCGTGCGAGCAAAGGTAAATAACGCTTCGGTCAAACCGGGGGTCTGTCATATTTGGCATAGCCAGCAAAAGTTTGCCGTTAAGAAAATTAGAAGATGTCACAGTGTTTGGCCCTTTCAGTTCAGTTTATAGCTTACCGCTTTGCATACAAATTCGCAATCAGATCAAGTTTGGATGAAGGCAACCAGGAAGAAAACACGGGCTCTATTGACATCAATGTGATGAAACGCGATTGGCACTGAGGCAAAAACACTGCTAAACAGGCGGCAGTTTAGTTGGAGAATTGTTTTGCGTTTTATTATTGGTATCATTGCCAGCCTGACAACAGGCGCGGCCAGCGCAACATCAGAGACACCGTGGATAGATCACGACGGTATGCTGAAGACGCGCCTGGTTACGGCATCACAGGATTATGCTACAGGTGAAGGCTCATTGCTGGCATGGGAGGCCAAGCTTGCCCCTGGCTGGAAAACATACTGGCGCTCTCCCGGTGAGGCAGGTTTGCCCGTGCGGGTTTTTGTGGCAGGCAATGAAGTTGCCCCCATGTATCCATTCCCTGAACGGTTCGATCTTTTTGGAATCCAGACATTCGGCTACGGCAATCAGTTGTTGCTGCCCTTTCGGATGCCCACGCAGCCTTCTGAGCTTTCTGAAATTCAAGTAGATTTTATGGTGTGCAAAGAAATTTGTGTACCGTTTGAACAATCCTACCAATTGCCAGATGTAGGGGCTGCTCCGGGGATGTCATTGCATGATATTCGGTTTGATGCATGGCTCAAAAAGGTGCCGGAGAAAACGGGTGGCGACGGTGCCGGACTTGAAGTTATCACCGCGTCGGTTACAGGCAGGTTGGGCCATCAGAAATTAATCGTTGATGTTCGTGCGGATACAGATTTGTCAAAAATGGATATGCTTGCGGAAGTGAATGACATGTTTCACTTTGGCATGCCGCAAATCCGGCTGCTGGAAAATGGTAGAAAGGCCCGTTTGGTTCTTTCCGCCATGACGGGCAATATGCCAGAGGACCTACGCGGTAATTCTGTCAGGTTGACCTTTTCAAACGGTCGCGGCGCTGTTATTGAACGTACCGTGCAATTGGCTAAATAGTCATTTGCCTTTAGCTTAGACAGACAATTTTCCTCTGTTTAGCAAGTTTGGTTACCGTGCGAATTTCACCAACTGAATGACCCCAAAGGACTAAGATATGACCATTAAAGTCGGCGATAAAATACCATCCAGCAGTTTGATGACAATGACAGCGGATGGTCCCGGCCCGGTGAGCACTGACGAATATTTTGCCAATCGCAAAATCGTTATTTTTTCGGTCCCTGGTGCTTTTACACCAACATGTTCCGCCAAGCATTTGCCAGGATTTATAGAGCGTGCAGACGAATTTGCTGCCAAGGGTGTGGATGAAATCGCTTGTTTTGCGGTGAATGATGTTTTTGTCATGCATGCATGGGGCAATAGCTGCGAGGCAGCAGGAAAAGTGACCATGCTTTCAGATGGTAATGGGACTTTTACCAAGTTTCTTGGTTTGGAAATGGACGCTTCTGGCTTTGGCATGGGGCTGCGGTCCCAGCGTTTTTCCGTGATTGTAGATAACGGTACAATAACCGAATTAAACGTTGAAGAACCAGGCGCTTTTCAGGTTTCAAGTGCCGAACACGCGCTGTCTCAGCTGTAGGGCCTAACCCTAAGTTATTACAAATTTATAGTTTGTCAGAGTATGGGGCAGCATTGGCTGCCCCTTTTTTATTGGGCGCAAAGCCCCTATATGTAATGCTCGGTTTTTACAGGTCTCAAACTTGGGGGAGTTTTCTATATGTTTGAAATGTCTACAATTCTGGTTAGCCTTATTGGCATTCTGGTGGTTGTTTTTATCTTTTCGGCGGTTGTTACTGTAAGCCAGGGCTTTGAATATACAGTTGAACGCTTTGGGCGTTATACCAAGACACTACCGCCCGGTTTCCATTTTATTTTACCGTTTATTGACCGGATTGGTAATAAACCAAACATGATGGAGCAGGTGCTTGATATTCCGACGCAGGAAGTGATCACCAAAGACAATGCGATGGTTGCAGCGGACGGGGTGGTGTTTTTTCAAATCCTTGATGCATCGCAGGCCAGTTATGAGGTCAATAATCTGACGGTCGCCATTCTCAATCTGACGATGACCAATCTCCGGACGGTGATGGGGTCGATGGACCTTGATGAACTGCTTTCAAAACGGGACGAGATTAACGCCCGATTGATGAATGTGGTAGACGGTGCAACCCAGCCTTGGGGTGTGAAAATAACCCGGATCGAGATTAAGGATATTGCACCGCCACGCGATATTGTTGATGCAATGGCTCGTCAGATGAAAGCCGAACGTGATAAACGCGCGGCTATTCTGGAGGCAGAAGGGCTTAGAGCCGCAGAAATTTTGCGTGCAGAAGGCGAAAAGAAATCTGCAATTCTGGAGGCTGAAGGCCGCCGAGAAGCCGCATTCAGGGATGCTGAGGCAAGGGAGCGTGAAGCTGAAGCAGAAGCCAGAGCTACGGATATGGTCTCAAAAGCCATTGCCGACGGTGACCCACAGGCGATCAATTATTTTGTCGCACAGAAATATGTTGAGGCCCTGCAAGAGTTTGCCCACAGCCCTAATGAAAAGCTTATCTTTATGCCAATGGAAACGTCTGGCGTTATTGGGGCCCTTGGCGGCATCTCAGAGCTGTTCAAGGATCTCAACAAAGATCGACCAGCGGTCGGACGGCGTAGCAGTGTGCCAAATGCGGAGTAGATGATGGAAGAAAATCTTGCATGGATGGTTGAAAACGCCCACTGGTTATGGTGGTCGGGTGGCGTAGCCTTGTTGGCTGGGGAAATGGTTATTCCAGGTGTGTATCTATTGTGGATTGGGCTGGCGGCTTCGGTCACCGGTATTTTTGCCTGGTTATTTCCCGGCCTTGAGTATGAAGGACACGGTTTAATTTTTGCTGCGCTGGGTACAGCGTCCATTTATATAGGGCACCGGTATTTTTACGGTGTAAAAGGCCCTCAGCCGGACATGCCGGTGAATATGCGAGGCCAGCAACATGTGGGCAAAACCTATATTGTGGTCGAGGCGATTGAAAACGGACGTGGCCATGTGCGTGTGGGCGATAGCCGTTGGTTGGCAGAAGGCCCAGATGCAGCGGTAGATGAGAAGGTACGTGTTATTTCTGTTGAAGGAACTATACTGAAGGTGGGATCAGTAGAGGAGTAGAGCAAATTCTAATTAACCTTACTCGAACGACAGTGGTTAGTTAGGGTTTTCTCAAGCAGAAAAGTTCGCCTTTATGAATGTGAGTGCCTTTTTAAAAGCCAGCGTTTCTGGCTGGTTGACGAGTAATATCAGAATAAACATGAAGCGCCGCCAGGCTGAATTGAGGCGGCGCTTTTCGCGCAGTCCCCATGAAATCCTCTATTTTCACCGGGCAGATGACCCTTACTGCCAGCTTATGGTGCAGGTGTTGCCGGATATGGCTGCCCGCTTTGATGTTAAAATCAAGCCGCTGGTGGTGGAACGTTTGCCCGCCAACATGTATCCTGACCCTGCTCGCTTTGAGGCTTACAGCATACTGGATGCTGCCAGGCTGGCACGGCTTTATGGCCTTGGTTTCCCGGTAACAGCGCTGGTGCCGGACCGGCTCAGTGTTGGCATGGCGAACCGGTATCTGGCCAGTATCCAGGGCGATGTTGACTTTTTTGCAATAGCTGAGGAGGTGGGCGCGGCCCTGTGGCGACAGGATTTGCCAACAGTGAAAAGGCTGTGCGCCAGCGCTGATATTAAAGAGGCCGTCCTCAATGAAAATGAGGCTTTGCTGAAATCACTTGGACATTATGCCAGTGCAACAACCTGGTATGGTGGAGAGTTTTATGCAGGGCTTGATCGGCTGGATCACCTGGAACGCCGTCTGAACCAGTTTGGTATTGGGGACGGTGAAGTTCATTTTGAGCTCCCGCGCCTTTGGTGGCACAATTTGGAAAAGTTGGAAAAATCAGTCGCTGGCCGCTCGGTCGATGTTTATTTTTCCGTCCGTAGCCCATACAGTTATTTGGCGCTTCAGATGATCTCCGAGTTTGCCGATATTTCCGGTGTCCGACTGAAGCTAAAGCCCGTTCTGCCCATGTTGATGCGCGGCCTTGCTGTGCCGCCTGCCAAGGGACGATATATATTGATGGATACCGTGCGTGAAGCGCGGCTTGAGAATATTCCGTTTGGACGCATTGTTGACCCGCTGGGGGATGCGGTAAAGCGCGCGATGGCGATCGGTTTCCCCTTGATAGAGGAAGGCATGGCCCTGCCTTTCTTCAAAGCGTTTACGCGGGGCGTATGGGCTGAAGGTATTGACGGTACAACTGATGAAGGCCTTATCAAGATTTTGGCACGTGCAGGGTTGCCTGCATCAAAACTTGATAGTGTCCTTACGGAAGAAGCATGGCAGGAAAAGGCTGAGAAAAACCGGCAGGAAATGCTGATGTATGGCAGCTGGGGGGTGCCTACTTTTCGGGTTGGTGGTGAAACCCTTTGGGGCCAGGACAGATTGTGGGCGATTGTCGAGGCTCTTAAACAAGACTAGGGATCGAAGTAATACACCGGCATAATTATCACTTTCGCTTAGATTGACTGGGTGAGGGGAGTTTCTATGCTGAAGCACATTTTAAGCCCTTGGAAAGTTTAGCCAGCAAATTGGCACTGATTTTATAAAAGGAAATACAAATGGGGATGCGTCTACCAATGAATAAAATGCTGAAATTTGGGTTATCAGCGAGTGCCATGCTTGCTCTTGCAGCGTGCGCGGATGTGAATTCATCCATGAATTCGTCGGCCAGGATTGTTGAAACAACAGCGGCCAGCTTCAGTGCAGCTCGTATTAAAGCGGATGTTACTTTTCTTGCTGACGACCTGCTGCTTGGCCGGGATACGGGCAGTGATGGTTACCGTTTGGCGGCTAATTATGTGGCGGCGGAATATGCACGTTTGGGCCTAAAGCCAGCAGGGGATCAGGGAAGTTATTTTCAGGAAGTTCCTTTCCAGACGGCGCACGTTAATCAGGAAACTGCCGCGATGTCGATCCGCATAGACGGCAGCGAGACACCCCTGAAGCTGGGTGACGATTTTTATATGGGCGGCAGTGTGAAAAACAAGTCCGGTGAGGCTACCGGAAATGTAGTTTTTGTCGGCCACGGAGTTTATGCGCCCGAATTGGGGCATGATGATTTGGCCGGGCTTGATCTGGAGGGCAAGATTGTCCTCACTGTATCGGGCGCGCCTGAAAGCTTTCACACTGAAATTCGGGCTCATCACGGTTCGCCGACAACAAAAAGCCAGGAGTTTTTAAAACGCGGTGTCATAGCAACGCTAACTGTGAATTCGCGTGCCAGAGAAAAACGTCGCCCCTTCAAACGTTTCAAACGCTTTCTGGGCAATAAAAGCTTTGACTGGGTGAGGCCTGCTGAAATGGATGTAAAAACACCCAGGTTGAAAGCGGCAGCGAGTATTAGCAATGATGTCGCTGAAAAGATGTTCGCAGGGATGGCTGGGTCATTTTCAAGCGTGATGGATGCAGTTGAAGCTGGCCAATTTGCCAGTACACCCCTTGGTGTTGAGGTGGCTCTGAAACGTGAAAGCATCATGAGTGATACTTTTTACAGCCCCAACGTTATTGCTGTTCTGGAAGGTTCGGACCCGGAACTGAAAAATGAATATGTTGTTATGTCAGCGCACCTTGACCATATCGGTGTTTCCAAACGCGCCAAGGGTGATGACAAAATTAACAACGGCGCGCTTGATAATGCAGCTGGCATTGCTGTGATGCTGGAAGTAGCACGCGCTTATGTGGCTGCTGACATTAAACCCCGCCGTTCGATTTTGTTTGCAGCTGTTGCGGCGGAAGAAAAAGGCCTGCTTGGGGCTGGGTATTTTGCACATCATCCTACAGTGGATAAAAAAGCCATGATCGCCAATGTGAATTTGGATATGCCGATCCTGCTTTATGATTTTACCGATGTTGTTGCATTTGGTGCTGAACGATCAAGCCTTGGCCCGATTGCGTCTGAAGCCGTAAGCAAAATTGGTGTCAGCCTCAGCCCTGATCCTATGCCGGAAGAGGGTATTTTTACCCGAAGTGATCACTACCGGTTTGTACAGCAGGGCATTCCTTCGGTGTTTCTGGTAACGGGCTGGGGGGAAGATACAGAAGGCAAGGACGGCGGTAAAATATTTATGGATTTCCTGGGCAAAACCTACCATTCACCCGCCGACCAAATCGATCAGGCAATTGATTATGACGCAGGTGCTAAATTTGCTTATGTGAATTGGTTAATCACCAGCGCGATTGCGGACAATGATAACCGGCCTGAATGGAATGAAGGTGACTTTTTCGGTGATACCTACGCAGGGAAATAGCGTTCTCTAACAAATAGGTTTCTAATAAACAGGGGCATCAGCATATGTTGATGCCCTTTTTTGTTGATGGCGGTCTTTTATCAACAATCCGGTTTGTAAATTGTCATACCCTGGTTGGCGAGCGCGTCTGCGCGTTCGTTCCCCGGGTCCCCTGCATGTCCTTTAACCCAACGCCAGTCGATATCATGTTTTGCAGCCGCAGTGTCCAGTGCTTGCCAAAGGTCAGCATTTTTAACAGGTTTTTTGGCTGAGTTGTGCCAGCCTTTGGCCTTCCAGCCATTGATCCATTTTGTAATGCCGTCGCGCACATAGGTGCTGTCTGTATAAAGATGGATTTCACAGCGCCTTTTTAACACATTCAGGGCTTCAATGGCGGCGGTTAATTCCATACGATTGTTCGTGGTATTAAATTCGCCGCCCGTGATTTCTTTTTCGTGGTCCCCGTATAAAAGCAGGGCTCCCCACCCGCCAGGCCCCGGATTCCCCGAGCAAGCACCATCTGTATAGACTTCAACTATCCGTTTCTTAGACGACATACTCAGCGGCATCCTTCACTTGCTGGTGGAACTTCAGTCGCTTGATATAGTCTTGTGGGTCTTTCCTGCTTACCACAGCGTCCTTGACCGGGTTTAGCCAGTCATAGAGCCGAGTGAGCAGGAACCTGAGCGCAGCACCACGGCAAATGACAGGTAGTGCGTCAAGCTCTGCCGGCGTCAGCGGGCGGTAGGTGTCATACATTTCCACCAATCTTTTGGCCCTTGGCGCATCAAAGGCGTGTGCATCATCAAAGCACCAGGCGTTGATGCAAATGGCAAGGTCAAGCGCCAGCATATCGGTGCAGGCAAAATAGAAATCGATCAATCCGGTGATTTTGCCGCCCGTGAATAATACATTGTCCGGGAACAGATCAGCGTGGACGGTGCCTGTAGGTAGCCCAGTAGGCCAATGGGCTTGCAGGAACGCATATTCCGCTTCTATCAGGTTTTTGAGGCCAGGTTCGATACTGTCAGCCTCGTCTTTGACCATATTGATAATTTCTGCCCATGCCCCAAGCCCCATGCTGTTGGTGCGGTTGGGGCTATAGTCAGCAAGCGCCGTATGCATGTGGGCCAGAGCTGTTCCAACTTCGGCGCAGTGACTTTCGCCGATACAGGCGGTGCTGACACCTTGCAGGAAACTAATCATACAGGCGGGACGCCCCGCCAAAGTTTGTAGAGCATTTCCAGCCGTGTCACTGATCGGTAGTGGTGCGGGCAAGCCTTTGGTTGCAAGGTGGCTCATAAGCCCCAGAAAATAGGGCAGGTCGGCCGCATTTGTACGCTTTTCGTATAACGTAAGAATGAAACGGTCGCTGGTGGTATCAAGCAGATAATTCGAATTTTCGATGCCTTCGGCAATGCCTTTAAAGCTTATTGCCTGGCCAACGTCATATTTTTGCAGGAAAGAGCCAAGGGCTCCATCATCAACTTCAGTATAGACAGCCATCAGGCAATGTCCTTCAGAATTGGTGGCACTTTAAAGATAACGCTTTCCTCGGCAGTGGTTACCAGTTCCACGGTTGCATCAAACCGAGCTTTGAGCGCGTCAATCACTTCTTCAACCAAAATTTCAGGGGCGCTGGCACCCGCAGAAATCCCTACCGTTTTTGCCCCGGCAAGCCATGCCCAGTCAAGGTCAGTTGCTCTGCGCACAAGTCGGGCGCGGCTCCCGGATTTCTCCGCCACTTCAACCAGCCTGCGGCTATTGGATGAATTGGGCGCACCAATCACAATGACCCGTTCCGCCTGCCGTGCGATTTCTTTAACGGCGATCTGGCGATTTGTGGTCGCATAGCAGATATCTTCTTTCTTTGGGCTTTTGAGTGCAGGGAATTTTGTTTCCAGTTTGGCAACAATATCTGCCGTATCATCAACCGAAAGGGTCGTTTGTGTGACGTAGGAAAGCTCAGCCCCTGGTGCAACATCAAGGTTTTCTACGTCTTCTACGGTCTCAATCAGTGTCATTGAGCCTTCTTCTATCTGGCCCATTGTGCCAATGACCTCAGGGTGGCCCGTATGGCCAATCATCAATATATGGCGGCCGTTTTCCTTGTGGCGTTCAACCTGACGGTGGACTTTGGATACAAGTGGACAGGTGGCATCCAGATAAACCATATTGCGGCGTTCGGCCTCTGCAGGCACTGCTTTTGGTACGCCGTGGGCAGAAAAGACAACCGGCACACCCTCGGGCACCTCGTCCAGTTCATCAACAAAAACCGCGCCTTTGGCTTCCAGTCCCTCAACAACATAGCGGTTATGCACAATTTCGTGCCTTACATAGACCGGGGCGCCGAATTTAATGATGGCCAGCTCAACGATTTTAATCGCCCGGTCCACACCGGCGCAAAAACCGCGTGGGTTGGCAAGATAAATGCGCAAGGTGTCTTTTTGGGCTGTGGGCAAGCTGGCCTCCTGGCTGAATGTACGCCCCTTTGCTACCGCCCTTGATTGAGGGGGTCAAGCATCGCTGACCTGTGGCCAGCTTTTTGTGGCAGAACCGGCCCTGTTTTACTGTGGACCCAGGCTTTTGCCGTTGGGACTCGCTATTCAATACGTGCGAAGACAGAGCGTGTTTTTATCCCGGGGCACTGCCACGCTTTGGTCACAGTGCCTCTATAAAGAAACTCGCGGCTACGAAAGTGAAACTTATATTAACTTGGCTTGCGCTTTGTCGGTGTTCTTTTTATGATCGCGGCCAAATCCGGGGTAGCACCGGTAATGGTATTTCTGAAAGGGTTCATATGTCTGTGCGTTTTGTGTTTCTGTCGGCCTTGTTGCTTATGCTGGCAGCCTGCAACCGTAACCCTTTTGAAGTTACAGTATCGCGCTGTCTTGCTGTGGCGGTCGTAGGTGATGTTGGCACATTAACCAAATTCAGTGGTAACAAACAAACCACCGGGGATGTGGCCTTTACAGCTTCGATCATGGATGTGGAAAGTCGCTGTGAAGAAGGGTCCAATGTACGTTCTGAGGTGTCTTTTTATATTGGGGCTCAGTCAGGCCCTGCGTTGACCAGCCGTACTGTGACGGTTCCTTATTTTGTTGCTGTGTTGAAAGACAATAGCCAGATTGTTTCCAAGAAAATCTTTGATGTAACCCTGAACTTTGATGATACCGGTTACGCCTACAGTGAGCAGGTTGTTGGCCAGCTTATTCCCAGCATCGAACAAGCTCGCCGCTATAATTATGAACTGTTACTTGGTTTCCAGATGGACGCACAGGACGCTGTTTATAATATGGAGCGCTAGGGCCTGACCTTAAAACGCTTTGTCTTCCAGGGGCACGCACTTTTTCTTCAAGACATCATGCGGATGAAGGGTTTCGGGTTTCGATATCTGTATTGATCATTAATTCAATTGGCAGCGTGATGGTAACCACGGTGCCAACATCTTCAGTGCTTTCGAATTTGAAGCTGCCTTGATGCATTTTTGTCAGCTGCTGTACAAGCGTGAGCCCCAGCCCCAGCCCTTCTTCATTGCGTAAGGCATATTCTTGGCTGTCAACTTTGCCAAATTGCTGCAAGACAGTATCCATGTCGTCAACAGGGATACCGATGCCTTCGTCTTTAATACGGAATTGTATCTCGCGGTTGCTGGTTTCGCGCAATCGAATATGAATACAGCCCGGCGGGTCGGTGAATTTGACCGCATTGCTAAATAAATTGAGCAGTATTTGTTGCAGACGTCCGGGATCAGCATTGAAATGAATATCTTCATCAGGCAGGTCATATACAAAAGCGAGCCCCGTTTTTGTACCTCTGATTTCTTGCAGTTTGTGGCAGGTTTCAAGCAGTTCAATAGCTGAAATGCGTTCAATCCGCATGTCTGATGTGCCGGTGCTAAGGTTTGAAACATCAAGAATGTCATTAACGATATTGAGCAAATGCATGGCTGACCGATTGATGTCAAACGCATAGGCCCGCCGCCGCATCTGAACCCTGTGTTCATCAATATTCTGATATAGCAGAGAGGAAAAGCCAATGATCGTATTCAAGGGTTGCCGCAACTCAATGCTCATGGTGTTCAGGAATTCATGGCGCGCAGTATCGGCAGCGGTGATGCTGTTAAACACTTTCTCCCGTTCTTTTTGTAAGCGGTGGCTTTGCAGCACTACGGAAGTTTCGAAGGCTTCTTGGGCTTTGTATATTTCTTCATCGAATGGACGCCCCCCTAACCATGTCGCAATCCCGGCAATCATCATAACAATAAGAAAAACGAACAGCATGACGGGAACAGAATTCATGCTGCCAGATGAAGCCGCTGAAGCACTGTCGGCGGGTAGGCTGGCCGAAAAGAGAACGGCCCAGGCGATTGCAAATATGAGTGCGACCAATACCGCACTACGCCGCCGGTATCGGACGCCGCGCAACAGCGAATTCGCTAGACGGTCTCTATGAAGTAGCACAATGATCCCCAATCAGATCTTCACTATGGTTTCTATAAAAACAAATCGCCCTTAAAATTGCATTAATCGCATCGATATAATCCAGCAGGGGGAAATCTATGCGATTGACTCTCTGGTGATAGTGCATATGATCCGGCTCACGATCAGGTCTTGCGGTTGAGTATTGTATCAGCCGTACCGGTCGTGCGGGAGAGGCTGGTATCAACCGTGTTGATCACCAGCGCCGAAGGAGCAACCGCCCCGGAAACTCTCAGGCAAAAGGACCGCACGAACGTTAGACACTCTGGAAAGCAGCGGCACCGTCCTTGATATGGCAGTGCTTCTCACCGAAGGGGTAAGCTGTAGCGCTGTTATGCTGCGGTCAAATCTCTCAGGTTCCGCGACAGAGGGGGCGCTTAGGCCGGCATTGCCGGATTATTTGCGCGCGCGGAGAGCTGTTTAATGTCTGATGAAACCTTACTGAAAACCCCTTTTTACCATATGCATATGGCAGCTGGCGGCAAGATGGTGCCCTTTGCGGGGTATGCGATGCCGGTTCAATATCCGCTTGGCATTATGCGAGAACATACCCACACCCGTGAAAAGGCAGGCCTGTTTGACGTGTCTCATATGGGGCAGGCTTATATCCGTGCTACCGACGGCAGTGATCCGGCAGAGGCAATTGAAGAAATTATGCCGGGCGCGCTCGCGGTGCTGAAGCCCGGCAAGATGCGTTATACGTTGCTTTTGAACGATGAAGGCGGGATCGAGGATGACCTGATGGTCACGCGCACGTTTGAACCTGAAGGCACGCTTTATGTGGTGGTAAACGCCGCCTGCAAAGAAAAAGATTATGCTATTCTGGAAGACCGTTTCGCAGGCAGATTAACACTGGAACCTCTGGAAGACCGGGCACTGCTTGCGTTGCAAGGACCAAAGGCTGAGGCCGTACTGGCCACGCTCGCACCTGAAGTGGCTGACATGAGCTTTATGGAAGCCACCATGGTTACGCTGGAGGGTGTGGTTTGCGGGGTGTCACGCTCAGGTTATACCGGCGAAGATGGCTATGAAATTTCAGTTCCTGAGGACGAAGCAACAGTGCTGGCTGAACGTCTTCTTGCGCAGGATGATGTAGAATGGATTGGCCTCGGCGCTCGCGACAGTCTGCGGCTTGAAGTGGGGCTTTGCCTGTCAGGTCATGACTTTGATGCTTCCGTAAACCCGGTGGAGGCCGGGGTGAGTTTTGCCCTTGGTAAAAAACGCCGTGAAAATGGCGACTTTGTTGGCAGCAAACGCATTCTTGCTGACCTTGAGGCTGGGCCTGAAAAATCTTTGGTTGGTATATTGCCAAGTGGCCGTGCCCCTGCACGTGAAGGCGTTGAAATCGCTGATATGAACGGGGCAGTGATCGGCAAAGTCACTTCAGGCGGGTTTGGCCCTACGTTCGGTGGGCCGGTGGCAATGGGTTATGTGCCCAAAAGCTTTGCCGCTGAAGGCACAGAACTACAGCTTATTATTCGCGGCAAGACGCATCCAGCCAAAGTCGCAAAAACACCTTTTGTTCAACAGCGCTACAAGCGCAAAAAAGTTTCCTGAAGAGCTAACCCCGGAGGAAAAATACATGATAAAATACACAGAAGATCATGAATGGATGCTGATCGAGGACGGCGTTGCCACTGTTGGCATTACTGATCACGCACAAAATGCACTTGGTGATATTGTTTTTATTGAATTGCCAGAAGTTGGTGCGTCTTTTGCGAGAGGCGATGATGCCGCTGTTGTCGAATCGGTTAAAGCCGCGAGCGAGGTGTATGCACCGCTTTCCGGTGAGATTACCGCTATTAATGAAGCCCTTGAAGGGGAGCCTGGCACGGTTAACAGTTCGCCGATGGATGATGGTTGGTTCTTTAAAATCAAGCTTTCGGACACCAGTGAACTTGAAGGCCTGATGGACGAGGCCGGTTACAACACGTTTGTTGCAGGTCTGGAATAAACGGATACAGCGTCGGCCTTTGGTGGACGTCTTTCATAGTTGAGGAGTATGGGCATGCGCTATTTGCCGCTCACGGACAACGACCGGCAGGTGATGCTGGATAAAATTGGTGTCCGGCAGGTTGATGACTTATTTCAGGATGTACCAGAAGGTGATTTGAACCCGACAATTGATTTGCCGCGCCACAAATCAGAGATGGAGGTCGAGCGCCATCTCACACGGCTGGCGGCTAAAAACACTGCGGCAGGCAGTGTGCCGTTTTTTATCGGTGGTGGAGCTTACAAGCACCATGTGCCGGCCACTGTTGACCATTTGATCCAGCGGGGCGAGTTTTTAACCGCCTATACCCCCTATCAGCCCGAGATAGCGCAAGGGACACTTCAATATATTTTTGAGTTTCAAACCCAGGTAGCCCAGCTTACCGGCATGGATGTGGCCAACGCCAGCATGTATGATGGTTCAACAGCCACGGCAGAGGCAGTGATGATGGCCCGGCGGGTTACACGCCGGAAATGTGCGGTCATTGCTGGCGGGTTGCACCCGCATTATCGAGCTGTTGTGGAAACCACAACCCAGTTTACAGACGACAAAATTGTGGTATGTGAAACGATGCCTGCTGATCCGACGGCTGAACTTCAGGCTCTGATCGATACTATTGATGACACAACAAGCTGTGTTGTTGTGCAAAATCCGACAGTCGCGGGGCATGTGCTGGACCTGCGTCCTCTGGCTGAAGCCGCACACGCCCAAAAGGCGCTGTTGATTGTGGTGGTGACCGAGGTGATGTCGCTTGGACTGGTGATGAGCCCCGGTGAAATGGGGGCCGATATTGTGGTCGGGGAAGGCCAGTCTATTGGCAATGGGCTTAACTTTGGCGGCCCGTATGTGGGGCTTTTTGCCACCAACCAGAAATATGTGCGCCAGATGCCGGGCCGACTGTGTGGTGAGACCGTGGACGCTGACGGAAAGCGGGGCTTTGTGCTCACACTTTCCACCCGTGAACAGCATATTCGGCGTGAAAAAGCCACGTCCAACATATGCACAAACTCCAGCCTTTGCTCGCTGGCGTTTACCATTCATATGACGCTGCTGGGTGAAAAAGGCCTGCGCGCTGTGGCCAGATTGAACCATAAAAAAGCCCAACAGCTGAAAGCCGCCCTTGCTGTAATTGAAGGCGTTGAGGTGCTCAACGATGCTTTCTTCAATGAAATAACGGTACGTTTGCCCGGTGACGCTGCGGACATTGTAGAAACTTTGGCCAGCAAAGGTATTTTGGCGGGTGTGCCTTACGGACGCCTGGCACCGGATGCAGGCCTTGATAATTTGCTGATACTCGCAGCGACAGAGATCGTAACCGATGATGATATCGCGGCCCTCGCCGCCGCAATGCAGGAGGCGGTGCAATGAGCATGAATAATCAGGGACGCCCATCCTCGCCTGTGCATACAAACGCGCAGTCCGAGGGTTTCAAAAGCTTTTCTGGACACAAGGGTCTGCGCCTTTCCGAGCCGTTGATCTTTGAACTGGGCACAGTGGAGACCTCTGGTGTTGATACGGAGGTGCTGGAAGATTTTGACTTGGCACTTGGTGGGTTAGACCGCACAGCGGAAATCGGCTGCCCGGGGCTGTCAGAGCCTGACACCGTGCGCCATTATACACGTCTTAGCCGCTTGAATTACGGTATTGATATGGGTGTTTTCCCGCTTGGGTCATGTACCATGAAGCATAACCCGCGCCTGAACGAAAAAACTGCACGGCTGCCGGGTATTGGCGATATTCATCCATTACAGCCCTTGTCCACCGTGCAGGGTGCGCTTGAATTAATGCAGGAACTATCCCATTGGCTGATGACCCTGACGGGCATGCCTGCTGTGGCCTTGTCCCCCAAAGCCGGTGCGCACGGGGAACTGTGCGGTGTGATGGCGATCCGTGCGGCTTTGGAAGCACGCGGTGATGCCCGCGAAACTATTCTTTGCCCAGAAAGCGCCCACGGCACCAATCCGGCAACGGCAGCTTTTTGCGGTTATAAAGTAAAATCTGTGCCCGGAAAAGCCAATGGCCGTGTTGATCTGGAGGCGCTTAAGGCCGCGCTTGATGACAGTATTGCAGCGGTGATGATCACCAACCCCAATACGTGTGGTTTGTTTGAAAATGAAGTGAAGGAAATTGCTGATGCAGTTCATGCAGCGGGCGCTTTTTTCTATTGTGACGGGGCTAACTTTAACGCCATCATGGGGAAAGCACGGCCTGGGGATTTGGGCGTGGATGCAATGCATTTTAATTTGCATAAAACATTCTCGACGCCGCACGGCGGCGGTGGCCCCGGTTCTGGTCCAGTAGTATTTTCCGATGCCTTAAAAGCCTATGCCCCGTTGCCTTATGTGACAACAAATGAGGGCACTTTGCATATGCATGAGTGGCCTGCGGCAGACGACACAACACTTGGTCGTCTTACAGCATTTCATGGTCAGATGGGTATGTATGTGCGTGCGCTGACCTATATGCTCAGTCATGGCGGTGACGGGTTGAAGCAAGTGTCTGAAGATGCCGTTTTGAATGCGAATTATATACTGGCCTCGCTCAAGGATGTTATGAGCGTCTCGTTTGATGGACCCTGCATGCACGAAGCCTTGTTTGATGACGGTTTTCTGAAAGATACCGGGGTCACAACGCTTGATTTTGCCAAAGCCATGATTGATGAGGGCTATCACCCTATGACCATGTATTTCCCGCTAGTTGTGCACGGCGCTATGCTGGTGGAGCCAACCGAAAGCGAGTCTAGATTTAATCTGGACCAGTTTATTCGGTCCATGCGGGGTCTGGCGAAAGCGGCCAAATCAGGGGATGTTGGACGCTTTGAAGGTGCGCCTTATTATGCGCCCCGCAAAAGGCTGGATGAAACGCAAGCTGCGCGCAAACCTGTTCTGCGTTACACAAAATCAGACGAGGCGTAGCGAATACAGGCCAGAAATGGTATAGTCGCCCGGATATAGAGAAGGATTTGATCTTTGTGTCCGGGGTGTTAGCCTGTGGTTATCAGGCGCAACCGAAATTGGTGTTAAGGAGACTTCGTGAGTAAACGCATCTTGGTCGTTGATGATTCCGTAACCATGCGGGACATGCTGACACAGTATCTGCAATCTGGTGACTATATGGTGTCCGCTGCTAACAGTGGTGCCCAGGCGCTGGATCTTCTTAAAACTGAACGGTACGACGTTATTGTTACCGATTTGGAAATGCCAGAGCTGGATGGCTTTGGCCTTATTCGTGTTGTTTCGGAACTGGACTGGGATCCAGGTTTAATCCTTGTAACCCAGCATGATGCACGCTCGCTGCACTCGGCGCGAGAGCTTGCTATGGCTTACAGTGTCAATTTACTGGGTACTTTAAGTAAACCTATCGATAGAGAGACTTTATTGTCCACGCTGAATGAAGTTGCCAGCACACAGTCAGCAACCCGCGCGGGCAGTGAAACGGTTTTGGCTGAATCTGAATTTATGCGCGGTTTGATGACAGATGGGTTGGTGCCTGTATTTCAGCCCAAGATCGACCTGAAAACTGGAAATCTGGCAGGCGCAGAAACCTTTGCGCGCTGGCGACCGCCGGGCGGTGGTTTGCTGGGGGCTGGTGCTGTTGTACGGATCGCCCGTGAAAAAGGCTATATGGATGTACTGACCTACCGCATGCTTGAGCTTGCGATGGAACAGCAGGGCAAATGGAAACGGGAAGGTCAGGAGATCACGCTCTCTGTCAATGTATCCAGCGTTAATCTTCGCAAGGAAGACTTTGCCGATGTTGTTTCTGGCCTTGCCCAGCAATTTGATGTTGATCCAAAGCAAGTGCGGCTTGAACTTGCAGAATCAGATTTTTATGTGGATGAGCGTGTGCCGCTGGAAGTTTTGTCGCGCATCCATATGCGCGGCTTTGGGTTAGCGCTTGATGATTTTGGAACGGGCTTTGCCTCGCTCATGCGGTTGCAGTCGATCCCATTTGATGAAATGATCGTTGACCGTGAATTTATTGGTCGCGCAAAAGACGATAAAATAGCCCGCATCATCCTCGAATCTGCAATTGAGCTTTCTCATAAACTGGGGCTTAGAGCCACATGCGAAGGCATTGAAGATGAAGCCCACCTTCTGATGGTCAAGGAATTGGGCGCGGATACGGTGCAGGGCTATCATATCGGCAAACCCATGTCGCATGACGAGTTTCTGATCTGGGTTGAAGATTATAAAGCGGGTGTTATCAAAATTGCAGGCCTAAACTAAACCGTATTCCAAAGTGTATTATTTGTGCGGGTTCTGAAACCTTTTCATAACAGTTGTTCTCTTTTTGTTCTTATGGTATGCTTTGAGCATGGCAGGAGAGAATAAACACTTTCGTTCTGAAATATCGCCTTGGCTTCCAAAGGGCCGGGGAGCGGTATCTAATGATACCGGACGCTTTGAAAAGCTGAAACGCTCCTCTGTTTATGACGGGTGGCTCCGTGAAGAAGACAAACCGTCGCTCAAGACTTTTGTAACGGAAGAAACCGCCAAGCATATTATCAGCAGAAATACCTCGCCGGATATTCCTTTTGATCGATCAATCAATGCGTACCGGGGATGCGAGCATGGCTGTGTCTACTGTTTTGCACGGCCTACACATGCTTATCTGGGACTGTCACCCGGGCTGGACTTTGAAAGCAGGCTGTTTGCCAAGGCAAATGCGGCTGAGTTGCTGGAAGCCGAGATTTCCAAAAAAAACTATGAAGCAAAACCCATAGCCATGGGCACCAATACCGATCCCTACCAACCCCTGGAAAAAGAAAGGCGTATCACACGCAGCATTCTTAAAGTACTGGCTAAATATGAACATCCGGCGACGGTGCTTACCAAGTCGCGCCTTATTGTGCGGGATTTGGACTTGATCGCGCCGATGGCAGAAAAAGGCCTGATCAAGGTTGGCCTTTCCGTCACTACCTTGGACCGTAAGCTCGCACGGCTGATGGAACCCCGTGCTTCAACGCCACAGCGGCGGCTGGATGCCATTAAATTATTGTCAGACGCAGGAGTACCAACAAGTGTGATGTTTGCCCCCCTTATCCCGGCGCTTAACGATCATGAAATGGAGGCAGTATTGGCTGCTGCCCAACATGCCGGCGCGGCGGAAGCGGCTTATATTCTACTGCGCTTGCCTTTGGAGGTTGCCAGCCTGTTTGAGGATTGGCTGGAGGCCCATTTTCCTGATCGTAAAAAACGGGTACTGAACAGGCTCGCAGCGCTCAGAGGCGGGAAATTGAATGACCCGCGTTTCAAACACAGGATGCAAGGCAAAGGTTTTGAGGCCGAGCTGATGCGCCAGCGTTTCAGCAACCTGTGCCGTAGGCTGCACCTGGGCCATGAACAAAAGGCGCTTGATACAACGCGGTTTAAAAAGCCCGTTTTAAAAGGGGGCCAGTATAGCCTGCTGGATGCATTGAACGTTTGATCTGTTAGGCGTCTTCTTCCATGCTGAATAGTTCGGCATTACCACCAACTGCGGCTGTATTGATTGTTAATGTGCGCTCGCTGGCAAACCGCAGTAAATAATGAGGTCCACCGGCTTTGGGGCCTGTGCCTGACAGGCCTTCACCGCCAAACGGCTGCACTCCGACAACGGCCCCTGTCATATTGCGGTTGATATAGGTATTGCCAATGTGGTTTTTCTCAAACAGCATTTGCCAGCGCCCTTCCAGACGGGAATGAGCCCCGAATGTCAGGCCATAACCTGTTGAACTGATCTGCTTCAGGGTATCATCAATATTGGCAGCATTGAAGCGTATGATGTGTAGAACAGGGCCAAAAACTTCGCCTTCAAGCTGATTGATATGGTCGATTTCAAAAATATGGGGTGCGAGAAAAGTGCCTGCCTCTGTTGCCGTTCCCATTTCAGCCTTTGCAATCAGGGTGGCTGTGATTTCCATGCGCGTGCAGTGGTCGGCCAGCCGGTCACGGGCGGCAGCATCAATGATGGGGCCTATGTCGGTTTCGAGCATGGCAGGGTTGCCCACAGAGCGCTCTTTCAGCGCCCCCTTGAGCATGTCAATCACCTTGTCGGCTATGCTGTCCTGGAGGAAAAGCACCCTGAGAGCAGAGCAGCGTTGGCCAGCTGAACCAAAGGCAGACATAATCACATCATCAACCACCTGCTCGGGCAGGGCGGTCGAATCGACAAACATGCAGTTTTGACCACCGGTTTCGGCAATCAAGGGAACAATAGCACCGTCGCGGTCGGCCAGCGTTTTGTTGATCAGCTTGGCGGTCGCAGTGGAGCCGGTAAAGGCTACACCGCTAATGCGTTCATCTGCGACAAGTGCGGCACCCACGTCTGCACCACTCCCCAAAAGCAAATGCAGCGCATCCAGGGGCACACCGGCTTCATGGAACAGCTTTACCGCATGCCAGGCGATGATGGGTGTCTGCTCGGCAGGTTTGGCAATCACTGAATTGCCCGCTGCCAGTGCGGCCGCCACCTGGCCTACAAAAATGGCAAGCGGGAAATTCCATGGTGCAATGCAGAGAAAGGTCCCACGTCCACCCAGATACAGCTCGTTTTTTTCGCCGGTTGGACCGGGAAGCCTGATCGGGTCTTCAAACTGTTTGGCTGCGAGGTCAGCATAATAGCGGCAGAAGTCAACAGCTTCCCGAATTTCAGCGATACAGTCGTCGATTGTTTTCCCGGCTTCGCGCACCAGTAGGTTAATAAAGATATCACGGTTTTCTTCGATCAAATCACTGGCATTTTGCAGAATTTTAGCACGCTTCGCCCCGCCGAGTGCATTCCAGCTATGGTATGCGGTAGCGGCGTGGCTGCAGGCTGCTTCTATATCCTGTTTTCGCGCCGCGCGTGCGGTGCCAACTGTGATTTTGCCGTCTGTGGGGTTGCATATGTTTTTTGGCTCATGACCAACCTCTTCACCAGAAACAAGAGAGGCGGCACTATACTGGTGATCGGCGCGGTCGGCGAGCGCTTCGAGAAGCGGTTCATGCTCCAGCCGGTTCATCAGGTTGCAGCCTTTTGAATTTACGCGGTCCTGGCCATAAAGTTCGGCTGGTTTCGGGATAAGTGTATGACGCAGTGAAGGCGTGGCTTTCAGGGCCGTCACCGGGTCACTTGCAACCTCATCTACGGGAACTTCAGCATCCATAAAACGGTTGATGAAGCTTGAATTTGCACCGTTTTCAAGCAGGCGCCGCACCAAGTAAGGCAGCAAATCTTCATGCAGGCCAACAGGCGCATATATGCGTGCACGAATATCTTCCTTAAGCGTGGTGGCGATGGCTTTATAGAGCAATTCTCCCATGCCGTGCAGTCGCTGGAATTCATACTGTTTACCCTGTGCCATTGCGGCAATTGCAGCAATTGTATGGGCATTATGGGTGGCAAATTGCGGGTAAATTACATCCTGCGCGGCCAGCATGCGCCCAGCTGTGTAAAGGTAACAAACATCGGTTGAAGCCTTGCGTGTATAAACGGGGTAATCCTCAACGCCCAGTTCCTGCGCATATTTGATCTCGGTATCCCAGTAAGCCCCTTTCACCAGCCGTACAGCGAACTTCCGGCCTGTTTCACGCCCCAGACACACAAGCCAGTCAATAACAAAGGGCGCCCGCTTCTGGTACGCCTGCACGGCAAGACCAAGGCCCTCCCAGCCCGCTAGGTCACTGTCCTCTGCCAGTTTTTCAAAAAGCCGCAAGGATATATCAAGCCGGTCGGCTTCTTCAGCGTCGATGGTTAACTGAATGTTGTAGGTTTTGGCACTCATTGCCAATGATTTCACCCAGGGTAACATTTGTGCCATCACACGCGCGCTATTGGGTTCATCGTAGCGCGGATGGAGTGCGGACAGCTTGATTGATACGCTAGAGCGCTGGTCCGGTGAGGACTGGTCCGATGAAGGTTGGCCCGGTTGGTGACTGCCTGTTTGTGCCGCTGCCCCCACGGTTTCGATCGCATGTCTGTAAAGTTCGAAATAGCGCTCGGCGTCTTTTTGGGTGCGTGCACCTTCGCCCAGCATGTCAAAGCTCATCAGCTGATGTTCTGCAGCCTGTTTTTGCTGACGACCAAGTGCTTCCTTGATCGTGCGCCCAAATACAAATTGTTTGCCCATGATTTTCATGGCTTGATTTACGGCAGCACGGATCACAGGTTCCCCTGTGCGTGCAATCAGGGACTTCATCCATTTGCGCGGGTTGTGGGTGACATCTTTTTCAAGATCAAGCACACCGCCTGTCAGCATTAAGGCCCATGTTGATGCATTGACAAAAAGACTGTCTGATTGGCCCTTGTGTGCGGCCCAGTCACCCGATAACAGCTTTTCAGCGATCAATTTGTCCTGAGTTTCACAGTCAGGCACTCGTAGCAGTGCTTCTGCAAGGCACATTAAAGCCACGCCTTCATGGTTTGAAAGGCCAAATTCTGCCAGAAAAGCATCAAGTGAACCTTGCTCTTCTTTCATGGCGCGTGACTGGGCAACAATATGGGCGGCTGTTTTTTGGATAACGGCACGGTCATGCTCAGTGACAGGAAAATTAGCTACCAGTGCACTAACGGCTTTGCTTTCGTCCAGAAAGTAAGCCGCACGCAGGTTGTGCATGGCCTCGCGACGGTTTGTTGCAATGACGGGTGCGATAGAAGTTTTGATCATAGAGTAGCCTATCCAATTCGGGGGATGCTGCGCTCTTTTTGGCGTATGCGATTAACCCCCATAACGCCAAATATTGCGGCTGAAAAGCTAGATTTGGATAGATATGTCTTTTCGCGAGTTGATTTTGAATTTTTCTGTTGTTTGCCAAGGGCTTGACGAAGAAAAAAACTGAATGCCTGAGTTTGTTCAGGCCCCCGTTTTGCCAAGAGGACAAGCGGATCTGCTGATTCGATTTTGACAGGGCAGCCATATTTGGGAATGCCCCCGGGAATTTACGCCAGTTTTGTCAACATATCCTTAGTGTAGGGGACAAGGTCGCCGGTGGTTCCAGCCTGCACTTTGTTGGCCCAATCAGGGTTTGCAATCAGCGCCCGGCCAACAGCGACCAGATCAAATTCATCCCTTGCCAAGCGTTCGGTTACTTTATCGAGGCTCTCCGGGTTTGCGTCACTAAATTCGCTTTTACCTTCTTCCGTAAAGGCGGCGTCCAGCCCTACGCTGCCAACAGTGATCGTTGGCTTGCCAGTGATTTTCTTCACCCAGCCTGCGAGGTTCATGTCGCTGCCTTCAAATTCCGGTTCCCAAAACCGCCTTGTCGAACAATGAAATATGTCAACACCTGCCTCTACAAGGGGGCTGAGAAATGTCTCAAGCTCGGTTGCTGTTTGTGCCAGTTTAGCTGAATATTCCTGTTGCTTCCACTGTGACCACCTGAGGATTATAGGAAACTCAGGGCCAACTTCAGCGCGGACAGCCTTGATGATTTCCGCAGCAAAGCGTGTGCGCTTTACCAGAGACCCGCCCCATTTGTCCGTGCGTTCATTCAGTCCTTCCCAGAAGAACTGGTCAACCAGATATCCGTGTGCGCCGTGGATTTCAACACCGTCGAAACCAATGGCCTTGGCATCTGCGGCGGCTTTGGCAAAAGCGGCAATCACGTCCCAAATATCATCCTCAGTCATCTCGTGGCAGCGCTTTTTCCCGCGCATCACAAGGCCTGAAGGGCTGTAACCGGGCACTTCCGGTTCAGGTTCGATGCCGGGCTTCCTGATCGAGCCTACATGCCAAAGCTGGGGGACGACCTTGCAGCCCTCGGCATGCACGGCGTCTACGACCTTTTTCCATCCCGCGAGCTGCTTTTCACCTGCCATATAAGGAATGTTGGGGTAGCCGTTGGCAGCTTTATGCCCAACACAGGTGCCTTCTGTTACAATCAGCCCCACGCCGCCCGCTGCGCGCTTGCGGTAATAGTCTATGTTCAGGTCATTTGGCACGTTTCCGGGTGAAAACCCCCGGGTCATCGGGGCCATGACAATACGGTTTTTAAGCGCCAGTTTTGCATTTTCAAAAGGTTGAAATAAAAGGGTATTACTCATGATATTCCTATCAGGCTTTCTTACGCTTACGAGGCCGGACCTCAGGGTGTTTGTAGGAATTTAGGGTGCCGTATATAAAAATCAAGGTCGCAAAGGATATCACTAAAGCGTTAGCCGACTTGTGGACGCGAGACCCACAGTATAGGCTTCTGGTGAATTAAAGGAGCGAGGTATGGTGAATAAAATATTGGCGGTTCTTGCTGGCTTTGCCTTTGCGGGCGCTGCATTGGCAGCAGATGTGAAAAGTGTCCACGACTTCACGGTGCAGTCGATTGACCATACGGAGGTGCCCCTTGGCCAATATGCAGGTAAGGCTGTATTGATCGTCAATACGGCGTCTTACTGTGGCTATACGCCCCAATATAAAGGTCTGCAAAAACTGTGGAGCGACTACCGTGACAAAGGGCTGGTTGTCCTCGGTGTACCTGCCAATGATTTTGGTGAGCAGGAACCAGGCAGTGAGAGAAACATTAAAAACTTCTGCAAGGTGAATTTTCAGGTGGACTTTCCAATGACCAAAAAAATGGTCGTCAAAGGCGGGCCGGATAATGCACCACTGTATGAATGGTTGGCTGAAGAGTTAGGCGAGGAAAGCCGTCCCGTGTGGAATTTTCACAAGTATCTTATCTCACCAGAAGGCAAGGCGGTCACCTTTTTCCCGAGTGCCGTGAAACCCGACGCGCCCGAATTGTTGGCAGCTGTCCAGAAAGCACTGGCTGATTAATACCTGGTAGACTGGCACCCGGCAAAAGGGGTTTCATCAAGCCTTGACGGTTTGTGATACAAGCAGGCGTACAGGGAATACTCATAACCCTGCATATTTAAATTAGCCGAGAAGTTCAGCAGCGATGTCCTTAAAGGGGCGGCTATCGTTTGCCAGTTCGCTTTCATCAACGGGCACTTTTGCTGTGATCAGTTTTTTGGCGTTCATAAATTCTGCGATGCGGCCAATACAATCGGCAGCGATCATTCTGCCTTCTTTCAGGTAAAAATAAGCGACGGAACGATCTGCGGGGTTTCCGCGCACGATAAGCGTGTCATAGTCCTGCGACAGACCAGCAATCTGGAGTTTAAGGCCATATTGCTCTGACCAGAACCACGGCAGGGCATCATATGGGGTGCTTTCATCCACTATATGGCCAACGGCCACTTTCGCCTGATCAACAGCATTTTGCACAGATTCGAGCCGCATATCCCGCCCGTAAAATGCGTTGTGATGCCAGGTTACATCACCAATGGCGTATATGTCGGGGTCGCTGGTTTGGCAATATTCATTCACAGGAACGCCCGCAGGCACAGTCTCCAGACCAGCGTCAGCGGCCAGTTCACTGTTGGCAATCAGCCCGATCCCCACAATGACCAGATCAGCATCATAGCGGCTGCCATCCTTGGTGATAACCGCTTTAACCCGACTGTTACCCTCCAGTGCCGTGACCATTTTCCTTGTGCAGATTTTCACACCTTCTTCCGTGTGTAGCCCGGCGTAGAATGCGGATACCTCAGGCGCGACAACACGGCCCAGAATGCGGTCTTCAGCCTCAAGAAGGGTTACGGATTTTCCAAGTTTGCGGGCAGCAGAGGCAATCTCCAGCCCGATATATCCCCCGCCAACAATGACAATGTTTTTTGCCTCTTCAAATTCAGGCTTTAGTCCATCCGTATCTGCCAACGTACGCACCGAGTGTATACCGCCGAGGTCTGCACCGGGACATGCCAGCTGCCGAGCCCGCCCGCCGGTCGCCAATATGAGTTTGTCATAGCCAAGTACCTCACCAGCCTTGAGACGTACAGTTTTGGCATTGCAATCAATGGCATCGGCGCGCATGCCCAATTTCAAGACGACACCCGCAGTTTCGTATGCAGCTTCCCGCAAAACTGGTAAGCGCTCTGCACTCAGTGCGCCCGACAGATAGGCTTTGGAAAGCGGGGGGCGTTGATAGGGCACCACAGGCTCATCGCTCACGAGCACCGTTTTGCCGCTAAACTTCTTTTGCTTGAGGCTTGTAACAGTTTGTGCTGCCGCGTGTCCGCCGCCAATAATGATTATGGTTTCCATAAAACTATCCGTCAAAACCGCGAAGCGGTAAGTCAGCTGGTCGTTTGAGCCAATTGTCTGCAGGATAATGCGCTGTTTGATCAATCACATGTAGTGTGAAGGCATGGCGGGATTTTCCCGATCTGTTGGCAAAGGACATATGAGGAAATAACCCACTGAAAGCCAGTACACTGCCTTTTTTGACCTCAAGCGGAACCTTGGCGTTCTCGTCAAACGGGCTTTCGTCCAGAATTTCTGTGACCGTGCCGTTACCGTCTGATTTGCGTTTGAGAACAGCTTTTGGCTCAGGGCCCGTGTGGCCGCCCGGGATGCCCCACAGACAACCGTTCTCTAATGTTGCATCCTCAAGCGCTACCCAGAGGCCAAGGCATGTTTGCGGTTCTGTCCGCAGGTAAGTGGCATCCTGATGGCAGATCACTTCGCCGCCAATGTGGGGCTGCTTGAAGATATACATGGTCTGCAACAAGAGAGGTGATGTCAGCCCGAGCCCTTCACACACGTTTTTGAAGGCGGGCTGGCGACAGAAACTGCTAAACACAGGGTCAGTGTCATGCATGGCGTGTCCGACCTTGTTGAGAGCCAGTGGCAGTTCGCGGGTGAGCTCGCCATTTGCGTCAAATGCTTCTTCCTCGAAAAAAAAGCGAATGTCATGGCCTGACGAGAGGAAATAATTTTCCTGATCGTGGGCTTTGCTAGCTGATGAAAACACTGTTCGGTGTTCATCAACGTCAAATCCTTTAATCAATGTATCCATGCGCGTGCGCAACATATCGCAGGTTGCTGGATCAACCAGATTTTCAAGGACAAGTACGCCGTCACGCTGGTAGGCGTTCAGCATATCGGGAGTGATATCGGTGAAGGTAAGGGCCTCAAAGCGGGGGACCATTTTATGCTCCTGGAAGAGACCAGCCCGCCGATTAGGCGCATGCCTGACGGAGATTGATTTAGGCTGGTTCTTTGATCTCTGTAAACAAGCACAGCCGCATTTTTCGGTCAAGCCTTGCGTGGGCAGTGTGTGCTGGGGTAGTCACAAGAGACACCATTTTGCGGGAGGCAGCCCTTGGGCTTGTTTGAAGTTATCTTAATCGTTGTTTTACTGCTGATCCTTGTGGTGGGTGTTCTGGCGCTGCGCAAAGTCACCCGGCTAGATACACCAAGTGATGACAGCCAGCTTATCCGTATTGAAACCCGGATCACTGAAATGGCGTTTCAGTCAGGTGAGCGCGAAAAAGCGATCCGCGCTGAATTTAAAGAAAATCGTGAGGAGCTTAACAAAGCCATCACTTTACTTGGGGATACAGTCCGGAAACTGGGCAGTGATCACGCCAAAGATCAAGCGCAATTCCGCGATAAGCTTGACGAAAAAATGAAGGAACTGCGCTCTGAGAACAGCCAAAAGCTTGATGAAATGCGCAAAACCGTTGACGAAAAACTGCAAACCACATTGGAAAAACGCCTGAGCGAGAGCTTTAAAACCGTGTCAGAACGGCTGGAGCAAGTGCATAAGGGGCTTGGTGAAATGCAGACACTGGCGACGGGTGTTGGTGACTTGAAGCGTGTCCTTACCAATGTGAAATCGCGCGGCACCTTTGGCGAGGTGCAGCTTGGGTTATTGATTGAGGACTTTCTGACGGCGGATCAGTTTATTGCCAATTATGACTGCGGCAAAACATCAGGCACGCAGCGTGTAGAATTTGGCATTCGCATGCCGGGGGCAGAGGTCCGTCACTTGCCGGTAGATTCCAAATTTCCGACAGAAGACTATGAACGGTTGCTCAGTGCAGTGGAAAGCGGTGATAAAGCCGCGCTTGAAGCAGCATCCAAGGCGCTGGTGCGGCAAATAAAGTTGTTTGCCAAGGAAATTGCGCAGAAATATATAAACCCGCCGCATACGACCAGGGAAGCCATATTGTTTGTGCCTACCGAGGGGCTTTACGCCGAAATTTTGCGCTCTCCGGGGCTGATTGAAAGCTTGCAACGGGACTATTCGGTTACCGTTTCTGGCCCTACCATCTTTCAGGCGTTGCTCAGTACTTTCCGTATGGGTTATCAGCAGGCTGTGATGCAGGAACATGCAGCGGAAGTCTGGAAAATTCTCGGTGCAGTGAAACGCGAGTTTGGAAATTATGGTGAACAGATCGCGGCGATGGGTAAAAATGTCAAGGCGATGGAAAACCACATAGGCAAGCTGGAGACTCGCAAGGATGCGATGCTGCGCGCCCTGAAGACAGTGGAAGAAGTGGATGGCCCTGCGGCAAAAGCTTTGCTTGCCCCCCCTCACGGGGAAAACACCTAAGGCTTGTTGCAGAATTTTCTTTCGTCTTGATCCATATCAAACCAAAATCAGCCGAATACCCATAATATTATGGACATTGACCATAATAAGGGAGGGCAACATGAGCCATACACCGCACGAACTGCGTGAAGACTTTCCAGAATTTCAAGAACAGATTCATCATTTGAAAGAAGGCGACCAGCACTTTCGGCGTCTGGCGGAGGAGTATCACACAGTGAACCGAAAAATTCATCGGTTTGAAGTTGGGGAAGAACATGTTTCCCAGGTGGCGGCTGAAGTGCTTCGTAAGGAACGCATGCGTCTGAAAGACCAGCTTTATACAATGTTAAAAGTGGTATAGAGCGACCGCATTGATCGTTTGCGGCGGGATTGTGGCAGTTCTTGCGATGAACTGTGCAGGAAATGAGACGGGGCCTATTGAAAACAAGGCCCCTGATGCGTACATTGGAACTATAGCGACAAGGTAAGTTCAACTTTAAAAATGAACAGCCTTTACTGACAGCAACATAGTGTTCGGACCATAAAAAATAATGGCCGCACATGATATTTGAACAGCGAGGAGTTCACCATGTTTACCAGCCTTCTGGCGGGCACCCCCAATAGGCCCGCTCATTCGACAGCATCCCTATATCATTCCAAACCAGTGACCAGGTCATGGCGTCGTTCACGCCGGGTCCAGCGGTTGGCCAGCGTAGCGCAGGCAAGCTCGGTTTAGAGACGATTTCCGATCCCTTGCTTTTTGCTTTGCACTGCCCCCAGTCAAAGCAATGGAAAGCAGGGGGTCCGGCCGGGCCCTGAATGCGCATACCCCTGACCTAGCCCTTACTGCCATTCAGGCCCGGCCCAGTTTTTAAAATATTCAGTGTTTTGTTTTGAGTAAACAAAGCCCCAACACGGGGGTTTGACCTCCCAATCCAGCCCAGAACTGGCGCCTCTTCTCCCAAAGAGGCGCCTTTTCTTGTTTTCAGGCCCGAGTGAATGCTATGGCCTGATATGGGTATGCTTGTGCGAGTATGTAGGGGGAGACAGTATGACGGCGGACTTATTTACAGTTTCAGGGATCACAGTAAATGACGGGCCGGACTGGTGCGCTGAGGCGGCGATGCTGCGTGAACACGGCGGGCTGGTATGCGGTGTGGACGAGGTGGGACGCGGCCCCTTGGCGGGCCCGGTTGTGGCTGCTGCGGTTATCCTTGATGCTGGGCGCATCCCGGTTGGGCTCAACGACAGCAAAAAGCTGACCGCCAAAAAACGTGAGCATCTATTCGGATTGATCATGGACAGCGCAATTGCGGTATCCATTGCCGAGGCAACTACCGAAGAGATCGATACTGTGAATATTTTGCAGGCCTCGCTTCTGGCGATGCGGCGTGCTGTTGACGGACTGAAAGTGCAGTCTGCCAGCGCCCTGGTTGATGGCAACCAGAACCCGGGCCTGAATATTCCGACACAAACACTGATCAAAGGTGATGCGAGATCACTTTCTATCGCGGCAGCCAGCATTATAGCAAAAATATTTCGGGACCGATTGATGAAAAAACTCGGAGAAGAGCATCCTGCTTACGAATGGGCGCAAAACGCAGGATATGGTGTGCGCGCACATTTGGCTGCACTAAAACTTGTGGGTGTTAGTCCTTATCATCGTCGGTCTTTTGCGCCGATTCGGAAGATTTTAAATGAAGAATGACCAGCAAATCATTGATTCATATAAAAGAATCACTTGACCTCGATTCGGTTTCGACTCATGATCTCGACAGATTTTGGCCAAAAAACAGAGAAAATCGCAGTCCAAAATGGACGCTTTTTGGTCTCATGGGACGGAGAAATAGTGATGGCTCAAGTTAAAAAGCTGGCCCCTAGGGGTGGTAACCTAAAAACCTTGCCGCTTAATAAAATCCTGCAAGGTGACTGTATTGATGCAATGAACGCACTGCCGGAAAAGTCGGTAGATGTGATTTTCGCGGACCCGCCTTACAATATGCAATTGAAGGATACGCTCTCGCGGCCTGATAATTCGAAGGTGAACGGTGTTGATGACGCTTGGGACAAGTTTTCAAGCTTTGGCGCTTACGACGAATTCACCTACCGCTGGCTGACCGCTGCACGCCGTGTCCTGAAGGACACCGGCACCATCTGGGTAATTGGCAGTTATCATAATATTTTCCGTGTTGGCACGGCGCTGCAAAACCTTGAATATTGGGTTCTGAATGACGTGATCTGGCGGAAATCAAACCCGATGCCTAATTTCCGTGGCACGCGCTTTACCAACGCACATGAAACCCTGATCTGGGCGGCGAAGTCAGCGGACAAGGGCGGCTATACGTTTAACTATAACGCCATGAAAGCCATGAATGATGATACCCAGATGCGGTCTGACTGGACATTGCCGATCTGTTCGGGCAAGGAGCGTTTGAAATCTGGTGGTAAAAAAGCCCACGCAACGCAAAAGCCGGAATCGCTTTTGTACCGGGTGTTGATGTCATCCACCAAACCCGGTGATGTGGTGCTGGACCCATTTTTTGGCACTGGCACAACAGGGGCCGTTGCTAAACGTCTGGGGCGCAATTATATCGGCATTGAGCGTGAAACTGACTATATCAATGTGGCGCAGAAGCGTATTGCAGCGATTGAAAAGCTTGATGATGAAGACCTTGGCTTTACGGTCAGCAAACGTGCGGCCCCGCGCGTGGCTTTTGGGTCTATCGTTGAGCGCGGCATGATCGAACCGGGCACCACACTTTATGACAGTAAGCGCAGATTTGCGGCCCGTGTTCGCACGGACGGCACTTTGATTGCAGACAAAGTCAAAGGCTCAATCCATCAGGTTGGCGCTGGCCTTCAGGGTGCTCCTGCCTGCAACGGCTGGACCTTCTGGCATGTGGAAAACAAAGGCGAGCTAACGTCGATTGATGTTTTCCGCCAGCAAGTGCGTGAAGAACTGCATTGATGCATTCATTCTGTTCTGGTTCACCAGAGACACCTTCATTCCGAAGTGCGGAGCCCATCCGCACTTCCTCCGGTGGCGCTCCCCTTCGCAACAGGGGAGCGTCATTTTTTGTTAGTCAGCTCGAAGGGCGCGAATGGGATTTAAAGCCGCCGTTCTGAAGGCAGTCAAATTTTATACTTTGCCCCCTAGTTTCATAATTTTCGCAAAAACAGTGGGCAGGCCGATGCCGTCCAGCCTGTCCACTGGATGCCAGAAACCGGCCTCTATGTTCATCAGAGATTCTGTGGTGGCTTTCACCAGTTTGGTTTCCAGATGAAAATGCGTGAAGGTGTGTTTGGCTAGGGCGTCTATTTCCTGCCAATCGCCAGTCGCGGGGGCATGATGCAGATACTCGGAGGCTACGGGCAAAACTGGCCGCTCGATCCACGGCGTTGAAAACAAGCCCGGCATGCCGCCAAGCAAGCCTTTTTCTGCCCGGCGTTCGAGCAGAATATGGCCGTCATGCTCAAGCCAGAAGGATACGGCCCGGCGGGTGGGTTTGAGTTTTTTAGGGGCCTTGACCGGGTATTTTTCCGTATCTCCTGCTTTATAGGCAGCGCAGAAGCCCCTTATCGGGCATCCAGCGCAATCAGGATTTTTAGGGCGGCAGATACCCGCACCCAAATCCATCATTGCCTGGGCAAAATCGCCGGGCCGCCGGGCGGGTGTCAATTTGCCAACTTTGGCGCTGATTTGTTTTTTGGCGGTGGGCAGGGGTGTGGTGATTTGGTACAGGCGGCTGGAGATGCGTTCAATATTGCCGTCTACGACAGTGGCTTGTTGTCCAAACACTATGGCAGCAATCGCGGCTGCTGTATAATCCCCAATGCCAGGCAGGTTTTTTAATTCAGCCTCATTTGAAGGGAATTTACCCCCGTATTCATGGGTAATAACCTGCGCACATTTGTGCAGGTTGCGCGCGCGCGCATAATAGCCAAGTCCGGCCCATTCTTTCAGGATTTCTTCTTGCGGGGCCGCCGCAAGCTGGGCAACCGTAGGCCAGAGGGTGAGGAATTTCTCGAAATAGGCTTTCACGGTGGCAACCGTGGTTTGCTGCAACATAATTTCCGAAAGCCATACATGATAGGGATGTGACGTTTCGCCGGGCAGGGCGCGCCACGGCAACTGCCGCTGGTGCACATCATACCACTTTAGTAATAATCCGGAGATATCTGACATCACAAGCTCTTGAAATTGGCCTTTTGAACTTGTCTGGCCGGTTTATCATTGTAGGTTCAGCAGGCTTCAGGTAGCACAGACCATAATGTTTACGCACGCAAGGGCAAGCGAAATGGCAGAAGGGCCCAAAAAATCGAAAACCGAACCCAAGGGGTGCCTGAAAAAGAAAAAGGTTTACCGACGGTTCAAGCCTACGCAGGCATCGCGGGTAGCCAGCAGCCTGTTGTCTCCGGCAATTAGGGCCAAGGGGTTTGTACAGGCCGAAGTGGTCACGCGCTGGCCGCAGATTGTGGGGCCGGAATTGGCATTAGCAACGGTACCGCAGCGCATGATATTTCCGCGTGGTGAACGCATGGGGGCCAAACTTGTTATTCGGTGCGAGTCCGCATTTGCGACACTATTGAACCATAAAAATGCACACGTGATTGAAATGGTGAATAGTTTTTTCGGGTATGGGGCTGTGGCCTCCATCGAGATCAAGCAAGGGCCGTTACCACGTTCAAAACGGGGTTTGGCACACCAGAAAAAGCCACTGTCAGCAGAGGATCAGGGCAAACTTGGGGATTTGGTTGGCAAAGGGGAGTTGAGCCCACTGCAAGAAGCTGTCAAAAGCCTTGGTGAGATGGTGCTTTCAAACCAGAAAGAGGACTTGGCTAACCAGAAAAAGGAACAGGCCGGCCAGAATAAGGATAGCTAAACCTGGATTATGATTGCCTAATAAAGCTTAGAGAACATGGCCAGATGGTTATAGAGCACGGGATTTTAATGAACGGGGTTTTAATGAAATGAATAAATTGGTCAGTGTATCATTGGTTTGTGCGGCTTTGGCTACAGTGGGGGCAATCACTACTGAGGCACGAAGCTGGCAACAGAAAACCGAGACACCCTCCGAAGCATCTTCAGAGACACAGGCGGCACCAGGGAAAGCAGCAGAGCATGCCCACGACCATGAAGCAGGCCATACCCACGGCGATGAAAAGGTGCCGGACCATATCCACGGTGATATTGTCTACGGCTCGCCGGATGCACCTGTTGAAGTTATTGAATATGTGTCCATGACATGCCCGCACTGCAAAACATTCAATGATACTGTCGTCCCCTTTTTGCTTGAGGAATTGATCCCAAGCGGCAAGGTCAAACTTGTGCTCCGTAATTTCGTTCGGGACAGAGCCGATCTGGCGGTGGCTGTACTATCCCGCTGTACAACTGATGTGGAACACAGCAAACGCCTGATCAAAGCCTACTTTGAAAGGCAAAATGAATGGACACGCGCAAGCAACCCGGGCATTGCTATCCAGTCTATTGCCAGCAGTAACGGGGTAGCCTTTGATACGCTGCAAAAATGCCTGGAGAGCCGCGAATTGGCGGAACATATGGTCGAAATGCGCCAGATGGGGATCAGGCTGTATGAAATTAACTCGGTGCCTACTATTCTTATCAACGGCACAAAGGTGCAATTCTCGAATTTTGAACAGCTCAAGGACAAAATCGAATTGGCGCTGATCGGAAAATAAGGCCTTCGTTGTTCGCGAATGTGACTTCAAAAAAATGACTCGTCTTCAATCTTTTTTCAGTTTAAATACAATATCTAGTGGGTGAAATAGTATGAACTACCAAAAGTATGCAAAATCCCTTCGGGCCCTTGGAGCAACAGCCGCGCTGTTGATGGCCAGTGCATGCGGTGATAGCGGTACCGAAAGCAGCAATATCGTTGATGCTGAAGACCTGATCGCTGCCAACCTTTATGTGGAAGGCAAAGAAGGTGTATGGGGTGATATTGTTTACGGCAAGGCCGATGCGCCTGTCACGATCGTTGAATATGCATCGCTCACATGCCCGCACTGCGCCAATTTTTCCAAAAACACTTTCCCCAAGGTAAAAGAGGAATTTATCAATACCGGAAAAGTGCGCTTCATTTACCGCAATTATGTGATGAACGGTGCTGATATGGTGGCATCTGCCGTTGCGCGTTGCCGCGACATGGAAACAGCAAAGCGTCTGATGAAGGTTTATTTCAGTCGTCAGCGGGAATGGGCCTCAGCCGAGGACCTTAACGGTGCATTGGCATCGCTCGCGCGGCGCACCGCCAACATGAGCCGTACAGAGTTTGACAGTTGTGCCTCAAACCGGGGTTTGATGGCGAGCCTGACAGAAATGACCAAGAATGGCCGCGAACAGTTCCGTGTTGTCGCGACACCAACCATTTTTGTGGACGGTGTGTCTGTTGATGATTTTCAGTGGGAAAATCTCAAGGCAGTGATCGAAAAAGCGCAGAATTAAACGGGTCTACTCGGCTGCGCTAACATATTGAAATGGCTCTAGGCCTTGCCGGTTTCCGGGCCATTTCAAAAATTGGGAGCAAAAAGCAGCCATGCGATTTTCGCGATTGCGAGTATCGGGGTTTAAGTCCTTCGTTGATCCAACCGAGCTTTTAATCGAGCGCGGGTTGACTGGCGTTGTGGGCCCAAACGGCTGCGGTAAATCCAATCTGCTGGAAGCTATTCGCTGGGTGATGGGTGAAAACCGTGTCAAATCCATGCGCGGCACGGGCATGGATGATGTTATTTTTGCGGGCACCGACAAGCGCCCGGCGCGTAATTTTTCCGAAGTTACACTGGTCATTGATAATTTTGACCGCAGCGCACCGGCTGAACATAATGATACAGACCTGATTGAGGTTACCCGTCGTATTGAGCGCGAATCAGGGTCTGCTTACCGGATTAACGGCAGGGATGTACGCCAAAAAGACGTGCAGCTCTTGTTTGCAGATGCGGCAACCGGCGCGCATTCCCCCGCCCTGGTCAGCCAGGGCCACATCGGTAGTCTGATCAACGCCAAACCGCAGGACAGGCGGCAAATTCTTGAAGAAGCCGCCGGCATTTCGGGCCTGCACAGCAGGCGGCGCGATGCAGAAAGCCGCTTGCGTAGTGCTGAGGCCAATCTGCTGCGTGTGCAGGACGTTGTTGTTGGCATGGAAACCCAGATATCGGGGCTGAAACGCCAGGCCAAGCAGGCTATTCGGTATCGGTCTATTTCTGGTGATATCAGACAGGCTGAGGCCAGTCTTTTGTTTTTGAAATGGAAACTTGCCTCAGAAGAAGTGATCACGCTGGAACGTGGTTTACGTGAGGCCGAGGCCAGCGCCGCTGATGTGACCAAACAATTGGCGGGGCTTTCCAGCGAACAAGCGATTGCTGCTGCTCTGTTGCCGCCCCTAAGAAACGCTGATGCTGAAGCCGCAGCCCGCATGCAGCGCCTTGCGATTGAAAAAGAGAATCTGGAAGATGAAGCAGAGCGCCGAAAGCAAAGCGCCTTGGCGCTCCATGCTTCCTTAGAACAAATTGCTGGTGACCGGTCACGCGAGCAGGAAATTGCCGAAGATGCGCGCGCTGCGCTGGACCGACTGAATGTCGAAAAAACACGCCTGGATATGGCACAAAAATCTCAGCAGTCTGGCGAAACCGAAGCTCGGGACCTGCTCACAGCGGCTTCCACCGCTGCCAACAGCGCCGAGGGAGATTTTGACAAGTTGAGCGAAGAAAGCGCGCAGGCACGAGCGCGCCGGTCCAGCATGGAAAGCGACAGGCTGGCTATCAGCCGCCGGGCTGATCAACTGGCATCAGAGCAGAACCGTCTGACGAATGAACTGGCGGCAATGACAGCCGCTGACGATATACTCTCCGCATTATCAGTCGCCGAGGAAACCGTTGCCAAAGCAGAGGCCGCCCTTTCAGCAGCAACAGGAGGAATGGCCGCTATTGAAGCTGCAACTGTTGTCGCACGCACAGCCCGTAATGAAGCGGATGCAACCCGCGCTGATCTTCAGGGCCAGACACGCGCGCTTGAAGGGGAATTAACAAGCCTTCAGGCCCTTTTAGCTGAAGAAGAAGGCGACGATGCGCCGGTAGCAAACGGGCTGAAAGCCAAAAGGGGTTTCGAGACTGCCGCCGGGGCAGCGTTTGGTGACGATATCGACGCGGGACTGGATGCAGACGCCAGCCGGTTCTGGCAAAAACTGGATATTTTGCCAGACCACGGGTGGCCTGAGGGCATCGTGCCGCTTGCAGATTTTGTCAGTGTGCCAGCGGTTCTGGAGCGCCGTTTGGCCTATATGGGTTTTGCTGCGGATGAAACAACTGGCGCTAAAGCAGCTGCAAAGCTGGTGCCGGGCCAGTGTGTTGTTGATCAGGCCGGTAACTTTTGGCGTTGGGACGGCTTTGTACAAAAAGCCGGTGCGCCCAGTCAGGCGGCTATTCGTCTTGAGCAGAAAAACCGGCAGGCAACATTGCAAGCCGACTTTAAAACATTACAGGCCCGCTGTGCCGAAGCTGATAAGAAAGCTGGTATTGCGGTTAAAGAACACGAACATTGCCGCGAGGCTGAACAAAAACAGCGTACATTGCGCCAGGACTGTGAGCGTAGCCTTGCAGATGGCAGGCGCACTCTGGTTGCCGCTGAACAGGAAGCCAGCCAACGCGCCAGCCGGGTAGGTTCCCTGAAAGAAAGCCTGGCACGTATTACGGACGAATCGGAAGAAGCCACAGCTCGCAAAACCGCGATTGATGCCAGCATAGAGGCTTTGCCGCAAAATCAAATACTGGAAGCTGCTGTTGCTGAGGCGCGTCAGAAGGTTGAAACGCTTCGCAGTGACCTGAGCAGCGCACGCAGTACCTATGAAAACCTACGGCGTGAAGCTGAGGCGCGCACGGACCGGCTGAAGGCTCTTGCCACAGAAAGCGAGGCATGGAACCAGCGCGTGATGGGTGCGGAAAAGCAATTGGCTTCACTGAATGACCGTGAAACTGCCGCGAAAGCCCAGCTTGCGGCGGCTGAAGCCAGCCCAGAGGATTTGGAACAGCGCAAACGTGCGCTTCTGGATCAGCTCGATATCGCCGCGAAAGCCCGTGCGCAAACAAGTGACGCACTTGTTGCCGCAGAAAAAAAACTGGCCGAAAAGGATCAGGCACTTAAGGGGGTGCAGGAACAATTGGCAGCCGTGCGTGAGCGCCAGATCAGGGCAGATGCAGCGCTTGAAAATGCGGTTTTGCGGCGGGCTGACATTGCGGAACAAATCGATGAACGCTTTGAATGTGCGCCAACTCAGCTTTTGGAGAAAGTGGAACTGGATACTAGCGACAGCCTGCCAGAGCCAACGGCGTTGGAAATTCGGCTTGAGAAACTGAAACGCGAGCGTGACCGAATGGGTGCGGTTAATCTGCGTGCAGATGAGGAACTGGGTGAAATTAGCGAACAGCTTGAGCATCTGGTGAAGGAGCGCGTTGACCTTGAAAGCGCCATCGCACGTTTACGTCAGGCCATTGGTAACCTGAACCGGGAAGGGCGCGAGCGTTTGCTTGCGGCTTTTGATGTTGTGAACAAGCATTTTGGCGAATTGTTCAAAAGTCTGTTTGGCGGCGGTGAAGCTCACCTCAAGCTTACAGAATCAGATGATCCACTGGAAGCTGGGCTGGAGATTTTCGCCAGCCCACCGGGTAAACGTCTGCAGGTATTGTCGCTTTTGTCGGGTGGTGAGCAGGCTTTGACCGCGCTTTCGCTTATTTTTGCGGTCTTTATCACCAACCCTGCGCCGATCTGCGTTCTGGATGAAGTTGATGCGCCGCTGGATGATGCCAATGTTGAACGGTTTTGTAACTTGCTTGATGATATGACGAACCGCACGGACACACGTTTCCTGATTGTAACCCATAATGCGGTTTCCATGGCACGCATGAACCGGCTGTTTGGCGTGACGATGGCGGAACGCGGAATCTCAACGCTGGTTTCGGTAGACCTAGAGCGTGCCAGTGAACTTCAGGAAGCCGGTTGATCAAAGTTGTTGATTAAAAGACTTTAATTACAATGGCTTAATTCGTTTCCATTGGTTCTTGACACCGGAAAGGTCAATCCCTATGTTGCAACCGATTTTGGCAGCGCTTTGATTTGTTTTGGAGCGCCCCGGTAGAAGCGCATGACAGAGGGCGGATTGCGGTGGGTGAAGACAAAAAATACCCTTCGCACGAAACCTTTGACGAGCGGTTGAACCGAGCCCAATTGAAGGCTAAGGGCCCTGAGGCCCCTGATGACCCGGATACGGCGTCGCGCGTGGCTTTCAAGATGGGTGTTGATCTGGTGGCAGGGACCGGTGTTGGTGTCTTTATGGGCTACTGGATTGACAAATGGTTCGATACAGCACCTGTCTTTCTGATCGTGCTGTTGATATTGGGATTTGTAACGGGCCTTCGCAACGTCGTTGTTGAGGCTATGCGGATACAAAAAGCCAGTGAAGATGCTGAATTGGCGGCAAGGGATGCTGCTAAAGACGTGGACGAACAAGAAGATTGATTTTGGCTACGGCCCGCGAATGCGAGCCGATATATTGAAGAGACAATAATCGTGGCAAATCCTATTGAGCAGTTCGAGATAAAGCCCATCGCAAACCTTGAGATTGCGGGCATTGATGTTTCTTTTACCAATAGCTCATTATGGATGGTGATCGTCGTTGTTTTTCTGACGGTCTTTCTAATCGGCGGAATGCGTAAGAATGCAGTGATCCCCGGCCGTTGGCAGGTTATGGTTGAGCTGATGTACAGCTTTATCGCCGGCATGATCCGCGATAATGTGGGTAAAGAGGGCAAACAGTATTTCCCCTTTATTTTCACACTCTTTGTCTTTGTTCTCGGGCTCAATCTAGCAGGCATGCTGCCGTATGCTTTCACTGTAACCAGCCATATTGCGGTCAATTTCGCGATGGCGGCATTTATTTTTATCGGTGTAACTCTTGTGGGTTTCATCAAAAATGGTGCGGGTTATCTTAAGCTGTTTGCGCCAGCAGGTGTGCCTTGGTGGCTCATGCCAATGATCGTTGCCATCGAACTGATTTCATATTGCACACGCCCTGTCAGCCTTTCTGTTCGTTTGTTTGCGAACATGCTTGCAGGCCACATTATGATGAAAGTGTTCGCGGGCTTTGTTCTCAGCATGGCAGCAGCAGGCGTTGTTGGTATGGCAGGGGCGATTGTACCGTTTACTGTAAACGTGCTTTTGACTGGCCTGGAGATTTTGGTGGCTTGCTTGCAAGCCTATGTATTCACGATTTTGACCTGTATCTATTTGAATGATGCAATGCATCCTTCGCACTAGAGCCAGGACTTAAACAGACATTTAACTTATTTCAGTACACAGAAAAGGAATTCAAAATGGAAGCTGAAGCAGCAAAATATATCGGCGCAGGTATCGCAACTCTGGCACTCGCGGGCATTGGTATTGGTCTTGGTAATATCTTTGGCAGCTACTTGTCTGGCGCCCTTCGCAACCCATCCGCTGCACCAAAGCAATTCACAAACCTTCTTATTGGTTTCGCACTGACAGAAGCAACTGGCTTGTTTGCTTTGGTTATCGCCTTTTTGATCCTCAACTCGTAAGAGGGTTTGAACAGCAGGCAAGCGGGGCTTTAGTCGCCTCATATTGCCTGTTTGCTCAACTGAGGCAATCAACGCGGCAATATCCGGTATAGGCTGGCGCCCGTGAAGTGAACACCAAGCCATAGAGGCAAGTGATGGTACAAGACCATACAGAAATAGTGCAGGCGGCAGCGGCAGTTGCTCAGGAAGCAACGTCGCGCGGTCTTCCACAAATGAATGTGATTGCGGACGGCAGTTTTACCAATCAGCTTGCCTGGTTGTTAATTACATTTTTTACGCTCTTCTTGATTGTGTGGCGTGCGGTTTTACCGCGTGTGACTACAGTGTTGGAAGAACGTGAAGAGCGTATCGCAAATGATCTTGATAAAGCCGGGATGTTTCAGGCTGATGCGGACGAGATAAAAGCAGCCTATGAGGCTGAGGTTGCCTCTGCTCGTGCCAAGGCTCAGGAGATTGTCCTGGGGGCCAAAAGCACTATTCAGGCTGATATAGCCAAAATCGAAGCAGACCTGGAAACTGAGCTTTCAGGCAAGGCTGACGCTGCAGAAGCGCGTATCAACAAGGTACGTGAGGCTGCGCTGGCAGACATTGGCATTGTGGCTCGCGAGGTTGCTGCTGAAATGGTCACTAAGTTCGGCGGCATTGAGGCCAAAGATAAAGCCATTACAGACGCAGTTTCAGATGCACTTTCAACTGTGAAAGGGGCTTAGAAATGGCTTCCGGTGGATCAATTTTTGCAGATACTTCCTTTTGGACGGCCGCATCAACATTGGTGTTTGTAGCTGGTGTTATATGGTTAAAAGCACATCAGAAAATCGGGGCAATGCTTGATGCACGCTCTGATGAAATCCGCAAACAAATCGAAGAGGCCAAGTCGCTGCGCGGTGAAGCCGAACAGATGCTTCTGGATTATCAGCGCAAGCAGCGTGACGCGGAAAAAGAAGCCGCTGACATGGTCACGCAAGCTAAAGACGACGCAAAACTCATGACAGAGGCCGCAAAGAAAGACATTGCCGCTTTGGTCGAGCGTCGTACTCAGGCTGCTGCTGAGAAAATCAGCCAAGCTGAAGATGCAGCCGTGAAAGAAGTGCAGGCGGTTGCCGTGAATGTGGCGGTTGAGGCTGCAACAGCGGTTCTGGCCGAAGGCCTTAAGGGCAAGGCGGGTAAGTCGCTTACTGATGCAGCGATTGCCGAGGTAGACAGCAAACTGCACTAGAATGCAGGCAGGCGGTTGCCTCACTAAATGCCCTTATATCAAATATGAAATACCCTGTCGTGCGGCGGGGTATTTTTTTGACCGAAATCCAGAGGACTTGCTACTGTGAATACTGACAGCAGCGCCAAAAAGCCTACATGTTTCAGGCTGCCTGTCATCTATGCTGAAGGTGGCTTTTCAAACCGGGACTTAACTGGCATAACAAAAACAAAATACCCTTTTACTGGAGTGAGCCTTGAAACGAACGACAGACAATAATCTAATGCGCTGGGCTACACGCGCCGCTGTTACAGTGGCGCTAACATTGGTTGTCGGCAAAGCCTACGCCTGGTGGATGTCCAGCTCGGTTGCCGTTCTTGGCTCGCTCACAGACTCGTCGCTTGACCTTGCCGCTTCATTGGTAACGCTTTTGGCCGTAAAAGCCGCAGTATCCCCAGCCGACCAGGACCACCGGTTTGGACACGGTAAAGCCGAGGCGCTTGCGGGCTTGTTTCAGGCTGCGGTTATGGCGGGCTCGGCAGTATTTTTGATGCTTGAAGCAGTACAGAATATCTGGGCACCGCAGCCGGTAGCCGCTTCCTCGCTGGTGATGTCAATATCAGCGCTGGCTATTGTGCTTTCGCTGTTCCTAGTGGCGTTTCAATCCTTTGTTGTACGGCGGACCAAATCACTGGCAATCGCGGGGGATCATCTGCATTATAAAGGTGATATTTTGCTGAATTTGGCAGTGATTGCTGCGGCCTATAGCAGCAGCATTGGCTGGATATATGCGGACGGTGTTTTTGGTCTGTTGATTGCGGTTTATATCGTGTTTGGCAGCCTGAATGTGGCACGGCCCGCTGTAGATATGCTGATGGACAAGGAATTGTCCGATGAAGACCGTGAAGCCATTTTTAATATGGCGCTTGGCAACGTCCATGTGCTTGGCCTGCATGAGCTTAAGACCCGCACCTCTGGCCGTGATGTTTTTATTCAGATGCATATCGAGGTTGACGGCAATATGACGGTGCGTGACGCCCATTTTGCTTCTGACGAAGTGGAAGCTATGATCGGCGAAGCCTATCCTGACGCTGAAATTATCATCCATGTGGACCCGCCGAGCGAGCGCTCGGACGAACTAACGCACGGTGAGCTCAAACGTGAGGAATTAGACGAATGATCATAATTTACGGCATTAAAAACTGCGACACGGTGAAAAAAGCACGTAAATGGCTGGAGGAAACAGACATAGCCCACCGGTTTCATGATTTCAGGAAAGACGGGCTGGACGCAGCCATGGTGGCGCGTTTTGAAGCAGCCCTGGGGTATGAGGCCCTGTTAAACACACGCGGCACAACATGGCGCAAGCTTGAGGATGCCGACAAGGCGGATATGAATGCAGACAAAGCAAGGGCGCTGATGGCAGCACACGACGCCATTATCAAGCGCCCTGTGTGGGAAAAAGCCGGTGACTACAGGCTTGGTTTTGCCGCCAAGGATCAGGATGCGCTCAAGGCATGGATAGAAGGGTAAAAGCACATGTTGGATATACCGATTTTTCAGGTTGATGCCTTCAGTGAAAAAGCTTTTGGCGGTAATCCTGCCGCTGTATGTCCGATCCCTATCATGCTGGCGGAAGCGGTACTGCAAAATATTGCTGCTGAAAATAACCTTTCTGAAACTGCTTTTTTACTGCCGCTGGCGGATGATGCCGATGCGGACTATCTGCTGCGCTGGTTTACGCCTGCGGTTGAGGTTGATTTGTGCGGGCATGCCACGCTTGCCTCTGCGCATGTGGTTTTTACCCACTTGCAGCCAGATATAGCAGAGGTGCGTTTCAGCACCCGTTCGGGCATTTTGCGTGTCATACGTGACGGTAACCGGTATAGGATGAGCTTTCCGAGCTTAACCCCCAATCCTATTGATACCCCTGCGGGCCTTGGCGGTGCTATGGGGGCTGACCCCACGGCTGTTTTAAAAAGTGATCAGGCGGACAGGGATTTGCTGCTGGTTTATCCGGACGCAGCAACAGTACAGAGCCTTACACCTGACAGCAGTGCGCTAAAGGCCTTTGCACCTTACGGATTTATTGCCACGGCACCGGGTGGTGAAGGGGAAGATGAGGACTTTGTTTCCCGCTGCTTTTTCCCGAACCACGGCATTGCGGAAGATCCTGTTACCGGTTCTGCCCACTGCGTGTCCGCGCCTTACTGGGCTGGTGTGCTCGGCAAAACTGAGTTGTTTGCCCGACAAATATCAGCACGTGGCGGTGATTTGTGGCTGTCGGTCAAGCCTGACTGTGTCGAAATTTCCGGCTATGCTACGGAGGTTATGCGCGGCACGTTCACTGTACCTGAGTAAACGATAAATAATTTTGCGAACCTTTTTCAAAATGCTCACGTCCTAAGGAGGTAAGCATTTTTTACGGATGGTTTGGATAGGCAGTTTGCAACAGGCGAAATCAGATTTTCTGGTATTAGAGGCTCAAAGCGGTAACCACCGTGCTTTTGCACTTTTATACAAGCATCATAATGCTGCTCTGCTGCGTTTTGCTTACCGTCTGTCTTCAGATGAGCAACTGGCGCTCGACAGCGTGCAGGAGGCCTGGGTCAGCCTCAGCAAAAGCCTGCGCACACTTGATGACCCACGAAGTTTTAAAGCCTGGGCTTATAAAACCGTGCGCTGGCGGGTGGTGGACCAGGTGCGCCGCCGTGGTGAAACTACAGAAGAACTGGACGAAAAAACCACTATAGCTGCTGGCAGCTCTTTGATGGCAGAGATGGCGACTTCAGGCCAGCTGGCGGCCCATATTGCTCAATTGCCGACAACTGAGGGCGAATGCATTCATTTATTTTACCTGGAGGAATTAAGCGTGGCAGAGATTGCGCATATCCAGGCAGTGCCGGCGGGCACGGTTAAATCCCGCCTCAACAGGGCCCGCGCCCGGTTGCGACAGCAATTTAAAGGAGATGAATAATGGTAAATCTGGACGATAGAATTAAATCAGAGCTGGAAGCCGAAACCGCCGAGATTGACCAGATGCTGGCTAAAGAAGGGGGCTTGCCAGATATGGTCTCTGCCGCCTTCAAGGGCAGCCTCAGGCGGTGGGTATGGGCGACATCTGTTATTATTCTGCCCATCACTGCCCTGATGGTTTGGAGCGGGTATGAGTTTTTCACGGCCGTTACTCTGGACGACCGTGTTTTCTGGGGCTTCTGCACCCTTTTGAGCGGACTACCGCAGATAGCCCTGAAGCAGTGGCAGTGGATGGAAATGAACCGTGCTTCGATGATGCGTGAAATCAAACGGCTGGAAATCGCTGTTGCTGACATTTCGAAAACCACGGCGACTGAATAACAGAAAAAATAGCGTATCGCTCATGTGAACCTAACCGTCTAGTCTAGCGTTTAAAGGTCAATAAGACCAAAACGAGGCCGGGCATGAGCGAGCGCACAGACGAGCATATCCTGATCACAAAAGCGCAAGCCGGGAATGCTCGCGCTTTTGCCGCTCTTTTTCGCAGCTATCACCCCTCGTTGGTCCGCTTTGCTTACCGTATTTGCAAAAATGAACAGATGGCTGCGGACGCTGCACAGGACGCCTGGATCACCACAGCCCGCACACTGTCTTCCTTGTATGAACCAGGGATGTTCAGGGCGCGTATCTTTAAGGCCGTGCGGTGGCGTACGCTGGACATGCTCCGGAAGCAAAACCGCCGGCCAAAAGCGACAGAGGAAGCCGATGAACGGCTGGCAGCACCGGAGAAGCTCTTGTGGGCAACCAGCGACCAGATCACGGCGCTGGTGGAAAGCCTGCCTGATATTGAGCGGCAGGCAGTTTACCTCTTTTACCTTGAAGAGCTGAAGCTTGATGAAATTGCCAGTGTGCTGGCGGTGCCTGCAGGCACAATAAAATCGCGCCTTAACCGTGCACGGCGACGATTGAAAGAACAGATAGAAGGAGAAGAAAATGGCATCGATTGATGAACGTATCAAGGCAGAGCTTGAACGCGATAATGAAGCGCTGGACAGTGTGCTGGATGATACCGACCATTTGGACGCCATGGTCATGCGGGCCTTTAGCAGCGGCATTAAACGCTGGTTGTGGCCGATCTTTATCATCACCGGGCTGCTGACAGCAGCGCTCATTGTTTTGCTGGTAAAGTTTACCGGTGCAGCGACGGTTCCTGACCAGATATATTGGGGTGTGTGGGCGATACTGGCGGGCATTACCGTGGTTTGTTTTGAACTGTGGGCCTGGATGCAAATTAACCGGATCGCCATCCGGCGTGAGATCAAACTTTTGGAACTGGCAGTGCGAAAATTGGCGGAAAAGACCCCATAAACAGTAATCTCACTTGTCAAATGGCCTTGGGCTCCTAGCTTAGGCTTTGAAAGCGTTAGCCAAGGAGAAGCCGGATGACCACTGTTTATGATTTTACCAGCCCGCGCCTGAACGGCAAGGACCAAGCTCTGGCGGACTATGAAGGCAAGGTACTGCTCGTTGTTAATACGGCTTCCAAATGTGGTTTTACCCCGCAGTTTAAGGGGCTGGAAGAGCTATACAGCGATTTAAAAGACAAAGGCCTTCAAATTCTGGGTTTTCCCTGTAATCAGTTTGGCGGCCAGGACCCTGGCAGCAATGATGAAATCGGTGAATTTTGCCAGCTTAATTATGGCGTCACATTCCCGATGTTTGCAAAAATTGATGTAAACGGCAGTCATGCCGACCCCCTTTACAAGCACCTGAAATCTGAAAAGCCCGGTTTGATGGGAACAGAGCGCATCAAATGGAATTTTACCAAATTCCTTGTTGGCCGCGACGGTAAAGTCGTGAAACGTTTTGCCCCGACGGATAAACCTTCCCAAATCAGGCGTGAGATCGAGAAGTTATTATAGAGTTTGTTGGCAAAGGGTGTGGCGGCTTGCCCCTTCAGCCCGCACTTATAGTGTGAGCTTTACGGCGGCAAAAGCCGCTTAGGGCGCTTCCAGATTATCCTCTACCAGCGTTGCGGTGCCTGTGAATAGATACTCAGGCAAAGAATCCTCGGTTTCTTCCCCTCGCCAATAGGCATGGGCCTTTTCGTAAGTGGTGGCAAGAGGTTCGCTTTCATTCATCAGAAATTTGGCGTCGCCTCGGTGCAGTGTGCCGGTAAGCTGTAATTTTACCAAGCGGGATTCACCGCCAAGCTTTCGCTGCCAATGGGACGCGAGCCCAAGGTCATCCACCACCCATAGGCAGTTTTTGCGCGACGGTGCAGTGGGGGCTATATCCCGGCGGACTTCCTCCATAATCAGTTCGCGCGCCAGCATGCTGTAATGATTAGCCACATTATAGGCCTGTTTGGCCAGGTCCGGGCAGTCGATACGTCCTCTACGCACATCGCGCAAGAACTTAAGCGCGGGCACCTTGATGGTTTTACCCTCAGCCTGCACCCCGTAGGTCCGGGCGTTATCATAATAGCCCATAAACGGATTGGTTTCCTCGCCCACACTAAAAGATTGCCCTAGCACCAGCGGCTCATGCCGCACATAGGTTTTATTGTGTGTCACATGGAAAAATTCTGCGTCTGTTACGATATCAACCATATTTGCTCCCTCAATGCCGACCATAGCGGGTTAGGGAAATCAGCGAAAGCCACCAAATGACAAATGGCTGAACCCCAGTGGAAATGGGTATATTTATGGTGGTCTCAGGCACATCGGTCCGTAATATTGCCATTGCCCCAAAGATAACATTTACGTGCATGTGGTTGAATTCGCTAAGGAAAAGGCTAGGGTGTTGTTCATAGGGACAAGGGAGCCGCAGTTACAGAACAGGGCGTGCCTGGGGAGGAATGCAAGTGCAACAAACAGATGGGCCAAAATCAGGGCATCCAACATTTTCATCACGGCTGGGGTTTATCCTGGTTACGGCGGGTGCGGCGGTGGGACTGGGCAATGTCTGGAGCTTTACCTATGTAGCGGGCAAAAACGGTGGTGGTGGTTTTGTCTTGGTCTATTTGCTGGCACTTTTGTTTATCGCGGCCCCTGTTTTTATGGCTGAAATGCTGTTGGGTCGTATGGGCCGTGCCAGCACGCCTACGTCCTTGAAAAAACTACAAGTGAGGGCCGGGTCAACGCTGCCGTGGGCATTGCCAGCATGGGTTGGGCTCGTGGCCAGCATATTGGTGCTTAGTTTTTATTCTGTGATATCCGGCCAGGTTATGGCTTACGGGTTTGAAGCACTCAAGGGTGGTTTTGCGGGCTGGTCGAAAGACCAGATTATAGCACTTGATGCGGATTTCAAAGCCAACCCCTTGTCACCAATATTTTGGTCGGCGCTGTTTATAGTTTTGGCAGGCGCAGTGGTTTCGCTGGGCATCCGTAGCGGTCTGGAGCGTGCAGGCAGATGGTTGATGCCAATCCTCCTGCTTATGTTGGTCGGGCTTGTTGGCTTTGCGGCGCTCAAGGCTGATTTTGCTGCAGGTTTTCATTTCCTGTTTGGCTTCCGCGATATCACCCTGAGCCCGCATATCCTGCTGGAAGCCGTAGGACAGGCGTTTTTCACGCTCTCTGTCGGGGTGGGCGGTATTATGCTCTTGGGGTCTTATATGGGCAATGATGTGCATTTGCCCAAAGCCTCTGCATGGATCATTATGATGGACCTGTCAGTGGCGCTATTGGCAGGGTTGGCAATTTTCCCGCTGCTGTTTCAAGCGGGGATGGACCCGGCCGTGGGGCCGGGGCTTGTTTTTGTGACACTGCCACTGGTTTTTGCCGATATTCCTGGTGGCGCATTACTGGCTTTTGTGTTTTTCCTGCTGTTGTCTTTTGCGGCTTTCACTTCCGCCATCAGCCTTCTGGCAACCCCAATTGCGCGGTTTGAAGAAGCAGGCTGGAGCCGCAGAAAGTCAGCGATTTTCCTTGGGGGCACTGCTTTTTTTCTCAGTTTTGCAACCACACTTTCTTTCAGTATCTGGAGCGATTTTTACCCGCTGGCTTTTATGGGCCTAGACGGCATGACATTTTTTGATTTGATCCGCGAGGGTGTTAATAATTTTGTCCTGCCGCTGGGCGGGCTGGCGTTCGCGCTGATGGTGGGCTGGGGTTTGAAACGCGAGGAAGTGCAGGCCGCGTTGCCGATGCAAAATGGCGCTCTATTTATAGTATGGTACGGGGTGCTGAGGTATCTGGTGCCGGTGGTGATCACCGCGCTGTTTATCACCGCGATTGCGGGCGAATAAGCCCTGAAAAGGGACCTGAAAAGAGACAGAGCATGATCGATTTTGAAAACCCTGAATTTGTTGATGTCGGGGAGGTTACGCTTCCGGTTTACCGGGCTGGTCCTAACCACCGCGATACCAATAAACCACCCCTTGTTTTCCTGCACGGCTGGCCTGACCTTGCGTTTGGCTGGCGCAAGCAGATGGAAGCATTGGCGGCTGAAGGATACCCCGTGTTTGCACCCGACCAGCGCGGGTATGGTCGGGCGTCAAAGCCGGAGGGTGCCGAAAATTATACAATAGCCAAACTGGCGGGTGATATGACCGGACTTTTGGATCATTATGGCCTCAAGGACGCAGTATTTGTTGGCCATGACTGGGGCGCAATTATCCTGTGGCAGCTGCCGCAGTATATGGGGGAGCGGGTACGGGGCTATGCAGGTATGGCGGTGCCTCTGATGCGTCATTTCCCTGTCGACCCAATTTCCATCTTTCGGGCCCGATTGGGTGAAGATATGTATATCGTCCGTTTCCAGACGGAGGGGGCCTGCGAACCCATTCTGGAGGCCGATTTGCGGGCAACTTTCCAGTTCTTTCACAGACGGCCAGCAAAGGGTAATACTTCGGATGATGATTTCTCATTCAGCACCAAAAACCTTGATTTGATCAGCCTTTTGCAGGCTGGTGAAGAAGCGTGGGGCGGCGAGGCTTTGCTTAGTGAGGATGAATTGCAGGTCTATTTGGCTGCTTTTGCTGAAAGCGGCTTTACCGGCCCTCTGCATTGGTACCGTAATATGGCAACCAACTGGGAGACGCAGAAAAAATTTCTGGTGGACGGCGAATTACCAAAACTGATGAAACCCTGCTTGATGATCACGGCCGAACTGGATCGGGCCTGCCCGCCTACACTCGCGGACGGCATGGAAGACCTGTGTGCACCTTATGAGCGTATCGATTTGAAGGGCTGTGGCCACTGGTTGATGAGCGAGCGTACTGAAGACGTAAACGCCGCCCTCAAAAGCTGGCTTGCACAGCATTTTTAGGATGATGCAGGGAAGGCAGTGGCATACATGCAATATGGTATCCTGATTGAAGGCTTTCTCATCTCGTTTGGGTTACTGGTCGCCATTGGGCCGCAGAATGCCTATGTGCTCAGGCAGGGGTTGAAACACAGGCACGTGGGCGCTGTGACAACGGTGTGTTTCGTCTCAGATATGGCCTTGCTGACAGTAGGAATTCTTGGCGTCGGGGCGATAATCACAGCAAGTGACGCATTGAAATTCTGGCTTGGTTGGGGCGGTGTGGTTTTTCTCTTGTGGTTTGCTCTCAAGAGCGCAAAAGCCGCCTTAAATCCCGAAGGGATCAGCGCGGAAGCAATCGAGAGCTCCGCAGGTGAGGCTGCGGGAAAAGGCGTGCGCACTGCTGTTTTGCATGCACTGGCGTTCACCTTTCTTAATCCGTGGGTTTATATGGATACCATGGGGTTGGTGGGTGCCTACAGCGTTAAATATACGGGCGATAGCGAGCGCACCTTGTTTATGGTTGGTGCGTGGTTGGCATCTGGCTTGTGGTTTTATGGGCTGGGGTACGGCGCAAAAAAAGCCGCGCCTTTATTCAGAAAAAAGACCACCTGGCGCATTCTTGACAGCATTATCGCACTGGTGATGTTCAGCGTAGCTGGGCTTTTGGTGCAGCACCTGCTTTCCAGTTGAAATACCGGATAATTCTTGGCCTTGTGCATTGCCTTCTAGTCGACTTTCCGCCATATTTTTGAAAAGAAAAATAAAAGGGGATAGTTATGACGATGCAACTGTGCGGGGTAAGTGTTTCGCCTTATTTTGAGCGCATCATTATCATGCTTGATATGAAAGGCGCGCTTGACCAGATAGAGCTTGGGGCTGTGCCGGGTGGTTTTAAATCTGATGCACATTTTGTGTACCATCCAATGGGGAAAATTCCGTTTCTGATCAAGGAAGATGGCAGCAGCCTGACCGAAAGCCAGGTGATTGCTGAATATCTGGATCACAAGCTCGAAGGCCCGGCCATGGTCCCTGGGGATTTGGACGAAGCAACGCAGGCGCGCCTGATCGCACGCATCCTCGATATTTATTATGCTGAAGCTGTGCGCCCGATGGCGCGGGTGGCTTTTGGCGGTGAAGCTTCAGATGAAGAGATTGCCAAGGCCCGTGACGAGGATATCCCTCGGGCGTTTGATTATCTGGAAAAATATATGGGCAGCGGCAAACGCGCAGTGGGAGACAGCTGGACTGTGGCCGATGCAGCGCTGATATCCCATCTGTATTGGTTCGGCGCCCTGATGCCGCGTTTTGGCGTGGAAGGTTTTGGCGGACGGCCTAGGCTCACGGCCTATTGGGACAGGGTTAAAGATACTGATCTGGTGAAGCGCAGTTTTGAACGGGTGAAAAAATCCTACGATGCATTCACTGATAATCCGAAAGCTGGCGATAATGACGGTGGTGCCTCATGAGCCCGGTTTCTGGTGATAAAAAGCCGAACTATACCGGTCGTTGCCTTTGCGGGGCGATCAAGGTGGAGGTGATCAGGGAACCCAAATGGGTAAGTCATTGCCATTGCCCGTCCTGCCAAAAAGCCACCAGCGCCGCGTTTGCTACCTATGTAGGGTTCGAACAGGCAGCCGTACATTTCACCGCAGGCGAGCCAAAAATATTTAAGTCAAGCCCCGGCGTGGTACGGCGTTTTTGCGGTGATTGCGGTAGCCCGGTTTCGTTTGAGGGCGAGACCTGGCCCGGTGAAATCCACCTGCATGCATCGTTCCTTGATCAGGCCAAGGACATTATGCCCGAAGGCCATACGTTCGTGAAAAACCAGTTGCCCTGGGTAAAGCTGGATGATGCCCTGCCAAGATCAGAAACTTTCCCCAGGGACGAGGAATAGCCGCAGAAACCACCGTTACTCGCCGACTTGATCGGCGCGGCTCTGGGTCAACGATGTACAATGTTTGGGATGGATGCGCAGATCAAGTCGTCGCATGATGAAAGGTCAGTGTTGTTGCTTGTTCCGAGCGCCGTTCTGCGCTATGGGGAGCGCAAAGTTTTTCTATGAATTCTAAGGACACATGCCGATGGCTGCTTATCAATATGTTTATCAGATGCAAAAGCTCACCAAATCATATCCGGGGGGCAAAGATGTTCTGAAAGGCATTAACCTTAATTTCCTACCAGGCGCAAAGATTGCGATCATTGGTCAGAATGGCGCGGGTAAATCCACACTGATGAAAATCATTGCAGGCCAGGAAACCGAGTTTGGCGGCGAAGCCTGGGCGGCTGACGGTATCAAGGTGGGGTATTTGTCGCAGGAGCCCGAGCTGAATGCTAAAAAGGATGTGCTTGGCAATGTGATGGAAGGGCTGGCGGAAACGCAGGCTCTTTTGGATAACTTTAACGCCGCCGCTATGGCCTACGGTGAAGACCCTGAAAACATGGATCTGTTGGCTGAAATGGGCGAATGGCAGGAAAAAGTTGATGCGGCTGATGCGTGGGATCTGCAATCAGAAGCCGAAGTGGCGATGGATGCACTGGGGTGCCCTCCCAACGACTGGCCGATTGATAAGCTCTCGGGTGGTGAAAAACGGCGCATTGCGCTGTGTAAGTTATTGCTCGAAAAGCCCGATATACTGCTGCTTGATGAACCAACCAACCATCTGGACGCTGAAACTGTCGCCTGGCTTGAGAACCACCTGCAAAAATATACAGGCTGTGTGATCCTCGTAACCCACGACCGTTATTTTCTTGATAATGTGGTGGGCTGGGTGCTGGAGCTTGACCGTGGGCAAGGGATCCCGTTTGAAGGCAATTACAGCGCCTGGCTGGAGATGAAAACCAAGCGCATGGCGCAGGAAGAACGCACCGATGTTGCCCGCCAGAAAGCCATGAATGATGAGCTTGACTGGATCAGGCAGAGCCCCAAGGCTCGGCAGGCGAAATCCAAAGCCCGGATTAAGGCATATGACGAAATGTTGCGGGTGCAGGAAGACCGTGTCTCTGGCCCGGCGCAGATTAAAATTCAGCCCCCAAAACGTCTTGGCGGCAAAGTGATTGAAACCGAAGGGCTGACAAAAGCTTTTGGTGACAAGCTGTTGTTTGACGATCTGTCCTTCAGCTTGCCGCCGGGCGGCATTGTCGGCGTAATCGGGGCAAACGGCGCGGGTAAAACCACGCTCTTTAAACTGATTACAGGCGCTGAAAAGCCGGATTCTGGCTCGATCACGGTTGGCGATACGGTCGAACTTGGTTATGTGGACCAAAGTCGGGATGCGCTGGACCAGAATAAGAATGTCTGGGAAGAAATCTCAGGTGGGCACGATATTTTCACCTTTGGTAAAAAAGAACTCAGCACGCGCGCGTATGTAGGCGCCTTTAATTTTAAAGGGGGCGACCAGCAGAAAAAGGTTGGCTTGCTGTCGGGCGGGGAGCGTAACCGGGTGCATTTGGCGAAGATGCTCAAGGAAGGTGGCAATGTGCTGTTGCTTGATGAGCCAACCAACGATCTGGATACAGAAACGCTGGCCGCACTTGAAGAGGCGCTTGAGAATTTTGCGGGCTGCGCCGTTGTGATCAGCCACGATCGCTTTTTCCTGGACCGGATTGCCACGCATATGCTGGCGTTTGAAGGCAATAGCCATGTGGAATGGTTCGAAGGTAACTTTGAAGCTTACGAAGAAGATAAAAAGCGTCGTCTCGGTGCTGACGCCACCCAGCCACATCGCATCAAATACCGCAAATTCACGCGGTAAGGCACGGTGAAAGATATTTGAAAATCAGGGGCTCGTGAGCCCCTTTTTTGTTGGGCTGGTTGAACCATGGGTTGGGCGAAACATGGGGTGTATTGCTCTTGCCTGTGGTCACCAGAGAGACACCATAAGCCAACGGTAACCAGGCTTAGTTAAAAGCCTTTCACTTTTCGTCAGGTTCGCCTTCTTCGCTTTCATCCTCTTCGTCTTCCAGGTCATCAAAGATGTCGCCATCTTCTTCGGGCGGATTACCGTCATGAATTTTATAGTAGCGGGATTGCCGGTAGGCTGACCGCATCAGCTCATAACCCTCTGGGTCATCATACAGGTCATTCAGGGTTTTGTGGGCTCTGGCACGGGCATCAAGCGCATCTACACCGGTTCTTGTCAGGTTAAGTCCCTCAACATTTGCCTTGGCAATACCGATATAAACAGGGTCAGCAAAAATAAAGGCGGCAAAACCTGCTGTATCACGCCCGTTGGACGGCCCAATAAAGGGGATGATAAAATATGGTCCGTCACCCACACCCCAGGTGGCCATGGTCTGGCCAAAGTCCTCACTGTGATAAGGGATACCCATTTTATCAGAGGCCTTGAATAACCCGCCAATGCCGATTGTACTGTTCACAATAAAGCGGCCCAGCGTTGTGCCCGCACGCTTGAACTTGAGCTGGAGGATATCGTTCACAAACACCCAAGGATCGCGGAGGTTACGCATGGCATTGCTAACACCCTTGCGCGGTACCTCGGGTACAACAGCGAGATAAGCGCTGGCAATAGGCTTATAAATCGCTTTGTCGAAAGTTTTATTGAAGCTGTAGGTGGCGCGGTTCATACCCTCCCACGGATCATAGGTTTCGTCGGTATTTTGGCTGGTTGTGGCACAAGCACCTGTGAACAACAGGAAAGATGCCACAAAAATGGCTTTAAAAATCGGGGATAGGGTCATTATTTCCTCGCAAAACCTGACGGAATATTAAGTCTTTGTGCGTAATTATGAGGCCAATGTGGCGATATAATGGACAAACATCAAGACGCACACATCAAGATTGGCTCTTTGGCGCATCACAATTTCAGGAGGCGCTTTGTGATTGAGAGTGTTTCGCGATAAAGCTTTACTTATATAAAGAAATATTTATATAATGTGAGGTAGAATTTGAAAGCGACTGTCATGGATGATTTATTAGCCGCACTGCGGGCAGCGGCAGAAACAACGCGGCTGCGGATTTTGACGCTTTTGTCACAAGGCGAGCTTACCGTAGGTGAACTTGTTTCCATTTTGAAGCAAAGCCAGCCCCGTGTTTCGCGCCACCTTAAGCTGATGTGTGCGGCAGGCCTTCTGGACCGGTTTCAGGAAGGGACAGTTGTTTTCTACCGGCTCGCAAATACAGGGCTGGGCGGCGATATTAATCACGCTCTTATTCCTCTTGTCCCTGAAGGCAATGCCAGCTTTGATCAGGATTTATCTTCCCTTGCCAGCATCCAGCAGGAAAAGTTTGAAAAAGCCCAAAGCTATTTCCGTGCAAATGCCGCCAGCTGGGATGAAATTCGTTCACTCCATATATCAGAGGAGCAGGTCGAAGCGGCATTATTGGCATTACAGGGCAAACAAAAGCAGGCGCGTTTTCTTGATATTGGCACGGGTACGGGGCGTATTCTTGAATTGTTTGCGCCTTATGTAGAACAAGCTGTTGGCATTGATGTATCGCGAGAAATGTTGGCTGTTGCCCGGGGTAATCTGGCAAAAAAGGCCTTGGCGAATTGTCAGGTGCGGTTGGGCGATATGTATAATCTGGGTGTGGCGTCAGAAAGCCATGATCTGGTGGTTTTTCATCAGGTACTGCATTTTGCCGATGCCCCGGCGCAAGCTGTGCACGAAGCAGCGAGAGCTCTTGCCGAAGGCGGGATGATGCTGATTGTTGATTTTGCCCCCCATGAAGAAGAATTTATGCGCAGCGAGCATGCGCACCGGCGGCTGGGTTTCGCGGATGAGGAAATCACCTTGATGGGCGAACAGGCTGGCCTCAAATGCAGCGCAGTTCAGCATCTGAAAGGCGGCAAACTGCGGGTAACGATCTGGCGATTTGAAAAACCATTGAGTAGTAGAAAATCAGGTTCAGCACAGAGTGCAAAATCAGGTAAGGAGTAGGGCATTGGCCCATTTTGGTGATCCAACAGGGCGCGCGGCATCTTTGTTTGCAGAGCCCGTCAAAGATGTAAATGTTTCCTTCGAGTTTTTTCCGCCCAAAACGGAAAAGATGGAAGAAACATTATGGGCTTCAGTGAAGACGCTGGAGAGCCTTAGCCCCAGCTTCGTATCTGTGACATACGGCGCAGGAGGCTCCACACGCGAGCGCACCCATAATACGGTCAAGCGCATACTGGGCGAGACCTCTATGCGTCCGGCCGCGCACCTTACTTGTGTAGGGGCCTCGAAGGATGAGGTTAACGAAGTTATCCAGGATTACTGGGATGCTGGTATCCGACATATTGTGGCATTGCGTGGGGATCCGCCAGAGGGGGCGAACCGCTATGACCCGCACCCAGATGGTTACCAGGATGCGGCCGATTTGGTGGCCGGTGCGCGCGCTATTGGTGATTTTGATATCAGCGTTGGTGCTTACCCTGAAATTCACCCGGACAGCCCAACACTGGCGGCTGATCTTGATAACCTAAAACGTAAAATTGATGCTGGGGCCACACGTGCTATCACCCAGTTTTTCTTTGAGGCGGATAATTATTTTCGCTTTATGGATCACTGTCACAGCTACGGCATTACGGTGCCGATTGTGCCGGGCATATTGCCGGTTACCAATTTTAAATCTCTGAAAAACTTTGCAGGGGCTTGCGGGGCCACATTGCCTGCGTGGCTTGGGGACATGTTCGAAGGGCTGGATGCCCGCCCGCAAACTCGAAATCTGGTGGCTGCGTCCGTCGCTGCTGAAATGTGCCGCAGATTATATGCAGGCGGTGTACGGGATTTTCACTTTTATACTTTAAACCGGGCAGAACTGACATATGCCATATGTCATATGCTGGGCCTGCGAGCACCGGCCAATGCTGAGGAATGATCATGGACGATGTATCAAAACAGCTCGATAAGCTTTGCCAAAACCGCATACTGGTGATGGACGGGGCGATGGGCACCATGATCCAGCGGGAAAAGCTGGTTGAGGCCGATTACAGGGGCGAGCGCTTTGCCGACTGGCACAAGGATTTGAAGGGCAACAATGACTTGCTCGTGTTGACCAACCCGGAAGTGATCGCCAAAATTCACGACGAATTTCTGGCGGCGGGCGCGGATATTATCGAAACCGATACGTTCAATAGCACGCGGGTTTCCATGGCTGATTATGACATGCAGGAATTTGCCCGGGAGATAAATCTGGAGGGCGCAAAGCTTGCTCGGCGTATAGCAGACGAATGGACAGTCAAAACACCGGATAAACCCCGTTTTGTGGCGGGGTCTATTGGCCCGATGAACCAATCGCTTTCTGTATCCCCGGATGTGGACAACCCAGGGTATCGCTCGGTGACGTTTGATCAGGTGGCCGCGTCTTATAAAGAACAGGTTGAAGGCCTGATGGAAGGCGGTGTTGATATCATTCTGATAGAAACCGTGTTTGATACGCTGAACGCCAAAGCTGCAATTTTCGCGACTGAAGAGGTGTTCGAGGAACAAGGTACAAGCCTGCCGGTCTTCATGTCCTGCACGGTTACGGATATGTCGGGGCGCAACCTGTCTGGCCAAACCATTGAGGCTTTTTGGCACAGTATCCGCCATGTGAAACCCTTTGCGGTGGGGCTTAACTGCGCTTTTGGTGCCGAGCATCTGCGCCCGCACGCCGTGACAATCGCAAACATTGCCGATACACGCATCTGTGTTTATCCAAACGCAGGGCTGCCTAACGAAATGGGCGAATATGACGAAACCCCCGAGATAACGGCTGGCTTGCTAAAGGGCTGGGCCGAAGAGGGGCTTTTGAATATCACGGGCGGCTGCTGCGGCACTACGCCTGATCATATTGCCGCCATCGTGAAGGCAGTGGTGGGCATTGCCCCGCGTGCAGTTCCAATAGCTGATCCTGTGATGCGTTTGTCGGGTATCGACCCGGTTCAAATCGCCACACTTGTTCCTGCTGAGTAGATTTTATGAATAAACCCATCGCACAGTTTATCAATGTGGGCGAGCGCACCAATGTTGCCGGCTCCGCCAAGTTCAAAAAGCTGATCTTTAATGAGAATTACGACGAAGCGTTAAGCATTGCCCGCGACCAGGTTGAGGGCGGCGCGCAAATCATCGATATCAATTTTGATGATGCGATGCTGGATGCTGAAGAGGCGATGACACGCTTTCTGAAGCTGATCGCAGCAGAACCCGATATTTCGCGTGTGCCAGTGATGGTCGACAGCTCTAAATGGTCCGTGATTGAAGCAGGCCTGAAATGTGTGCAGGGCAAGGCGGTTGTGAACTCAATCAGCCTGAAGGAAGGGGAAGCCCCCTTCATAGCGCAGGCGAAGCGTATCCTGCGTTACGGCGCTGCGGTGGTGGTCATGGCTTTTGATACTGACGGGCAAGCCGATACGACCGAACGCAAGTTTGAAATATGCAAGCGCTCTTACGATATATTGGTTAATACCGTGGGCTTTCCGCCGGAAGATATTATTTTTGACCCCAATATTTTTGCAGTCGCCACAGGCATCGAAGAACACAATAACTACGGTGTCGATTTTATCGAAGCGACAAAGCTGATTAAAAAACACCTGCCGCACGCCAAAGTTTCGGGCGGGGTATCGAACGTATCTTTTTCGTTTAGAGGCAATAATCCGGTGCGGGAAGCCATGCACAGCGTATTTCTGTATCACGCCGTTAAGGCGGGCATGGATATGGGCATTGTTAACGCAGGCCAACTGACGGTTTATTCCGATATCCCCGATGACTTGAAGGAGCGGGTTGAAGATGTGATTTTGAACCGCCGTACTGATGCCACCGACCGCCTCCTTGATGTAGCGGACGAATATAAAGGTATTATTCGCGAGAAAAAAGAGGATCTATCCTGGCGCGAACTGCCTGTTGCCAAGCGGATTGAGCATGCGCTTGTTAAAGGCATTAGTGATTTTATCGAAGAAGACGCCGAAGCCGCGCGCCAGATATTTGATCGCCCCATTCAGGTGATTGAAGGCCCTTTGATGGACGGTATGAATGTGGTGGGTGATTTGTTTGGCGCGGGCGAAATGTTCCTGCCGCAAGTGGTAAAATCCGCCCGTGTGATGAAGCGCGCGGTCAACCACCTACAACCCTATATCGAAGCCGAAAAAGAAGAAGGTGCCAGAGCCAAGGGGAAAATCCTGATGGCGACAGTGAAGGGTGATGTGCACGATATTGGCAAAAACATTGTTGGTGTTGTGTTGCAGTGCAATAATTTTGAAGTGATCGACATGGGCGTGATGGTGCCTTGGGCTGATATTCTAAAAGCTGCGAACGATCACGGGGTGGATATGATTGGTCTGTCTGGTCTGATCACACCGTCGCTTGACGAGATGGTGACAGTTGCCACCGAGATGGAGCGCCAGAAACTTACCATGCCGCTTATGATCGGCGGGGCGACCACCAGCAAGGTGCATACGGCTGTGAAAATTGCGCCCAATTATTCGGGGCCAACCACCTATGTGCTAGATGCGTCGCGGGCTGTAGGGGTGGCCAGTACATTGGTATCCGAGGACTTGCGGAACGATTTTGTGGCTAAAACCCGTGTTGAATATGAGGATATTGTTGCCAAACGCCTTGCCAAGCCGAAGGTTGACCGATTGGTGAGCCTGGAGGCCGCCCGCACCAACAAAGCCCGCGTTTCTTACGGTGAGTATTTGCCGACCCAGCCCACTTTTACGGGCACCAAAGCCTTTGATGATTACCCTCTGGACGAGATCGCCGACTGTATCGACTGGACCCCGTTTTTCCGAACATGGGAACTGACGGGCACATACCCGAAAATTCTTGATGATAAAGTGGTTGGTGAAAGTGCGCGGCACCTGTTTGCGGATGCCAAGGAAATGCTCGCTGACATCATCAATGAGAAATGGCTCACCGCCAAGGGGGTGATTGGCCTGTGGCCTGCCACATCGGAAGGTGCTGATATCACGCTCTATACAGACGAAGACCGGAAAGCCGAGCTTTCGACTATCCATTGCCTGCGGCAGCAGGTTGAAAAACGTGCGGGTCGGGCCAATGACAGCCTCGCTGATTTCATTGCGCCAGAGGGCGGGCCAAAAGACTGGCTTGGGGGTTTTGCTGTTACCACAGGGCACGGCATTGAACCGCATATCGCCCGCTTTAAGGCCGCCCACGATGATTATAGTGAAATTATGCTGAAGGCATTGGCTGACAGGCTGGCCGAAGCTTTCGCCGAACTGATGCACAAACGGGTACGTACTGAATTTTGGGGGTATGCGGCTGATGAAGTATTTTCAAATGCTGATCTGATCAAAGAGCGCTATCAGGGTGTTCGCCCGGCACCGGGCTACCCCGCATGCCCCGACCATTCCGCCAAACCCGAGCTTTTCCGACTTTTGAATGCTGGCCAGATGACAGCTATTGAACTTACCGACAGCTTTGCCATGCTGCCGACAGCGGCGGTTTCCGGTTACTATTTCGCACATCCCGAGGCACATTATTTTGGCATTGGTAAAATCGGAAAAGATCAGGTCGTGGATTATGCTGCACGCCGCAATGTAACTCTTGAACAGGCAGAGCAGTGGTTGCGGCCCAACCTTGCCTATTAGACTGGCTGGTTTTAAGCTGCGCATAAGGCTTTGATCGGGGAATGGTGTGAATCTCGCAGAAAAATATCAGCTGGATCAACCGGTTATTATTCTGGGTGTGCACCGAAGTGGCACCAGCATGCTGACCCGTATGATGGAAATGCTCGGGCTTTTTGTCGGGCATGATTTGCAGGGCGATCACGAAAGCAAGGTCGTGATTGCGATCAATAACCACTATATTAACAAAACCGACAGCAGTTGGGATGCACCCCAGTATCCCGGTGCGGATGATATAGGAACCAATTTTGTTGCGCGCGCGTTTGACGCCAGTTTTGAGGGCATTAAGCAGGAGTTTGGCCCGATGACTGGCTTTTGGGGTCTGAAAGACCCGCGCATGGTGATCACATTGCCCCTGTGGTTACAGATTTTTGAAAACCCGAAAATCATCTATATCAAGCGCAACCCGGCTGATATTGCACGTTCGCTTTCCAGCCGTCACCAGCAGCTGGTTAAAAAAGGAATTTTTCCGGCCACGGGGGACTTCACCAAGGGTCGTATTAAATTCACCCAGCGCTGCGGCAGCCTTGAAGGTGCGCTTGATTTTGCGCAGGAGCAAGTTGCATTTGTTGAGAGCATGATTGCGGACGGCATGTTTTCCGAGCATCTGGAATTTGAGTATGATGAAATGGTGCAGGATCCACTGCTGCAACTATCCCGAATTAGCCAGTATTTGGGCCACGATTTTTCCCGCGCTGACCTGTTGAAAGCCGCTGGTGTGCCACGTCAAGAGCAGACCGCGCCGCCCGTGGACCTGATTGATCAATATTTCCCGAACCTGAAGCCCTAAGTCTGCTCGTATGCGATCTTATTGAGGGCGCATGTCGGGATACAGGGTGAAAATCCGTTCATTGAGCGCTTCGCGGTTGGCCCACAGGTGCTTGTACCAATCCAGACGCTTGTGCGCATGCTGCATTAACATGCGGTTTTTCAGTACATAATTTTTGGCGTTTCTGCCCAGCGTGCGGCGTAATTCTGTATCCCGGATCAGTTTGGTGAGCATTTTATCCCACTCAGACGGCCCGCGTGCGATCAGGCCTGTATAGCCGTCTACAATTGTATCGGCGTACACCACGGGGCTTGCCAGTACCGCGAGGCCACTGGCACCGGCTTCCAGAAATTTAATATCGCTTTTATAACGGTTAAACTTGGTATCATCGAGTGGCTGCAGACAAATATCACAGCTATGCAAAAGACGCAGATACTTGCCGTAATCGGTGGCAGGTTGAAAAACCTTGTTTTTTGTGTCCAGGGCCTCAAAAAACTCTTTATCATGCAGCACCACGGCTTGTGCCTTGGGGTTGGCCTTTAGAACCTTATTGTAGGTTTTAATCAGCGGTTGCCAGGCTGTTTTCCGGTTTAGTGCCCCAAAAAATATCCGAATATTTTCTTGGTTTCGTTCAACAGGGTCGGGGGTTTTAAAAAACTGGTTCTCAAACAGCCCGACCTCGGGGTTATGGTCAAGAAAAGCCTTGGCCAAGGGCGCAGTGCTGGCTTGCACCGCATGGCACATTTTAAAACGCTCCCAATCCAGCGAATTGGCACGCTTGGCAGCGTTAAAGGGGTTTTCCGGGTAATCATCATATTCCACAACCATCAACCAGCCATTTTTGATGGCGACTTCCATAGCTTGCGGCCAGCCTTCGATGCTCAGAAATGCGCGCTGGACAATCAGTATTTTGGGCTCATCAGCGGGCAGGCGGGGTATCAACTTCACGGCACGCTCATGCAGTGCTACATTTGCGCCCAGCATGCGCAGGGCCTCTACCGGCTGATGCACACGCACATTCATGAAGTTGAGTGCAAATGCACAGTAACTCACATTCACCGTATCGCTGAAATCGCTACTATACATAAATCCCCGTTCCCCGATTGCTGATCAGTTTTTCAAGAAGATAACGTCTTATTTCAGGCGAATAATATTGGTATATTCACCTTCTGTCTGAAGCGTAATGTTCAGTGTTTCAGACGTTCGGTTTCTCCAGAACCAGCCATGAGAGCCGTCAAATGCTGCTTCCAGAGCCCCTTCGCTCTTTTGTTCTGATCCTTTGCTATAGTTATGATAGTTTATTTTTAACAGCTTTGAATCGCCGTGCACATCAAAATTGGCGCGGCCACCGTCTGTCCACCATGTATATTGAACCTTGCTTCCCTTTGCCATATCGACCTTAATTTCTGCACTTTCATTAGGAGCCAGTGTGACTTTCATTTCATGGTTCATAAGTTGAAGAGAAGGCTGGACGGGTTCGGTCACCAGGACAGGGACGGATATGTTGGCTTCGGCTTCGACAGGCGCTGTTGGCTGTGAAGCAGCTTCTATGCCCTCGGCACTGTCAGCCGCTGCTTCTTCGGCAAGAGAAACTTTAATTTCCCCCATTTTCTTGAGGCCTACAAGCTCGCCAACCCCGGTGGGGTCAACGCCGTATTCAGCAGGCATCACAATGGTGACAAGCAGAACGCCTGCGGCGATGATGGCAAGGATGGTTGATTTGATAAGCCTGCCTGTTGAGGGAAGCTCCTGATTTGCCGGTATGTTTGTATTATACATAAAATATCTTCTTTTCGGGTGGTTTATTAAACGGTGGAATTGATGAAATAGCCGGTAATCTGGTATCCCATAAGGAGAAAACCAAGCATCATCATGACCGTGTTTGCTGAATAGGCATGCCGTATAAAGTTACCGGACTTCCGCCAATAATTAATTGCAATAAGAATGACAATCAGGGCCAAAATCTGCCCGATCTCAACGCCAATATTGAAGTAGATAAGATTGAACAACAGGCCATCGGGCGAGATTTCATACTCGAGGATTTTTGTTGCAAGGCCAAAGCCGTGAAACAGCCCGAAAATAAGGGTGGCGGCCTTGGTATTGGGTTGGAAACCAAACCACCGCTGAAAAGCCCCCATATTGTCCAAAGCCTTGTAAACAACAGAAAAGCCGATAATAGCATCAATGATATAGGCGTTGATGCTGATTTCCATCAGTACACCAGACAACAACGTAACAATGTGCCCTACAGCAAACAGGGTCACATAAATGCTCAGGTCTTTCAGCCGGTATAAAAAGAAAATCACACCGAACAAGAACAATAAATGATCGTATCCGGTCATCATGTGTTTTGCGCCCAGATAGATAAAAGGAATTGGCAGTACGCCGCTTGCTTCTTGAATATAGCCTTTGTCTCCTCCGGTAACGCCGTGTGCTAACGCATCAGGAGCAAACCCAAAAACGGCAGCCAGAGTGCCGACCAACCCTAAAAAGACAAATGCATATTGCCTTCTGGAACAGAGGGGAACGGCGAAAGGATGAAAAAGTTTAGTCATATGGTAAATCTCCATTCAAAGATTTGTCTTCCAGGAAAATTTCAAAAGAGTTTATGCAGCTTGGCGTCGGTCAAGCCTGCCTGGCAAAAGCAAGACACAGGCAAACCACAGGCAAACCACAGGCAAGCGCTACGAACTAATTTTAAATCCGCAGGCGTTGTGTGGTCAGATAAAGGGGGGTGTTTGGGCGAAGGGTTCGCCAACCATAATCCGGGGGCGGCCCGCGATTTTGGGGGGATGCCAGCCTAAGCTGTTGATGCGTAAGGCGGTCATCGGCCAGAATAAAGTCAATAGCACTGGCAGTTTGCACCAGACCTTTAAAGACGAGTTGACCAGGGGATTGCAGATCAACATGCAGATATTCACTGAAATATGTCGGTGCATCCAGGTTGATAACGTGGTGAGCGCTTTTCCGGGCGTGTGTCTTATGGTCGTGAGGGGCGCTATTATGGGTATGTATTTCCCCTGCTAGGTTCCCCTTTTTCTGGTGGGAGATATGCTGATCATGCAGCGCATGCATCAGGTCATGGGGTAACCACTGCAAAAATGCAGGGAGAAGCAAAAGCGAGATCAAGGATTGCAGAATAAAGTTTTTCATCTGCGCCGACTATACAAGTGTTTTAAAACCAGACAATCCCGCAATTTCACTGACCCAGAAAAATATGAGCCCGTCAAAGTTGGACGTCTGCAAAGACTAACTATTGGCTGATGCTATATTTTTTCATCGAACTTTTGAAATTGACCCGAAACAGACATATCTGAAGCCCCCTTTAAGCCATGATGCTTTCTTGCCTGATAAACGTGTTGCTTATTTCTGGGTATTTTCTTCGCACATCTCATTTGATTTTTGCGCCGTTAGTTCAACGTCAATTCCCAGTTTTTGGGCGCGTTCCAACCACTGCTTACGCGCCAAAATGCGCATATCTTCGACATTGTCCATCTCGTCCATGATTTCCATACCCAAAAGCGCTTCAATGACGTCTTCAAGCGTGACAATTCCTTTTGTGCCGCCGTACGTATCTACAACAAGAGCCATATGTTGCCTGCTGTCCAGAAAGTGCTCCAAAAGGTTAGGCAGCGACATATCAGCAGAGACTCGCTTAATATCGCGCTTGAGCATGTCAAGCCGGGTGCCGCCTTTATCTTGCGCTTCAAGAGCCAGAATTTCATCTCGCAACACCAATCCGGCGACATCATCCATGTCGTTGTCGTATACAGGCAAGCGGGAGAAGGTATGTTCAAGTATTACCGTAAGGGCATCTGAGACTGAGACACTAATTTGGAGTGCAGCGACAACTGTTCGCGGTGTCATGATGTCTGTGGCTTGCAGTGAGCTGAAGCGAACCAGATTGCGGATAATCCGGGCTTCATGTTCTTCTAACTCGCCACTACGCTCTCCTATGTTGGTCATCGCCAGAAGCTCGTCACGGCTAAATAGGTGCACCGTTTTGCCGCGCGCGATCAGCTTGGTCAAAATTTCGGATACCCAAATCAGTGGATATAGTAGCTTAATCGCGGCCTGTATGAAAAGCACGGTGATACCGGTCAGGTTAGGCCAGTAGATAGCTCCAATCGTTTTCGGAATAATCTCCGACAGAAACAGAATAGCCAAGGTCATAACGCCGGAAAAAAGCCCAATCCAGGCGCTGCCAAAGACGACAATCGCCTGAGCCCCGGCGGCAATAGCACCTACCGTATGGGCGATGGTATTGACCGTCAAAATAGCAGCGAGAGAGCGGTCTATATTATCCTGTCTCAAAGCCTTCAGTCTATTTGCGAGTTTCGGCTGAGTGGTGTACAGCTTTTCAATGTAAGAAGGCGTAATGCTTAGGAGCACAGCTTCGGCAACAGAGCATACGAACGAAAACACCAGCGCCAGCAAAACAAAAGCGATTAACAAGCTTATATCTGTCGACGTTGGGCCTAATTCCGTCCCGCTATTTGTCGCAGAAAAAGCTGGCGACGTCCCCGCCATAACGAGGGCCAAAGACACCAGGGTTGCAATTTTCATCGTATGTATGTTTCTCATGATTTAATCGGTTAAATGCATGCTGTGCTCGGTCAGGCCCGCATCCACATTGCTATAAAAATTAAAGACCATATCCACAGTGCCAACAGCAATTTCTCTCTTACACCTTCGTGCCGGGCAAAGCCCGCCGTTTTTCCTTTGCCCGCCGTTTTTCTTTTGATAGCTCGCCCGGTGAACTTTTTTGACAACCTGCAGTGTGTCCGGGTGGTAGGGCAAGGTGAATATGATCAAATTTTCAGTGATCAGATTACTATGTGCCCAAAAGTCAGGGCCTTCAAGTATCATCGATTATACCGATAATATTTTGCACTCGCTCCAAGAACGGAAACGAGGAACTCTAAGGTGGTACGGCCGGGTGAACCAACGTATAGGCAGTTATGCAGCTGTTTTGAAACCATCTTAGATTGCATTCGCGCGCCTAAAGCTTCTTTATTTCCAGCAGGAGTACTCATTCGAAAAACAATAAATCTTTTAATTTCAAGGAGGTTAGTCAAAAAAGTGATTAACCTTAGTGATAAAAAGTGATTAACCTAGTTTTAGTGCAAAAAGCATGACTGGTTAAGTTATTGTAATTGTTATGGAAAAGTGGTGCCGGCACCAAGATTCGAACTCGGGGCCTGATGATTACAAATCAACTGCTCTACCAACTGAGCTATACCGGCACATCAGCGTATATTATCGCTTTGGCTGCTTTCACAGCGTGGCTCCGCTTGGGAACCGGATGTGGATATAATCTGAACCGCTTTATGGTGCAAGTGAAAATCTTTAATTTTTTTGCGGTTGGGGGATTTCCCTGTTTTTTAACGGGCTTTTCCCGCCTTGCTTGAGGGCTTGGCCGTCACGGGCAGGGCGGTAATCAGGACAGGTTTTATTGTACCTTGAGCCAGTTTGCTGCGGCAACGCCCGCCTGTTTGCCTTGGGCAAGGCATGCCGTGAGCAAATACCCGCCGGTGGGGGCTTCCCAGTCCAGCATTTCGCCAGCGCAAAAGGTGCCGGGCAGGGCGTGCAGCATCAGGTTTTCATCCACGGATGTGAAAGCAACACCGCCCGCGCTGCTGATAGCCTCGGCCACCGGGCGCGGGGCCACCAGTTTCAGCCTGAGCGCTTTAATCGCCCGCGCCAGATGCGCAGGTTTGCCAAAGACAGCCTCGGGCAGGCATTCGCGTAGCAAACCGGCCTTCACGCCAGACAAACCCGCAGCCCGTTTGATATAGGTGGCAAATGATTTTTTACCGCGTGGTTTGCTGAAGGCCCGTATCAGCCGTTCAGCAGACCTGTCGGGCACAAGGTCGATCATCACTGTGGCGGAGCCCGCAAGCTCGATATTGTCGCGCAGGGGCGCTGAAAGGCTGTAAACCACGCCGCCCTCAATGCCGTCTTTGCTGACAATGAAGTCGCCCTTTGCCTGCTGGTCACCCGCGCTTAGAAGCACATTTTTCACCGGCTCCCCGGCGAAACGTGTGCTGAAATGCTCGCTCCAATCACATAGGAAACCACAGTTTGCCGGGCGGAAAGCTTCCGTACCCACGCCTCTGTCCGCCATCAGCTCCGCCCATGCGCCGTCAGTGCCGAGCCGGGGCCAACTGGCACCGCCCAGCGCGAGGACGGTGGCTTTGGCCTTCACCAGAACAGGGCCGTCCGGTGTCTCGAATTTTAAAACACCGTTTTTGTCCCAGCCCAGCCATTTGTGGCGGGTGCGCAGGGTTGCGCCGTTTTTGCTCAGACGTGCCAGCCAGGTCCGCAACAGGGGCGATGCCTTAAAAACTTTGGGGAATACCCGACCAGACGAGCCAACAAAGGTTTCCGCCCCCAGTTCGTCTGCCCAGGTGCGAATATCAGCCGGGCCAAAGGCCTTGATGGCAGGCGCCAGCAGGCTTTCGCGGTCCCCGTACCGCGCCAGCAGGGGTTCAAGACCTTCGCTGTGGGTGATGTTCAGCCCCGCTTTGCCCGCCATCAGAAATTTACGGGCCGGTGTGGGCATAGCATCAAACAGCACAGGTTTGTGCCCCGCCGCTGCCAGCGTTTCCGCCGCCATCAGCCCCGCAGGCCCTGCGCCAATAACGGCGATTTCAATATGGTCTATAGCGTCAGGCACTCATCCTGCTCCCGGCTGTATGAATTAGCGCGCACCCTAGAGCGTGTGCCCTGCCGCGACAAGCGCCATTTGAAAGACGTGTGACATCCCTCACGCCTGAGCCCAGCATGCGGCGCTATAATCACGGCTTCTGTTTCGTCTGGCTTTGTACCTAAGGCACGGTGTGGGCTGACAAAACGGTTGCATGACAAAGGGCTACTTCACAGGAAAAGATGGGGATCAAAGCATGCTTAACTCACTTATGAAATATGGGTTTTCACTGTTGCTTATTGGTGTAGGCCAGACCGCAATAGCGGATAACAGCGCGCCTGCAGGGCCGGGCTATACAAACAACAGCTGGGGCAGCAGCAGTTATACGTGGATTGCCGATTTCAACGGTGATGGCCGCGACGATATCGCATCCGCAGACGGCAGCACGGTTTATATGTATCTCTCCAGCGGTCAGGATTTCGAGCTGGGGAAATGGGGTGTTTCTGGCAGTTGGGGTAGTTCGGGTTACACTTGGGTTGACGATTTTACTGGCGACGGCAAAGCCGACATTGCCACCGCAGATGGCTCCAAATTAACGCTGTATGCCTCTACGGGGAACGGGTTTGTAGAATATATCTCAACACTGAACAATAACTGGGGTGGTTCGAGCTACACCTTCACGGGGGATATGAACGGTGACGGCAAGGCCGACATCGCCAGCGCCAATTCGGGTGTTGTTTACCTTAAACTGTCAACGGGTACAGGCTTCACCGCCACCAAATGGGATGTGCCAAATTACAGCAGCAGTTTTTGGGGTGGGGGGAATTTTACCTGGGTTGGTTATTTCAACGAAGACCAGTATCAGGACATTATCACCGCAAATGGTAAAAACATCAGGGCGCTATTGTCATCGGGAACGGGTTTCAGTTACCAAAACAGCACGGTGTCCGACAAATGGGGGTCATCAGCCTATACCTGGGCCGGGGACTTCAATAACGACGGCGTTCTTGATATCGCCTCGGCCAGCCACGGCACTGTGTACGCAAACATAAATGACGGCTCGGGCAATTTTACCCAGCAGCTCTGGACAGTGCCTAACAGCTGGGGCGCTTCGGGGTATACCTTTGCAAGCGACCTCAATGGGGATGGGGCTTTGGGCCTGGTTTCCTTTGATTCGGGCGCGTCCTACGTTAATCTTTCAACGGGGTCTCAGTTCGATTCGGCTACCTGGACCACACAGAATATGTGGGGCAGCGACGCCTATACCTGGGCAGGTGACTTTAACGGGGACGGCTACGGAGACGTGGCATCGGCCAACGGCAACAGCATTTATCTGCATCTCTCCACTGGCAACCGCTTTATCAACCAAACCTGGTTTTCGTCCAAAGGGCTTGACCAGCCTCTGATACAAAGCACGAGCGCCAATCTTGAGGCCAGCACCGACGCTGCCTCAGGCTTCAACGTAAGCCCGGCCAGCTTTTGCCAGCTGAAATACCCTGATGACTGGGTTAAAAGGGATGACACTCTGCGCCAGCTGCCGATGGATGTATCAGACGCGGATTTGAACGTGACAACACTCAGCGTAGGCATGAGCCTGTCGGGTATGGATGGGCTTTTTATCTTTGTTTACAAGCAAAACGGTGAATTTGTCATTCGCCGGTCAGACCGTACAGATGACACCGGCTACGGCGTGAAGGGCGAGGCCCAATATATTTATGCGGGCAACCCCGCGTATTCACCGTCCTGGTGGAAATGGTTCAGGCGCGGCGAAAAAACGGAATCGCCCCACCAGTTTGTGCGGCATTCCCAAGTAAACCACGGCTACAGCCCGGTTTATTCTGCGGGGCAATTGCAAATTAAAGGCGGCAAAATAATCTGGGTCAGCAATGCATCAGGCCATTTTAGCCCGCCTTATGAAAGCCTTGACTGCGTCACCAGCTTTATTGACCGGTCCTTGATCCCCAGAACAACAGTGAGCTTTAAGAAAAAGTTCGATTGGAACAAATATAAGGTTTCCGCCCACGAAGAACTTTGATAGCGCCCGATGATTGCCTGATTTTATGACGGCGGCAGGTTGCGTACAAAGCCAGATGATTTAAGCTCGATCCGGAATTTCTGGCGATCCGTTCCTGGTTGCGGGTTGCGTACAAAGCCAGATGATTTAAGCTATCTATCCCAGCTAGTTTTTGGTATGCCTGGTTGCGGGTTGCGTACAAAGCCAGATGATTTAAGCTCACACGTAGTAAGTACCTATTGAAGTACAAGTTGCGGGTTGCGTACAAAGCCAGATGATTTAAGCTCTGTTGGTAATATTAACCCTGACAACGCTTGTTGCGGGTTGCGTACAAAGCCAGATGATTTAAGCTCGGCTCAGAGCATGAACCATTGCGTCGCTAGTTGTGGGTTGCGTACAAAGCCAGATGATTTAAGCTGACTGAGCCGTTCAAGCGCACCATTGATAGGTTGTGGGTTGCGTACAAAGCCAGATGATTTAAGCTCCTCCTTCTCCGAAATCACCCTTTGTGCGAGTTGTGGGTTGCGTACAAAGCCAGATGATTTAAGCTCCGGTCATAATGTTGTGGCCGTCCGTCTAAGTTGTGGGTTGCGTACAAAGCCAGATGATTTAAGCTCCAAATCGAAAGTCAGGCCGATAGCGGCAAGTTGTGGGTTGCGTACAAAGCCAGATGATTTAAGCTAGCGCCTCGGTGCTGGTATTGCCGCAGGCCGTTGCGGGTTGCGTACAAAGCCAGATGATTTAAGCTGCGAGAACAGCGCGTTAACTAGTGACTTAGGTTGCGGGTTGCGTACAAAGCCAGATGATTTAAGCTGAGCAAAACACAATCACGCGGGCCAAGAGCGTTGCGGGTTGCGTACAAAGCCAGATGATTTAAGCTTGTACAGGACTATATAAATAGCTCCCCACTGTTGCGGGTTGCGTACAAAGCCAGATGATTTAAGCTCAACGAGCAAGTTTCCAGAACCATCAACCCGTTGCGGGTTGCGTACAAAGCCAGATGATTTAAGCTGACTACCTCGACAAGGCGCTGAAGTTTCAAGTTGCGGGTTGCGTACAAAGCCAGATGATTTAAGCTCTTGGCCGCTTCAGCGTCTCGGCGCTCTTTGTTGCGGGTTGCGTACAAAGCCAGATGATTTAAGCTGCGAGCGAACGGCTACAGCCGCATCCGGCTGTTGCGGGTTGCGTACAAAGCCAGATGATTTAAGCTAGCGCCAAGTGGCGAGAATAATTAGGCAAAGTTGCGGGTTGCGTACAAAGCCAGATGATTTAAGCTAATGGCCTGTACTGATGGCCATAACTGTGTGTTGCGGGTTGCGTACAAAGCCAGATGATTTAAGCTTATGCCGGAAATCGCTGACAGTTTCCGAATGTTGCGGGTTGCGTACAAAGCCAGATGATTTAAGCTTAGCAGTTCCTCAATGTCAGTTTGGCCCTTGTTGCGGGTTGCGTACAAAGCCAGATGATTTAAGCTGTAGCTTTGCGGTTTAGCCGCGACGAGCGTGTTGCGGGTTGCGTACAAAGCCAGATGATTTAAGCTTAAACCCGAAAGAAGTGGAGTGGACCGACGGTTGCGGGTTGCGTACAAAGCCAGATGATTTAAGCTCCTTGATCTGAGCATTCCTTCAAAGCTGTGGTTGCGGGTTGCGTACAAAGCCAGATGATTTAAGCTGATCGCTAATAGTGGCCTCTGGTGGTGCCTGTTGCGGGTTGCGTACAAAGCCAGATGATTTAAGCTTCAGGCCGTCTGCAAGCGGTAATTGTTCGTGTTGCGGGTTGCGTACAAAGCCAGATGATTTAAGCTGCGGCGTGGTTGCGGCTGCTATCAGCTTCCGTTGCGGGTTGCGTACAAAGCCAGATGATTTAAGCTGAGTTTTAGTTCTTCGTCAACTGCATATCCGTTGCGGGTTGCGTACAAAGCCAGATGATTTAAGCTCCGGCAATTCAGCGGCCTTACACCAAATCCGTTGCGGGTTGCGTACAAAGCCAGATGATTTAAGCTATATGACTGTTGCTGGTGGGGTCGCTGTTTGTTGCGGGTTGCGTACAAAGCCAGATGATTTAAGCTATTACTTGCTGCCGGTCAGACAATTCGGGAGTTGCGGGTTGCGTACAAAGCCAGATGATTTAAGCTAGATGACGGCTCGACACACAAACGAAAGCAGTTGCGGGTTGCGTACAAAGCCAGATGATTTAAGCTAATTCGAGCGCTTATGGCGTAGGTGTTTGAGTTGCGGGTTGCGTACAAAGCCAGATGATTTAAGCTCCATGTGCCCCGCGTATTTACAAAACCTGTCGTTGCGGGTTGCGTACAAAGCCAGATGATTTAAGCTAGATGCCGCTGTTCCAACGTCGCGTTTGTAGTTGCGGGTTGCGTACAAAGCCAGATGATTTAAGCTCGCCAGCTTGCACTTTAGTCAGCCTGAACAGTTGCGGGTTGCGTACAAAGCCAGATGATTTAAGCTATACCGTGACTGATATCGACAATTTAGCGAGTTGCGGGTTGCGTACAAAGCCAGATGATTTAAGCTAATAGTCGCTGGCGGGGCTAGGCCCCGCCAGTTGCGGGTTGCGTACAAAGCCAGATGATTTAAGCTGCTCGACCTTGGCGACCGTGAAGATGATAAGTTGCGGGTTGCGTACAAAGCCAGATGATTTAAGCTAGAATGGGCTGGCTGTCACCCCGCCGCGCCGTTGCGGGTTGCGTACAAAGCCAGATGATTTAAGCTACGGCACCGATGGTTTGTTTGACGGCATGGGTTGCGGGTTGCGTACAAAGCCAGATGATTTAAGCTCCAAAACAGTTGCGCCGCTGGTTGACGGGCGTTGCGGGTTGCGTACAAAGCCAGATGATTTAAGCTAGATACGCTGTAAGGTACTGATTTTTAAGGGCTTTACAGCGTATTCATCTGCAAAAAAGCAAAAACCAGTATTAAAAAAGCTGTAATTGCTCCTGCTTTTTTGGTGGATCATATAACTTTCCCACATATGTTTGCATGCGTTCATACTGTTTATCTGTGATGGTGAGTATGTTCACTTTACCCTCATCAGGCAGACAATTGTTGATTTTATTTTCCATCGCCTGAGCTGCTTCCAGCCCGCTTACAAGCCTGTAATATACAGAAAATTGTGCCATACCAAAACCCTGATCCAGTAAAAAATTGCGAAAATCGGTCGCAGCCTTTCGCTGCGGCTTTTCGCTTACCGGCAGATCAAACATGACAATCATCCACAAGAGCCTGTATCCACTTATCCAGGTTTTCCTGTCCCTTATCACGGTACGGCCTTCACGTTACAGCATGGCCCCTGCCGGTTTCAGGGATGGTAATGTTAAGTCACACTCATTATTTTGCAGGCACGCCACAATGTTTTGCGCTGTGCGCTGCATGCAATTTATTACAGGCGACACACCTTTCTCTGAAAGCATATCTTCTTGCAATATTGTGGCAATTTCGCGTTTTACCTCGGGTGTCAGCGTGTCTTGCTGTTGCTGTTTCAGGTTATATGCCATCATATCAACCAGTGGCCTGAATGGTTCCATCACATCATCAACAAGGGCAAAACTGTTTACCCTGCTATGGTGGTGCAGCCCAAGAGAAGGGTGCAGCCCCGCCCCGCATATGGCCCGAGCTGTCGCTGCCCGCAAAATAGCATACCCATAATTTAGAAAATTATTGGGGCAACCGGCATCTCTGTCACGGCGGAACCCTTCGCCCATCAGGGCGGGCCAATAAAGGCGTGCTGCCTGAGCTTCGCGGTTGTCAGGATCACCGGATTTAACCTGCTTTACAAGGGCGGACATCCCAGCCTTATGTTTGTCATCTGGCTGGCACTCATCCAAAGCTGCGCTCTGGTTTTGTATTTTCGCCCGGACAATTTTTTGCCACAGTCTTTTTTGAAGCGGTCTTGATGCATTAATCTGGTCCCGCAAGATACCTGCGGTTTCATAATGTGCATCAAAAGGCCACACAAGGGAAACGGGGTGGTAGTTGCCCCCGCATATGATGATGGTGGCTTTGCGTTCTGCCAATTCTGCCATCAGCATGCGTGACAATGTAGCCCGTCGGGCAGAAAGGATTACCGAGGTAATATCATCCAGTGGTACCCGGCCTAGCTCGGTATCCTCGTCTGTGACTTTCATAAAACCACGGTCTACCGAAATATGGCGACCATCCTGTTCTATTTCCACAATACCGCCAATCATTGACGGCCCCCGCGTAGCACTCTGCCATCAGGGCTGACATAAAGCCGCCTCAACCCATCCGCTGCCAGTTGATTGATAGATTTATAAATCTGCTTGCTTTGTGCTACTTCTGGTGGGCGCACATCCAACTTGTTGTTTGTGGTGGAAAACCCTGCCACCTTCAGGATTTCACCGCTGCCGGGCGCGCCAAGTTCGATCAAATCATCCTTGAAAACACGGGTAATATATTTGGCCGCTGGGTGCGGCTTTTTAGCAAGCTTGTTGGGTGTTGTAGCCCCGTTTTTTTGCATCACTTCTACATAATTCCAGAAGCGCCCCTCATAGGTGTGCCTGCCGCCTTTCTTTTTGGGCGGCAAGCGCCAGATGTCGCAGCAAACATAGCTATCAGGGCGATAGCCCTTATAGGGGGCAGAAGGCACGGGCTTCACCGTTTGGTCTTTCACAAGCAGCCGCACACGTTTAATACCAAATTCCTCGCTAAATTCTGCCAGGATTTTCTCTGGTTTTTCGTCGTGTGTTTTGATGCGGTATGATAATTCATCCCGAATATTTTCATCACAAATTTGGCCGATTTCAGCTGGTTTCAGCGCCGTAAGCGGCTTGCGGGTGACAACCTCGCCCTCGACTTCTGTAAAGCCATAAGCCGTTTCCTTGAACATTTTGCCGCCCAGCCCGTGGTCAGGCTTGAAGGATGGCAGGATGGCGGGCACACGTGCACGGATGGCCTGTTCCAGGCGTTCATCCAGTGGCGGCACATGAATATGCAGTCGGTGATCTACTCCTCGCTTGCTAAGGTTGCTGATGCCCTGCAGCAGGTTGCGGTCGATCAGGCCAATAACAGCGGCGTCCACTGCGTGGTGACGGTGGTCTTCGCGTGATTTTTTACTATCGTCTGCCAGAATCCCGTTCAGTCGCCATTTGCCGCGCACAAGCGCCGTCAATTGCCCGGGCAGGGAGAAAACATCCTCCACCCCCCTTAGTGAAAGCAGATAGCGCCGGGAAATGCGCGCCATATAGGCGGTGTCGGTCAATTGTCGGGCGATAAAGCCGCTGTCTTCATCATAGCGTTCCATGGCATCCGGGCCAAAACGCCAGCGTTTGTTTTTGGGCAGTGATTTGATGCGCTGCAGAATTTCATCCCACAGAATGTTCTTGCCAGCAAATGTACCGGTGCCAAAAGCCTCAAAGGGGCTCTTGCTGCCTTTCAATTGGTTGGCCCAGCGAAAGGCTACTGTCTGGTTTGACATGCTATTATCGAGCGTGCGGGAAAAGGGCAGGATATGCTCTATCTCCACATCACCATTAAAAAGCTGGTTGGCGGAAATTGTTTTACCGCTGAAGGGGCACTGGCGGGCGATACTGTTTTTGCCCAGTTCTTCCCACAGTTTGTACTTTTTAATATCCTGCATAGAAGGGCTATATATGCCGTGCTCATTGGCAAGCAGGTTACGAATTTCATTATTATAACGTTCGCCCTTTGCCTGGTTTCGCTCCAACTCCTCGCGGATTTTTTTCGGCTTTTTCAAGTCCCGCGTCATTTCCACATGGCTTTTTACCGGGGCGCTTTCAAACCGGTCTGTGAGCGTGTTTACCAGCTTGTGCAACTGGTTAAGTGCCACATGTACACTGGGGTTATTGATGCGGCCAAAATGTTTTTCGGGGTTTTCTTTTTCTGGAAACTCAGGATTAGCACCCAGCATATTTTCGGGCATAACCTTGCCGTAATAGGGCAGGCGAGCAAAGCGTACAGTGCCTGTGCGGTTGCTGTGATGCAAAGGCTCGCCGTTTTCGTCGCACACTTCACCAACCGCTTCCCAATATTCCAGCCCTTGATCGCGCATGATGCTTACAAGCTGGTGCATGGCTTTGAGGCTGAGGCTGGCTGTAGCACGGCCCAGCTTCAGGGCGGTAAGGGCCTCAGCGGTGTCTGTATCAAAATCAAAGTCTTCTTGCAGTTTCGCAGTGGCGCTGGTGTCATCTTCGGCCTCAAACAGAAGGGTGAAAACTTCATCCAGTCTACTGCTGTCGGTATTTTCTGAATATTTCTGCCATATGGGTGCCAGAAGCGGGTTGGCCTTCATTTCCACAGCAACTTTATGCCCGTTCAGGCCCTTGCGTTTTTCGCCTTCCAGATTAAAGCGGCTGCTATGAGGGAACAATTTATTGCCTGCTGTATCCTTTAGTTTCCTTAGGGCACCGAAGGTAACCGTTTTTTGGCTCATCAGTTTGCCCAGAACGGCGGCACGCTGTTCGTGGGTCAGCAGGTGGTTTTCCAGTTTACTGTCCACTACGCGCAGATTGTTCATCTCCTGATGGATGCGGAAATCATGGCCTGTGGGCGTATCGCGCCAATGGCGTGGCTCGGAAATGAAAAACTCACACCGGCCTCGCTCAACCGGCTTTAGCGGGCGCTGCTCTAATATCAGGGCGGCAAGGCGCTGCCATGTGGGTTCATCCAGTGCCAGGTGCGGTGCCTGAACAGCTTTGATGCGTTCAAATTCGGCTTCATACATGGCCCGGCTGGGATAAAAAGGATTGCCGTCTGCAAACCGGATGGGTTTAGGGCGGCCCTCCAGTGGCCCGTCTGTGCCTTTGGTATTCTCATGGGATAATTCAGCCCACAGAAACTGGCCCAGGGTTTTGCCGGCCAGTTTTGCCTGCATGGCCGCCATGCGGTCTTTCAGCTTGCCGCCTTCATCGTCGGATGCTTCCTTACGGTTTGATTTATAGCCCCGCCTCAGGCCCAGATGAAACAGCACCCGGCCCAGCGGGTGCGGCGGCAGCTTTTCTTCTGCGGCAACGGCGCGCAGGCGGTAGGGGTTATTGGCGTCTGGGTCTCCCGCTGTTTTAGACGGCGTGATAAACAGGGCATCGCGCGCGGATTTGCTTGCGGGTAGAAGGCCATTTTCAATCAGGCAATTTACCAGCGCCTTGATGCGTACACGGTGATGGTCGCGGTTGCGCCGCATACCGCGCGCCGTGCGGCGGCTTACAGCCCGGCTGTCACCCACCCGGCCCAGGCTTGATGGTTCGCGCCCGTCCGAGAAGATGCGCACACCGCCGTCAATGGACGCCACCGGCTGCCAACCGCCTTTACCATCTGCAATGACTTCATAAACCCACCAGCCTATGCTGGTGTTACCCATATCAAGCGCAAGCATCCACTTCATTGGAATCCCCCCCCAATTAAACCGCAGGTCGTAATTATAGCTTATATGGTTGATTTAATCAAAAACGCGGCGTAAACTGGCATTGCTTAAATCATCTGGCTTTGTATGCAGCCCGTTAACAAGGTTTTATACTACCAGATTAAAGGGTTCGGTTCGCCGGGCCCTTTTTCTGTATAGATTATGTAGGTCCGGCACATCTAATTAGATTGGCGCCTAATTTTCGTGCCGGACCAGATAAAGTGCATCTCGTTTTTGAATAGAATTTCTAAACGCAATATAATCACGATTCCTATCAACGGCTGAGTACCTAATTGGCTGAGGTGTGGACCGCCCAGCCAGCAATTTATCACAGCCATATTACACCAAAAAAAAGGTTATGCAAGTATTTCTATAATTACATATGTGTTGACTTAATGTTTGAAGTGGACTTAAATCATCTGGCTTTGTTTACTACTCGAGCAGTAATATAACGCCCTCGTTTATAAGTATTTGTTTTCGAATAGTATTTCTAGTTGCGGGCCTCAACTTTCGGCTTGAGGCCTGTTAACAAGGTTTTATACCATCAGATTAAAGGGTTCGGTCCGCCGGACCTTTTTTCCGTTGCAGGGATGATTTGGAGAATGCTCGCCCTGTCAGCTCTAAAAAAAGGCCCAGCCGGGAATGGGGCTGGGCCGAGGCCAACGTTCTTCTGTGGGGCCGGGTTAGCGGATGCTGATGCCGGGTATATTGTCCACCTGTGCCGTAATCGCCCAGCCGTCAAAGCCCTGTGCTACGGTGAAGGCCAGCTCATTTTTGCCCGCATCCAGCGGCAGGAACAGGGTGTCATGCAGCCCCACAGTACCAAGGAACCAGTGATCTTTGGAGAAGTCGTTACGGCTGTTATAGGTGCGGGCTTTTTGTTAACAGAAGGCCGCGCACTCAGTGGAAGAAATGATGTTTGGCCACCCGACAATGTTAATCTTTGGAGTGTGGGGTTATTTTAAAAAATGACACACAGCTCAATAGCCATTAGGTAAAGCATATGAGTTCTCCACCTGACATAGAAAAAACCATTGGTTTTGCCCTGCATCATTCAAGCTATCTTTTCAAAAGCGCGTTGAAAAATATATTTTCTGCATACCATTTTGATGTAACTCCGGAGGAACTGATCCTTCTTTTTTTGGTGAAAGACGGAGGTAACGAGCAGAGTGAACTTGTTAAAAAATCACTCAAAGACAAAACCAATATCACCCGGCTTCTTTCCCGGATGGAAAACAAAGGTTTTATCAAAAGAACTGGCCACGCCGACAACGGGCGGCAACAAATGGTATCTATAACTGAGGCCGGAGTAGCATTGAGACAAAAAGCTTTGCCGCTTATACAAAATATGGTTACACGCGCGACCGAAGGTATCAATGTTGCAGAGCTGGAAATTACGCAAAACACGCTGAACCATATTTCCCGGAATATTAAAAAAAACACGCTCTAAATCCGCACTGTTAATTCCCGCACTGTTTATTTAAAGACAGCCCACCAGTGGTGCAATTTTTGTCAATAGTTGACAAATGCAACAGTAATGTTTAGATGGTAAATAGTTGCTAAATACAACATTTATAAATCTAGAGGAAATATTAGATGTCAAAGCTCAAAATACTTGTTACCAGCGCAGCGGGGCACACCAGTACTATCGCTGTTTTAGAGCTTCTCAAGCTCGGGTTTTCTGTGCGTGCTATGGTACGTCAGCATGATGCGCGCTCAGGAGCTTTGGCAAAAGCAGGTGCCGAGATTTTTGTAGGTGACCAGTTAAGTTTTGAAGACCTTAGCGCCGCGATGAAGGGGGTCAGTCGTGCTTATCATTGTCCGCCGTTTGCACCGAATGTACTTGAAAATATGATGCTGTTTGCGATTGCAGCAGAGGAAGCCAAACTGGAAGCTGTTGTTCTGATGAGCGGATGGAACTCCATACCCGGGCATAAATCCATCCATTCGCGTGGCCACTGGATCGCCAACCATATTTACCGGTTGATGCCGACGGTAGATGTTATCCATATTAACCCCGGGCTGTTTGCGTTTACTTATTTTCTGGGGCTGCCAGCTATTGTAAACATGGGCATGTTTATGGCGCCTTTGGGGCAGGGTGAAAATGCGCCGCCGTCGAACGAAGACATTGGCCGTGTGGCAGCGCATGCAATCGCAAACCCTGCAAACCATATAGGGAAAACCTACCGGCCCACAGGCCCCAAGCTCTTGTCGCCCATTGATATTGCAGACATATTTTCGGGTGTCCTTGGACGCAAGGTCACTTACAAAGACGTGCCCTTCGCAAGCTTTTCAAAAGCGGCACTTGCAATGGGTTTCCCTGAGTTTGATATCTCACAGGTACGTCATTTTACAAAGGAATTGCGGGAAGGGGCTTTTGCTATTGGCGGTGTCACAGACCATGTGGAGCAGGTGACAGGCAACAGGGCAGAGCCCTTTGAAGACACAGCGCGTCGGTATTTTTCTAATCCTGCATTGGTCGCACCTGATATGAAAGCGGGGAACAAACTTTCGACCCTTGCCTTTGTGGTAAAAATGATGCTGACCAAAGCACTTGACGCTGAAAAATGGGAACAGAATCGTGGCCACCCAGCAACGCACGGTCAATGTCTAGCCCACGAAAACCCGGCCTGGGTGAAAAATGCAAAAGCCCAAAAACTCAATATGCTGGAGTTTATTAATAGGGCTTGATCCTACGAACCATAACCCCAGGCAGCGTCGGTTTTGCTATGACGTGCTGAAGCAAAAAAAGGCCCAGCCGGGAATGGGGCTGGGCCGAGGCCAACGTTCTTCTGTGGGGCCGGGTTAGCGGATGCTGATGCCGGGTATATCGTCCACCTGTGCCGTAATCGCCCAGCCGCCAAAGCCCTCTGTCACGGCAAAAATCAGCTCATTCTCGCCCTCATTCAGGTGCGCGAACAGGGTGTCATATAACCCTACGGTGCCAAGAAAGCGGTAATCGCGGGTGACGAAACTGTCATCCCCGTGGGCTATGGCTTTGCCGTTTAAAAACACAGTTACCCGGTCGCTAAAGCCGTATTTTATGGGCAGTGTTTGGGCTTTGTCAGCGGTGATGCGCAGCCGAACCAGAAGGGTGTTTATTTCCCGCGTGCGGGGCGCGACCTCAGACAGGTTGGCGATGCCTTTTTCGCCCACCTTTACGCGTTGCCATGTTTGGCCCGTCATATGTGCGGGATTAAGCATGAGCTTGGCTTCCACATCAGCGGCTGGCAGCACCCGTGTGCCCACATCAAACGTGCTGATAATGCCGTCCGGCAAAGCAGCCAGTGGCGGGGCAGTGCCGACCAGTGTGACATCATCTGTGCGGGTGATGTTGATATTGGAATAGTGGAAATCCTGCACCGCTCCGCCAAAACGAATGCCGCCTTCGCTCACACCAAACGCTAGGTTGTCCACATGCAGCACAGGTTTGTCGCTGTCGATATAGACATCCATTTTATTGTCTTTGACGGCCAGTTTCACATGGATCCAGTCACCGAAATTATAGGTGGTAGGCACGGCGTAACGCTCACCATAATAAATCTGCCAGGCGGATACGCCGTTTGTCCGTGGCACATACTGGTTGGCGTCGGGGTTGCCCGACTGGTGGGCCCGCAGGTAAAAATATTCTGAATTCAGACCTTGCTCGCGGAAATATACCCCGCCAAAGCCGCGCTCCTCTTTCATCGATATATCAAATTCAATGATACCATTTTTGAAGGGTGCGCCTTTCAATGTTGCCGCCCCCCGGTTTATCCTGAGGCTGGGACGGCCTTTATGGTCGGCAATGGCCGCGCCTTTTTCACTCAGTTGCCAGTTTTCGCCTGTTACCGGAATGGGTTCAGCGCTGGCGGCATGTGAAACCAGTGTGCTGAATGCCAAAGTGCCTGATATGAGACTGACAGATACTAGACTGGCAGACATGAGACCGCTGACGGCGAATAATGTTAAAGTTTTTTGGGCTATTTCTCGGGTTATTTTTTGGGCCAGATTAGGCGTCATGATATCCTCCTGTTGGGCTGTGCAAACCCGCGCATGTTGGTCTTATGAACTTTTGCGCATTTCCTGCGCACTTCTGCACAGAATCTGCACAGAATTTGCTCAGGTTTGCGCAGTTTATGCACACCGGATTGCACACTCGGTTTGCCGTTGTTTTACCTGTCGTGCTATTTGGCGTTTATGCAGATTATGATAGCGCTCTGGCGGCCTTAAGGAACCTTAAGAACCCTTAAATCTATGCCTTTAGGGGCCGGTGCGGTGCCTTTTGTCTGGTGCTGGGGGGCTCTAAGGGGTTAGACTTGCTGGCGAAATTGGAGTGAACCCTATGTCTGACCAGCCACCAAAAGACCCCGCTGCACATCACACCTTTAAGGTTGGTGATTGGGATTTTGACCCGGTGCTTAAGCAGCTTTGTGGCCCCGGTGGTCAGGTGGTTAGGCTGGAGGATAAAATCGCTCTGGTGCTGGAAACGCTCTGTATTCACGACGGGGCGCCGGTCTCAAAAGATGAGCTAATCCGCGCGGTTTGGGGTGGTCGTGAGGTTAGCGAGCAGACCGTGCCCGTTGCTATCAGCAAGCTCAGGAAAACGCTGGGCGATCGCTCGCAGGCCCCAACTATGCTGGAGACTTTGCCGCATCGCGGGTATCGTTTGATGGTCGCACCAAGTGATGCTGTGATGCAGGAGGCTATGGCCGAAACTCCAGGATTTTCAGGGCTTTCAAGGGTTGCTTTGGTCGTCTCGTTGTTGGCTATTGTCTTGGTGGGCTGGGCTTTTTTTCGCACGGATGCGCCGTCGATCACCACCTCGGCAAGTGCCCTGAAACCGGGTATTATTCTCACCATCAATGATGTGCGTCCGGTATTAAATAGCCCTGAGCAAACCCAGAGGGCAATCGCCCTTAGTGAGCTTGCCTCCTATTTCCTGTCGCAGGTGCCTGATGTGCTTGTAATACGGCATTGGTGGAACCTTGATGCCCCTGACCCAACCGGCGGTATTTATACCCGCTACGGCGCGGAAACCCCGGTTTATTCACTAAAATCAACGCTGTTGGAGCAGGACGGCGCGGCCACAGTGACGCTGAGTTTATCAAACCCCAAAACCGATGAGGTTATATGGTCAGGCCTGCATATTGTGGATGCTGGCACGGGAGACTATTTTACGGCGCTGGGTGCAATGTTGGACACATTGGGAGTGCGGGGGGAGATCACCAAATTGGCAGCAACTGCGGCCCCAAGCATACTTCAGGATGAGCGTTATTGGCTGGGACGTTATTTTGCACAGCTGTCAAATGAAGGTGGTGCCCGGACAGCGGAAAAAGCGTGGCAGGCTGCGGCTTTGGACCATCCCGAAGACCCTTTTATTACCAGCGCACAGCAGGCATTGCTGGCACGCTGGGGTATCGGAAAAGCGACTGCTATTGACCCAGTTGAGGACCCGGCTGTGGACGCATCTTCATTAGGCTATGTGGGGCTTGTGGACCGTGCTGCAATCGCGCTTTTTAAAGAAAAAGACGCTGCCCGTGCTATGCGTTTGGTGGATGCCGCCCTGTCGGTCGCGCCGGGGGATCATTATGCACTTTCCCTATTGGCAGAAGCCCGGCTTTTGGCGGGAGATATTGAGGGCGGCATCGAGGCTTACAGAAAAGCGACACGGTTGGCACCCTTCGCCCGTTCCTATAAGACTCGGTTGGCAACAATTGAAGATCAAGGCGACTAACCTTACGCCCTGCGCCTGCATAGCAAATTCAAAAAGAGAATAATCAATGGTACGGCTTGGCCCGTGCCTCTTGGTGTAACGCCCGAACAGCCTCACTTTCTGGCGATATTACATACCTTGACTGTGACGTTTTGTTTGGGCTTTGGGTGCACCCACACAAAAAAACATTGATTTTGGGGGGGAAAATACGTCAGTATTGCTGACATTGTTTCACCAGTCAAATTGGAACCGGGGTTGGTTATGTCTGATTATGAACCATTGAAATTTCACGTTCCCGAGCCAACCGGCAGGCCGGGCGATGAGCCAGACTTCACAGGTATGGACATCCCCGCTGCGGGCAGTGTGCGCCGTCCAGACATTGATGCTCAAGCTTCTGACATGAAAGAACTGGCATCAACTATGGTGCGGGTTCTCAATAAAAAGGGTGAGGCTGTAGGCCCTTGGGCCGAAGGGATCGATGATGAAACCCTCCTTACGGGCCTCAAAAACATGATCCGCACGCGCACCTTTGACGAGCGCATGATGACCCTGCAGCGGCAGGGCAAAACCAGCTTCTATATGAAATGCACGGGCGAGGAAGCCATCGCTGTGGGTTTCAAGGGCGCCTTGATGGACGGGGATATGAATTTCCCCACCTACCGTCAGCAGGGTTTGCTCTTGGCAAGCGATTATCCGCTTGTTGATCTGGTGTGCCAAATCCTTTCCAATTCGCGTGATCCCTTGAAAGGACGGCAGCTGCCAATCCTTTACAGCGCCAAAGACCACGGCTTTTTTAGTATTTCAGGAAACCTCGGTACCCAGTTTATTCAGGCGGTAGGCTGGGCGATGGCTTCAGCAATTAAGGGTGATACTAAGATTGCAGCAGGCTGGATCGGGGATGGCTCTACAGCTGAAAATGATTTTCATGCGGCCTTGGTGAACGCCTCAGTTTACAAGCCGCCGGTTGTTCTGAACGTAGTAAATAACCAGTGGGCGATTAGTTCGTTTCGCGGTATGGCTGGCGGGGACCACGCTACATTTGGCGAACGTGCGCTTGGTTATGATATTGCGGCGCTCAGGGTGGACGGTAACGATTTTCTCGCGGTACATGCAGCCTCTCGTTGGGCGGTGGAGCGTGCAAGGCGCGGACATGGCCCCACCTTCATTGAATGGGTTACTTACCGGGTAGCCCCGCATTCTACATCTGATGATCCGTCCCAGTACCGGCCCAAAGAAGAATCTGAGGCCTGGCCGCTGGGCGACCCGATTGTTCGGCTGAAGGAACATCTGATTGGGCGTGGCTTGTGGAGCGAAGAACGCCATGCGCAGGCAGAATCCGAATATAACGATGAAATTCGTTCGGCCACCAAAGAGGCTGAAGCTTTTGGTGTGATGGGTTCAGGCTCAAGCCCCAAAGATATGTTTGACGATGTTTTCAAGGAGATGCCGCCGCACCTTCGGGAACAGCGTCAGAAGCTCGGAGTATAGAGGGTGGGTGAAATGACAGTGCCTAAAAAGCCAAAAGCCAAAAAGTCTGTATCCCAGATGTCGATGATCGAAGCGATCCGCGATGCGATGGATGTTAAAATGGCTGAAGACGATGATGTCGTCGTTTTTGGGGAAGACGTTGGTTATTTCGGTGGCGTGTTCCGCTGCACAGCAGGCTTGCAGAAAAAATACGGCAAATCCCGCGCGTTCGACAGTCCGATTAACGAAAGTGGCATCGTTGGCACGGCGATTGGTATGGCAGCATATGGCCTGCGGCCATGCGCTGAAATCCAGTTCGCGGACTATATTTACCCTGCGTATGACCAGATTGTTTCCGAGGCCGCGCGCCTCAGGCACCGTTCGAACAAGCAGTTCACTGCGCCTATCACTATCCGCACACCGTGTGGCGGCGGTATTTTTGGTGGGCAGACTCACAGTCAAAGCCCCGAGGCGCTGTTTACCCATGTGGCAGGCATAAAAACTGTCATGCCTTCCAATCCTTATGATGCCAAAGGCCTGCTGATTTCTGCTATTGAAGATGATGATCCGGTTATCTTTTTTGAACCCAAACGCCTGTATAATGGCCCGTTTGATGGCCACCACGACAAGCCTGCCAGCAACTGGTCAAAACATCCGCTTGGTGCGGTGCCTGAAGGGCATTACACTGTGCCTATCGGCAAAGCATCGGTGTTCAGTGAAGGCAACGATGTAACGATCCTCACATACGGCACAATGGTATTTGTCGCGGAAGCAGCCAAAGCCGAGACCGGCATTGACGCCGAGATTATTGACCTAAGAAGCTTACTGCCACTTGATGTGGAAGCCATCGTAAAATCAGTTGAGAAAACAGGCCGCTGCATGGTGTTGCACGAAGCTACATTGACATCAGGCTTTGGTGCCGAGTTGGCAGCACAGGTGCAGGAACGCTGTTTCTATCACCTCGAAGTGCCGGTTGAACGTGTTGCGGGCTGGGACACGCCTTATCCCCATGCGCAGGAATGGAATTATTTCCCCGGACCAGCACGCGTTGGTGCGGCGCTGAAAAACATGATGGAGGCCGGATAATGGGTATTCATAATATTCAGATGCCGGATGTGGGCGAAGGTATCACCGAAGCTGAAGTTGTTGAGTGGAACGTAGCCCCCGGTGATGTTGTCAAGGAAGATGACGTGCTGGCTGCAGTGATGACCGACAAGGCAACCGTTGAAATCCCGAGCCCCGTGGACGGTACTGTTGTGGCACTAACAGGCGAAATCGGCGAGATGACAGCCGTGGGTGCGGTGATTATCTCGCTTGAGGTTGATGGTGAAGGTAATGCCGCAGAAGGTGTTGCCGCAACTCCTACACCAAAAGCTGAAAAAAAACCTGTCGACCCAGTTCCTGCCCCGGTAGCGAAGCCTGAGCCTGCAGCCAAGCCCGCACCAAAACCAGTAACGGCTGTGAAGGCAACCCCCACAGGGGCACCCCGGGCGGAAGGTGAAAAACCACTGGCTTCGCCCGCAGTTCGTAAACGCGCAGCCGACGCAGGCATCAAGCTTCAATATGTGCGCGGCACAGGCCCTGCAGGCCGCATCAGCCATGAAGACTTGGACGCCTATATGGCGGGTAGTAATGCCCCAGTTGTCGGCGGTATAGCCAAAGTAGCTAACACTAGGGTTACAGAAACCAAGGTTATTGGCTTGAGGCGCAAAATTGCCGAACGCATGCAGGACGCCAAGCAGCGCATTCCGCATATCACTTACGTTGAAGAAGTGGATGTGACCGAGCTTGAAAGTTTGCGTGAGCATATGAATGCAACCCGCAAAGATGATGAACCCAAGCTCACGGTCCTTCCTTTCATTATGGCGGCAATGGTTAAAGCACTGGCGAAATTTCCCAAGCTTGGCAGCCATTATGATGATGCGGCGGATATGCTTCAGACTTACGGCGCAGCCCACATCGGTATGGCGGCACAAACGCCGGGCGGCTTGATGGTGCCTGTGGTTAAACACGCTGAAACACTGGACATATACGGGCTTGCAAATGAGGTAAAGCGGCTGGCTGATGCCGCACGCGACGGTTCAATCACACGAGATGAACTTACGGGTTCCACAATTACACTTTCAAGCCTTGGGCGCATGGGCGGGGTGGTTTCCACGCCTGTTATCAACAGCCCCGAAGTGGCGATTGTGGGTGTGAACAAGGTTGCAACCCGCCCCGTGTGGCAGGATGGTGGCTTTGTGCCCCGGAAAATGATGAACCTTTCGTCCTCTTTTGATCACCGCATTGTCGACGGTTGGGACGCCGCAGAATTTATCCAGTGCATTCGCGGCCTTTTAGAGAACCCGGCCACGCTGTTTATGGAGCGTTAAATCTTCTCCGTTTGCGCGGGAGTGGGCTGGTGATGCCTCTATGAAGACTGAAAGGCTTAATATGAAGACCATCAATTGTAATTTACTGGTGCTGGGTGCTGGGCCGGGTGGGTATGTGGCGGCGATCCGCGCGGGGCAACTGGGTGTTGATACGGTGATTATTGACGGGCAGGCACCTGGCGGCACTTGCCTGAATGTTGGCTGCATTCCGTCAAAAGCCTTGATTCATGCGGCGGATGAGTTTGAAAAAACAGTTCAGTTTACCGGTAAAAATGCCCTCGGCATATCTGTTGAAAACCCCAAGTTGGACCTCAGTAAAACCATCGCCTGGAAAGATAGCATTGTGAAGCGCCTGAACAGCGGCGTAGTGGGGCTCTTGAAGAAAAACAAGGTCAAGCTGATCGTTGGCTGGGGTGAAATGACAGACGGCAAAACCTGCGTGGTAGAAACTGTTGACGGTCCGGTAACCGTGAAAGCTAAAAATGTCATTTTGGCCACAGGAAGCGTGCCTGTTGAAATCCCGAGCCTGCCCTTTGGCGGCAATATTATTTCCTCCACTGAAGCGCTGGCGCTGGATAGCATGCCTGAACGGCTTGTTATTGTGGGTGGGGGGTATATAGGGCTTGAGCTTGGCACAGCCTATGCCAAAATGGGTGCAAAGGTTACTGTGGTTGAAGCCACTGACAGCATACTGCCTCAGTATGATGCAGAACTTACCAAGCCAGTTGCGGCCTCTCTTAAAAAGCTGGGCATTGAGGTGATGTTGGGCACCAAAGCTATGGGCGTTAACAAGGCAGGTACAGCCTTGAAGGTACAAATGCCCGACGGCAGTGAGAAAATGATCAAGGCCAGCAAAATACTGGTGACTGTGGGCCGACGCGCCAAAACTGAAGGATTTGGGCTTGAGGGACTGGACCTCACCACGGCAGGGCGTTTTGTTGCCATTGGCGACAAGTGTCAAACTTCAATGGCCGGTGTTTATGCGATTGGTGACCTGACAGGCGAACCGATGCTGGCGCACCGGGCGATGGCGCAGGGCGAAATGGTGGCTGAGGTTGTTGCGGGTGAAAACCGCACCTTTGATAAGGTTGCAATGCCTGCGGTGTGTTTCACAGACCCCGAGATTGTAACTGTTGGCCTTTCGCCTGATGAAGCAAAGACTGAGGGCTTTGAGATTAAAACCGGGCTGTTTCCCTTTGCTGCCAATGGTCGTGCAATGACCCAAAGTTCTGGAAATGGGGAGGCTGAAACTGGCTTTGTGCGGGTAGTGGCACGCAAGGATAACCATCTGGTACTGGGCATACAGGCGGTAGGTAATGGCATAGCTGAATTATCTGCTGCTTTCTCGCTGGCGCTTGAAATGGGCGCTAGGCTTGAGGACATCGCGGGCACGATCCACGCGCACCCAACACAGAGTGAAGGTTTTCAGGAAGCAGCGCTTAAGGCGCTTGGTCACGCCCTACATATTTAGGGGGCTGACCCTAGAACTGGAGGAACAGGTTTTGAAAGAAATTACACGCATTAATCATGTCGGTTTGCGGATCACTGATCTGGCTATAGCTCGGCCTTTTTATGAAAAGCTTGGGTTTGAGTTTATCGCAGGCCCTTTAGGCCCTGAACCAGTGGCGATTATGGAACATCCCTCTGGCGTGAATATCAATTTTATCCTCAATGCTCCCAAAGGCAGCAATGTCAATATGCTGATGGATGTTCCCGAGAAACATACGGGCTTTACGCATGTTGCCCTTGAGGTAACGGACCTCGCCGCTGTGCAAGAAGAACTTGCCAAACTTGGTTTTCCGCTGACAGGTGGCCCTATTACAACAGATGAAGGTGCGACATTTATTTTTATTCGTGACCCCGACGGCAACGTCATTGAGTTTCATAAACCAGCCTAGAACAACTGGCGCAGTACAGATGAAACTTGCAGGTGGTATATCTGCAATACACAAAAAAACGCCGACTGCGGGGGGCAATCGGCGTGAAGTCGTTGGGGGGATTTTTTAAATTGCAATACCTACAACATTGTCACCCGGGTTAGGCATAAAGTTAAACCAGTCTTCACTGACCTGTTCGGTAACGCCTTCCAGGAATATACTTCCGCCTTCCCAGCTCAACAATGTACCACCGTCTGTTGTACTTGCGCTTAGGTCTTCATAGCTGAGATCATATGTGGAGAAAGACATGACGTCTTCACCAGGGGTAAAGTCGGTAATTGTATCGTTGCCGGAGGGTTCGTCGAACATGAAAATGTCTGCGCCTTCGCCGCCGGTCATTGTATCATTGCCGGCCCCGCCATTCAGGATGTCACCGCCTTCGCCGCCGTCCAACAGGTCAGCACCGTCATAGGCATAGATAAAGTCAACACCATCAGTGCCGGAAAGATCGTCAGCCTGATTGCTGCCTTCTACAATGCCAATTTCCATTCCTGGGCCAGCGGGTTCCGTTCCGTTAGCGCTCCAGCTATCGTCCCTAAGGAAAAACCAGCTTTCATCCAGATCATCGGAGATGCCTTCCAAAAGCAGGCTGCCACCATCCCAGCTGATCATCAATCCGTCGGCTGTCGCCTCAGATGACAAGTCATCGAAAGTCAGGCCCGTGGCCATCATGTCGATAAAATCTTCGCCGGCAGTGAAATCTGTGACGACATCATTCCCCGTGGTTGACGCAATGCTGAAATAATCAGCGCCGTCGCCTCCCGTGAGTGTATCATTGCCTTCGCCGCCAGATAAAACATCCTCTCCGTCACTGCCGGAAAGCTCGTCATCACCGCCAAGGCCATAGATATGATCGGGGCCTGAAGTCCCGGCCAGAGTGTCGGCTTCGTCGGTTCCTTCAATGATGTTAACATCAATTGTGGGCATCACGGGTATGCCTACAGGGTCAGATGCCGAATCTGAGTGAAACCGGAACCAGTCTTCGTTTAAGGCCTCTGTCACGCCTTCCAGAAGAACACTGTTTTCGCCCCAGCTGACAAGCAAGCCTTCTGACGTTTGCTCAGAGGAGAGGTCGTCAAACTGAAAACCGGCAAACGTCATGTCCAGAATATCTTCACCCGGTGTAAAGTCGGTGATGACATCGGACCCTTCGTCATTACTCAGAAGAAAGGTATCGTTGCCATCACCGCCAGCCATAGTATCATTTCCGGCTTCACCTGCGATAAGGTCGTCACCGTCGCCGCCATCGACCAGATCATCGCCATCGCCAGCAAAAATAACATCGGCATCATCGGTGCCGTTGAGTGTATCGGCGTTTTCAGTGCCAAAAATCCCGCTGGGAGGTGCGATGGGTTCATTGCCGGGGACACCACCAGGAAGATCACCCGAGGCATCATCTGTAGGTCCGTCTTCAGCAGGGCTAGTGTCCTCGCTGCCCATGTCCGTAGCCCCCAGTGCATCGTAACCAATGAAATCAATATCATTGACGGCTATATGCCGGGGCGTAAATTCAGTGTTTGTCATTATGTCGTCCATCGTGTGTCTCCCAAAACCTTTGCGATAAGGCGAAAATACAGGCCTGACGCCTCTAATGTATTGGTGTAGAAAGTGCCTTCATAAGAAAGACGACAACGGGCCAATATGCCCCCACCCTAAAAAGGAGGAATTTTGCATTTCTTGAACTATTATGGTTAGGCAGGAGATGTGTTGTTCACTTACGGAAAACTGTAACTAGAAATGCCAGATGGCTCTTAATCCTACAACGCGCGGTCGGGGCGGGGTATGTTGGTTGGTAATTTGGGGTTGATCACCCGGGAAAATAATGTCTTCGCCTGTTACTCCCCCAATATTTGCCCCAACATAACCCAGTGAAAAGGGATTCCCAAAGGCAAAGATATTGGCTTTTGTATTGAGGATATTATTCACATAGAGCGAAATCTGCCATCTATCCATCGAAATTGACAATCGCATATTTGCCAAATGATAAGCATCCATTCGGGGGCTGTTTCTGCGGTCAAAAAGCAAGTCAGCTCCACCAACATAGGCGTAATCGGCACTAAGTGAGGCAGGCAAGGCAAAGAGACTGAAATCGCGACGCGCAGAAAGGCCGAATGAAAAGCCGGGCGCGCCGGGTAGTGGCGAGCCAACTTCTGCACCAAAACTGCTGGTAGTGGCTGTGATTTTAGAATCGCTGACAGAAATATTTGCCTGAATTTCCCAGCGATGATTGGGTCTGTATAGGCCCTCCACTTCAAAGCCAAGAATTCTGGCATCCCCAATATTGGCAACCTCCGGCAGGCCGTTAAATCCATACTGATAAGACTGGATTTTATCCCACTTCGCATAAAACCCTGTTGCATTCACAGTGAGACGTCCGTCAAGAAAACTGTTTTTTAATCCGATTTCAAAGTTTGTAAGTTCATCGGAATCAAAATTCTCCAGAAGTGTTGACTGACCGGGAAGGTTCGGGGTCATTGGCGACCCATCAACAGGCTGTATTTCGACGGGAGTTAGTCCTGCCAGATTGATCCCGCCTACTCTGTAGCCTTGTGCAACCTGAGCATAAACCATGCTTTTACTATTGATATGATAAGCCAGCAACAGCTTGGGCGTGAACCCTGATTTTTTTTGCTCACCAGTCGCGCGTAGTCGCATTATTGAGCCAATGTCATCAAGGTCTGAGTGGGCCCTATCATCATAGTGGAACCAGCGAACGCCACCTGTTACCAGTAAATTTTGCGACAGATAATAGGTAAGTTCCCCAAATACGGCAATTTCGTCCAGCCTGTCTTCAAGCTGTTCCAGATACACCGTGTTGTCGGTGCCGAAAAAATCCAGTTCTGAGGCACCTGGGATGTCAAGCCGGGATATAACGGTCTCTGTTCTGTGAGACCCGAAAACACCGAGCAACCATTCCAGCCTGTCCCCTGGTGCTGATGTCAGGTGGGTTTCATTGGTGAATGTTTCAATGTCCCGGTCGATTGTGAAGGGGCTGGGGGTTTTGTCCAGCCCTGTCAGGAAAGGGACGGCAAGTGATGCGTCGATGGTTCGGTCAATTTTACGATTGAGCCAGGAACTGGTTGATACAAGCTCGCCCCACCCAAATTCGGCACGTATTGTGGCTCCAAGACGAAAAAACTCATCATGACGAGGTTCGCGAAGATAATTGTCGCGCTCAAGATGTGATAGTGACCCGTTGAAATAGTTGCTATCGTCCGAGGCGACAAGCTGATAACTGGAAGATAAAATGACATGCCACGCATCATCAGGTTTTATTTTCATGCTCATGCGGGCACCCGTCGTGCCTGTGCGATTGACATTATCAATGCCCAGGCGTGTGTCATTAATAAAACCCCCATCGCGGCGATAATAGCCAAGCATGCGAACGGCCATCGTTTCGTTCATGAGCGGGAGGTTCATAACTCCAGACAGTTCGGCTGAGGGGTCTCCGGAGCGTGTGAACGCCACAGAGGATGACAATTGAAATTCGCTGGCCAGTAAAGAAGGTTCCCGGCTTACTATGCGGTACAAGCCACCCAGAGAGCCAGAACCATAAAGTGTTCCCTGTGGGCCACGCAGAACTTCAATACGGTCAATGTCCTGTAACATTAATCCTGGATCCGGCGCATTATACGTAAGGCGGGTATTGTCCAGATAAGTACTTACCAGCGACTGAACCCTGCCAGAAAAAGGGCCGTCTGACAGTCCTCTGATAATAACCTTGTTGCGCCCTACGCCTTCGTTTGTTGCATAAATTCCAGCGACCCGATACGTGACATCATTTGTGGTAATACTGCCCAGTTCTACCTGTCGCTCACCGGAAAAGCTGCTGATGGCATAAGGGAGCTTTTGGATCAGGCCTGCACGGCGTGTGGCGGACACCATAATTTCAGGCATATATAATGCAGCTACAGGTATGGCTTTTTCTGTGGGCGTGGGGTTGTTTGTTTGCGGGGCTAATTTGAATATACGCACCGACTTTGGGGAAATGATTTGAAACCCAAATTCTGTATCTTTCAGCAGATGGCGCAAACCTTCTTCAATGGTGAAGCTTCCCTTCAAGCGACGGCTTTTGCCGTCACGGTAGGTAAGGGGGGGCCTGGCAATTGAGATGCCTGCTTGTCTTGCAAAGTTATACAGGGCGTGGCCGAGGGGCTTGCGCGGTATTTCAAAAGACCGTTGATCAAAAGATAGCTGGTCAAAAAACTGTTGTTCACTGGGGGGCTGGGCTTGTACTGCGGTTGACCAAAACAGACCCGTTGCCATTAGCATTGTTTTTAAAGTTCGCGCTGAATTCATGGCTAAAAAACAAACACTCTAATTTATATTCCGAATGGTAATGGCGGCATCAACTTCAACCATTTCAATAGGCAATACTTCCTCAAGCAGTTTGAGGATTGCTTTTTGGTCGCTGATATCAAGAACACCGGAAAATCGCAACTCCTGCGCGCCTTCGCTCAGAATTATCTGTTTGTCGAAATATCTGTTCAAATCCTCAATGACGCGCGAAAGCAGCGCATTTTCATAAGCTAAATAGCCCGTTTTCCATGCAGTTACACGCTCAGGGTCAACAACTGAGAGCTGCGACTTAATGCTACCTTGCCTACGGTGCAATTGTTTACCTGCTGTTAGCCGTACTTGCTCGCCAGCCAGGTTTGGGGCGGTGTCGTTTGCGGTCTCAACAGGGGCTACCTCTACGATCCCTTCAGCAACAGTTATTGTCACGGCACCTTTGTGGCGCAGTACATTGAACATAGTACCAACTACACGGATGTCGCGGTCGCCCACATGGACGAAAAAAGGCCGGTCACGGTCAGGCGTTACATCAAACAACACCTCACCTTTCAACAAAGTGGTTTCCCTGCGATCAGTCGCCAGGGATACTTGCAGTTCGGTATTGACGTTTAAATGCAGCCGGGTGCCATCGGTCAATGTAATCTGGCGCTGGCCGCCCTCATAGGTGCTATAGTGGTGCGTCTCAACTTGAGCCGAAAAAGGGTTCAGGTTGATGGCAACCAGAAAAACGGCTGCTATTGATGTAATGGTTGCGATAACATTTCGTTTGCTCAGTTTTCCAAATGATCTTCGCGGTGCCAGCGCAACAACTTTATCGGCAACAACGTCACTGGTGGTGCTACCCAAGTCTTGGGACGCATGGCTCTGGGTTTCACTGTCAACTTTCAAAATATCAATAGCATCTTCCATCTGGTCATAAACCGCTCGGTTCTGATCATCAGCTTCAAGCCAGAGGGTGAAATTCATCCAGTCTGCCTCGCTGGCAGTCTCGCTTTCGAGCAAAAGGTGCCACCGCGCAGCTTCTTCAAGGCGCTGATTGGTTTCTAAATCTTTCGGTGTCTTATTCATTCGTCGCAATACCAATCTGTCGGGCGAGTTGTCGCTTAATGTTCACACGCCCATAATCAAAGGACGCCGCCAAAATGCCATCACCCCCATAGGGTATGTCTTCCCCCTTTTCTTGGTGGCGGCTACTCATCATTACCATTTTCCAGCTTTTTCAGGGAAACGGCCAATGTCTTGAGTGCTTTTCCCATATGTTTTTCTACGGTGCTGCGCGTTATCCCTAACTGTTCGGAAACATCCGCATGGCTTAGTCCCTGGAGTTTGTGCATCATAAACACACGGCGGCACTGAGGCGACATAGTTTCCAGAGTCGCTTGAACGCAGGCTAATTTTTTTTTGTAATCCAGCGCATCTTCGGGATCAGGCAGGTCTTGCACGGGTTCACCGCCAAAGCTGTGCCTGGAGACATCGCTCCATTCGCGGTCGCGGATTGCAACACGTATTGATTTTTTCCGGTAATCAAGCGCTAGGTTGTTTGCAACGCGGAATAAAAACGCAGCGTGATTTTCGATAGGGGCACTAATGCGGGCACGTTCAAGTTTAAGATAGACTTCCTGTAAAATATCTTCAGCAATGACACTGTCACGAAATCGCGCCACCAGAAAACGTTTTAACGCGGGGCGTTGCTTTAAGTAGGCTTCGATCAAGGGTGCTTTTATTGGCTCGCTCATCGCGCGCGGTATCCATAATTTTGAAACTGAAAACGAGTCGAAAAAACATTTCAAATCTTCAGTGCCTATGCAAGGTATTTATAATTATAGTTTAAAATCAATATGTTAATTTAATTTTTCGCACCATATTTTCAAGATTGATCGTTCACAGTTTCATTTTTTACATTCAAAACGAGTACCGAAACTCGGTTAATATGACTGTTGGTTTTGCCGTGTAGTTTGGTGCCATTGTAAGGCGAAAATCGTTTTGATGTGAGGGCGATAGGGTAGGGTTACAGTTGCAAATTAATACTTAAAAAGTGTTACGTATCAACACGTTAACGTTTTAATTGCAGATTTGATAATTTTAGTGCTTGCCATTTCTGATCAGGTGTACTACATTACTAATACACCGGCACAATAAAGCGCCCAGAAAGATTAGCCCCACAAAGAGGGAAATCAATACGGGTATTACCAAAAGAGGTCATAAGACCCATGGGTAAAGCGAGGCCCAGAAGTACGTGAAAAGTGTAGGTGCCGGGAAACGATACAATATCGGCCCGGGCCCCGACAGCTAAGGGCGGCAAATGATAATAACAGAGCCTGAAAATGGGCCGAATACAGCGAGGACTATCTAGGGAAAGGGAAGCCGGAAAACCGGTTTCCCTCCCAACTAAAAAAGAAAATAAGAAACGATATTGACAGCAACAATAACACCCCGGAAAAACGGGGGCCCCACCCTGAATAAGGACAAAGGGGACAGCGAGGAGAATAATAATGACAACCCGCACATATCAGACATCGAAACGGTCAATCCGGCGTAGCCGCCGCTTGGCGCGGTTGGCGGATCAGCAAGCTGTTGCTCGTTTCGCCAATACTAACATCCTTTTTGCATATGCTGCATAAAGGGAGGGAGAAATCATGACGCCGGATTGGACAGATGATCAGCCAATATACCGGCAACTGAAGGACAAGGTAGTAACGGCCATTATGGATGGGGCGCTCGCCGAGGGTGAAGCGCTTCCGTCCGTTAGAAATGTCGCCGTGGATTTACAGATAAATCCAATCACTGCATCAAAAGCCTATCAGGAGCTGGTAATGGACGGATTAGTTGAAAAACGTCGCGGACTGGGAATGTTCGTGATTGAGGGCGCACGCGATAAGCTGATGGAAGCCGAGCGTGCCCGTTTTATTGAAGAAGAATGGCCGCGAGTTCTGGATACGATCCGCCGGCTTGGTTTTAATGCAAAAGAGCTGCTGAAAAGCGGCCTTGCGAACTAGGGAGCTGATTGATGACTGATACTGTTATTGCAGCCCCCGTTGTTGAGGCAAAAGGGCTCTCAAAATCATTTGGGGACTTTCACGCGCTGAAAAGTGTAGATTTCAGCCTTCCTCTTGGCCGCATTGTTGGTGTTATTGGTGCAAACGGTGCCGGAAAAACCACCATGCTGAACGCTGTTTTGGGCCTGTCTTCATACGAAGGTTCGCTCTCTGTCCTGGGGGTTGACCCCTCAACCCAGCGCGACATTTTGATGAAAGACGTGTGTTTCATTGCTGATGTGGCAACACTGCCAAAGTGGATGAAAGTCGTTGAAGTGATCAACTATGTTGAGGCGGTTCATCCCAAATTTAATCGCGCCAAAGCAATGGATTTTCTGTCGCGAACCAAAATTCCGCTCGAACGCAAAGTGCGGGCCTTGTCAAAAGGTATGGTTGTGCAGTTGCATCTGGCTGTTGTGATGGCCATTGACGCCAAATTATTGGTGCTGGATGAACCTACACTTGGTCTGGATGTTATTTTCCGCAAGCAGTTTTATCAAAGCCTCCTGGAGGAATATTTTGATGAAGACCGCACGGTTATTATCACCACCCACCAGGTGGAAGAAGTTGAGCATATCCTCACTGATGTGATGTTTATCCAGGACGGCAAGATTGTGCTGGAAGCTGATATGGACGAACTGACCCAACAGTTTATCGAAGTGATGGTAGACAAGGGCAAAGAAGAGGAAGCGATGGCGCTGAAGCCAATCAAGCACGGCTCATCGTTCGGGAAATCAACGTGCGTATATAAAAATATTGACCGCGAAACGCTGGCCAAACTGGGCGAAACGCGCCGCCTCGGCCTTGCTGATATATTCGTGGCGACCATGACGGGAGACGGGCAATGAATATCTTTAAAGCCCTTATAATGCGGGAAATTCTAGACGGGAAAAATGGTTATATTCGTGTGCCTATTATACTGGCTGCCGTCACGATTGTGCTTCTGCTTTTGTCATCAATTGGATTTGGTAAAGCTATTCATTTTGATGGTATGGAAAAAGAGGGCATCGAGAGTCTCGGTGATGCCATCGCGATGGCATCCGAGAAAGAGGGTGATGAACTGCCGTCCGCTGTTACGCTCGGTTATTGGGCAATGACGGTTCTGCCGTGGATTGCTTTCCCGTTCGTGGTATTCTTTTCGCTCTTGGGTTCTCTCTATGAAGAGCGTCGGGATCGCTCGATCCTTTTCTGGAAGTCCATGCCAACAGCCGATTGGCAGGAGGTTTCGGCGAAATTGTTCGTACCGATCATCGTGGCACCCCTGATTTTCCTGGCGGTAGTGATTGCCGCACAGATTGTGATCGCGTTTCTTTTGAGCATCATCGTCTTGTTCCAGGGCGGTCCAATGCTTGAAATGTGGCCGTTGGGTCTGATGATCCAGACATGGTTTGCAGGCCTCACCATGTATTATGTTCACGCACTTTGGGCCTTACCGTTGTTTGCTTGGGTGTCTTTGGTATCAGCCTACGCTAACCGCATGCCTTTCCTATGGGTAGTCCTCGCGCCAGCAATCCTGATCGCGGTCGAGGGGATTTTCTTCGAGACCCACCGGATCGGGAAGTGGATATCTATACATATGGGGGGCTGGATGGATGGTGCCTTTGGGCATTATGACAAAGTCAATACAGGCCATATTGATGGCCCGCGTGATGTGCTTGCTTTCTTGCTGGGGAGGCCTCAGTTGGATGCTCTTGCTTTTTCACTGGGTAGTCTGCATTTCTGGGTGGGTCTGATGATAGCAGGTGGTTTTATCTATGCCACAATCGAGATGCGCAAACGCGCAATCTAACTTCTATCTCACTCTCCCAAAATTTGGATAGAAACAGTGGGCTGTCTTCCCCAAGGCAGCCCATAATTTTAAGGACCTGAAGTGGTTCTAAACCAGCACCAACTGACATAAAACCAAGAAAAAACACGACAGGAGAAATGACAATGACCTTACAAAAAGCAGGCGGGATTGCTTCATTATTGATGGCAGCGACTTATTTGGTTGGCTTTTGGCTGTATTTCAGTTTTCTGGATGCATCGGGCTATTCGGGGCCTTTAAAGCAGGTCACATTCCTTGTTGATACCCAGACAGTCCAGCATATTGGTAACCTGCTGATATATGTGGCGGCCAGCCTTTTTCTGCTTGTGCTTGTCCTTGCTCTTCATGACCGGCTTAAAACTGCCGCACCGTCTGTTATGCAGATAACAACCGCACTTGGCTTGATATGGGTCACGGTGGTACTTGCGGCAGGGATGGTTTTAAATATCGGTATGGAAACTGTTATTGGTCTATACGGTAAAGCCCCTGATGAGGCTGCCACACTTTTACGGGCTGTTGATACTGTGCATAATGGGCTCGGTGGCGGCACGGAAATTGTCGGCGGCATATGGATTCTGCTGATAAGCCAAGCGGCTTTGAAAGCACGAATGTTTCCCGTTGTGCTGAATGTGATTGGTGTAATCGTTGGTGTAGCTGGCACCGTTTCAATAATTCCCGGCCTCGGCGAAATAGGCGGCATGACCTTTGGTCTGGGTCAGATCGTGTGGTTCCTGTGGTTAGGAGCGTTGATGCTGCGAATAAAGCCGTGAAAGCAGCAGCCTGTACTATGTGGCGGAGCGCGGTGTCTGCCTGAAGTTTAATTTTCATCCCTTAGATAAATACAACACAGTTGCTGTCTAGGCTGCCTGCTGGGCTGTTCGGGCTGCCTGGTCTGTGAGGATCAGCTAACTTGCAATAGAGAGAAATAATATGTCCGATAAAGAGACAGTACCGCCGGTACCTCAGGCAAACAAAAGCACATTTAACTTTGGTGCTCTTAGTGATCTGGCCCTGCTTATGGCAACGCTTGTTATTGTAAAACAGTCGTTTTTACCATTCTCCTTTCTGTATGCGGGCCCAGCCTCCACCTTCAGTGCAATGGTGGTGGGAACGTGGCTGCTGCACCGCCGGGGCCTGAGCTGGGCCGATTTAGGCCTGCGTTGGCCTGAAAGCTGGCCTAAAACCGCAGGTCTCAGCGTGCTGGTTGTTGTTGTGCTTATTTCTAGCATGGGCCTTATGGGCGCGCTTGCTGACATGATCTTTGAAGACGTGGGCGCGAGCGGACGTTTCGATCATATTGAAGGCAACTTGCAGGCTTATCTTGTCATGATGTTTCTGGTCTGGACCCATAGCGCGTTTTTTGAGGAGTTGCTGTTTCGTGCTTTTATTATCAACCGGACCAGTAGTTTTTTGGGCGGCGGTTTCAAAGCAGATGTGATAGCCGCTGTGTTTTCAGCCATATTTTTCGGCTACCGGCATTATTATTATCAAGGCATGAACGGGGCGCTGACAACGGGCGGTGCGGGCCTTGCCTTTGCCATATTATATTTATGGTTTGGGCGCCAGAACATTCTGCCACTGATACTGGGCCACGGCGCCATCAATAGCTTGGGCATGACCTTCCGGTTTCTGGGCCTGCGTAGCGATTAGGCTTGATGCCTGCTAATACTAGCGTGTGGTTTTGTCTATGCCGCCATTAAAATGCGGAAACGGGCGACCTAACTTTATTCTACACTTTCCCAAAGATCAAATAGATACGGTGGGCTGCCCCAAAAGGGCGGCCCGTTTTTGTCTGGTTCCATGATGAAGTGCACAATTCTGGAGCTGCAGGCGTCTTATGCAGGACAGATTATGGCCTTCGTCGTTGTGGTTAAGGTAAATGGCGTGATGTTTGATGCGGCGCACCCTCAGCGGAAACTATAGGGCAGTAATGCGGGGCTTGGCGTTTTAATGTAGGCACCGCAGCCATATAGGGCCGTAAAATATGAAATTCTAGGAGAAAATAATTCAGAAAACCCTTGTGATTTCATGATGGTTGCATATATGTACAATTATGGAATTAAAACGAACAACAGAAAGTTTGGCAGCGCTGGCACAGGAAACCCGGCTCAGGGTTTTTCGGGTATTGGTGCGCGCGGGAGAAACGGGGTTGCCGGCTGGCAGGATCGCGACTGAACTGGCTGTGAATGCCACCACATTGTCACGTCACCTTGCGGTCATGGAAAGTGCAGGGTTGCTGCAGTCTGAACGTAGGGTACGGCAAATTATTTACCGAGTGAATTTTCCTGCAGTGCAGGGACTATTCGCTTTTTTGTTGGAGGACTGCTGCGCGGGAGAAGTGCGCGTGTCTGGCAAATGCTGCGAAGGGGCAGAGGACCTAAAACCATAGGAGAGACATAAATGAAAAGATTACATGTACATATCGGCGTCGAAGATATGGCAGAAGCCATTCCCTATTATACCGCCATGTTTGGTGCTGAACCAGTGAAGCTCAAGGACGACTATGCCAAATGGGCACCGGACGATTTGGCGGTGAATTTTGCCATTTCAAAATCTTGCGGTGAGGGCGGTGTTGGCCATTTGGGCGTGGAAACCGAAGAAGATGACGAACTGGCGCGGCTGGGCATGAGGCTCGGGGCTATTGGTGCGCCCATGCGCGTTGACGGGGAGGTGAGCTGCTGTTACACCAAATCAAAAAAGGCTTGGTCGGAAGATCCCGCTGGCGTGAAGTGGGAATTGTTCCATACAGTTGGCGAAGCAGACGGCTTGGCCCCTGAGGTGCTCGGCGAAGCCAAGCTTGAAGGATTTACGGACACCACTGGAATATAGCCGCATTGGTCGGGCGCTAGTCGAGCGTATGTCCGTCAAAGTTAAAGCCCGGGCTCACAGTGCAGCCAGCCAGTGTCCAGGGGCCAAGGCATGTGGCACGCTGCCAGTGGGTGCCAGGGACCTGAATTTGGGGACGCTCGCCAATGTTCAGGCGGTTTCCGAGTGTTTGAATTGTGGGGATGCCGTTTCGGGTGGGGGAAATTTCCAGCTTTAGCGGACTGCCCGCGTACCAGTGCCAAATCTCGTCTGCGTCCATTTTGTGCCAGCGGTCAGCATCAGGCCCTTCGATCAAATAATAGATAGCCGAAGCATAACCGCGTCCTTCGGGGCCATCAACGTGCCTGTATGTGCGCCGGTAGTGGCCGCCTTCTACGTGGGGTTCCAGTTCTAGCGCCTTAATAATATCTTCTGGTGTCATCGTATCCTCACGGAAAATGAACGCGTGTTTATTCTAAAATTCACGCAGCATTCATTGTTGTAGGCTCACTGTGCCTTTTGATTTTAGAGTATTTTTCTGTTTAAACTTTAATTTGGGATATTGAGGAGGGAACCTACCATGAGAAATTCAGTAAAGATAGCTGTGGCAGCAGCCGCTTTTTTTAGCAGTGCAGCCATAGCTGACAACCATCAACACGACGATAAAAAAGACAAAATGAATGCAGGTGATGCGCCAACCATGGGCCTTGTTCCTTCCGGTATAATAATGCCGTGGGGTATAGCTGACGGAACAATAATGCCATGGAGTATCGGGGGCCCCTTTAACCCTTGGAGCATTTTTGACCCGTTTTTGCTGGATATGCCGGGCGGCGGCAAGGGTATGCCGGTTCACAGCGCGGGCGATCCAACCAAAATCATCGGTTATATGAAAATGCCCGCGCGTCCCAAGCCCAC